>Ga0247832_1000093_pt1 | contig 162070 bp, 133 predicted proteins | sample LaCruzMarch2015__10_FD_192407 | JGI IMG/M metagenome (GOLD analysis project Ga0247832, IMG submission 192407) | Freshwater microbial communities from meromictic Lake La Cruz, Castile-La Mancha, Spain - LaCruzMarch2015_4m | ecosystem: Environmental > Aquatic > Freshwater > Lake | place: Spain... | reverse complement strand
TATAGGTCTTAGTTCAGAGGGGAATCAAGCACCAGCAAACGGGATAGGTCATAAGCCTAAGTAACGGGGTGGGTCGCTCGAATCCCTCTTAACCGAAAGAATTTTCATTGTACGAATTTAGAATGGTATCTTGAATTAATACAACAGTGCAAATCTAAGGTGCAAACGAGGGCGATTGGGGCAATAGTGCGGAGATGTGCAACTCCGCCCTATGTTCCCTATATCCCGCCTATGTGTTAAAAAACCCCCGGCAAGTTTTACCTGAAACACCTCCCCAAAAGCAAAAAATTCCGGCCAACCTGACCGGAACTTTTTTATTCAATTAAACCCTAAACAATAAATCTTCACTAGTTGGCCGAGGCCAAACTCATATCCGCTTCCTTCACTTCTGGTTTTCTGTCCTTCTTCAATTTCTCTTTCCACTTTTCTGTTATCCAATACATGGCAGGCACAATGACAAGGGTTAGGAAGGTAGAAAATGCCAAACCATAAATGATGGTCCAGGCCAATGGCCCCCAAAATACCTGACTATCGCCACCGAGGAAAAATTCAGGATCTCCATGGCTGAGCAAAGTGCCAAAGTTGATATTCAAACCAAGTGCCAATGGAACAAGCCCCAAAATGGTGGAAGTGGCTGTGAGCAACACCGGCGTAAGCCGGATGGCCGAGGCGTCGATGATGGCTTCTCGAAGCGGGTAGTTTCTTAGCCTCAATTCGTCGATAAACTCAATGAGTACGATACCGTTTTTCACCACAATACCTGCCAGGGCAATGATGCCCACACCGGTCATCACGATAGACAACGTCATGCCGCTGATGATGAAGCCGGAAAACACACCAATCAAACTCAAAGCCACCGTGCTGAAAATGATGAGTGGTTTGCTGATGGAATTGAACTGGGTAACCAAAATCATAAATATGATGGCCAAAGCTGCCAAAAATGCCACCGACAGGAAGTCACCCGTTTCTTTCTGGTCTTCCTGCTCCCCACCGGTTTTTATCTCATACCCGGCAGGAAGTTGAATTTTGGGCAACAACTCGTTGATTTGCTGATTGATCTCGTTGGCATTGTAGCCAGTGAGCACGTTGGAACCCAAAGTCACCATGCGGCGTTGATTCTTTCTGTTAATGCTGCTGAAAGTGCTCGAATACTTCACCGACGCCAACGTACCCACAGGCACTTGCCGGAACATGCCACCCATCACCATATCCCTGTAAGCGATATTGAGGGTGAGCAGTTTTTCTATTTGGTCACGATCGCCTTCTTTGAGTCGGAGAATCATGGGAAAATCGTCTTTTTCATCCCTGAATCGGCTTATTTCTTTACCATACAAGGCATTTCTGATTTCAAGGGCTACCTGGGCCGTGCTGATGCCTTCCCGGTTTGCTTTCAGTCTGTCTATGTCTACAATGATTTCAGGTTTGTTGAGTTGCAGGTCGCTTTGCAGGTCTTCAATTCCCCGGATACCAGCCTGTTTGATTTGGGCTTTTACCTGGTTTTGAATTTTCAACAAATCGTCGAATTCCTCCCCGTAAATTTCAATGGCAATGGGTTTTCCAACAGGCGGCCCGCCTTGTTCTTTGTCGACAGTGATTTCGGTGCCGGGAATGTCTTTCACATTTGCCCTGATTTTTTCCATGATGGAAGAAGTGCTGTAGCCCAACCGCTTGTCGAACTGCACAAAAGCAACAGTAACCTTGCTCTTGTGTGGCGTAACCGTTCTGTCCGGATTGGTAGGATCTCCGGCTCCAATACCTACATTTGAAATCACAGATTTTACATAGGGGTTGTTGTTGCCAATCACATCATACACCCTGCGCTCTATGATGCGGGTAACCGAGTCTGTAACCGAAGCATCGGTACCAATGGGCATTTTGTTGTACACATACACAAAAGCGGGCTCACCACTTGGGAAGAAAATGACAGGAGGCGTGAACACACCCAGCAAATACACCGAAACAAAAAGCATAAACACAGTGCCCGAAAGAAAATAAGCAGGTCGCCTTTTGTGAATTACAAAGGCAATCAAGGCTTTGTAGGTGCGCATGAAGGCAGGTAAAACCTTGTTCTGAAATCCACTGATCAGACTTGTTAACACATAGTGGTTGAGCAAATACAAGGCAATGATAACCACCATGAAATTGCCGAATGAGAAGTTGATAAGGTAAGCAACCACAGCCAAACCTGACATGATAATCAGGGGCTTTACAAGTGTTTTAAAGCCTGGTCTGGCACTGCCAACAATGTGGTCACGCTTCATGAACGACACGGCAAAAACCGGATTCATAACAAAGGCCACGAACAAAGAACCAAACAAAGTGATAATCAATGTAACCGGGAGGTACTTCATGAATTCGCCTACAATACCTGGCCAAAACAAGAGGGGAAAAAATGGAGCTACGTTGGTGAGGGTACCTGAAAACACCGGGAAAAATACTTCGCCAGCAGCCATTCTGGTGGCCTGAGCCACAGATAGGTTCTTGTTTTCATTGAAAATCCTGTGTGTATTTTCTATCACCACAATGGCGTCGTCGACCACTATGCCCAGGGAGAGTAGGAAAGAAAACATCACAATCACGTTGAGCGAATAGCCAAGGGTTGGCATAAACAAAAAGGCCAGCAACACGGACAAAGGAACAGCCAAACCCACAAAAATAGCATTGGTGGTACCCATGAAAAACATGAGCACCAGGGTAACGAAAATGAAGCCCAGAATAACAGAGTTTACCAGATCGTTCAGCTGCACCCGTGTGCCTTCGCTTTGGTCGCCGGTTATCACTACGTTTAAGCCTTTGGGGAATTTTTCTTTCTGAAGTTTAGCCGAAACTGCTTCAATTTTATCGGAGGCAGAAATCAGGTTTTCCCCAGCTCGTTTTATAACATTGAGGGTGATCACACTCTTGTGGTCGAGGCGTGCAAAGTCCTGACGTTCTGCAAATCCATCGTTAATTTCGGCAAAATCCTGCAACAACATGCTGCTGCCCGTTGCAGAACGAACCATGATTTTTCGGATTTCGTCCATGTTTTCAAATTCACCTTTAATGCGAAGGGTGCGGCGCACGTCGTTCACATTAAGTTCTCCACCGGTGATATTCACATTTTCAGAGCCAATGGCCGATTGAATGTCCATAAAGGTGAATCCGGCCGCCTGCATGCGGTACAAATCGACATTGATTTGAATTTCCCTATTCAAGGCACCAATGATATCTACCCGGGTAATTTCGGGCATGGCCTCAATTTCATCTTGAATCACCTCGGCATAGGTTTTGAGTTTTTCCATGGAAAAGTTACCCGAGAGGTTAATCTGCATAATCGGAAACTCCGAAAAGTCGACCTCCTGCACCATGGGGTCTTTGTCAAGGTCGTTGGGCAATTCGTTTTTCGCTTTGTCAACGGCATCGCTTACCCGCTGTTTAGCCACCGCAATGGGCACATTGGTATTGAACTCCACAATGACAGCAGAAAAGTCCTGAATGGAATTGGAAGTAATTTTTTTGATCCCCTTCACCGATTTCAGTTGCTTTTCAATGGGTTTGGTGATAAGGTTTTCCATATCCTCGGGCGAAGTACCCGGATATATGGTGCTCACATACATTTGCGGCACCACGATGTCGGGAAACTGCTCTTTGGGCAGGCTGTTGTAGACCATCAATCCCGCTATCGTCACGATAATGGAAAAAATGTAGATGGTTGTTTTGTTATCTATGGCCCAGTTGGTAGGCCAGAATTGTTTATGCTTTTCCACTGTTCAATGCTTGTCGTGGTTTATTTTTTATGTTAATTGGCTATCAGCTGTCCGTCGACCAACTCCTGGTATCCGGTGGTAATCAACTGATCGCCTGGCGATAACCCTTTCAGCACCTGCACTTTGCCGCCATAAGCCATGCCTGTTTCCACTTTTTTCATCACAGCCGTTTTTCTACCATCCTGCTCGCCGGCCACAAATACAATTTGCCCGACTTCTGATTGCTGAATAATGTTTTCCTGCAACACAATGGTGTTTGTGGCAGTCTGGTCGTTTATTTTCACAATGGCCAGCATGTTAGGGCGCAGTTTGCCTTGCACATTGCTCAGTTTCACTTCCACTTTTATAGATCTTGTGCCGGGATCCACAATTTTTCCGGTACGGGAAATGGTGCCTTTCAGTATCAACTTCAAATCGGGCAATTCAACTTCAACCGCATCACCCTCTTTGATGGTGCTCAAATACGCATCGGGCACATTGGTGACCACCTTCAGGTTGCTCATGTTCACAATTTGAAAAATGGGCACACCCGGTGAAGCAAGTTCGCCTTCTTTCATGTACACCACTTCTACCACGCCGGAAACAGGAGCGTAAATAGAAGACTGCGATAGTTGCGCCTCGGTGGTTTTCAAGCGCTTCTCCAGACTCTCCTTTTGATTTTTGGCTTGCAGGTACTGCACTTCGGAGCCAATTTTCTGATCCCACAAAGCTTTTTGTTTGCCATACAAAGTATTGGCCAGCTCGAGCCCGTTTTTCAATTCGTCGATCGACTTTCGAATCACGTCTGCGTCCTGGGTGGCCAACAATTGCCCCTTACTCACCGACTGGCCTTCTTTCACCAACACACTGGTGAGCATGGCGGGCATTTTTGCACTAATTCGGATGTTGTCTTCCGCTTCCACCGTGCCTGTTACATCCACAAAATGATTGAAGGTACTATTTTCGACTGTAGAGGTTGATACAATTTTTACCTTCTGCTCATTCTGGGCATTGGTGTCGAGCATTGCAATTTCATCTTCCAGCTTCTTAATAGATTCAGCTGTGACAGCCATGACTTTTTTAAGTGAATCGAGTTGGAGCTTTTTAGCCTCCAGGCTGTTCGATTCTTGTTTCTTTCCGCAGGCAACCAACAAGGTCACCAAAATGAAGGAAACTAAAAATGGATTTGTTTTCATAAGTTTTTAAGCAAGTTTCCGTGTTACGTAGGAAATAGTATCGTAAACAGTTTGAATGCGAGGTTCTTCGTTGGCAGTGATATCGATGCGAAATTCCTGCTCTATGTAGTTGAGCATTTCTCGCTTGTCCCACTCGGAAAAACCAAGCTGGTCGAGGGTATTTTTTGCCCTCAGCTTTTTAGCAGGGACCATAAAGTGATGTTCGAATATTTTTTGGATTCGATCTCTTACGAGGCTTCTTAACATGGAATTGTTGACTTTAGAGGGTTGTTTTGTTTTAGTTTCCGGAATAGAGTTTTCCTGTGGCTTTGTCCAGGTCAATTTTGGATATGATGATGTCATAAACCGAGGCGTAGTAGTTGATTTCCGCTTCTCGCAAGGCTTTTTCGGCTGATGTGAGTTCCAGGTTTGACCCAACACCCTGCTTGAATTTGATTTTGGCTACCCGTTGCACCTCTTTGGCCAAGTCTAGATTTCGAGCTTGTACCTGGTAGTTGGCTTGGTAAATGGCATAATCACTCGAGGCTTTGATGATTTCGGTGCGAATGGCATTTTCTAGCGCCACAAATCCATTGTCAATTTTCTTCTGACTCAGTTTGCTTTGCTGCATTTTGTAGCTTTTGATAAAACCATCGAAAATGGGCACATCGAGCTTGAGGCCAATCATAGAATAGTTGAACCAACGGTCCTGCACGGGAATATCGCCAAATCGGGTAGCAGCAGTGTTGGCACCCACAGAAGCAAAACCATACAAACTGGGCAAATATCCAGAGCGAATATTTTTAAAATCAAGCACAGCCAAGTCTCGTTGGGTTTGCAGGCTTGCAAATTCAATTCTGCTTTTCACATTGAAAGTAGCTGGATCGACCGGGTCGGCTTGAAGCGGGAAGTCTGATAACTTTTCTGTTAAAGTAACTGAATCTGTCACCGGAATGCCCATTTGTAGTTTCAACAAATAATGGCTCAGGCTGATAAGTTTAGAAACCCTGAATCGTTCTGTTTTTAGGTTATTGAATTGTACTTCAAGTCTGTCGGCATCAATTTTTTCGACCAAACCATTTTGAAACATCACCTTCGTGTCTCTCAGCAAAGAGTCGAGCTGACTCAGATTCACGTCTATGATTTTCGAGCGCTCTTGCGCCACCAAAGCAGAATAATAAGCTTTCATTACATTCTCTGCTGTGGTGATTTTTGATTGGGTTATGCTGCGTTCTGCCAATTGGGTATATGTTCTGGAAGCTTTCAACCCTATGAGGTAAGAGCCGTTGAACAGCATTTGGTTCATAGAAATGACACCAAAAGCATTGTTCTTCAGCTGAAAGGGGAATGCAAGCAAAGCGCCATTTGGCAAACCTTCCACATTGAATGGGCCGGCACCGTTTTCCAAAATCACCCGCTGTATGGTGACGTTGTGCACCAGGTTTGCTTCGCCGGAAACTTGCGGAAGACCTGCTCCCGTGATTTCGCCGACCTTGGCTTTGGCTATTTCAAGGTCAATTTTGGCATTTTTTACATCTACATTGTTTTCGATAGCCACATTTACAGCTTGTTGAACACTGAGCTGGCGAATGTTTTGTGCGAAAAGTGCCTGAGTAAAAATGTAGAAAATAAAAGAGAGATACAGTTGCTTGTGGGTCAGCATGGATAAGGTTTGTTTTGAGATATGTGTTTAAAAAGCGTTGGTCGATTCAACAATTTGCTTGCGCATTTTTTCCCATTGGGTTCTTCCTTCAGCCGACAATAACCCATGTAGAAAATGTTCGAAAAACTGAATTTGTATTTCAGCAAGTTTAAATATGGCAGGCGGAAAGATATCAGGGTCAAAGGCAAGCTGAATTTGTTCTAACCTGAGCCGAGACAAGATTTCCACATGAATATCTGAGCGATACACGCCTTCTGCCACGCCCCTGTTCAGGTTGTGGACTATGGAGTTGACAATGCACGTTTCTCTATGTTTCATGAACAGCTCCCAACTTCTGGGATGATATTTCCTGATATCGTGCAACACGGATGGGTGCATCTCTGTCATTTTATTTCGAATGAATTCACTGAGCATCGCCATTTCATGAATGGCTGATTGTGCATCGGTAGCAATGCAACTAATCTGATCGTTGTGATGAAGCAGATGATGTTCACATACAGCATATACCAGCGAATCCTTGTCTTGAAAATGCTGATAAAGCGTCTTCTTCGATATAGTCATCGATCTCGCTATATCATCCATGGTCATGCTTTTGATGCCAAAACGCATGAATTGCTCCAAGGCTTTTTCAGTTATTCTATTTTTCTGCTCACTCATAATACACCGGCAAAACTATGGAAACTTTTAATGGTTCAAAAGTTTCCTAAAAAAATTCTTTCATTTGTAAACACGTGGTAGAGGTTTCTTCACAAAGCACCTCAGCCAGAAGCCAGTATGAACCTTAATATATTTTTCAATTCCCTGGAAGTTGGGGTAGCAGAACCGGGAGCAGACTTGCATAGTTTTCGTCACTACATCGACTTGAATTATGAAGAGTTTCCTGCTTGGCCACAGGCTCAAATAGCCCTCATTGGGTTGCATGAAGGAAGAGGCAATCCCAAAAATCATGGAGCAGAACTCGCAGCTGACGAAATCAGAAAGGAGCTGTACAGGCTAAAGAAAGGAAGCGGAAGCTGCAAAATTGTTGATCTGGGCAACCTGAGACCTGCAGAAACCCTCGCTCAAACCAATTTGAGACTGAAAGAAGTATGCCAGATTTTGATTGAAAAAGGAATATTACCGGTAGTGATAGGTGGTACCCACGACTTGTGTTTAGGCATGTGGCAGGCCTATGAAGAAATAGGCAAACCAGTGGTACTCACCAATATCGATTCTGCTTTTGATTTGGAAGAAGGAGTTAATCTAAATCCGAGTGCTACTTTTCTTTCTAACCTGTTTGTAACCAAAGACAGCTACCTAAGTGGCTACAATCACATTGGGTATCAAAGTTACCTGGTATCAGAAGAAAGTTTGGAGTACAGCCAATCAAGGCAATTTAACTGCATTCGACTTGGTGAATTGCGGGAAGATATTCGGGAAGTGGAGCCGTATGTGCGGGAAGCAGACATGGTGATGTTCGACTTCACAGCTATTAAATCGAGCGATGCGCCAGGTTCTTTTGAATCAAGACCATTTGGACTCAGCGGAGAAGAAGCTTGTCAATTGGCTTGGTATGCAGGTTGCAGCCCACATTTGAGCAGTTTTGGTTTGTTTGAATACAATCCACTTCAGGATGAAGACCACCGGGGTGCAAAAGTAGCAGCCTGCATAATCTGGTATGTGATTGAAGGATTCAAAGCAGGTCAACGTCCGATGCGTTTCGATGGCGACAAAACTGTGCGGTATCTTGTGCCCATCGATGGGTTTCCTCATCATTTTGTATTTTATAAAAACCAGCTGACCAACACCTGGTGGATGGCACTGGATGGTGAAACTGGCCGCCCTATTCCATGCTCCCATTCTGACTACCTCCAGGCTTGCCATGGCGAAATACCCAGCCGTTGGATAAAATCAGAATCAATTCGCAGAACACGGTTATCTTTGCCTTAAGATGGATATCCAAACCATTACCTACCTGACCATGGGCCTATTTATTCTGGCCCTCACTTTGTTCTTTTTCAAGAATGATGAATTGCTACTGCTCATAGTTTTGTTTTTTTATTCTTCGGGCATCAACAGGTACAATGTAGTTGTGAATGGACGAGAAAAATGGGTAGTAGTAGCCTATTCAAAAAATATATTTAACCTCACCAATGAACTGGCTATTCAGGCACTCAACTACTATTTTTGGGGTGTCTTCACGATGTGTATTGCATATTTTACCTTCAAAATTAACTATAAACGGGTATTAAAATTTCAAGACAATAAGTCATATTTAGTTTCCTATCTTGATAAAAATAAGGTATTGATTATCATTAGCTTTATTTTGGTTGGATTTGTAAACTTTTATTCCAAACGGGGTTTCGCTGATGCATACCGATCTGGGGATGCCTCTATTGCATTTGGTAATTCATACTCCATTATGATTGGTTTTGCTTTCGGAGGCTTTATCGTATTAGTATATCTTATTTACTCAAATCTGGATTTAAGAAAAGCGGGCGCATCAAAAATATTCTTTTTGGCCATTTTTGTGTACGCAGCATCAAGAACTTATTCATCGGCAGGCAGATTCCAATTTCTCTCATGGGCCGTTGCTGTTGGTGTAATCATGGTGAAAGACACATCTCCGGTATTGAAATTAAGAACTTACATTATTGGAGGCTTTTTTTTATCCATTGCTTTTGGCTTAGCTGGAGCCATGCGTGGAAAGAATTCAAGCGAATTCACCTTCAGAGAAAGAATAGATATGGCAATGTCAAGAAACACATCTGGTGAAGACCAAACTATGCTTGATGGATTCATGATGGTATTGCAGGTTTACCCCCAACACCTGAATTACCACTATGGAGGAGAACACCTTGAAGTCCTTTTCAGACCAATTCCCAGATCACTGTGGCCTGGCAAACCGCTTGGTGGCTATGCCAATAAACTCGGTTTAAATGACAACATGGGAGGTGGTTCAGTAGGAATTTCACAATCGCTTTTTGGTTCCTTTTATGGCGAAGGAGGGATTTTAGGTATTTTCATTTTTTCAATTATTTATTCTTCTTTGTTGTTTATCATTTTCAGATACGGCGATAGGTATGATTCTGATGTACGTTGGATAATTAAAGGCATAACTATTTCTTCTTTTATTCCATTACTCCGTGGAGGCGATTTACCAGGTGTTTATGCCTTTATAGGCATGACTTTTTGGCCAACTGTTTTTTTTATTTATCGATATAATAAATTCTTAATTACAGCTAAACGTAATCTAATGCAGCAGTACATGAGAGAACAACAGTTGCAAATGAATGCAGCAGAATTAATGAAAAAGAATGAAATCGCTACCCCGGTTAATTGACTTACCCAAAATCATAGATCAAAGGGGAAACCTCTCTTTTGTTGAATCTGAAAAGCAGATTCCATTCTCCATAAAAAGGGTCTACACCATTTATGATGTGCCTGGTGGTCAATATAGGCCGGGACATGCTTACAAGTCAAATGAAGAATTTATCATTGCTTTGTCGGGCAGTTTTAATGTGGTGGTAAAAACAGCAGAAGGTGAGCAGGTTTTTCACATGAACCGCTCCTATTATGGTTTATATCTGCCTGCATTTGCTTGGCGTTCACTCGACAATTTTTCTACCAACTCCGTGTGCCTGGTGTTGGCCTCCGAACCCTACAATGCTGAAAACTACATCAGGGACGAATCTGAATTTGAACTACTTACAAACTAAAGTCCTGCTGAGGAGCAGGACTTTAGTTTGGTATCAAGAGGGTTTTCATCCCAATCGCTTTTTCAGTTCAGTATTAATGGCCTCCAGAAACTCTTCGGTGTAGAGGAAGTGTTCTCCGTGTTTCACCTTATTTCCGTGGATGCAAACGGCCAGATCCTTGGTCATTTTGCCGGATTCTACCACATCGACACATACTTTTTCCAGTGTTTCGCCGAAGTGAATCAGTTCGTTGTTTTCGTCCAGTTTTCCTCGAAAAGCCAAACCTCGAGTCCAGGCAAAAATGCTGGCAATTGGGTTGGTGCTGGTAGGTTTTCCAGCCTGATGATCCCGGTAGTGGCGTGTTACAGTGCCGTGGGCAGCTTCTGCTTCCATGGTATTCCCATCTGGAGTTACCAGCACAGACGTCATTAAGCCTAATGAGCCAAAACCTTGTGCCACAGTATCGCTTTGCACGTCGCCATCATAATTTTTGCAGGCCCATACAAAATTTCCATTCCACTTGAGCGCAGAGGCTACCATGTCGTCAATAAGGCGGTGTTCATATACAATGCCATGAGCTTCGAACTTGGCTTTGTAGTCGGCTTGGTATATTTCTTCGAAGATATCTTTGAAGCGACCATCGTATTTTTTCAAGATGGTGTTTTTGGTGCTCAAATACAGCGGCCAGCCTTTGCTCAGCGCCATGTTGAAACATGAGTGCGCAAAACCACGAATGGATTCATCGGTGTTGTACATGGCCAAAGCCACACCATCGCCTTTGAAATTATAAACCTCATGTTGAATGGTTTGGCCATCTTCACCTTGAAAAGTGATGGTAAGTTTGCCTTTACCTTTTGTGACGAAGTCGGTGGCACGGTACTGATCGCCAAAAGCATGGCGTCCTATGCAAATAGGGGCAGTCCAGTTCGGAACCAGTCTTGGCACGTTGCTACACACGATGGGTTCACGGAAGACGGTGCCATCCAAAATATTCCGAATGGTGCCATTTGGACTTTTCCACATCTGTTTGAGGTTGAACTCTTTAACCCGAGCTTCGTCTGGCGTGATGGTGGCACATTTGATGCCGACACCATATTTCTTAATGGCTTCTGCAGCATCAATGGTTACCTGGTCGTTGGTTTCGTCCCGATATTCCATGCCCAAATCATAGTATTTGATATCGAGCTCCAGATAAGGTAGTATAAGTTTGTCTTTGATGAATTTCCAGATGATTCTTGTCATTTCGTCTCCATCCAGTTCAACCACCGGATTGGCTACTTTTATTTTCTGCATGTGTTGAAGTTTACTGTTGCTTGGTTAAAAAAGAGCGTCAAATGTATGGGAAATTTGGAGGTATGGACATGAAAAAGTGCACTTGTTTTATTGTATTTGATTTGGGTTGATTAGGCTTCACAAATAGATTTCAATTTTCAATCTGCGAATGGCTGATTGGATGCTGGTTCAGTTTTTGAATAGTACGTGTTATAAATTGGGGGACTATATACCACGCACAAGCATTCACTTTATACGTTTTTTTATTTTCTCAAATCTGCATGATAAATCATACTATAACATGCATTTGAGTTTTTACGAATGATAAGTCATTCGTAATTTTGAAATAATAAAATTGATGTATATTTGCATTACAAATCATTCACTAATCTACAATAAAGCATGTAATGACTGATCAACCAGACAATAAATGGATTTCCTTAAGTGACCGAGCCATAGCTGAAAATATTGGAAAATTCATTCAAGACCAACGCTTAAAGCAAAGTAAAACCCAGGCAGAACTGTCGAAATCAGCAGGCATCAGCAGGTCCACTTTGAGCTTGCTTGAGCGGGGAGAAACGGTCACTCTACCAACTCTAATACAGGTGCTAAGGCAATTAAATTGCTTGTATACATTAAATCATTTCATGGTGCAGCCAAGCCTAAGCCCAATAGCACTGGCAAAAATGGAGACCAAAAAACGCAAACGTGTCCGCAATGCAAGCAACCAAACTAAAAATACAAGCGATTGGTAATGATAACAACAGCATGGGTGAAACTTTGGGGACAAACAGCTGGAGCGGTAGCCTGGGATTCAGCACAAGAGCTTGGTCTGTTCGAATTCGACCCCGTCTTTATACGAAAAGGTTGGGACATAGCCCCCCTAAAAATGTCCATTCGCAGTGCAGGGCAGGTATTTCAATTTCCAGAACTCAAACGAGGAAACAATCCTGACATGGATACTTTTAAAGGTTTACCCGGACTGCTGGCTGATGTACTGCCCGACAGATATGGCAACCAATTGATAAATGTTTGGCTGGCAAGGCAAGGTAGACCACAAAACAGCATGAATCCGGTTGAATTGCTCTGCTTTATTGGCAACAGAGGCATGGGTGCATTGGAGTTTGAACCCGCAAAAACAGAGGATAGCAACAAAACCAGCAAAATAGAGCTGGACAGTTTGGTAGAAGTGGCTGGAAAAGTACTCCGAAACAAAATTGACTTTACCGCAAATCTGGACAAGAACACAGAAAAAAGCATTGTAGATATTCTAAAAATTGGCACATCGGCAGGCGGGGCAAGACCAAAAGCCATCATTGCCTACAACGAAACTACCGGTGAAGTAAGGTCCGGTCAAACGACTGCGCCAAAAGGTTTTGAGCACTGGATAATAAAACTAGATGGGGTGAACGATGTACAAATTGGAGAAAGTCATGGCTTGGGGAGGGTAGAAATGGCCTATTACCTCATGGCTACTTCGTGCGGAATTGACATGATGCCTTGCAAGCTGTTGGAGGAAAATGGTCGTGCTCACTTTATCACCAAGCGATTTGACCGAGAAAAAGGGCATGTGAAGCATCATGTGCAGACATTTTGCGCCATGCAGCATTTCGACTACAACGATGTGCACAGTTTTAGCTATGAGCAACTGTTTCAAACCATGCGGGAACTGAGGCTGAGCTACCCCGAGGCAGAGCAAATGTTCAGGCGAATGGTGTTTAATGTCTGGGCACGCAACTGCGACGACCACACCAAAAATTTTGCATTTCTGTTGAAAAAAGACCAGCCCTGGCAATTAGCTCCTGCCTACGATGTTTGCCATGCTTACCGGCCCAACAGTACCTGGGTGAGTCAGCATGCCTTGAGCGTGAACGGAAAAAGGCAAAACATCTCCATGAGCGATTTACTGGAAGTAGCCAAAGCCATGAACATCAAACAAGCATCCACCATTGTGATGCACATAGCCCAACAAGTGGGCAAATGGCCACAATTTGCCGAAGAGGCAGGCGTGAATTCCGAACTGCGGGATGCCATTTCTGCCACGCTGAAAGACCAGTGACATCTAAAATCAGTTACTCAAGTAGCACTTGTTTGTCTTTGGGGTACTTTACTTCGTAGGCAAATTTCAGTGTTCGGGCCGACGTTGGGGGCAACGTAAACTTCCAACTCAGTTTACCAGATTCAGTTTCGACTTCTGCACCAGCCTTTTCGGTCAGCTCAACTTTTAATTCATTGTTTACAGAAGTTGGAAACTGGTCTTCCACTACCAAATTGATTGCTACCGATTTTTTGTTTCTAAAACTCAATTCCCAACCACGGGTGTCGGTTTTCGATGAACCCAAAAATTGCTTTTTACTTTGGTCTTTCAGTCTTTTGCGGTCTACAACTATGTTTTTATCCTGACCCAGCGATAGGACAAGCGAATCGCTTAATTCCTGCGGATTTAAAGAAGTGAGGCCAACAAAAGTACCTTCGAAAAATAAGTTAGCCTGACCTGCCAGTAAATTCAGGTTTTCCCAATCGCTGAGCGTAGCAGTGAGAAATGCAGACTTTTCCAACTTAGGCACGGCATAGTGGCGGTAGCGAACTGGCAACTCATGTTTTCCGATTGTGACCGTGATGGGTTTTTGCTGACTGGGCACATCATAGGGCTGTTGAATGCGAAACTCCGCTTGCAGTACTTGCTCTACGACTTGCGTTTCCATCACAGTTTCGGCACGGGCACCTTTCATCATGTCAGCCATTGGAGCAGGAGATGCAGCCATTTCGTATGCCACATTTCCTTTGGATTTCCCAGGGTTTTGCAGGTAAACAACAGGAGAATAAAAGTCGATTCGCCAAGGAAATAAGCTTGGCTTTGTAGCATTGTCACTGGGGTTTCCAGAAGACAAAGTGAGCTTCACATTTTTCCATTCTTCTCCAGTTTGTTGTTGCACATCAGCCTTGTATTCAAGGACTACAGGTTTTTCAAGGGCATCGAACCTGAGATCATATTTTGGAGCCCAGCTGGCATTGCCGGTTTTGTAACTGAATTCAAATGTGGCAGTAGTAGCCGCTTTGGCCAACAAGGAAACTGAAATTTCAGATACAGGAAGCGTTGATTTTTGTCGCAATTGATTCAGTTGCAGGTCGATTTTTTGTACATCTTTGCTCAGTTTCTCCACCTCAAAAGTCAATTCCAGATTCTTGAGTTTTATTTCAGAGGTACGCTTGCGGTAATAATCAGCTGCTTCTTTCAGTGTGACCAGGTTCGTGCCAGTATTGTCGCCACCAATTTTTCGGTTAGCCGCCAGCATGTCTAGCTCGTCTTTGCCAACCTCAATCTGGGTGCTGGTTCGTTTTATCGTTTTTTGCAACTCGTCTTTCTTGTCTTCCAAAGTCTTCACTTCCTGGGTTTTACGCTCCTCTTCAAGGTAGTTGAGTTTGTGGCTGATGCCCAAAATCGAAAAACTGCCAAAACCACCCACCTGAATGGAACCCGGATCGATGAAAGGTGAAAGGTTGTTTAACACAATGGTGCTTTCGCCAGCCGGAATATCCGCTTTGGCAGTGCGAAAAACCTGGGCGCCTTGCAGAAATATGGTTACTTCTTTTGCCGTAGAACCAATCGCTTTGGACTGTGCCAGAGTTATTCGTGCGCAAAAAGAAACTACGATGAGGGCAAAAATGAACTTGTTCAATGTGGTATATTTTCGATGAAACGTTTCGAATCCAATTTTGATGCCAGAAAAGCAGCCTGTAATTAGGTCAGATTAAAGGTAAAAACTTTTTCCAAAGATGAATATTGTGTTTTAAAATTGATGCACCAATGGGATGCAAAAAACTGAGAACAGTTGTTTACACGGTTTCCCCGAACTTTGTTGGACAATATTTAACCTTTGAATCACAATATTTTTCTCATTTTTGAACTTGAATAATGCACCAGCGTGCACAAGACCATGAAAAAATTATTTACCCTGAAGACACTATTTTTTAGCCTCATTATCGTTCAGAGTTGGGGACAAACAAATGCCCAATTGATACTGAATGTTTCAAAAACCAACCCAGGATGTTACGACGATAGCACTGGCAGAATTACCGTTTCAGCTTCTGGCGCAACCGGCCCATTTACCTTTATGCTTATCAAGGGGTTTAGTAAATATGGAACACCCATGAGGCAAATAGTGAGTAATGAGCCTGTGGTTTTCGACAGTTTAACTTCACGTAGCTATTCCGTTTTGGTTTCAGCGCAGGGTGCCAATTGTAGTATGGCGCATGAATTTATTACCCTTGATTTTCCAACCTTTTATCCCAGATTTTTTAGCGTTTCAGATTCATCGTGTGCACCATGCGACTCCAGGGTTTCATTTGTGATAGAACCGGTGGATAGTTTCACCTATGTTTGGAGCAACGGTGCCACGACTCAGCAAGTAACCCGAATTTGCGATGGACCCATTTCGGTTGTAGCTACTCACAAACGCACAGGTTGCAAGGTGGCAGAATCAACCACTTCTACTGGCTCGGAAGTCGGCAATTATATTGTAAGTGATTTTTTCTTTTGCCTGGGCGAAGAAGCGAGTTTCACATTGGGGCAATTTACTTCTGATGCAGGTATTTGTCAAAACCTAAACCCCGACGATGTTACCTGGGATTTTGGAGATGGAGCAACCAGCTCTGGCAGCCTTGCTATATCTCATACCTACCTTAGTCCCGGTGATTATACAGTTGTTGCGAACCATCCGGTTTTGGGTATTTTAGCATCCCAGGATATTTCGGTCGAAGGGCCGCAAATTTTTCCCTCGGCCCAAATCGATTGCAGCGAGCCTCGCTCATATTCATTTCAATTGGGTCCAAATTGTGTCCCCTCATCTGGCGGGGATTTACCCTTGTGGAACTTTGGCGATCCTGCATCAGGGGCTAGCAATACTAGCCAGGCATTTTCACCCACTCATCAGTTTTCTGCACCTGGAAGCTACAATGTCACTGTAGCCCATGTTGGACTGAGAGACAGCTTACGGTTGGATGCAGCCAATATTCCGAACGAATTAGGTGGCTTTAGTTTTTACAATCCTAACTGCCAGTTTCCACTTAGAAGGGCTTTTGAAATCGGTATGCCATGTGTTGGAAGTCCGCTTTGGAATTTTGGCGATACGGCAACAGGAGCATCAAACAACTCTGCTGCTGTGTTTCCTATACATACCTTTTCTGCACCTGGCAATTTTACTGTAACACTTAGATTTGTGAACACAAATGAAGATACTGTTATAAAACAACAGACGATCTCTATTGCCTTGCCACCCAGCTTTACAAAAAGTGCTAATAAAGTTTTACAACCAGACAGTTCTGTTGAAATTGGAGTAGCAGCACAAATAGGTTTCAGGTATTTATGGAATAACGAAGCCAACACTACACCCATTACTGTTTCACAACCTGGTGAATATACCTTCTTTGCCTTTCCTGAAAATGACAGCATCAATTGCCCATTTCAAGACACTGTATTGGTGGCTTATTGTGAACAAGAAGTTTCTGTGAAGCCCAGCATGATTTCAAACACCAAATTGAAGGTTTGGCCAAACCCAACAGGCAATGCTGATGCTGTTTCCTTTAATGCCGAAATCAACGAGCATTTCGAAGTTTTCCATGCTAGTGGAAAGCGGATATTGGCAGGAAGAACAGCCGGGGAAACTACCGAATTGGAAACGGACAAGTGGTCAAAAGGGCTTTACATTCTCTTAGTGAAAAAGCAAAACGGACAAAAGCAAACAGCCAGATTTATGGTGAATTGACATATTCGACGATCTCAAGCATAAAAAAAGCCAGGTAAACCTGGCTTTTTTTGCAATATTTTACCCAATTATCCTTGCCAGGATTTAATTTCTTCGGGTTTTGGCAATGCCAAATCGATTTTAAATTTCTTCCGAAGACCGCCTAAATCATTAAAGATTTTATTGGCGTTGGCCGCCTGAAAATCTTCCTTGGTTTTAAAATTCATATGCATGAGCGGGGCAATCCAGAGATCAGGGACGCCGGCATTTTTCAAATCCAGTTCGGTGAGAAATACGGGCTTGGATTCCGCTTTCATTTGCGGAAAAAAGAGCACATCCTGAATGGAAGGCGAGTTGGTCATGATCATGCTCAGCCTATCGATGCCAATGCCCAAACCTGCTGTGGGTGGCATGCCATATTCCAGGGCACGGAGAAAATCTTCGTCCAACATCATGGCTTCTTCATCGCCTCGGAGGCCAAGTTCCAATTGTTCTTCGAAACGCATGCGTTGGTCTATGGGGTCGTTCAGTTCCGAAAATGCATTGCAAATTTCTTTGCCATTGCAAATGGCTTCAAACCGTTCCACCAAACCTGGTTTTGAGCGGTGTTTTTTAGCCAAAGGCGACATTTCTACCGGGTAATCGGTGATGAAGGTTGGCTGAATGAGATTGCCTTCGCAAAACTCACCAAACAGTTCATCGATCAATTTGCCTTTTCCCATGCTGGCATCTGTTTGCACACCCAGCTTTTGAGCCGTTTCACGCAGGGCATTTTCGTCCATTTCAGAAATATCAATGCCTGTGAAGTGCTCAATGGCTTCAAACATGGTCATGCGTTTCCATGGTCGCTGAAAATTGATGGTATGTTCTCCAACTTTCACTTCAGTGTTTCCATGAAGATCCATCGCTACTTTTTCCACCATTTCTTCCACCAGGTCCATCATCCAATTGTAGTCTTTGTAGGCCACATACAGTTCAACCTGGGTAAATTCCGGATTGTGAAAGCGGCTCATGCCTTCGTTGCGGAAGTCTTTGGCAAACTCATACACGCCATCGAAACCGCCAACAATCAACCTTTTGAGATACAGCTCGTTCGCTATTCTCAAATAGAGCGTCATGTTCAAGGTATTGTGGTGGGTTTTGAACGGTCGGGCCGCTGCTCCGCCATAAAGTGGCTGAAGAATGGGCGTTTCCACTTCCATGTAGCCTCGGTTGTTTAAAAAATTCCGCATGGACTGCACCAATTGCGTTCGCTTTCTGAAAGTTTCCCGCACATGGGGGTTCACAATCAGATCAACATATCGCTGGCGATAACGAAGCTCTGGGTCTGTGATGGCATCATATACTTTGGTTTCTCCCGTAGTTTCGTCTTCTGCCGATTTCACAATAGGCAGCGGTTTCAACGACTTGCTCAGGAGTTTAAATTCCGTCACATGAATGGAAATTTCGCCCATCTGGGTGGTGAAAACAAAGCCTTTAATACCGATGATATCGCCAATATCAAGTTGCTTTTTGAACAACTCGTTATAGAGGTATTTGTCTTCATCGGGGCACAAGTCGTCTCTTCTAAAATAGACTTGAATTCGCCCTGAACTGTCTTGCACTTCGGCAAAAGAGGCGCTGCCCATAATTCGTTTCGACATCAATCGACCGGCCAGACTCACATTTTTGTAGTCGGTTTTATTGCGCTCGTAGTTTCTGTGAATGTCGGAGGAGGTCACATTTACTTCGAACAAATCTGCCGGGTAAGGATCTATTCCCTTGGCCAATAATTGCTCTCTGATTTGTCGACGGAGAAGTTCCTGTTCGCTTAAGTGCATAAAGTAGAAGTGTTCTGCAAGGGGGCAAATGTACACATTAGGTCGAAAGTGCGACGCTCATTGATAAAGCGAAACCACTTCATTTCATTACCCGCCTATCTGATTCAAAGTTGCCGAAGTCTGATGCCTTGGATCCAGGGAACCTGTTATTTAGATATTCAAATTATAAATCCTTATACTTCAGATTTTTAAAGGCATTAAGGGCTTGTGATTTAGCTCAAAAACTTGAACCTGAAGCAGTATATTCAATCAATTAACAAAAGCTTGCTGAGCATTGCTTCCCTTTATTTTTTTTCAATTTACGCAAGTGGTTTTGGTTGAATTGCTGTTATTTTGAAGTCACGTTTTTTTGATTTATTACCCTGCATGTCTCCATCAGTTCCAGCTTTTCTTTCCGGCCTCAATCAACCTCAGCTCGAGGCTGCTTCGCACATTCATGGTCCGATGATGATTATAGCCGGAGCAGGCTCAGGGAAAACAAGGGTGTTGACCATGAAAATAGCCAACATGATGCATCAGGGTGTGGATCCGTTTCGAATACTGGCACTCACTTTTACCAACAAAGCGGCCAAAGAAATGCAGGGCAGGATAGAAAAGCTGGTGAGCATGAACGCCAGAAACCTGTGGATGGGCACTTTTCACTCCGTTTTTGCCAGAATTTTAAGATCGGAGGCAGAGAAATTGAACTACCCACCCAACTTTACCATTTACGATACCGATGATTCTAAGTCCTTGTTGAAAACCATTATCAAAGAAATGGATTTGGACGACAAGGTGTACAAACCCAATAGCATTTTTGGAAGAATATCTTCGGCAAAAAACAGGTTGATTACTGCCAAAGAATACGTACGTGACGCTGAATTGATGGAAGAGGACGTCCTGGCCGGAAGACCCAAGTTTGTGCAGATTTTTCAAACCTATCAATCCCGCTGTTTCAAAGCGGGAGCTATGGATTTCGACGATTTGCTGCTCAATACCAATGTGCTTTTCAGAGATCACCCCGATGTGCTGAATAAATACCAGCATAAGTTTCAGTACATTTTGGTGGATGAGTATCAAGATACAAATTTGAGTCAATACCTGATCACCAGAAAATTGAGTGCTGTGAACCGAAACATCACCGTGGTTGGCGATGATGCACAAAGCATCTATGCTTTCCGAGGTGCTGATATTCAGAATATTCTAAATTTTGAAAAAGATTTTCCCGAAGCCAAGGTTATTCGTTTAGAACAAAACTACAGATCAACCCAAAACATTGTTGATGCTGCCAATTCCATTATCAAACACAACCAGGGCCAGCTGAAAAAGTCGGTCTGGACCAGCAACCCAAATGGCGAACTGATTGAATTGCTAAAAGCCACATCAGACAATGAAGAAGGCAGGCTTGTAGCCTCCAGTATTTTTGAAGAAAAAGTGCAGAATACCAGCAGAAACAAAGATTTTGCTGTGTTGTACCGCACCAATTCTCAATCCAGGGCCATAGAAGAAGCCTTGCGAAAAATGAATATTCGCTACCGCATTGTGGGTGGTTTAAGCTTCTATCAACGGAAAGAAATCAAGGATTTGATGGCCTATTTTCGATTTGCGCTGAATCCGAATGACGAAGAAGCTTTCAAACGAATTATTAACCTGCCCAAGCGGGGAATTGGTGATACCACGGTGGCTAAAATCTTTGTGATTGCCAACGAAAATGGTTTGAGCTTGTGGGAAGTGGTTTCAAATATTTTCTACGCCATGAGTGGCAAAGCAGCCGGTCTGATTGATTCGTTTGCCAATCTCATCAAAAGTTATCAGGTAATTATTCAGGCTAAAGATGCCTATGAAGTGGCAGACCACATAGCCAAAACTTCAGGTTTGATGAGAGAACTGAAGGAAGACAAATCGATTGAAGGCCTTTCCCGCCTCGAAAACCTGAACGAATTGCTGAACAGCATCAAAGAGTTTACCGACGACCAGACCCGGGAAGACAAAACACTAGGCGCTTTTATACAGGAAGTCTCCTTGCTCACCGACGAAGACCGCAACAAAAGCAACGACGATGATGTGGTAACGCTGATGACTATCCACATGGCTAAAGGTCTGGAGTTTAAAAATGTATTTGTAGTTGGGCTGGAAGAAAATCTATTTCCTTCGCAAATGATGCTCGAAACGAATGAGGATTTGGAAGAAGAGCGTCGGCTTTTTTATGTGGCCATGACCCGTGCAGAGCACAAGTTAACCCTCAGCTATGCTGTAACCCGCTATCGATATGGCACCTTACGAGACTGCGAACCAAGCCGATTCTTAAAAGAATTGGACCAGAGCCTGTTGAAAGTTTCCAAAAAGTTTGTGGTGGAAGAAAAGCCTCAGGTTAAATTTATAGATCAATTCAAAAAGCCTACTGCTGCTCAAAAAACCATTGTTCCGGCTACATTCAACCACCAGATTTCTCCCGATTTTAAACCCAGCGATGTTACTACACTTCGGCCTGGCATGCGGGTTGAACATGCGAAGTTTGGCTTTGGCAATGTGCTGGAAACTGACTTTGCAAGTCCGGAAAAAAAAGCGAAAATTCAGTTTGAAAAGGCAGGTGAAAAAACCTTGATTCTGAGTTTTGCCAAATTGATGATTTGTGGGTAATCTGGATTAAAGCTCTTTCATCAAAACCCGATAGCAAGCCAACATGGCTTCAATATCTGTTTTGGCCGCAGATTCCACAGGCGAATGCATGCCTTCTATCGGCAAACCCAGAAAACACCAGTCGAAGGGATATACCGAAGATTGTAATTCTGCACCATCACTGCTTCCATCGCCTTCCACTTCCAATTGGTATTCAATCTTGTGCTTTTCCAGTATTCGTCTTATGGTGTCGGTGTAACTTTTGCGTGGAATTCGGTAATCACGAAGCGAAACAACGGGGCCATTGCCTACAAAAACTGCTTCCGATGCCCAGGTTACATCAGCTACAAGTGCCTGATTAACACCATAATTCATGCTTATAAAACGAGCTACTTTGGGCACCGAGCCACCTCCGTGTTCTTCGCAACAAGTAAAGGCAATTATTCCATTTTCGGTGGTTTCGGCCAATTTCAAGGCGATATAAACCCCAATGCGGTTGTCGAGATAGCAGGTAGAGACATGTCCATCGGTAGCTTCAAAAGGTGAGTCATGGGTGAGCACAGTGCCAGGCTCTAACGGAGTTGGGTAATCTACACAGAGCAGATCACCAGATTTATCGGCCACCAGCTTCATGCTGATTGTTTTCTGGTCAATTATTCCTTTCAATTTTGTGCCATTCACCGCAGTAGGGCTACCTATAGGAATGAGCTTGTTGTCGTATCTCACCGTGTAACCCACAGAGTCCATGTGTGCAAAAACAGCCACATTGGGTTTGCCAAAAACCAGCACCACAGCATCTAACAGGCCAAAACCTGTAAAAATATGCGGCTTTGCCACAAACGATTTTTGATTGACTTCCAGGTATTGAAGCACAAATTTTTTAAGGTCACCTTCTGCGCCGCAGGTGGCTTGAATTTGTGTGAGCTGCTCGAGCAGAGGCAGATCAAGGGTTGGTTTCGGTAAACTTTTCTCCTGCATCAATTTTGAAACTCAAGTGGTTGAAATATGGTGGTATCGGGCAAATGTAGTCTGGATTGTAAGCGCAAAATGGATTAAATGCGAAATTAAAATCAATAGTAATCTTGTCTGGCTCATTCAAAGGCAGTTCCATGAACCTGCCAGTTGGATAGGTTACTTCACCATTTGAATCATCGGAAAAAGGAAAAAACAAGCGTTTGGAATAGGTCTGATCGGGGTCTTTAAATCCCCAAAGCGTATCTGTTTTTGCCTGTTGCTTTATTATGGCATAACCAGCAATGAGGTAGGGCTTTTCTTCATCGGCTTGAGTAGCCAGCCAAATAAATTCCTTGTTATCGACAGCAATCCATGGGAGCGAGAAAACCCAGTTGGAATTATAATGAAAGTATTCAAGACCCTTAAAAGTGGACACGTCAGAAAGCGGCGTTTTTGCAGGATTGGTAAACAATTTGTCTTTTTCCTGCACCCAGGCTTTCCAGGCATCTTCGGCTTTCAAGCTTTCGTCGGTGGGTGTAAATTTTATGGTTGACGTAACAATAACCACGATAAGCAGCAAGGCGAAGCCTAAAATCAAATAGAGATTTATACTATTTTTCATGTTTATATCTGGCCTTCGTCTGCATAGCTATAGTAACCATTGTTGGCAAAAATGACATGATCGGCTACAAATATTTCCAGCAATCTGCCTCCTTCTTTTAGCTTTTTGGTTATTTGATTGTCTTGTTCACTTGGCCTTAAATTTCCACTTGGATGGTTGTGCACCAACACAATACTACTCGCCATGTTTTCAATGGCAGCTTTAAAAATCACTCTTGGGTCTACCACAGTGCCGGCAATACCACCTTGACTTAGAAATTGTTTACCAATGACTCTGCTGGCCCTGTTGAGAAACAAAATCCAAAACTGTTCCACATCAAGGTCGAGCAAGTGTGGCTTCATCAATTCATACACTTTGCTGGCACTGTCTATTTTCGGAAGTTCCTGGATGGTTTCATCTTTGCGTCGCCGACCGAGTTCCAAAGCACTCATGATGGTGATGGCTTTTGTTTCGCCAAGCCCTTTTACTTTGGTCAGCTCTTTCACCGACATTCTGGCCAATCGGTTCAGGTCATTTCCAGCTAGGGACAAAATGTTTTTTGCCACATCTAAAGCGGTTTCAGAAAGGGTTCCTGTTCTGATTAAAATGGCAAGCAATTCAGCATCTGTCACTGCTGAGCGACCTTTATTCAGGAGTTTTTCACGGGGTCGGTCTTCCTCAGCCCAGGCTTTTATGCCTAATTTTCTATTTTCATCTGGATAATTCATCATTTGTTCTAAATATTGCCGCACAACAATAGTATGAAAAAGCCAATAGATGAGCTCTTTTTTTTGAATAAGTTGAGTCGATTTTGTGCTTACCAGGAGCGATCGGAAAAAGAGGTCAGGAACAAGCTCAACCTTTTACAATGCCCCGAAAACTGGCAACTAACCGTTGTAGAATCACTTAAGCAAAGCGACTTTCTGAACGAAGATCGGTTTATAAAGGCTTTTGTGGAAGGCAAACAAAACATGAAGTCCTGGGGTAAACAGAAAATATTCCATAAGCTGCTGGAAAAGGGAATTTCAAAATCTACTGCTGAAAATGCTCTGTCACATTTGGAAACAGTTAAATACCGAAACACGCTGGAAAAATTGCTGGAAAAAAAGTGGAAACTATTGAACACCAAAGATATGGCGATGTCAAAGCTCATTCGTTTTGCTCTCGGGAAAGGTTATTCATTCGAAGACATTCAATCAGTCATTAACAAACTTGAGTATAACAAAAAACCCAGTCGTTGACTGGGTTTTTTGTTATACTAATCAGCAAATTTTATCTTAAAGCATCTTTGAAAGATGGCTTCTCGCTGAAATTTATAAATTCTAAATCTTCTAAAGCTTTTGCTTTTAAACCTGAATCAGAAGCCACAGCTTTTTTCAGGTAAGCAGCTACGTCTGCTTCTCGGTTCAAACGAGCAGCAGCAATGGCTGCACAATAGCTAGCCAATGCAAATTTACTATCTGCGGCTAAAGCTTCTTCAAACGAAGCCAGGGAAGCGTTGAAGTCTTTGTTTAACAATTGGGCTAGACCTTTGTTAAAGTCAACCACAACGTTGTCGGTAGCCGTGGTGAGCGATGTAACTGCGTCTGGATATGTTGCTGACCTGATTTCAATTTGTCCTTTACCAGCATTGATCATTCTGGCTAAAAAGTCTCTTGGAGATGATGCAAGCCCACTCCTGAATGCTTCAAGTGCTTTAGCATCGTCACCTTTCATGAGATAGGCCATTCCCAGGTTGTTGAATATTTCTGGTGCCGCTTGTTTTGCTTTGGCAATTTCAAGATTGGCTACTGCTTTGTCTACCAATGCTGCTTTCGATGCCTTATCTGAGGTTTTAATTGCCATGTCCAAACGAACAGCTCCGAGGTTGTTGTGCGCTATCCAGCTATCATTTTGCTTGGTAGCGGCCAGGAAGATTCCTTCTTTTTCAGCTGGGATTGGCGATAAAGAGGCAGCGTATAACAGTTCATTGTCTTTTAATGAAGTATTTGGTTCTGTACCTTCTACGATTTTTCGAGCCAAAACTTCAATTTCAGCGTCTGCTTTCTTAGGTTTCAAGGTTAAGATTTCAGTTTTAGCTAATCTCAATTTGTGATACATGGCCACAAAGAGTTTTGGGAAAAATGGCAATTCTTCAATTTTTGCTTCTTGCTCGATGAAGGTTCCAGGTCCGTCGATAATTTCTAAAACAGCTTGCTTTTCATCCGCAGTCAAATCAGGTAAAACAGCCAATGTGTCTTTGAATGGCCCCCAAACCTGAATCAATGAACGTGGCACAAATTGAATGGAATCAGCCAGACTTTTGTAGCCATTATCGGCTAACACTTTTTTATAAAATGCCTCGATGGTTTTGGCTCTATCCTCTGCTAAAAATACGTTTTTCACTTCACGACCTTCGGGAGAGTGCATACCTACGATTGTCACTGTTTTGGTAGGGTTTTTGGCGGCAATATATGCATCCAATACTGCAGCGGTTCCTGTGTAAACTTCTTTCGCTTTCTTTCCTTTGGTAGCTTTTACCTTTTGCTTTGAAATTTTCAATTTTGAACTGCCTTGGTCAAAATTGAAATCAAGGGTTGTTGGTTCGTACTCAGGTTCTTTGTTGTAGCCATGGTCTGCATAAGCCACAAAAAATGATGGCTGCACTAGTCTTGAAGTAAGTATCAAGCCTTTTGCCGATTCCATTTCTGGCGTGAACTTGGTTTTTCCATTGAGATTCGCTGCACCGCCTTTGAGCGTTAGCGAGCCCCTGTTCATCGACTCTGACTTGTAAGCAAACGAGAACTTCTTCGACAGTTTTGGTGATTCAGTTTTTTGATTCGGAAACAACTTGTCATCGAAAATCACATCAGGTAACTGAAGTTTTTGATCGAGGTAGTTGTAGGTGGTGTAAAGTGTGTAGGTTTTGCCCTTTTTAAGAAGCTTGGTTGGCAATTCAGCAGACATTGTGAATTGAACAGAATCACCATGCAATTCGAGAGGTGAAGGAACTACGGTGAGTTTTTGCTCTTTGGCCTTTTTGACCATGTTGCTTAAGGCGCAACTACTCAGTAGCGCTAATCCCAAAAATGGGATTAAATTTAAATTTATGTGAAGGAATGCACTTGTTTTCATACTGCTGGATTTATCTTTCGTCCCTCTATTTGGAAGGAAATTTTGGCAAAAGTATGATTTCTAATTATTTTCGCAGGATATTATGCTAATTTCAGCAATTAAATTTTACTTAAAATGATAGAAAACGTCAAATCTCTCTTCGAAAAGCAGGCCTTTGGAGTATGCACAAAGATGGGCGATGTGATGGGTGTATCGTCTGGAGCCATCAGGTTATTCTTTATTTACGCTTCGTTTTTGGCCATTGGTTCACCAGTTATCATTTACATGAGCCTTGCTTTCCTTTTTAATTTGCGAAAACATTTTCGCCGAAGGTCAAGTATTGTATGGGACTTATAAAACTTTTGGGGGGCTCCTCGGCGTTTTTGAAGGTAGCCGTCCACCTGCAAAATACTGTTTAAAAAGGCTCACCTTCTTCTAAAATATCCCAGGTATGATCGGCCAACAGGCGTACTTTGGCTAGAAAAGCCTCGTATTTTTGACTTCGGCCCCATTCGTTTGGGCCTATGAGTGAAAGCAAATACTTGCCTCCTTTTCTATAAAAATAATAAATGTGGCCGATAAGAGGTTCAAACCGCAAATCAGCCATGTATATCTGCTCAGAAATTTCTTTTCTTTTTTGGATGATTTTTGCCTGATCCGCCAGCAGTTGCATTTGCTGATAGATTTGGTTCATCTGCATTCCCGTTTGCTGATCCATGGCTTGCAGAGAACGAGCCATGGTTTTGCCCATATCTTCAGGTTTGATGACGGCCCCACCAACGGTGTGGGCATAAGGCAAAAGCCCAGGATTCTCTGCAGTTTTTTCACGCATCAAATCCAGGTCTATTTTATCTACGTCTATCGCCCTTCCCGGCGTAGATGGTTCTTTTTCAGTCATTTGCTTGGCTGCGTTAGCTGTTGGAAACAGGGAAGTCTAAATATTTGTTTAGCCTTCGTACAAATTAGCTTAAATATTTCAGGTTAATAATCTCCTGCTCTGTAAGAAAACGCCATTGTCCACGTGTAAGGTTTTTCTTGGTTAAACCAGCATACATTACCCGATCTAGCTTTGTTACCTCGTATTTCAAGTGTTCAAAAATGCGCCTAACAATGCGGTTTCGCCCAGAATGAATTTCGAGTCCAAGTGTTTGTTTGTCAGCGGAAACTATTTCTACTGCATCAATGTAAGCTTTACCATCCTCCAGTTCAACACCACTGCGAATGGCCTCCAGGTCGTTCATGGAAATTGGGCGATCTAAAGTTACCTCATACACCTTTTTCACCTTGTGGCTGGGGTGCGAAAGTTTTTCGGCCAGTTCTCCGTCATTGGTCATCAGCAGCAGGCCTGTTGTGTTGCGATCCAGCCGACCAACAGGGTATACCCTTTCAGGCACGGCAGGTTTTATAATATCAACTACGGTTCGCCTTTGCTCTGGATCTTCTAAGGTGGTGATGAAGTTTTTAGGTTTGTTCATGAGCAGGTAAACCAGTTTTTCACGACTGATAATTCGCTTGCCATATTTTATCACATCGGTTGGTTTAACCTGGTAGCCCATTTCGGTCATGGTTTTTCCATTTACCACAATCATACCGTTGGCTATCAGGTCATCTGCATCTCTACGTGAACAAATGCCAGCGTTTGAAATAAATCGGTTTAACCTGATAAGTCCGTTGCTTTCCTCAGCCTCTTCATGCTCAAACCGGGTTTTTTGTCCGGGTTTGAATCTGGAATTTCCTGGTGGTCTTCCTTGACCGGGTCTTGTTGGTTTCGACCAGTTTTGGCTCACGGCTGAGAAAACAGAAGATTTTGCTTTGCCTTCTTCTTTTATTTTCCTGAGATAACCATCTTCTTTTTTGCGTTCTGGCCTGAAACCATCGCCTTGTCCATACGAAGGTCGGCTGCTTCCAAAACTGGCACCTTTATCATGGAACTTTTTATCGCCATAACTTTCGCTTCTGGCTGGTCTGTTTTGTCCGTCTCCCTCTACACGATTTCTTCTTTCAGGTCTGAAGTTCTCGCTTTCTCTTGTTCTGGAACTTCTTTCTAACGAAGCACCATCTTTGTTTTTTTCTGGTTTAAATCCTTCATCCCGATTCGATGGTCTTTTGCTGAAACTTGATCTACCATCCCGTTTGCGGTCTGAGTTGTAGCCTTCCCCACGGCTCGCAGGTCTTTTACTGAAATCTGATCCGCCTTCACGTTTGCGGTCCGAATTGTAACCTTCCCCACGGCTCGCAGGTCTTTTGCTGAAATCTGATCCGCCTTCACGTTTGCGGTCCGAATTGTAACCTTCCCCACGGTTTGCAGGTCTTTTGCTAAAATCTAATCCTCCTTCACGTTTGCGGTCGAGGCTGTAGCTCTCTCTGTTTCCGCTTGTTCTAGGTTTGCGGTCACCACCTTGAAACCTGTCATTTTCTCTTTGTGGGGAATCACTTCGGTCAAACTTTTTTCCTGCGTATCCAGGGCGATCTGAAGCAGGTGGCCTTCCATAACTTCCACGACTTGAGGAATCGGAATTTGACGGTCTTCTATCTGTTGAGGTAAAATTTACCTTGCCAGAATGGCCAGAATCTTGTTTGAATCCACCTGATTTTCTGCCTTCAGTATTTGAAATGAATGAACCTCTATTGGTTTTGCTGCGGCCTCCCGCTGAGCTACCTGAAGATTTCTGATAACTGGATTTACCCGACTTTCCGGGTTTAGGTGAACGACGTTCGGCCACGATGATAGTGATTTAAATATTCGAACCGACAAAGTTAGGGAAAAACCCACCGACAGGCTTTGTTTATTTTCGATCGACTACTCCTTTGTTTCGCCAATGGAGTTTTCCATGCTCACAAATTCTTTGAGATCTGGTAATTCTCTTAAATCGTTGATGCCAAAATACTCCATAAATTTTTCGCTGGTGGCATACAACATGGGTCTGCCAGGGCCATCCGATTTGCCCACCATTTTTACCAATTCTTTTTCCAGCAATTTTTGCATAGCATAGTCGCTAGCTACGCCTCTTATTTGTTCTATTTCGGCCTTGGTTATAGGTTGTTTGTAGGCAATAATTGCCAATGTTTCGAGAGCAGATGTGGAGAGCTTCTTTTTCGATTTTTGCTTAAGTAGCAAGCTAATGGATGCCTGGTAAGCTGGTTTGGTCAAAAACCTGAACCCACCACCTACATGCATGATTTGAAATACATGGCTGTCGTCTTCGTACCTATTTTTAAGCGTATCAAGAGCCTCCATAAGCAATTCTGTAGCCAGTTCCTGTTCGAACATTTCGGACAGACAGGTTTGAATTTCATCTAGTGAAATGGGTTCGGCAGCACAAAATATGAGTGCTTCTATGTGTTTGTGAAGCAAGTCCACTTGTAAAAATTAACCTTGGGGAGCTACTTTTCCGGTTTTTGCTTCTATACTATGCTGGGTGTGCGGCACTGCACGTAGGCGCTCTTTGGGAATAAGTTTTCCTGTTTCTATACAGATGCCATAGGTGCCATTCTTGATGCGAATGCTGGCCATTTCGAGTTGGGTAATGAACTTTTGCAGGCGAGCGGCCAACGTACTCAAATTTTCTTTTTCTGCCACGTCGGCTCCGTCTTCTACTAATTTCAGGCTGCTGGCTGTATTCTCAGTGCCACTGTCGTTTTTTCGGGTGAGCGATTCCTTGATGTACGTCAACTCTTTTTTGGCATTATCAAGCTTTTCAGCAATGATGCCATCAAATTCTTTTAAATCTTCATCGGAGTAACGAGCCTGTGGATTTACTTTCATAGTATTCTCTGTTTAATTGATTTCATGTAGTTCAGGGTTCAATATTACAGAGTTTTAGTGGTTACCCAATGAGTGGCACTTGAAAGGCCGTCATGAAGTCTCGTCTCAAACTCAATTTACAACTGTCAGATTTTCGCTTCTAAATGAAAATTTGCAGGAAGTACCGTGCCGGATTGACAAGTTGTCAGTGAAAGCAACAGGCTCATTTTTTTGGTATTCAATTTGACAAGCGGCAAAATATCTGGCCTGAAAATTTTGTTTTACAGGCTGAATCAATCATCCAAAATAACTTGAACAGGTACATGCGAAAACAAATTTTATTCATCGTGGCAGCTAGTCTGGGAGGAGCTATCACGCTGGGAGCATACAAAATGCTCGATATGGACACAAAAAATGTGGTGTTCTACAATCAAGGAACACAGGAGAGGAAATTTGCCTTAGTGGCTGAAAATCCTACTTCCGAATTTTCACTGGATTTTTCGGCGACAGCAGAAATGGTTACTCCTGCCGTGGTTCACATCAAATCGAAGGTGCTGACAAGAACTACAGGAATGCAAAGGCAACAGGTTCCAGATGCTTTCAGAGATTTTTTTGGGGATCAGTTTAATGACATGCAACCTCAGGAACGTGAGCAAGCCTCGTCGGGTTCGGGTGTCATTTTATCAAAAGACGGTTATATTGTAACCAACAACCATGTGATTGACAATGCCACTGAAGTAGAAGTAACGCTGCATGACAAGCGTAGCTTTAAAGCAAAAGTGATTGGCACCGATCCTTCAACTGATCTGGCAGTAATTCAAATCAGAGAAAATGACTTGCCCACACTTGCATTTGCCAATTCAGACCAGGTTAAAGTAGGCAATTGGGTGTTGGCTGTTGGCAACCCATTTAACCTCACTTCCACTGTTACTGCAGGTGTTGTTTCTGCCAAAGGCAGGAATTTGCGTATTGTTCAAGACAAAGCACCAATCGAGTCTTTTATACAAACTGATGCTGCCGTAAACCCTGGAAATAGTGGAGGGGCATTGGTAAATGCAACGGGTGGATTAATTGGAATAAATACTGCAATAGCTTCAAATACTGGTTCTTATGCCGGATATTCATTTGCAGTTCCCAGCAATATTGTGAGTAAAGTAGTTGAAGATCTGATTAAATATGGAGAAGTTCAGCGGGCATTTCTCGGCATCCTAATCAGGGACATGGATGGGAATTTGGCTAAAGAAAAAGATGTTGATTTTTTGGCCGGAGTTTATGTGGACAGCTTGATGAAAGAAAGCTCTGCCAAAGATGCAGGGTTGAAAAAAGGCGATATCATTGTGAAAGTAGATAGCAAACCGGTGAAAACAGTGGCTGAACTACAGGAAAATATTGGTCGTCAGCGGCCTGGAGACAAGGTGGTGCTCACTGTTTCCCGAAACAACAAAGAAGTGCTGATTCCTGTTACTTTGAAAAACAAGGAAGGTAAAATTGAAATTGCCAATAGAGACTCAAAAGATCCATTTGATGCTTTGGGAGCAGATTTTGAAGAACTGACTGACAAAGATAAAAAGCAGGCAAAAATAGAAAATGGCGTGAAAGTGGCTAAGCTCTACAAAGGTAAGTTGACCAGAAAAACGGGTATGCGGCCTGGATTTATCATTACCAAAGTGGATAAAAAACCCATCAAAACCATTAAAGAGCTTAAGGAAGCTCTAAGAAAAACAGATGGCTCGGTCATGATAGAAGGTGTTTATCCCGATTTTCCTGATCCAGAATATTATGCTTTAGGTTTGGATTAACCTTGAACGCCTGATGTAAAAAGTCCTGTCCTTACTGATAGGACTATTTTTTGAAAATTGTCCGAAAAAATTGGAAATCCGTCTAAGGAGTTGTACTTTTGGGGATGGAAGAAGATGTAAATCAAGTGAATGAACCAGCGGTTGCCTACAGCTTAAGGCTAAATCCGGCTTTGTTTCCAAATCAAGCAAAAACCACACCTGTACAAAAGTGGCCATCAAGTCTGCTTGGCTTGAAATCATCGACAGTTGCCGAGAGTGATTTTGAAGAAATAGCCACCATCAGAGCAGGGGTGCCTATGTCGTCCCTTGAGCATTTTATGGAAAAAGCAGGTTTCAATCTAGTTGAAATTGCTCAAATTCTACATACCACAGACCGAACACTCCGGCGCTACAGCACCGAAAAAAAACTCAATGCCGAACATTCTGAAAGGGCCATAGAATTAGCTAAATTGTATGCCAGAGGCGAAGAAGTATTTGGCAGCCTGGATGCCTTTAAAAATTGGATGGACTCAGATATTTTGGCATTAGGGAAACGCAAGCCTAAATCATTCCTTGACACTTCTATAGGCATTGTGATGCTCACAAAAACATTGGGCAGAATAGAACACGGCGTTTACTCCTGATGCTGGTTTATAGGATTTCGAAAACCAAATACAAGGGTGATTTCAGTGGCGTTGGAGCCAAATTGAATGGTGGGCGTTGGAACAGCGAAGGAACAGCCATGTTGTACACATCTGCACATGCTTCGTTGGCCATGTTAGAGCTTTTGGTTCATAAAGGAAGTTTGATTTCGAACCAATCATTTACATTGATTACGTTGGAGTTGCCTCATAAAACTTATCCAGTAATTCAAGCATCTTCGTTGCCCAAAAACTGGCGATTGAACCCACATCCGGAGGCCCTTCCCTGGTTGGGCGATCAATTTATAAGCGACAATGAATGGCTTTGTCTCAAGGTGCCCTCAGCGCCTATGCCTGAAGAATATAATTGCTTGATAAATCCAAATCACGTTGATTTTCAGCTTGTTCGGGTGGTTGGTGAACGAGAACTTGAACCAGACTCCAGGCTATTGTAGACATTTGGTATCTACATGGATTTGAACATTTTAACATGTGGAATGCCAACCTCCACAAACTCATCGCCAACCGTAGAATAGTTTAAATTTACATAAAATGAAACTGCCTCTTTTCTGGCATGTAGTTCTATGGTTTGATAGCCTTTCATTCTCGCCCAATGTTCCGAATGAGTAACCAAAGCCTTACCTACTCCTAGATTTCGAGCCTCAGCTGCAACAGCTACTTGACGCATCTTGACGATGGTTTCTGATTTTAGCGACAAAATCAGGCAGCCCATTACTTCGTCATTTTCAACGGCTGCAAAATGAAAATCAGCAACTTCGTGGCTAAGGTCTTCTTCATAGAGATTCATTCCCAAAGGAATTCTAAGAATACTATTTCGCAATTGAACACTATCCTGGTATTCTTGTGACCCAAACTCAATTTCCGAAATTTTCATATAGCTCAAATAAAAAAGCCGGACTTAACCGGCTTTACAACGTTTTTCTGAATTTTAAGCTTCAACCACTGCCGGTTTGGCCGCTCCTTCGCCCGATGCCTCTTTTACTTTGGCTTTTATTTGCGCTTCGATTTCGTCCATCATATCAGGATTGTCGAGCAAAAGTTGCTTTACAGAATCTCTGCCTTGGCCAAGTTTGTTGGTACCGTATGAAAACCATGAACCTGATTTTTTCACTATATCCATTTCTACTCCCAAGTCAATGATTTCACCTACTTTGGAAATACCTTCGCCATATATGATGTCAAACTCTACCACTTTAAACGGTGGTGACATTTTGTTTTTGACCACTTTCACCTTGGTACGGTTTCCAACAGCGTTGTCAGTTCCTTCTTTTAAGGTTGCTATACGTCGGATATCGAGGCGAACTGAGGCATAGAATTTCAGGGCATTTCCACCTGTTGTGGTTTCAGGATTACCGAAAACCACCCCGATTTTATCTCTAAGCTGATTGATAAAAATGCAGCAACATCCGGTTTTATTGATGGTTCCGGTAAGTTTTCGCAGTGCCTGACTCATCAACCTGGCCTGAAGCCCCATTTTGCTTTCACCCATTTCGCCTTCCAGCTCTCCACGGGGCACCAAAGCAGCTACAGAGTCAATCACAATGATGTCAATGGCACCAGAGCGAATGAGGTGTTCGGTAATTTCGAGCGCCTGCTCTCCATCATCAGGCTGAGAGATCAACAGATTCTCCGTATCGATGCCAAGCTTTTCAGCGTAGGTTTTATCGAAAGCGTGCTCTGCATCTATAAAAGCTGCAATGCCACCTGCCTTTTGAGCTTCAGCAATGCAATGCATAGTTAGGGTCGTTTTACCCGAGGATTCAGGGCCAAAAATTTCTACTACCCTACCTCTGGGCACGCCTCCGATTCCCAAAGCAATGTCGAGCCCTAAAGAGCCTGTAGAAATGGCAGGCACATCCATCACTTTGTTGTCGCTCAACTTCATTACGGTGCCCTTGCCGTATTCTTTGTCCAGTTTGTCTATAGTGAGCTGAAGGGCTTTCAGCTTTTCGTTACGGTCGTTCATGTTAGATGTTTTTATATCAGTACAAAGCTACAATTTGAAGACCAATGACCAACAAGATTTTTAAAAATCCTGCCGGTCGAGCGACATAGTCATGCAGCGGGGGCCGCCTAAACCTCTCGAAAGCTCAGAAGAAGGAATGAGGAGTACTTCTACTCCGGCTTCACGAAGCGCACGATTAGTGTGTTTATTTCTGTTGTAGCTCACCACCCGGCGAGGGCCGATAGCGAAAACATTGGCTCCGTCGAACCATTGTTCTCTGCTGGCATAATCAGGATTTCCATCGCCTGTTTCAATCACCTCCAAGTAAGCAATTTCTTTGCGAAGGACAGAAATAATGTCTTCTTTCAAGGTTTCGGTCGACAAGATTGTTTCTCCTTTTTCAGTTTCTCCTTCTTTCCGGTGAACCCGGGTTTCGAGTACGCCTTGCATGGCATCGGGATAGGTTACGACCAGGTTTTCGTCTATGATGGTAAACACGGTATCGAGGTGCATGAAGTTGCGCTTTTTGGGCAACATCACTTCATACACTCTTTCAACTGTTCCATGTTTTAGAACCTCTTTTGCTACCGCCATGATGGCTTCGCTGTCGGTTCGTTCTGAGTTTCCAATGGCCAGGGCACTATCGCTCAACACAATAATGTCGCCACCTTCAATGTTGGGCAAAGCTGGATTAAGCGTTTGATCAATGCCAGTTTTAGGATAAACCCTGTTGAATTGATCTTTAAAAATCGGGTGGTTTTCGAAAATCATCCGCATGATAAATGCTTCACGATTTCGGGAATTGTATTTCATTTGACAGCTAATAACTCCTGTTTGAATAACGGCTGCCGGGTCACGCATGAAATAGCTGTTGGGACTAGGCGACATCACAAACGCATGGTCGTACAAATTGTCCAGACTGTGGTGATTTAGCTTTTGTTTCAACTCCTTCACTTTCACACCTGCAATGAGGGCATTGGCACATTCTGCAGTCGACATGCGCACAATAATATCTTCGGCCAAATGACCCAAGTTTGATTCCTTTAATGCCAGCTGAAATGCCTGAAGCAGCAAATTGTCATCGATCAATACTTCAATGAGCAAATCAAGAAGCCTATATACGGTAGCACCAGTAGCTCCTTTTATAAGACTTCGGTATTCATCGTGCTCACGCTGCATGGCCTCCAGATAAGGCATGTCTTCAAACAAATATTTTTCAATATTGTAAGGTGTGAGGCGGTCTATTTCTTTTCCGGGCCGGTGCATTAAAACGGCTTTTAGCGTGCCGAATTCGGACTGCAATTTTAAATTCATATTGGTTTTGGTCTAAGTCAATTCATGGATTATGTTTCTTTAAAATCAACCATGAAGACTTGTGGTCGGTGGCAAATATAGGAAAGGAACTTTGGCCAAAAGTCAAAAAGGAAACAAGCTGAACATGTTTGTGTTTACTCCTTTAAAAAGTGCAAAACTTCGTCCATAAATTGAATCTTGTTAGTAGTTTGTGCAATATTTCATTCCCAAAATACAATGGTTTTAATTCAATTTCTTTACATATTTCTTTTGGTTCAGAAAGCTATTTTGAGTCAATTTGTGGCATAAAAAAGTGGGAAGGAATGGCAGAGTCGATAATCATTTCAGGAACAACCAAAGAATCAAGTTACCAGGAACTACTTCCACAGATTGCAGCACTTCTTGAAGGTGAGCCTGATTTAGTGGCCAATTTGGCAAACACAGCTTCGGCGCTTCACATGGCTTTCGGCTGGCATTGGGTTGGTTTCTACCTGGTTAAAAATGATGTTTTGGTTCTTGGGCCATTTCAGGGACCTATTGCCTGCACAAGAATTGGTTTTGGAAAAGGTGTGTGTGGCAAAGCTTGGAAACAAAAGGAAACCATTTTGGTACCAGATGTGAATCAATTTGAAGGTCATATTGCATGCAGTGCGCAAAGTCAATCTGAAATAGTAGTTCCCATTTTGGCCAATAATGCCGTAGTAGCAGTACTTGATGTAGACTCACTTTATTTGAACGATTTCAACGAAACAGATCAGCAATTTCTAGAGCAGTTGGCTGAAATGCTTTCTCATTGCTTTTGACAAAAAATGAAAAAATTAAAAGCAAAATGGGGCATTACTTCTACAAGTCAATTTTGGCTCATTATGCTCTGCTTTGCACTCACAGGAACCACGGCAGCCTACATTTCCGGCCCATTGTTGAAATGGCTAGGCTTTCCGATTGATTTTCCTTGGTATTTTCGCATTCCTCTCAGGTTGATTATTGTGTTGCCCATTTACCAGGTTTTGCTGCTAGTTTATGGTTGGCTGCTGGGTCAATTTGAATTTTTTTGGGATTTTGAAAAGAGGATATTTGGGTTTGGAAAGCGGGAAAAATAGCAAACGTTTTAAATGTAATTGTGCATGCTTGTAGAACCAATAGAATTACGCTCTGACACCTTTACCAAGCCAACTTTGGGTATGCTTGAAGCCATGATGCAGGCTGAAGTTGGCGACGATGTATTCGGCGAAGACCCTACCGTGAATCACTTGGAGCAAAAGGTGGCTTCCAAGTTTGGCTTCGAAGCCGCTCTGCTTTGCCTTTCAGGGACTATGGCCAACCAAATAGCCATAGCGGTACACACCAAACCTGGAGACGAAGTCATTTGTGATGCCTTGTCGCATATTTACTTGTATGAAGGAGGTGGCATCGCAGCTAATTCTCATGCTTCTGTTCGGTTGCTGCATGGTGTGAGAGGTATGTTAAAAGCTGACATGGTGAAAGAAGCCATTCAGGTCGACAATCCTCATTACCCTGCGTCGAGGCTGGTTTCTTTAGAAAACACAGTGAACAAAGGCGGAGGAGCTTGTTACCGTTTGGAAGATATTGCCGCCATCAGGGCAGTTTGCGATTTTCACCATTTAAAACTGCATTTAGATGGAGCCAGGTTGTTCAATGCAATGGTGGCCAAACAGCAAAAACCTGAAGATTTTGCTAAGCATTTCCATTCCATTTCTGTGTGTTTTTCAAAAGGTTTGGGTGCGCCAATGGGCTCTATTCTGTTGGGTTCAAAGGAATTTATACATCAGGCCAGGCGGGTGCGAAAACGTTGGGGCGGTGGCTGGCGACAAGCTGGGTATATCGCTGCTGCAGTTGATTATGCACTTGCAAACCACATTCCTTTATTACAAAAAGATCATGAACGGGCTGCGAAAATTGAAGCCTTTTTGAAAACCAGATCTGAAATCACTGCCATCCTGCCTGTTGAAACCAACATTATCATTTTTGAACTTACTAACAATTGGAATGCCCATACCTATTTGACAAAACTTGCCGAACATCAAATCATGGCGGCTCCATTTGGCAAACAACAAATTCGGCTGGTAACACATCTGGATTTCACAGACCATCATCTGGATCAGCTCATAAATAGATGGATTCACATCTAAAGTTTACGCTTGATAATGCAAGAAAATTCACCCAAAAAAATGTGTTTGCGCTGATTTCCAGTGCACCAATTACCAAACACTGGTCAATTGACCGAAATTAACCTCCATTTGAATCAAAACAAAACCAGCAAATAGAGGCTTATTTGCAAACTACATTTTTTGCACCTGGTTTAAACCATTGTCTTGCCTTTGCATCTTAGCGATTCATGATCAAAAAGTTTCTACTCTCCCCCCTATTCATACTATTGTTTGCCTTATCTGTTTTGGGTCAGCAAGTTAACATAACGGGCACTGTATCAGATTCAAAAAAAATAAGTCTACCTGGAGCTACTATTTCCTACAGAAACCCACGAGACAGCACATGGAAAGGAGTTGTAACAGACGCTGCTGGAAAATTTATTATCAACACCAATCCAGGATTCTACCAGGTTCGTATTTCTTATATTGGCTTTCAAACCCAATTAAAAAGAGCAAGGGCATTTGAGTCGGTGGATTTAGGAACCATCGTTTTACTGGAAGACAGTGCCAGATTGAATGAAGTATTGGTAGAAGGCAAAATGCCCGCTGCCCGCATATTGGGAGGTGATACCATGCAATACAACAGCCGGGCTTATAAAACCAATCCTGATGCCAATGCAGAAGACCTGATTACTAAAATGCCAGGAATCTCGGTTCAGGATGGAAAAGTACAAGCGCAGGGAGAAGAAGTGAAGCAGGTGCTCGTAGATGGGAAACCATTTTTTGGCGAAGATCCCAATGCAACACTTAAAAACATTCCTGCTGAAATTATAGACAAAATTCAGGTTTTCGACAGACAAGGTGACCAAGCGCAGTTCACAGGTTTTCAAGACCCAAATGCAGCTAAAACCATCAACATTATCACAAAAGCCGAATACAGAAACGGTACTTTTGGCCGTGTATTTGGCGGTGCTGGCGACAGCCGTTACAAAGCAGGAGGCAACTTGAATCGATTCCAAGGCAAAAGAAGACTCACTGTCATTGGTCAGGTCAACAACCTGAATGAGCAAAATTTTGCCAGTGAAGATTTAGCTGGTGTTATGAGTAGTGCTGGGGGCGGTGGTGCAGGTCGCATGGGCGGTGGGCGACAGGGAGGTGGTGGTCGACCAGGAGGTGGCGGTTTCGGCGGTAGGGGTGGAGGCAACGACAATGCCAGTAACTTTCTGGTTTCGCCTTCAGGTGGAATTACTCAAACCATAGCTGGTGGTTTAAACTTTCAAGATAGCTACAAAAATAAAGCAGACATCACTGCAAGTTATTTTTTCAATCGAAGTGACAATACAGCCACCAATCAGGTTTTCAGGCAGTTTTTAACAACGGGTACAGACTTGCAACGCTATGCCGAAACCTCGGAAGCCAATTCCATCAACACCAATCACAGGGCAAACATCAGGCTCGACTATAAAATTGATTCATCAAACTCAATCTTGTTTGTTCCAAGATTCTCCGCTCAAATAAACGAAGGCCGCACAAATACGTTCGGCAGCACCACGGAAGGAGTAAATCTTGTAAACCAAACGGATAACAAATTCAATAGCCGCCTCACTGCCCTTAATCTCAACAACCAGCTTCTTTATCGACATAAATTCAAAAAGCAAGGGAGAACAATCTCTCTTGACCTCAATGGCGGATATACCAACAACGATGGAAGGAACAACTTGCTTGCTTTTAATGAATTTATCGGCCATCGAACCATTGCCGACACCCTCGATCAACGCAGCACACTGATACAACCAGGTTATTCATATTCTGGCAATGTGAGCTATACCGAACCAATAAACGCCAAATCGTTTCTGATGGCCGACTACACACGTAGCATGCGACCAGGCCAATCAGAAAGACTAACTTACAATGTAGGTGATACTGAGCAATTTTTTTTAGATACCACGTTGTCGAGCAAATTTAACAACCTGACCACAACCGACAACGCCGGAATGAGCTACAGGTATCAAGACATGAAGTGGCAAGGAGGGTTTGGTTTTGCCTATCAAACCATCAGGCTCAACAATGAGCAGGAATTTCCTTTCGTGAACAAAACCGACAAACCTTTCGAAGCCATTTTACCCAATGCTAACATACGTTACAACCTCACAAAAGGAAAAAGCCTCCGCCTCATTTACCGAACTTCGGCCAATGCACCATCCATAAGCCAACTGCAGGAAGTAGTGAACAACAGTAATCCCCTTCAACTAAGCACAGGTAATGCCGCTCTGCGTCAGGACTTTCAGCAAAACCTCTTTGTACGCTATTTGGGGGTTAATCAAGAGACCTTTTCTGCACTATTTTTCCTCATTGCAGGATCTACTACCAACAACTACATGACTACCAGCACCATTATTGCCCCTGGTGACACGGTATTGCCGGGAAATATTTTTATTCCTGCGTCTTCCCGAATCACCAGACCTGTGAACATGAGTGGATATTACAGCCTGCGTTCGTTTGGAACCTACAGTGTGCCAGTGAAAAAATTGAATGTGAGCTTCAACTGGTCTGGGAATTACGTAGTGACCCCAAGTTTAATTAACGACCAAATCAATAAAGTTGAAAACCCTGCTTTAGGTGCTGGCATTTCTGTAACCAGCAACATCAGCGAGAATCTTGATTTTACGGTGAGCACAAATTCTTCAGCCAATTGGAGCATAAACCAATTACAGCAAGAATTTAACACCCGATTTTTCAACCAAAGCAGCCGGTTTCGGATACAGTGGATTACTTGGCAGGGTTTGGTATTGGCCACTGATGTGAACCACCAGGTAAACACGGGACTTTCGTCTGGTTTTAATCAGAATTTTGTGCTTTGGAATGCATCGGTTGGCAAAAAGGTGCTGAATAAAATGGGCGATTTGCGCATCATTATGTTTGATTTGCTGAACCAAAATAGGAGCATAAACCGCTCTGTGACAGACACTTATATTGAAGACAGGCAAACGAACATTTTGAACAGGTATTTCATGTTGCAGTTTACCTACACCATTCGCCGATTCAAGAGCCAACTGGGCAAAGATCCATCTGTACCAGAAGATGAGCGCCCACCTTTTATGCGGGGGAAACCTGGAGAGGGTCGACCTGGTCAGCCCTAAAAGTTGAAATTAGCGCTGAAGCAGAAAAGAAACAGGTTTGAATGCTTCGCTCGATTTGAATGCCCTAAGCAAATAAAGACCATTGGGCAAGTGCGATGGGAGTGTCAATTCGACAGCATTGGGCGAAGTGACCAGGTGCTCTATCACCAGTTTTCCTTGGCGATCATACACCATGATTCTATTGGGCTGGTTGGTTACTTGAATTGACCCAGTGCTTGGATTAGGGTATACTGAAAGTACATGGTGTGTTTCTATTCTTTCTTTGACCGAAACCAGCGTAGCTTTTCCAAAAACCGGCCTTAGCATTGGTGAGAAATTATTTCCTACAAACCGACGCCAGCCAGCCCCCGTGTTGTAATACAGCACAGAATCGGCCTCAGAATTGATGTCAAGCCCAACCCGCAATTCATTGCCATTTTCAATAATCCCGTTTTGCCAGCCAAAATAGTAGTTTTTATTACCCTTCAACATTCGTCTTGACACATCGATATTTCGCAAGCTATAGGTGTTGAATTTATTGGTTGAATCTATGGCGTTAAGTAAAACACTTGAGGTGAACAACAAGGTATCGGGCTCACCAGGATTTAAACCAATGTGCGAAAAGCAAAGCAGCCGGAATGTGATATTCCGATTGGCAGAAATGGATGTTCTTGGAGATTGGAGCCTGATGTCTGTAATGGTATCCGTTTCATAAATTTTGTATTTTATCAATCCTCTTGCATTGTTACCGCCCACAAAAAACCGCAATTCAGCTGAACCGTCGTCGTAGGCATATTCCTTTTCAAGTGAAAAAACCCTGCGAATCGTATCGTTTAGGTTGAATTCATTGAAGGTGGCATCTGAACGAAGTGCAAGCCTGAAACCAAGTCGTGTTTCTACAGTAGGTGTTTCAAAATTGAACTGGGCAGATGGAATCGAAATCCTTCTCAACAAACCCCTTTCGTCAAGCGGAGAATTCAAGCCAGAAATTCTATCTGTGGTTATTTCCTGAAGAAGTTCGCCTGTGTTCAGGTTTCTGATTTCCAAATCTGCATTGGCATTCACGGCGCCATCGTTGAAATTTCTGATGGCAGAAGTTAAACCTGTACCAAAAAGTTGATTGCCTTCGATGTTCACAGCGGCTTGAAAATGGCTAAGAGGAACAGCAGAATAGCGTTTCAGATAGTTGTTAAACTGATTGGATATTGCAACATCTGTAGCCGCAGAATCGGTGGCTGTACGCCCAACATCCAATTTTACATAGTCGAGATTCCAGTTGTCGAAATTACCATTTCGGCTCCCAAAGTTCCTGAAACGAAACTGAAAGTTATTACTGAAATATTCGATCGGCACTTGTATGGCGTAAAACTTAAAAGGTGTAAGACCATTTCCTCCAAAAACTTTCAACTCAGATTCATCCCACTCACCTGTATCTGGATTTTTAAATTCAACCGCAATATTGTCGGTTCTGTCAGGGTTCAGTTGCTGAGCTCGACCGCCAGCCTGAATGTAACAACTCAAGTACACAGAACTGCTTTGTCCGATCGGAATTCCACTCAGATCTATGGGCAAACTTGTAAGTGTATCACAATAGCCTACTGAGTAAGTGCTAGAATAAGGTATGCCGTTGAAATCTGTTCCATCGAAAGTGGCTACCCCAACTGAGGGAGGATCCACACCATAAGAGTTGTTGACAAATACGCCTGAAAATGGTTCCCACAAGCCATTATTGGCACTGGTTGGGCTTTCAAATTGCGTTTGCAAGCGACCACCTTCAGCCACAAGCCACCCTTTGCCTGAAGGCAAAATTTGCACATCGTTCAAATCCCGGATGGTGCCAGAACTAATACGTTGCCAGGATACGCCAATGTCGTTTGTATAAAAAAACACACCTGAGTCTCCTAAAACCCAACCTTCGCCATTGGTTCTGAAAAAGTGATTTCTGATTTTAGACTGGGTTGGCAGTTGGTTTTTTTGCCAGGTTTGGCCGCCATCTCCGGTTACATATACCCTTCCACTGTCACTACCTACGAGGCCACGCTGGTTGTCTCGAAAATAAACTGTGTAGAAGTTCAAATTACCCAAAGCAGAATCGACTGTAACTGAATCCCAAGATTGCCCACCATCTGTAGTTTTGAGCAGCAAACTGCTGTCGGCTGAGGCCCAAAACGAACTGGGAGTTCGGAAAAAGACCTGATAAAAATTACGATTTCGCCAGTTTTGGAGCCAGTTGTGCGAAGTCCAATTGATGCCGTTATCTGTGCTTTCGAGTACAGTGGCTGAATCGCCCCAGGTAAAAAACGAACCAGAGGCCAGGTATTGAATGCCCGTGAAACGTTGGGATATAGGAGAACGGGTCGTGTCCCAGGTTTTACCGAAATTAGTGGTTCTGCAAAATAAGTTGGGCAATGCGGTGGCTATGGCCAATGAATCACCCGTTTTTGCTGCCAAATCAACCAACGAGCTACGAGTGTTCGATTCAACCCATTGCCAGGTTGAACCCGAGTTTGAGGTTCTGTAGACCACCCCTTTGCTGCCTACCACAAGTCCTTGTTGCAGGTTTGATTCAAAAAAATGAACAGCTTTCAAGTCCGCATCAGTGAATAAAGGGCACTTAGACCAGTTTTGACCTGGCTTCGAAAAATCGTCGAAAAATGGCAGGGAAAGGCGAATGTTTTCTGTTGAAGCAATTCTTTTCCCTTGGTTCAAGAGTGTATGATTACCTCCCGTTCTTTCGGGCAAAGAAGTTAGGTTTTCAACTACAACTCCTTGCTGTGCAAGAGCTTGCCACGAACAGGCTAAAAGAATGAGTAAAAAAAATCGCTGGATATTGTGAAGCATGAAGCTGTAGAACGAAGTCGCCTCCCGTAAATTACTCATTCTCATTTAAAGGATAATTGGCAGGGTCGTTGCCAGAAACCCACACATCTACCACATCGCCTACCCTGATTTTGACGCCAGGAGAAGGTTTTTGTTTCACAATGGCACCCTCGGGCATGTCTTCATTCTTTTCATAAATGATGACCCCAATTTGCAAGCCACTGCCTTGCAGCACTATCGTGGCTTCGTCGAGTGGTTTACCTGCTAGGTTGGGCACTTCAAATTCCTGAATGCCATAGCCGTCGCCCACCAACAAATCAATTTTTGTGCCTTTAGCAATACTAACTCCCGCTTTGATGTCCAGCCCATTTACCTGCTGTTTCAACACAGCGTTTTGCTGTATGTCGGGCACATATTGAAGGTTTCCCAACAGCAAACCAAAGCTTTCAAGCTCACGCTGAGCGTTGATGAGCGAACGGTTTACCAGATTTGGCATAATAACCGAAGGTGGGTTCTTGGCGTAGATTGAAACATAGATTTTTCGAAATTGCTTCACTTGCGACCCAGCCAGCGGGTATTGCTGGTAAACCGTAAATGGAGCAGCGTTGGGCACAAAACTGGAGTCGTCTATCTTAAAATCTAGTTCTCTCACCTCCAGAAAGTCAGGCAATTCGTTCATGTGCTTGCCAACCAGATTGGGCACGGTGATGGTTTGCCCGTGGTGTGTGGTGTAGGGCAAGTACACATAAAAAAAAGATAAAATGAGAAGCAGACCTACGCCAAATATCAGCAGCAGGTGAAGCAAAATTTCTCTTTTGGAAACTGTAGGTTTCATCAACAATGATTGTGGGAACTTACGCTTTTTGAAATGCTTGTTGCTCCATATAAGATTGCAAAATTAGGGTTGCACTTATTTTATCCACATTTTCTTTTTCACCTCGGGCTTTTTTGTTGATGCCCGATGCCAACATGGTTTGTTTTGCCATGCTGCTGGTGAAGCGTTCATCGTGGGTTTCAATGGGTAAGTGAGGAAATGTTTTTTTTACGCTTTGTATGGTTTTAACCACGAAAGCATGGTTTGAGGAAGGTGCATTTTTCAGATCTACTGGCAAACCTATCACCAGTTTTTCAACTTCTTGCTGCGCCAGATAATTCTTCAAAAATTTTATTAACTCATGGGTTGAGACAGTTTCCAGGGCAGAAGCAATCATTTGCAAAGGATCGGTTACAGAAATACCTGTTCGTTTGCTGCCCACATCGAGTGCCAGTATTCGGGCCATTAATTCAACTTTATTTTCTCTTGTAGCCTCCAGCGCACTTCGTTTTCAAGACGTACTGCTTTAGGAAACAAAATACGGTTTTCGATAGATGCATGCACTTTCAAGTCATGCTCAAAGTGTTTTAATTCTTCGAACAAAACCATCGTATGTACATCTGCTGAATTGTGAGGCGTGTATTGATTGGTCAGCAATCGGATGCCTTCCATTTCATCGTCATGGGTTTCGTGATCAAGCATAAAACCTTGCAACCCCGTTTTTATCATCAAATAATAAAGCTCACTGGCATTTCTGATACGCCGGGTGGATGCTAATAGTTTTTCGATATAGCTAAAAAGGGTGTCTTCCTCCTCATAAATGTGCTTGATAAAATCTTCTGCGAAAATAGGAAACACCAGTTTTAAGTCTCTCAACAAGGGCTGATGTTCGGGAAATCCGTCAGAAAAATCTTCTATCAATTGTCCAATATATGGAAGCTTGTTTTTGATGAAAATATGGTGAGCATGCCTCAGATATGCCACAATAAACTCAATGGGCAATTGCTGCAAATGATGCTCGTCGGCCAGCGAAACCGAATCGATTTCTTCCAGCTTTTTAAATACCTGTTTAGGATTGAGCCTGTGCTTCTCACAAACCTGTTCTAAAGTCTGATCTGCATTTTGATAAAACTTAATACCATAAAAATTCAACGCCTGTCCCAGGGTAAAATTTTCTTTGATGAGCGATCCGATGGTATGTTTTGTGAGTTCCAAGGCCATAGCAGGGCATAGGTTTCAGAGGCCGAAAGGTAGGCAATTTGAAAAATGAAAGCAACATGGATTTGAAAATTGCGAGTGGGAAAAGATATTGCATCCAGAACCTACATTAAATTTGTAGGTGTTTGGATGTCTTTAACCCAACTCCCATTGAGGCTTGACAGGCTACTAACTTTTTGTCAACTAGACATTGAACCTAAAATGCATAATGTCGCCGTCATTGACCACGTATTCTTTGCCCTCAACGGAGATTTTGCCGTTCTCACGACAGGCACCTTCGGTTTTGAATTGTTGGTAGTCGGGCAATTTGATGACTTCGGCCCGAATGAAACCTCGCTCGAAATCGCCGTGGATAACTCCGGCAGCGGCAGGGGCTTTCCAACCTTTGCGAATAGTCCAGGCTCTCACCTCTTTTTCACCAGCGGTAAAATACGTGATGAGGTCGAGGAGACGGTAAGAGGCACGGATGAGTTTGTTGAGACCAGAGTCGTCGAGGCCATACTCGGCCAGAAACATGCTGCGTTCTTCGGCGTCGCCTAGTTCGGCAATCTGGGCTTCAAGGGCAGCAGATACAAGCACGGTTTCGGCACCTTCTTCATCGGCAGATTTTTTTACCCTTTCCGAAAATTCGTTACCGGTAAGAATGCTGGCTTCATCCACATTGGCTACGTAAATAACGGGCTTTGCAGTAAGCAAAAACAAGTCGGCCACAGCTTCTTTGTCTTCTTCAGTTACATGAAGACTGCGGGCACTTTTGCCTTCGCCGAGGTGGTTCTTGTAGCGCATCAACACATCGAGTTCGACCCTGGCTTTGGAGTCGCCTGATTTGGCAATGCGTTCTATTTTAGCAATCTTTTTTTCTATGGAATCCAGGTCTTTGAGCTGGAGTTCGTAGTCGATTACTTCTTTGTCGCCAATGGGGTCAACTTTACCGGCTACGTGTACGATGTTAGGGTCGTCGAAGCAGCGAATCACATGCACAATGGCACTTACTTCTCTGATGTTGGCCAAAAATTTATTTCCCAAACCTTCGCCTTTACTGGCACCTTTCACCAGTCCCGCAATGTCGACAAATTCGATAACGGCTGGGACTACTTTCTGAGGATTGGCGATTGATTCAAGAATATCCAGTCGTGGATCTGGCACAGTGATGACACCAACGTTTGGTTCAATGGTGCAAAATGGATAATTGGCTGCTTCCGCTTTGGCGTTACTTAAGGCATTGAACAAGGTAGATTTTCCTACGTTTGGCAAACCTACGATGCCGCATTGTAAACCCATGTTGATTGAGGTTGTTGAAATGAAGGGCAAAGGTAAGACTTGAATCCTGCTTTCATAGAAATCTGGAATCCTGCCAAAAATAAACGAAAGGGTATCTTTCTGACATTCACCATTAACATCGATCTCAGGATCGCTCACCGGCACCATTTGACGTTCAAAAGATGATATTGCCATGCAACCCCTGGTATCGGAGGCGATCAATTGGGAACGCATATTGCCATTTCTATTAAACAGTCTCTGTGGATTTTGAACATTGTCGGTGCCAAAAACAGTGGTGAATGGTTGAAAACGATAAGTCCAGTTCCAACTACTGATGGGATTTTCGGCCACCATGACGTTGCCATTAAGTCGGGTGGTATCATAGAGACCATTGTCGAGGTCGCTGGTTATTTGGACTTGCCGCCACACAAACACCTGCCCAACCGGAAGCCTTTTCACACAACTGCATTTATAGTAATGATTTGGTTTCCAGGACTTCTCACGTTGAGCGAATCTCTTGGGCCAGCCGTGTTGAAGCTGATTGAGTCGGAGCCAGCCCGGCACCTAAATCTGTTGATCAATAGGGGCAACGGATACACCAATGGATGGGTGCCAGAATCAAGGCCCAATAAAACAATGTTCAGTGTGAAAGAGGAGCGTGGATTTGGTGGAAGCAACGGCATGAGTGTGTTGTTGTCAACAACCAATCCTGCCGATTCGGTAAACTCACCCCGATATTTATTGCCACCTCGTCGGCTTGCTTTGCGATTCCGCTATCGCCTGTCTCCGATATTTGTGGGGCAGCCACCATGCTGCGAGTACAGGCTACCAACAACTGTGGTGCATCGTTTAGCAACATCATCAGAATTGACTCGGCTATTTACAATCGAACAAACCAATTTCAGGATACTTTAGCGGTGCTCGAAGGGCTTGATGAACAGGAAGTGATGTTCCGCATCATGGTAAAAATTACAAAAACAGATACAAGCAGGGCCTATTTCGACCTCGACAACTGGATTATTGAATCAACCCTGGTTGGGAACCGGAATCTGGAAGATTTGTCTGGTGTTGCTGTGTTCCCCAATCCAGGAAAACATGAGGTGACCCTGCAAGCAAATTCTACCATAGTATATGCCAAGGTTGCCGATCTGGCTGGAAGAACCTTGCAATCTCACTCATTCAGCAATGGCAACAAGCAGCAAAAACTCACCATAGTTTCAATGCCTAAAGGCGTTTATCTGATTGAGCTACAAACAAAAAAAGGCTTGTTCAAAAAGAAATTCATGAAAAAATAACAGCGCTTAAGAAGCTGAAAAATCCGGGCCTTGCGTCCGGATTTTTTTTTACGTGCCCTATTATCTCATGCAATGGAAATTTTTTTGAGCAGAATATAGTTTTTAGTGATAAACCCTCTCATGTAATTTGCTTGCGCCAACGTGTACTTTACTTTAATTTGCGCCACGGTTTTATCACTTGCATGCTGGCCTACTACTTCGCCTTACCCTTTGTTTATTTGCTGGCCATCTTGCCTTTTAAGATTCTGTATGCAGTTTCTGACTTTTTCTTTTTGCTGCTGTTTCATGTGTTTGGCTACCGGCGAAGTGTGGTGGAACAGAATTTGAGAAACTCGTTTCCTCACAAAACCGAGGAAGAAATCAAGACTTTGAGCAAAACCTTTTTCCGCTACCTCTGCGATTTGATTCTGGAGTCCCTAAAAAAAATAAACATCAACAGGGAGCAATCGCTTGCCCATTGTGAGTTTGTAGACACAGCATTGTTCGAACGCCTTTATGCCGAAAACAAAAGTGTAATCTTGCTCATGGGGCATTATGGAAACTGGGAATGGGCAGGGTCTTCGTTCAGTTTGTCGAACAAACATCCGCTTTATGTGGTGTACAAACCCCTTTCGAACCCCTATTTTGAAAAACTGATGTGCAAAACCAGAACCATGTTCGGCACAAGACTCATAAAAATGGACAATACTTTGCGTGATATTATTGCCAACAAAAACACCTGTTCGGCCTACGCTTTTATTGCCGACCAAACCCCTTCGCCTCAGCATGCTTACTGGACAAATTTTCTGAATCAGGACACGCCACTTTTTATGGGTGCAGAAAAAATTGCCAGAAAAATGAATTTCCCGGTGGTTTTCATCAACATTGTGAGGGTGAAACGGGGGTATTATAAGATTTTCGCCGAAGTGCTTTTTGAAGATCCGAAGGCAACCCGGGAACATGAAATCACAGAAACTTATATCAGGCGGCTGGAAAAAGAAATTGTAAAAATGCCGGAAACATGGCTTTGGTCGCACCGCCGATGGAAACATTCGAGACCAGAACCTGTTGTAGCAGCATAATATGACAACACACAGAACAGGTAAAGATTTAATTTTAGCCACAAAACCTTTCGTGAGAGAAGATCGAAATCGAAGCTGGCTATACACGCTTTCAACTTTGGGGCTGCTCATGGCCGCTTTGGTTGGCACTTTGCTCCACATTCCCGCATTTGCAAAACTGGGTTTCAGCATACTCGCAGGCTTGCTGTTGGTGCGCATGTTTGTGATTTACCACGACCATCAGCACTACGCTATTTTGCATCAGTCGAAATTAGCCGAATTTATCATGAAGTTGTTTGGGGGCTACATTTTGGCACCTTCCAGCATTTGGAAACGTTCGCACGATTTTCACCACAAGCACAATTCGAAGCTGCACGTAACCGACATCGGCTCTTTTCCCACCATCACCAAAAGCCAGTTTCTGACTATGAGTGACTCTGAAAGGCGAACTTACCTGATAATGCGCCACCCGCTCAACATTGCTTTGGGGTATATCAGCATTTTCATGTATTCTTTTTGCATCCATTCTGTGCTCAACAGCCGCAAAAAGCATTGGGACTGTGGCCTTGCCTTGGTTTTTCATTTTGCGTTCGGGGCGTTCTTAATTGACTTTGGCGGATTTTCAGCCTTGTTTTTCACCCTACTCTTGCCACACCTTATTGCCTGTGGCATAGGTTCATACCTGTTTTATGCCCAACACAATTTTCCGGAAGCTACCTTTCGGGCGGGCCACGATTGGGAATATGCTTATGCTGCCATCACCTCAACAAGTCATTTCCGCATGAACCCCATGATGCGTTGGTTTACCGCAAATATTGGTTTTCATCATGTGCATCACCTCAACTCCAAGGTACCGTTCTACAGGTTGGAAGAGGCCACCAAAGCCTTGCCTGAATTGGTGGATGCACCTGTTACCAGCTTTAAATTTTCAGATGTAGCGGCTTGCCTACGCCTCAAACTTTGGGACGAAGAAAAAGGCAAAATGATTGGCTTGGAAGAGCTGCGCAAGCAAGAACCTGTCGGAGCCTAAGCCAACTTTCGTGCAATGAGAAAATGCTCGTTTCCTTTTCTGGGAGCAATGGAGTTGTGGACGGGAGAGAACGTAAGCAGTTCAAATTTACCGGCAAAAAGCTTCTCATATTCGTGAGGCACAGCACCGAACGGTGGACCATCGAAAGGAAATTCTACACTGAAAACCAGCCCGGCCAGTTTACCACCTGGTTTTAAGATTTCCCACATTTTGTCCACATAAGCCTGGCGCAAGGTTGGCTGCAAAGCGCAGAAAAAGGTTTGTTCCAGCACAAGATCAAAAGAAAGTTCAAGGGCAAAGAAATCGCCAACAATGCTTAGCGGCTCAGTGAATCCTTTGGCCGAAAATCTGTTCCGGGCTGTTTCAAGTGGCTCTTCGGCCACATCGAGCAAAGTGAGGTTATGAAAACCTTGTTCCAGCAAAACATCAGCTTCCCAGGCATGTCCGCAACCTGGTATCAAAATGTCAATATCTTTGTTTTCGAGTTGCCTGATGTATTCAGAAAGCGGCGGCGTTGCTGCTCCGACGTCCCAGCCGGTTTGGGCATTTACGTAGCGGCTTTGCCAATATGATTTGTCGAGGCTGGTTTGCATGGAACAAACGTAGGGGAAAATGCTTCACTGCGACAGAACAAAATTTTTGTGATCTGCCATTTCATGAATTTTTGCTCAAAATCTTTTTCTTCTGGCAGTTTGTTGGAGGCTTTGGACCAGAATAATACATCAGCCCTTTAAAAAATAGTAGAATTGGCCAAAATGAACCCAATCTTTGCAAGCGGAACAATGGCCATTTTAAATTTATGTGTAAAAAGCTTTCATATATATTCTATTTAAAACTAAGCACACTTCTGCTTGGGCTTTTGCTCTTGCTTTTCAGCTGCCAACAAGAAGAAAAAACAGGTCCGCCAGCGGATGTGCTTCCAATAGAAAAAATGGTTCAGATTCAGGTGCAGCTTCAACTGGCCGAAGCCATGGTAGCCAACACACATGCCCGAATGGACACCGCTACTTTTCTGTTTCACCGCATGAAAGATGAGATTTTCGCTAAAAACAAGGTCGATACAGCTGCTTACTGCAAAAGCTATTTCTGGTATGCGTCGAACATTGAATACATGGATGCCATTTACAAAGCGGTAAATGATAGCCTGGCAGTGAGAAAATCGAGCAAAAACATTAGGTTTTGAACATGAAAAAAGTGGCGTTGATCACAGGAGGTTCTTCCGGCATTGGCCTGGCATGTGCACTTGAATTTGGCCATCATGGTTTTGCGGTTGCCATTTCGGGCAGAAACGAAGCCAGCCTCCAATCGGCCTTGCAGCAGCTAAAAGCCGAAGGTGTAGAAGCCATTGCCATACAAGGCGACGTGGGCCAGGAAGCAGATTGTCAACGCATGGTAGACCTGACTGTGGGTGCCTTTGGTCGCCTCGATGTGTTGATCAACAATGCCGGAATCAGCATGCGGGCTTTGTTTGTCGAGGCGCAACTCGATGTACTCAAACAAGTGATGAACATCAACTTTTGGGGAACCGTGTATTGCACCAAATTTGCTTTGCCACATGTGTTGAAATCAGCGGGCAGCATCATTGGCATTTCGTCTATTGCCGGGCACAAAGGTCTGCCTGCCCGAACGGGGTATTCGGCTTCAAAATTTGCCATGAACGGCTTTCTGGAAGCCATCAGAATTGAACTGAGAAAAACGAAGGTACATGTGTTGCTGGTGAGCCCCGGATTTGTGGCCACCAACATCCGAAAAGCAGCTTTGGTGGCCGATGGCAGTGCGCAGGCAGAAACTCCCAGAAACGAAAATGATATGCTTTCTGCTGAATATACGGCCCAGGAAATCTACAAGGCATATACCGGGCGAAAACGGGATCTTGTTCTTGGCAGACAAGGAAAACTCACCATTTGGCTCAACAAATTTTTCCCGGCATGGCTCGATGGCATGGTCTACAAACATCTGGCTGCCGAAAAAGATTCACCTTTAAAGTGAGCCACCATTTCCGGAAATCGATCAGGAATGAATATCATTTTTGTGCTGGCCAGGGCGGTTTACCTTTGCAAGTATGCCACTAAACTTAATGGGGTTAAAATTATTACTGCTCAGTTTCTGCTTGTCGTTGATCCATTTCGATGGAAAGGCGCAGGAAACAGAGTTTCGCAATGAGTATTGGTTTGGGCTTTTCTTCACCCATAAGTTGAATAAAAAATGGTCGGCCTGGCACGATCACCACTACACCACCAAAGCCTTTTATTTGAGCAGGATCGGGCTCACCTATTTGCTTCCAAAAGAAACAACCATCACGGCAGGTTATGGCTATGTGGCTACCGCAACACCATTTTCGGAAAGAATAATCAGACCTGAACACAGACCTTGGGCGCAGATTGAAAAACGCTTTGCACCATATCCAACATTTACATTTCGTACCAGATTCAGGTATGACGCACGATTTCGGAAAGCCATTTCGGAAGATGAGGTTTTGGATGAATTTACCTTCAACCACCGGTTCAGGTTTATGAACAGTCTTAGGTTTTTTGTGTACAAACATCCTGGCAAACCAAAATGGCACATCAACCTCATGCACGAGCTGCTGCTTTTCGCCAACGGGCCGCTGAATGTTGTTTCCATAGACCAAAACAGATATTACCTCATGCCTGGTATTACGTTCAAAAACACAACCTTGCTCAATGGCTATTACATCAGAGCATTACCGCCGAGAGAAGGCAAACAAGTGATCAATCAAGGCCTTTGCTTTTGGTTGCTCAACAATTTTTGACTGGATTCGATTTAAGAATGAGGCTCCGCACAAAGGCGCTAAGCTTTCAAAGTGAAGAAATTTGAATCCACAATTGTTGCGCCTTTGCATCGGCGTTCAGACATGCCCTTCAAGTTTTACAGATATACCTCTGAACGTTCAGACATGCCTTGGAAGTTTTTGCAGGGAAAATACTTCTGCTCCTGGTGAGGAAACAAAAAGGCTCCGTTATTCACGAAGCCTTAAGTATTTCTAAAGAACTTTTTATCCTTAATTCAACACTTCAGAAACCGGAGCATAATCCAGATTCCAGGCTTCGGCCACACCTTTGTACACCACTTTGCCTTCTACTACATTTAATCCCAATTCGAGTTCGTGGTTGTCTTTGCAGGCTTGTTTCCAGCCTTTGTTGGCCAATTGTAGAGCATACGGCAGGGTAGCATTGGTAAGCGCCAAAGTGGAAGTATATGGCACAGCGCCCGGCATATTGGCAACACAATAATGCACCACCTCATCAATGATATAGGTTGGGTTTTCGTGGGTGGTTGGTCGGCAGGTTTCTATGCAACCTCCCTGATCTACGGCCACATCAATCACCACTGTACCGGGCTTCATTTCTTTCAGCATATCTCGTGTGATGAGGTGAGGGGCTTTTGCACCCGGAATCAACACAGCACCTACGATCAAATCGGAAGTCTTGATGGCTTCCCGAATGTTATATTCATTTGAATAAACGGTGAACACATTGGCTGGCATAAAATCGTTGAGTTGGCGCAAACGGTTCACATTCACATCCATAATGGTTACATGTGCCCCAAGGCCTGCCGCCATTTTTGCTGCCTGAGTTCCCACAATACCGCCGCCCAATACCAAAACTCTGGCAGGCATCACACCCGGAACTCCACCCAGCAATACACCTCTGCCATTCATTTGCTTTTCCAGGTATTTGGCACCTTGTTGTACGGCCATTCTACCAGCCACTTCCGACATGGGCACCAGCAAAGGCAACGATCGATCTGTTTTTTCAACCGTTTCGTAAGCCAAACAGATGCCTTTCTTAGCAATCATAGCATGGGTCAATGGCTCGGACGATGCAAAATGGAAATAGGTGAACAGCAATTGGCCTTCTTTCACCAATTCATATTCCATTTCAATAGGCTCCTTCACCTTCATGATCATGTCTGCTTTGGCATACACTTCCTGAATGGTAGGCAAAATGGTGGCACCGGCGTTTTGATACTGTTCGTCGTCGAAGCCGCTGCCAACTCCGGCAGTATTTTGCACAAATATTTCGTGTCCTCTTTTCTTCAGTTCGGCCACTCCGGCGGGCGTTAGGGCAACCCTGTTTTCGAACGCTTTAATTTCTTTCGGAACTCCAATAATCATGTCTTTGCTGTGGTTGATTGTTGATGAAGGTCAATTTTGGTATGCAAAAGTATCAAAAGCCGGATATGTTGATACCACATAAAAAAACCGCCGGAAAAAATCCCGGCGGTTTCGAAAAAGGCGGTTTTGGCCTAATTACTTTTTGGCAAGTTTATCTATGGCAGCTTGCTCCATTTGCGCTTTCAAAGCAGACAAAGCATCGAGGTCGCCCAAAGATTCTGTGGCAGGCTGGTTTGAACCGGCTGTCTCAGTTTTTTCATCTTTTTTACCTTTTTTCGCCGGCTTCGCATCTTTCTTCGCTGTTTTTTCTTCTTCAACGGCAAAAGTTGCAGCATGCGAAAGGGCAATTCTACGCTCCTCTTTATTGAACTCAATCACTTTGAAGTCGATAGATTCACCCACTTCGGAGTGCTTGCCATCTTCTTTGGTGATGTTTTTCAAGGTAGCAAAACCTTCGATACCGTAAGGCAATTCGATGGTTGCACCTTTATCGTTCTTGCTGTTGATGGTTCCTTTGTGAACCGAACCAATGGAGAAAATGGTTTCGAAAGTGTCCCATGGATTTTCTTCCAATTGTTTGTGACCTAAAGCTATTCTGCGGTTTTCCACATCAAGCTCAAGTACTTCTACTTCAAGAGGCTCATTCACCTTCACCACTTCTGATGGGTGTTTGATTTTCTTGGTCCAGCTCAGGTCGGTAATGTGCACAAGGCCATCAATACCTTCTTCCAGTTCAAGGAACAAGCCATAATTGGTCAGGTTTCTCACCACACCTGTATGGCGGGTTCCCACTGCATATTTGGTCAATACGTCAGACTTAGTCCATGGGTCTTCGCCCAATTGCTTGATGCCTAACGACATTTTGCGATCGTCACGGTCGATGGTCAAAACTACTGCTTCAACCTCGTCACCCACTTTCACAAAATCTTCAGGCTTGCGCAGGTGTTGCGACCAGCTCATTTCTGAAACGTGGATCAACCCTTCTACACCTGTGATGATTTCGAGGAATGCACCGTAGTCTGCTACGTTTACAATTTTACCTTTCACCCGTGAATTCACATCCACATCGGCTGCTAAAGCATCCCAAGGATGAGAAGTCAACTGCTTCATGCCCAAAGAAATACGTTTCTTGTCTTCGTCGAAGTCAAGCACTACGATATTCACCTTCTGGTCAAGCTGCAACACTTCTTCCGGGTGGTTTATGCGGCCCCAAGAAATGTCGGTAATGTGAAGCAAACCATCTACACCACCCAAGTCGATGAATACACCGAAGTTGGTCATGTTTTTGATCACACCTTCCAACACCTGACCTTTTTCGAGGTTGTTGAGAATTTGTGATTTTTGCTCCTCAATGTCTTTTTCGATGAGGATTTTGTGCGACACAACCACGTTTTCGTTCTGGTGGTTAATTTTCACAATTTTGACTTCCATCTTTTTGCCCACATAGACGTCGAAGTCACGAATGGCTTTTACGTCGATTTGCGAACCTGGCAAGAAAGCTTCAATGGTAAAAATGTCCACGATCAAACCGCCTTTGGTTCGGCGTTTCACAAAACCATCGATGATGGTGTCGTTTTCGAATGCAGTCTGGATGTCGTTCCATGCACTTACCACCCTGGCTTTTTTGCGTGACAACTGCAGTTGACCTGATTTGTCTTCCTGCGTTTCGATGTACACGTCTACTTCATCGCCTACTTTCAAACCGTCGATATCCCGGAATTCTGAAAGAGCCACCAAGCCATCGGATTTGAAACCGATGTTGAGGATTACGTCCCGGTCGGTGATACCAACTACAACCCCCTTCACTACTTTTTTCTCCTCAATCTGGTTAAACGTACCGCTGTACATTTCTTCCATTTGAGCCACCTGATCTTTTGAGTAACCTGAACCAAAGCCTCTGTGAACTTCTGCGTTGCTCCAGTCGAACTCTTCTACTTGATTTGACATATAACTTGCTTTGACCCTTGATAGAATCGCAAATCGGGCCGTTTTTGCGAAGCTTTATGGTTTAACAAACTTCTACACAACGTGTGCAGAACCCTTTCAACTTTGAAAGCGGGGCGCAAAGATAGCTTTTTTGCTATAAACCAATAAGTTACAGAGAAAAAATTTCAATCAGGCCAATTCAAGTGCCTTTCCGGCTAAATCTTTAAATGAAGCTCTTGGCTTAATACTCAACACTTGAAACAATTCTTTGTCCATATCTACCTCAGGATTAGGGGTGGTAAGTAGTTTTTCACCTGAAAAAATAGAATTGGCGCCTGCCAAAAAACAAAGGGCTTGCTCTTCAAACGTCATTCGAACCCTACCTGCAGAAAGCCTAACCATAGCATGTGGCATAAGGATGCGGGCAGTAGCTATCATGCGCAGCATATCCCAAACTGGCACTTTAGGTTGGTTTTCAAGCGGAGTACCTGCCACAGGTACCAAGGCATTCACCGGCACAGATTCTGGGTGCTCGGGCAAAGTGGCCAACGTGTGCAACATGCCTATCCGGTCTTCGGTGGTTTCGCCCATGCCAATGATGCCGCCCGAACAAACTGAAATGCCTGTTTTACGCACATTGTCCAAGGTTTTTAATCGGTCGTCGTAGGTTCGGGTACTGATGATTTCGTCGTAAAATTCTTCGCTGGTGTCCAGGTTGTGGTTGTAGGCATACAAACCGGCTTCTTTCAGCTTGGTAGCTTGATCTTCGGTTATCATGCCCAGGGTGCAGCACACTTCCATGCCCATGCTGTTCACTCCTTTTATCATGTCGATGACTTTGTCGAAATCCCGGTTGTCACGCAATTCTCTCCAGGCTGCACCCATGCAAAACCGTGTACTTCCGGCTTCTTTGGCTTCCCTGGCGTTGCTAAGCACCGCTTCAACTTCCATCAGCTTTTCCACCTTTACATCGGTATGGTAGCGGGCTGCCTGCGGGCAATAGGAGCAATCTTCAGGACAACCACCAGTTTTGATGCTCAGCAAAGTGCAAACCTGGACTTCCTGCGGATTGTGAAAATGTCGGTGAACGCTGGCAGCCTGGTAAACCAGTTCTAGTACAGGTTGGTGGTAAATGGCTGAAATTTCTTCCTTGGTCCAGTTGTTTCGAAGCTGCGTCATAACAGGTTAAAAATATGAGCCTGCAAATAGGCAAAAAATACAATAGGCTGGTTTGAGATTGCTTTAAAATGAAATCTTGAGGGCTTTGTCGGCCAGCAGATTTGATTGTCCAAAAGCCACTTCTACCGTGAGCGGTTCTTCTTTACATGTCCAAAAGGCATGGGTAGCTGGCAAACCAAGCGGCAAAAAAGCAAAAAGACACAGATACACACTTGCCGTGGTGATATACACTTCGCCTAAGCCAGGTTGATTACCACTGAGCCCAATGGTGAGCCAGTCCTGGTTGAAATTAGAAGGATGAGAAAGTGTTTTGCCAATTACTTTTCCCAAAGCACGCTTTGCTTGTCCAGCGCTTAAACTGTCGGGAAGTAATTGGTTTTGAACCATATAAGCCAAATGGTGAAAGGCACCACAACGGTAAACTAAAGACCGACCAACGGGAGGAAACGTGCCATCTGCTGCTACCATTTTTTCCTGGAAAACAGCATAGCGTTGGGCAATTTTGATCATGGTTTGCCTTTTGTCCGGCTGGTCTTTTAGCAATTCGAGCATAAATGGCTGGATGACGTAGCTGTTATAATAGTCGAAATGAAATTCCTGTCCATCGCCAAACCAACCGTCGCCTTTGTACCATTCAATATGTTTGGCTGTAGAATGGTCAATTTTTTGCTGGTCGAATGGCTCGCTGTTTATTTTTAAAAATTGCTCCACCATACCTGCAAAGAGCAACCAATTGTTGTCGTAAGGTTTGATGGAAGATGCTTTCGCCACAGTTTTGAGCACTTTATTGCGCTCATCTTTTGATAGTTTCATCCAGATTCCGTCCCAGGATTGTATGAGCCCAAAAACAAGAAATGCCATGTCGACCAATGCCTGAGGCTGGTTGAAGTTGAAACTGTCTGTATGATTTTCCTCACAACCATTTAACAAAGCATCTATGGCCAGTTTTCTTAACAACAATCTTGTTTCTTCCTGCTGTTTGTTTGGTTCCTTTTCTGCTTGAGCCAACCAAGGTGCCAAACCATAAAACGTTCGGCCAAAGATTTCGAGGGAAGCTACCTCTGCTCTTTTTGTTTCATTTTTAGCAGATTGAAAAGGCATGGTTGTCATCAATTGCTTTTTTGCCATATCAGCAAAAACAGGCATAGCAATCTTACTTGCCATAGAAGTCCAGTCGCTTCGTTTGTTTTCAAAATCTGCTAACTTCTCAGTTTTCGTACCAGCAAAACCTGCTAATGGACTTAAAGCAAGGCTAGCTAAAAACTGACCGATAAATGTCCTTCTATTTTTCACGGTCGCAAATTCGCAGAAAAAAATAATAAATTTAAGATAGGTATAACTTGCTGAAAAAGAATGAATTAAAAATGCTATTTAAAATAATTCATTATTTTTTACCAACAATGGGTTACATAATTCGAGTTGAATGGTATCAATGCTCGGATACACAAATTCATTCATACACCTGTAATTTATTCCTGGAAAAAAGCCCTTCGATGGAGGGCCTTTTTTTTTGCCCCAAATCGAATAGAAAATCCAATGATGTATCTCTGCGGATTTATCTGTTTTTTTGCCCACTTTCATCTTGCTTCAACCATCTTTGATGACGGGGTATCTCCTTTCCCTCTTTGTTTTCATTCCACTGCTGGCAGCTATTTTGTTGCTCTGCTTGCCACAACATGCTGTTTCAGCACATAGAACTGTAGGGGGAATCGGACTAGGACTTCAATTTGTGCTTGGCTTTGTTGTTTTCTTCCTTTTTGATTCAAGTTCAGGTCAGGCCTACGAAAGTAATTTTCAATTTGTTGAAAAGACAGAATGGATCAGGTTCGAACTGGGTGCTTTAGGCATTTGGACTGTCGATTATTTTTTGGGGATTGATGGTTTGTCAGTTCATCTGCTCTGGTTAACCGGGTTGGTGATGATGGTTGCTTTTTTCTCTTCCTTTTCCATTCGGGAAAATACAAAAGCATACTATGGACTCATGTTGCTGCTTTCCACAGCCATTGCTGGCTGTTTCGTTTCGCTCGACCTGTTTTTGTTCTACCTGTTTTTTGAGCTCATGTTGCTGCCAATGTATTTCCTGATCGGGCTTTGGGGAGGCGCAAATAAAGAATATGCAGCACTTAAGTTTTTGATTTTCACCATTGTTGGTTCAGTTTTTATTCTCATTGTGATGATAGGCTTAAACCTGTCGTTTGTGGATTTGGAAAAAACTGCCATGCTGGATTTGCCTGGTAAATTGGTGCGATCATTCAACTTGCCGGCCATGTCCAATCCTGATGCTTATGAAGTACGCTCTTTCTTAGATCCCAGGACCTACAACCAGGTTTTTGGATTCGATGCCAGGGTGTTGGCATTGGTATTTTTGCTGATTGGATTCGGGGTTAAGCTACCTATCGTCCCCTTGCACACGTGGCTACCTGATGCCCATGTTGAGGCACCAACGGCAGTTTCTGTAATTCTGGCAGGCTTGTTACTAAAAACAGGTGCTTATGGGCTGTTGCGGATAGTTTGGCCATTATTTCCAGGCGAAGTGGTGGATATAGGCTGGTTCATTGGCTTAGCGGGTGCAATCAGCATAGTTTATGCTTCTCTTGCTGCTTTGGGACAATATGATTTAAAGCGCCTCATTGCCTACACTTCGGTGGCCCACATGGGTTTTTTCTTGTTGGGATTGGCGTCATTGTCTGGCATTGGTGTGGCAGGCAGCGTTTTTCAACTTATCAGTCACGGCATCATCAGCAGTGGTTTGTTTGTAGTGGCAGGCGTGTTGTATGACCGAACGGGAGACCGAATGATAGATCATTACAGTGGATTAGCTAAATTAATGCCCTGGTTTGTTGGAATGTCGGTTGCCCTATTTTTTGCTGCGCTGGGCTTGCCGGGTTTTTCGGGATTTGTAGCAGAATTGTTGGTCCTGCTGGGCAGTTTTGAAGCAGCCTGGCAAAGTCAGCAACTTTCACTTTGGTTTAGTGTAGCAGGCTTGGCAGGCATTGTGGTTGGTGCCGCTTGTTTTTTGCTAGCCATCAGAAAAATGTTTTTAGGCAAAGTTTGGCTGAAAGAAAAAGAAGATTGGATGCCCAAGATGTTGGACCTGACCATTCGGGAAAAAACCATTTTGGTGGTTTTGTTGTTGGGTACATTGGTTCTTGGGCTGCAACCAAATGCTATCCTACAATCCATGAATGCAAGTTTGGAATTGTGGATTCAATTGTTCCCGCAGCCTGGCAGGTGAGATAAGCAACATGAAGAAAATAGAAGAGGAACTGAAAACAGAATTTCAATCGCCTGCTCAAAAAGTACACTTAAATATTCTGTTTACGGCCTCTGCTTTAAAAAACTATTTTTCAAAACGACTGCGATATTTTGATTTGTCGCTGGAACAATACAATGTATTGCGCATTGTTCGTGGTGCTCAGGAAGATAAAACCTGCGTAAAACAAATTTCTATGCGAATGATAGAGCGAAGCTCAAATACTACTCGCATCATAGACAAACTTGCCAGCAAAGACTTGCTTTTTAGACAACAATCGATGGACGACAAAAGGGAACAAACCATCATACTCACAGAAAAAGGCAAAAAGCTACTGGAAGAAATAGACCATGATGTCCAAAAAAATCCCATTCATTTTTGCACACTCAACAACAAAGAGGCAGAAACTTTGAGTTGCATGCTTGATATGGTCCGCAACAACCTACCTTCAGAATAAATTCTAAACACTCAACACCATGAAAATTACAATCATTTCATCCAGCGTAAGGACTGAAAGTGTGTCTTACAGGGTAGCTCTTCATTTGCAACAACAATTGGTGGAATCCGACCATGAATCAACGATTATCGACCTCCGTAATCATACATTTCCATTGCTGAATCAGATGTATTCAGAAATGGAAAACCCGAGTCAGGAGCAACAACAATTTGCATTGGCAATGGAAAATGCCGATGCGATCATTTTTGTAACTCCAGAGTACAACGGAGGCTATTCTCCTGCTCTTAAAAATGCCATTGACCATTTTCCAAAAAGTGCCTATGCCCGCAAAGCCATTGGAATTGTTACATCATCCACAGGTGCCATGGGCGGCATGCGGGTTTCTCAGCAAATGCAATTATTGATTTGCGCTTTGTTTGCTATTCCATCTCCACACATGCTCATTACCCCTTTTGCCGACAAAAAATTTGACGAAAAAGGCAACCTACTAGACGAAACATTTAAAAGGAATGTAGATCATTTTCTGAAGGAATTCTTTTGGTTAGCAGAGGCATTAACGTCGGGCAAATAAGCAGTTTGACTGTTTTTAATTCATAAAAAAAGGAGGCCTGAGCCTCCTTTTTTATGAATCGGGTCAACCTATTCAATTCCAAGTTTTCCTATTGATTTCTTACCCTTCACTTGAAGCTCAAACAGGTACAAGCCTGAACTAAGCGTAGAAGTCGGTATCACATTTTGGCCATCTTTAACCTGGCTTTTTACCAATAATTTCCCGGATAAATCACGAATGATAAACGTGCCAAACCCAGTGGCATTTACAAATACCTGTCCCGATGCAGGGTTGGGATAAACACTACCCACAGATGGATCTAGCTTTTCTTTATTGTCTACTGTCAATTGAACATTGGGCCAGATTAGAGCTGCTCTCCTGAAATTGGCAGACTCCAGGGTTTGCCATGCGCCTGTTGCACCAACTCGTGCATAGGTTGAGTTCGCTCTCCAATTGTCGCCATTGGTGGCCATAGTCATATTTCTGAGGTGCTCTCTGGCGCTAATCATCACAGTTATCGGGTTTACACTCAAAGGTCCACCTCGCAATGGCAAAGTGAGCCAAACGCCATTCACAGAATCTTCTGCTGTAAATATATACGCATCAGTTCTTCTCAAAACATTGGTTCCAGGATTTGATCCAGCAAAATTTGATACCTGAAAAAATACAGAGTCTCCTTCGCTAGGTGCATTGAATCTTGCAGTGATGGAGGTAATTAAAGACCTAACTGGAAACTGGTATCTATTGCCAATAAAACCTCCACCTGAACCTATGCCAAGGCTACCATTCCAGGTTGGGAATGAACGAGAGAACACAGAATCTGTAACATAATATTGAGATGATTTCGAGTTGTTCACCGGGGTTGGGTCAATATTTCCATTCCACAAAAATAAGCTTGAAGATGCTATATAACGACCTGGATCTGGGGAAGTCAAGGTAAATCCTGTGTTTATATTCGAAGAATCCGGATAACTCAAATTTGTTGCAAATCTGGTATTTGTGTTGATTTCCAAAGAATCTGGATCTCGCAATGTTGTTACTACATAAATGGTATCAAAATTTGTAGCACCCTGGTTGGTTACTCTGGCTGTGAAGTTGACAACAGGATTGTATATCCTTGGCTTCATTAAATATTCATCGGTGGGTGTAAGCGACACCATCTCAGCTTCAATAGATGGTAAAGCGAAAACTCCAAGTTCATAACCGAACAATCTATTTGGAGTACCTTGGATTAGTCCACCAACAATCGGAGTAGTGTCATTTTGTATGGCTGGGGCTACGAAACATCCACCTGCCAAAGGATTTCCTGTTGTAGTAGCGCCAAAATCAAGCAAAACATTTCTTGAAACATTGGTAGGTTCACCTGTTTCCCCATTGAGCCTTACAAGATTCTGGCCATTATCATTTTGACAAAATGCCCACAAGAATGGGCCGCCATTACTTAAGGTATCATAAGCCAATCCATATACTCCAGATTGGCCATGCGTGGAAGGCGCAATGATTTCAAGCACTGTTCCAGTTCTCGAAATGAGATAAAATGCAGTGTTGAAGTTGCCAACATAAAAACCACCAAGACCACCATCTGCAGAAGGGCTGTAAGTAATATACCTGACGTCTCCAACAATTCCAGGAGCGGTTATCACTCCTGTTCTGGTACGTGTTCGAGGATCGATAATGGCAATTGTATTGGAGTTTTGACCTGCATAGATGGACTCGCCATCAAAGGTCATTCCTCTAACCCCACTCACTCCCTGAATTCTAAATTTAGAAGCAAGCGATCCATCACTTCTGATTTCAAAAATTGAATCGTTGTTTGCTAACGTGCTATTCCATTTGGCAACCCAAAATTTTCTGTCGAAAAAAACGGCTGCCGCAAGTCCGCCATTTGTGGATGTGTTTGCATTGAGATCAATATTAAACTGGACGTCAAAAAGTGCATTTACACGATCAGGACCTCCAAATCCAGGTCTGGAAATAAGGGCAGGAAATGCTTCGCTTTTTTGTGCATTGGCAGCTTGAAGCGGTACTTGATACTGAGCAAAAGCTTGTATAAAACTCAGACCTAGCCCAAAGAAAAGTAGTAGTGATTTTTGCATGAATGAATGTGGTTTAGAGTTCAAAATTCAATATTATGATTGACAATTAACCCATGAAGACAAAAATTTATGATGGAAGGTAATCATTGGTTTTTTAGTTTGGTTAAGAATTACGCTTAATTATCTAAGCATTGGGCAACCTGAAAATGAAATTTCTAATCTCATTTGGACTGTTTTCTATTCACCACATTAATGCTGGCTTGATCCAGAGGAAGTAGCAAAAGTTGAGCTATATTCACATGGTGAGGGCGTGTAACAGCAAACAAAATGACTTCGGCTACGTCTTGCGCAGAAAGTGGTTTTACACCTTCATACACTTTGGTAGCCCGGCTTTCATCGCCTTTGAATCGGGTTATCGAGAAGTTGGTTTCTACCATGCCGGGGTTGATACAGCTAACCTTAATGCCGTGCTTGTTCAAATCCATCCGCATAGCATCGCTCAAGGTGTGAACAGCGCTTTTTGTGGCACAATACACACTGCCGTTCAAATAGGTTTCCAGTCCGGCCAGCGAGCCCAGATTTACAATATGCCCCGCCTTTTTGGCTACCATGGCAGGCAACACAGCTTTGGTTACATAGAGCAAGCCTTTCACATTGGCATCTATCATTTCGTCCCAATCTTCGAGATTCGCAGTGTCTACAGGCTCGGCTCCATGTGCATTTCCGGCACTATTTATCAACACATCAATATTTTGAAATTCCTTAGGAAGTGCGGAAATTGAAGCCATAACATCCTGCCTGTCTTTCACATCAAAAGCAAGGGTTTCAACTTGAACCTGATCATGCAATTGACGTTTGAGCTGTTCAAGTTTTTGAATATTTCGACCGCATAGCACCAAATCAAAACCTGCAGCTGCCAACAAACATGCGGATGCCTCTCCAATGCCAGAAGTAGCACCTGTAATTAAGGCAATTTTACTTTTAGAATTCATCTTTTAGATTGTAAATACGAATTAACAAATTGTTAATCCTTGAGTTTGTTCTGTATTCAAAAGCAAATCATTAACTTTCTCACTCAAAATTCAAACTACTGTTTTTTGAGAAATGGTTAAATCATTCACAAACAGCTACTTTTAAGTTAACAGCCACATTGGTAGAAAAAATTATCACCCTCGAAAATGTTTCGCTCATCGATTTTTTGGGCGTTGAAAACAAAAACCTAAGAGAAATTGCCACCGCTTTTCCCGAAAGCAAAATCCTTTCAAGGGGCAATGAAATCAGAATCAGAGGTACTGGGCCCGAAATCATCAAAATCAATGAAATTCTCCAATCGCTTCTCGGGTTTTACAATGAGTATGGGCGAATAACTCAGGACTCCATCCAGAATTTACTAGCTGACCATCCATTGCCGGCTGAAATAGGTTTGGAAGAAGACGCTTTGGTTTATGGCACCCGTGGATTGGTAATAAAAGCCAAAACTGCCAACCAGAAAAAATTGGTAGAATCGGTAATGAAACATGATATCGTATTCGCTACCGGACCAGCCGGAACCGGAAAAACCTACATTTCGGTTGCACTGGCAGTCAGAGCGTTAAAAAATAAAGATGTTCGAAAAATCATTATTACCAGGCCGGCAGTTGAAGCAGGTGAAAATTTAGGCTTTTTGCCGGGCGACATGAAAGATAAAATTGATCCCTATCTGCGACCCATTTACGATGCGCTCGACGACATGTTGCCACCCGATAAATTGAAATTGTACCAGGAAAATAGAGTCATTGAAATTGCGCCCCTGGCCTACATGAGGGGGCGAACACTGCATGATGCCTTCATACTTTTAGATGAGGCGCAAAACACCACCCCCATGCAAATCAAAATGTTTTTGACCCGGATGGGGCCAAACTCCAGGGTGATTGTGACGGGAGATGGTTCACAAATTGACTTGCCAAGAAATCAAATCTCGGGCTTAGGGGACGCTTTGAATGTGTTGAAAGGTGTGAAAGGAATTGGCTTTGTAAAGCTGGATTCGGCAGATGTGGTGAGGCATAGATTGGTAAAAGACATTATCGAGGCATACGAACATTCTCAAAAATAGCCCGATACTTGCCCCCATGTTCATTTTTGAATGCCAAATCAGGGTTCGCTATGCCGAAACCGACCAAATGGGTTTTGTGTACTACGGCCATTATGCTACCTACTTTGAAGTTGCAAGGGTTGAGGCTTTACGCAGTATCGGGCTCAGCTACAAAGAGTTGGAAAATTCAGGCTTGCTAATGCCTGTCATCGAAAATCACAGCAAATACATTCGGCCGGCCCGTTACGACGATTTGCTCACCATCCGTCTATACATCAAAGAACTTCCCAGCTTGAAAATTAAGTTCAACTACGAGGTATTCAATCAGGAAAAAGTATTGCTCAATTTAGGCGAAACAGTATTGGTGTTTGTGGGCAAAGAAAGTGGCAAAGTGGAATTTGCACCCGAGCAGATTCTAAATGTGTTGAAGCCATTCTTTCAGGATAAGCAATAATTTTTGGAGAAATCAGCAGAAGGCGTTAATCTTGCAGCCCATTTCAGAAAGAGGGATGGCAGAGTGGTCGATTGCGGCGGTCTTGAAAACCGTTGAACAGCGATGTTCCGGGGGTTCGAATCCCTCTCCCTCTACAAAAAGTGCCCACTTTGGGCATTTTTTTTGCATAAGGCTTTGATTTATTGAATTTGAAAGCCTACATTTGCAGCCCATTTCAGAAAAGAAAGAGAGAATTACATGGCAAATCATAAATCGGCAATCAAAAAAATCAGGGCAGACAAAGCCAAAAGATTGCGTAACCGCTATAAATTGACTACAACCCGAACTTTCGAAAAAAGGCTTCGGAAGCTTACCAGCAAAAGTGAAGCGCAGGATTTGCTCAACAAAGTTTGTTCTATGTTCGACAAGTTGGCCAAATCAAATGTAATTCACAGAAACAAAGCAGCAAACCATAAGTCGAAATTGACCAGGTTTGTGAATGCACTAAGCTAATTCATACATTACTATATTTGAGAAGGCTGGTTGAAAAACCAGCCTTTTTTTATTCCACTGATTCAATAATGAAATTGGGGCGTTTTCTTGAAGCATCCAAAGTTCTCCAGACGTATTCACCTAAAATGCCAACGGCAATCATTTGAAAGGAAGAAACGAACAAGAAAACCACCATCATGGCTGTCCAGCCTTCCACAGAGATGTAGCCCAAAAGTCGGGCAATGACTACAAAAAAGCCGTAAATCATGGCCACCATGCCCATCACCAAGCCAGTTACAGAAATAGCCCTGATGGGAAAAAAGGAAAACGAAACAAAGGAGTCGATGAACAACTTGATTTTCTTTTTTACCGTCCAGCGAGACTTGCCTATAGCCCGCTCTCTGCGTTCATAAGGAATATTCACGTACTCAAATCCAAGCCAAAGCATGAGGTAAAGTGAATTGGTATTTTTTTCGTCCATTTCCACCACTTTTTGACGCACCATTTTATCAAACAACACATAGTCGAACCCGCCTTCAGGCAGGTTGGACAAAGCCAACTTTTTCATCATCCACTGAAATGTGTTGGCAAAAAGTGTTTTTGAAAACGATTCTTTTCGGGTTTGGCGGTTGGCTATCACCAGTTTAAATCCTTTTAACCAATTTGCATACATGTTGGGCATCAGCTCAACCGGATCTTGTAAGTCAGCTGTTATCACCACATTTACGTCGCCTGTTGCTATGCTCATACCTGCCATGATGGCATTGTATGAACCAACATTCGAAGCCAGTTTAACAACTTTAACTTTATCCGGAGCCTTCGCTTTAAAATCGAGCAAAGCTTTATAAGTTTCGTCTTTGGAGCCATCGTCGACCATCACATATTCAAAAGTGACGTCTGAAGGAAAATTTGCCTCATTGGCTAACAAACTAGCCGAAGTTTCGGGTATGTTGAGTTCGTTGAAATAGCAGGGAATGATGATGGATAGTTTCGGCATAGTTTACCCGTTTTCAGCAAAGAATTGTTTAATAGTTTCGATGACAACGGCAACTTTTTCTTCAGTCAAACCCGGATAAAGCGGTAAACTTAAACAAGTTTCTGCCAACATTTCTGCAACCGGAAAATCTCCCTTTTTATGCCCAAGATCAGCATAGGCTTGCTGCAAATGGGGTGGAATGGGATAGTGAATAATTGAGCCAATGCCATGTTCTGAAAGAAATTCCTGAAGCTTATCCCGATAGTTGGTGCGCACTACAAACAAATGATACACATGCGTTGCGCCTTGGGCTGATACAGGCAATATGAGGTCACCAACATTTTGCAGCAAGTTTGCATACTGCTTTGCAAGTTGCTGACGTTCAGCGGTCCACGAAGCTAGATACTTCATTTTTACCATAAGCAAGCCAGCCTGAAGTTCGTCGATCCGGGCATTGAAACCCTTTACTTCATTGTAATATCTTTTTTGACTTCCATAGTTGCGTATCACTTTGCAAGCATGCGCCAGATCATCGTCGTTTGTGGTGATTGCTCCCGCTTCGCCTAAAGCTCCTAAATTTTTACTTGGGTAAAAACTGGTGGCATTCAGATCACCAAACGAACCAGTAACCTTTCCGTTCCATTGCGCCAGATGTGCTTGTGCATTGTCTTCTACAACGGCCAGCCCAAACTTTTTCGACAAATCTACAATGGCATCCATTTCACAAGCTTGTCCATACAAATGCACAGGCATGATGGCTTTGGTGTTTGAAGTGATGGCATCCTCAAGCTCTTCAGGATTCAGGTTGTAGGTATCGACTCTAGGCTCTACAAAAATGGGCTTCGCTCCCACGTAAGAAACCGCCAGAGCAGAAGCAATATATGTATTGGAAGGAACAATAACTTCATCTCCTGGACCTACATCCAAAACCCGTAAGGCGATTTGAAGTGCATCTAAGCCGTTCGAAATTCCAACACAATGCTTTGCTTGACTAAGCTGGGCATATTGCTCCTCAAACTTGGTAGTTTGAGGTCCAAGCACATAGTATTGAGAATCGAAAAATTGCTGAAATACCTCCATTGCCTCTTCACGGATGGCACTATGTTGGTATTCAAAAGATAAAAATGGAATCATGAAATCTGTGGAAACCGAAGCAAAGCGATAGCTTAAATTTTTTTCACAAAAAACACGCATTAAACCGAACAAGCCAAATTTGAATGATTACTGAAAACAACTTAGTCGAAACATCTTTACATTTGATTCGGTAAATGTGGGTTAAAATCAATTCTATTGTTCTGAATTTTAAAAGTAAACCATGATGTTTAGCCTGATTGTACGCTACATTTTTGTTTATTTGCCTCTCTAAAAGTGTATTGAATTTATGCCAGGAACCGACCTGTTTGGCGCCGAAGAGCGCAAAGAAGTAATGGATGTAATGGAAACAGGATGCCTGTTTCGCTATAACCACGAACACATTCGCCAAGGCATGTGGAAAACCCGTGAATTGGAGGAAGAAGCCAGAAAATTTACCGGTTCTACATTTGTGCATGCGGTAAGCAGCGGGAGCACCGCTGTGGCTACCGTGATGGCAGCAGCTGGGCTTGGTTTTGGCGATGAAATTATTGTGCCCCCATTTACCTACATTGCTACCATTGAAGGTGTGCTGTTGGGCGGCGGATTACCTGTTTTTGCCGAGATTGACGAAAATCTCTGTTTAAGCGCAGAAGGAATCCGCAAGGCTATAACCCCAAAAACCAAAGGCGTTTTGCTTGTTCACATGTGCGGTGCGGCTGCTGATATGGATGCCATTTTGGAGGTTTGCAATGAATACAATCTCACTTTAATTGAAGACGCTGGCCAGGCTTTGGGAGCATTTTACAAAGGTAAACATGTGGGTTTATTCGGCGTGGCAGGCGGGGTTTCCATGGATTTTTTCAAATTAACCACTGCGGGAGAAGGTGGGCTTTGCCTCACCAACGACGAAAAAATCTACGATGTTTTCCACCAGTTTTCAGACCATGGCCACGACCATATTGGCAACAACCGTGGCATGGAGCAACACCCCATTGTAGGTTCAAACTTTAGAATCAGTGAATTGCACGCTGCAGTTGGTTTGGCGCAAATGCGCAAAGCACCCGCCATCAAGGCTACTAAGTTAAAAAACAAGGCTTATCTTAAATCCAGGCTGGCCGAAATACCTGGCATCACCTTCCGGCCCATGCCCGACGAAAGCGGAGATTCTGGAACATTTCTCAACTTCTTTTTGCCAGACCAGACTTTAGCCGCGGCAGCCATGAAGCAATTTGCAGAGGATGGCGTGGCGGGTTTTAATTATTGGTTTACCAATATGTACCACTTCATCAACCAATGGGATCATTTGAAAAACCTGCGATCACCTTTTAAAATGGCGATTCACCATTTGGGTGCCCCTCAAGATTACAACAACCTGCACTTGCCAAAGTCACAAGAAGTCGTTGGCAGATTGATTTCGCTGGGGATAAAAGCCAATTGGACCGAAGAAGAGCTTGCAAACTTTGGTGACAAGGTAGTCGAAAGCTTGAAAAAGACTTTGAGTGTAGAGGTTTAAATCGAATTTACTTCCATAGAAATCCCGGGTCAAGTGGCTCGGGATTTTTTGCTTATAAGCTTTGCATTGGACTTTAAGGCAGAAATGCTTCGGGTTTTGTCTGCATCACATTCCATGTTCAAATTGTATAACATCTTAGAACCAAAGTCTGTCAAACTTTGCAATTCCTGAGCTACAAAAACATAACCCCTTCTATTTCGTTAGCTTTGGACTTTATGAAACTATTTTTTCCAAAACACATCTTCATTTTGGGGTTTCTGTTGGTTTTCGTCCAACTGTTCGATGCTAGAGCTCAAACTACCTTCAAACTCTCCGGCAAATTGACCGATGCGGCTTCGGGTGAGCCATTGATAGGTGCCAGCGCTTATAGTCCAAGGCTAAAAAAAGGTGTGGTGGCCGATGTAGATGGAAAATACAGCATACAATTGCCTGCCGACACTGTTCAATTGGTTTTTTCTTATGTTGGGTATTTGCCGGTTCGTAAGGTGTTTAAAATCAGCAAAAACCAAAAAGCTGATATTGAGCTTGGCCTTGCTACCCAAGAAGAAGTGGTGATAGAATCGGGCAAGTCAGCGAAAGACAAGGTGGCTTTGAACCAAATGAGTTTGGAAGAACTGTCTGCCAAGGAGGCCAAACTAATTCCTGCAATTTTCGGCGAGGTAGACATATTTAAAACCTTGCAGTTGAAACCCGGTGTGCAATCGGGCGGAGAAGGCTTTAGTGGCTTGTATGTGCGTGGAGGCGGCCCGGATCAAAATCTGGTTTTGATAGACGATGCACCTGTTTACAATCCTTCTCATTTGTTTGGGTTTTTCAGCATTTTCAACAATGATATTGTGAGAAGCGTGGAGCTTTACAAAGGAGGTTTTCCATCGAATTATGGAGGGCGGCTATCAAGTGTGGTGGATGTAAAAACCCGGGATGGCAACAATCAAAAAACAACAGTGACGGGAGGCATTGGTCTCATTTCGAGCCGGTTAACCGTGGAAGGGCCTATGCTTGGCGACAAAGCAACTTACATGTTAGGTGGACGGCGAACGTATTTCGACATTTTTACCCGACAAATAAACCGGGCAAACGAAGGCAAAATCAATTACAACCCTATTCCTGATTATTATTTCTACGACCTCAACGGCAAGTTTACCTACCGCCCGACTTTGAAAGACAAAGTGACATTGAGCTACTACTATGGTAACGACGTGGTAACTTTTAAACGCAGAAATTTCAAAGTAAACTTCGATTGGGGAAACCGGGCTGGCAGTTTACGCTGGGTACACGACTACTCTCCCCGAACCAGTACTGTAACTTCGCTCATTTATAGTAAATATGCATACCGCATCAGAAACAGCGTTGACAACTTCTCCTTCAACCTCACCTCTGGCATAGAAGACTATGGGGTTAAAACGATTTTGTATCACAACTTCACAGAAAAATTGAAGCTGCATACAGGCGCAGACTTTACCCAACATCAATTCACCATTGGCAGGGCAACAGCAGGCAGCAACGATGGAAGCTTCTCCCTCAACACGGGTCAAAACATACAGGCCAGCGAAATGTCGGCCTTTTCAGGACTTGACTATACCTCAGGAGAATGGCAGATGAATGGCGGTTTGCGGGTGTCTGGCTTTCTGGCCTCAAACCGCTCTTTTATTGGCCTGGAACCCAGGTTGGCAGTCACTAAAAAGTTTGGAGAACACCTTTCAGCAAAACTCAACTACACCCGTACTTTTCAATACCTGAATCTGATTACTAATTCTGGCGCAGCCTTGCCAACTGACTTGTGGTACCCCAGCAATGCCCGCACCCAACCACAGGTTGGCAACCAATATGCAACAGGCTGGACAGCAGCCCTATTTGATGGCGAATTGTTTTTTAGCAACGAGTATTACTACCGCACCATGCGCAGGCAAATTGACATCAAAGACGGAAGCAGCTTTTTTCTCAACAATCAACTAGACACCATATTTGTGTTTGGCAAGGGCTGGGCCTATGGTACTGAATTTTACCTCGAAAAAAAGAAAGGCAAAACAACCGGCTGGATTGGCTACACCCTCTCCTATACCTGGAGGCAATTTGATAACATCAACTTCGGTGAAAAATTTCACCCCAGGTACGATCGCAGGCACGACATATCTGTGGTGATTATGCACCAGTTCAATCGCAGAATTACATTGTCGGGAACTTGGGTTTACGGCACTGGCAACGCCATTTCGCTACCAGAAGGAAGGCTCTTTTTTCAAGATCTGAATGGCACAGTTGGCTTCCCACCAGGCTACAAAGTTGTGCCCGACATCAGGCAGAGAAATGCTTTCAGAATGGCTGCTTACCATCGTCTTGACCTTGGTCTTGTGTACAATTTTAAACCTAAATGGGGCGAATCAGACTTAACATTCAGCATCTATAATGTGTACAACAGGCTGAATCCATTTTTCATTTATTTTGAAACCATGACCGAAAACCAAGACGGTTCGGGCAACATACTTGGGTTTCAGGCCAAGCAGGCTTCTTTGTTCCCCATTATACCTTCAGTGACTTACAATTTTAAATTTTGACCTGTTAGCCTGTCTGTAAAAAGCCGGCTTTCAACGAATTGTGCTCGCACATACAACCAAAGCACATCATTACTTGTCATTTGATTGCTATATTGCGAAACTTTATCAATCAAACATGCGCCTTTTCTACTTAACCTTCATTTCGTTTGCGCTTGCCATGAGCGCATTTGCCCACGACGGCAGAACACCAAATGGCCGACGGGTTGTGTTGCACCCCCAAGCTGATTATGTGCCAAAAGCCATTTACCTCAAGGTAAAACCCGCTTTGAAATCATTGTGTCAAGATAATTATGTTGACTTGAAGCCTTTCAACGACGCACTGTTGACGCTCGGAATACAACGTTTTGAAAAAAATTTCAAAAACGTTGAAGCACCAAGTATAAAAACCAATGTAAATGGCCGGGAGCTTACAGACCTCACCATAATATACAGCCTGACTTACCGAAATAACATCGCCATGGAAGACGCACTTAGTCTGCTTTTATCGACAGGTGTGCTCGAATATGCTGAACCACAATACATTAGGAAAACATTTTATACCCCTAACGACCCAAGACTTAACAATCAAGGCTATTTGCAAAGAATTGGTGCCTACCAGGCCTGGGACATTACCAAAGGCGACACCAACGTAGTGGTGGGCATAGTCGATTCTGGTGTAAACTGGCCACATCAGGATTTGATTGGCAACATCAAGTTCAACTATGCCGACCCCATCAATGGTATTGACGACGACAACGATGGCTATGTAGACAATTTCAGAGGCTGGGACATGGTTGGGCCAACGTTTGTAGCCACTTCAAATGGCGACAACGACCCGAATATTACTTCATCTGCCAATCAACATGGAACCCATGTGGCTGGTACAGCCGTAGGTGCAACAGATAATGGAATTGGAATAGCAGGTGTGGGTTTCAACTGTAAAATTCTACCTGTAAAGGCATCGCCTGATAACAACGGTCAGTCTATTTTCAGAGGCTATGAAGGCATAGTTTATTCAGCCAATCAAGGAGCAAAAGTGATCAATTGTTCATGGGGAGGACCAGGATTCAGCATTTTTGAACAAGACATCATCACTTACGCAACAGTAAACCGTGATGCATTGGTAGTGGCTGCTGCTGGAAATGACAACTCAATTGATGATTTTTATCCTGCATCCTATGATTATGTACTTTCTGTGGCTTCAGTTGGTGCTACCGACAGAAGATCTACCTTTTCGAACTACAATTTCAATGTAGGCATATCAGCGCAAGGCGAACAAGTATTGTCCACCAATTTTAACAACAATTATGGTAATAGCTCTGGAACTTCAATGGCATCGCCCATCATTGCAGGTGCGGCGGCCTTAATTCGCAGCATAAACCCAACTTTTACCGCCGAGCAAACTGCACAGCAAATCAGAATAAGTGCCGATAACCACTATGGCATAAATGGTGGAAATGCCCTTGCTGGCCGTTTGGGAAGTGGTCGATTGAATATTTTTAATGGCGTTACCTATCAATTGCCTGGCCTGCGAAGACGAAGTTTAACCATAACCGACGGCAATGACGACTTCTTTACGGGAGGCGACACCTTGAGCATCACAGGAGATTTTGTGAACCTGCTTGCTCAGTCAACTCCTGGCTGTAGAATCACCATGACACTTAACAACGTGCTCGCCACTACCCAAATAGAACCAGGGTTTAACCAGGCAATAGTTGGGGTTTTGGGCACCAACCAAATATTTAACAATGCTGCTCAGCCATTCAAGCTTCGTTTGCTACCTAACATTGCCAGAAATGCGACGGTAAATTTGCGATTCACCTACACAGACTCGAATGGCTACAGCGATTTTCAGGTAGTAAGTATGAAAGTGAATACCACTTTCCTCAACATCAGCAAAAATAATATCTCTACCACCATCACGAGTGTAGGTAGAATAGCGTACAATGGAGACGGAGCCACCGAAGGGATAGGATTTCAATATAAAGGCTTACAAACTGCTTATGAAATTGGCCTGATGGCTGGCACATCTGCCACCAAATTGCCCAACAGTGTGCGGTCTGAAGGAACAGTATATCACAATCACTTCAACCCTTTGCTGTTCCAAAAAGAAGTGATTCCGGCTGTAGTGGCTAACTTCGATTACCTGACTTCTTTCAACGAAAACAATATTGCCTCTACTTCAAGAAATGGAGTAGAGATTATTCAGAATACACATGCGTACACCACTCCAGGCGATAGCGATTATGTAATTACTGAATTCGCTGTACGAAATACTTTATCTCAGCCTATTAGCAACTATTTCATAGGTTACTATGCTGATTTTGACATTTCTGCCAATGGTCAGCAAGACAAAGCGGGTTGGGTGGCAGACAAGAAAATGGGATATGTTTTCAATGCAAATCCAGGTGGTCATTATGTAGGAATAAGGCTTTTGGGAAGTGCGGAGCCAAATTATTATGCCATTGAAAACGACGCAACCAACAACCCATTTATTGGTGTTTATGATGGATATACAGATCAGGAAAAATACACGACCATGTCCTCAGGTGTGTTCAGACAAGACGCCGGAACAAGCACCCCACTTGGCAAAGATGTGTCGATAACCATGGCTGCAGGTCCGTACAACATACTGCCCGGTGATACCATTTGGGCAGCATTTGCACTTTTGGGCGGAAACAGCCTGGATCAAATTTCCCGAGGAAGTGACAGCGCCAACATTCGTTACAGAGAGCGCACCACCATTACTTCTAAAAAGGATCTGCAAGCTAAATTTGGACTTGGTTTATATCCAAATCCTAGTCAAGGTGTGTTGTACCCTGTTGGAAACACGGGTGCTTTTGATATTCAACTCTTTTCACCCGATGGCAAACTGGCTCTCGAAGGAAAGCAGTTGAGCGACAAAGTACATGTTAGTCACTTGCCAAATGGCATTTACCAATATAACCTAAAATCTGGAGGCAAAACTTCAACAGGTAGAATTGTATTGAACCAGTAGTTCAACTTGAATTTCGACAAAAAACCCGGCCTGAAAAAGCTGGGTTTTTTTTGTACCTCCAACCCTGTAAACGTGGACTTAGCCTTCCATTTTGATGCGGCAGGTAAGCAAAGTGATGTCGTCTTTAAACCCGATGGGGCCACAAAATTTGGTAATGGTCTGGGTAAGATGGTGATGCAGATCAACCAACTTATCTTGATAATGCTTCACAAAAAAAGCCTCTGCCCTATCGCTGCCAAACTCTTCGCCTTCCAGGTTGTCAGTTTCAGTCAACCCATCTGTATAAGCTGCCAAGAGATTTACTCCTTTCAGTTTTATGATATCTTCGTTCACAAAAGGAAGCGGATTCAACACACCCAAAATTGTTGTACCCTTGGTTAAGATTTGCATGTTTCCATCCTCATCAATCAAAACCGGTGGATTATGCCCGGCGTTGATGTAGTGAATGGTGTTGGTTTTCCTATCGAAGATGGCCAAAAATGCGGTGATAAATCGCTCCAGGTTGCTGTTCTCGCACAAAATATCGTTCAGCTTTGCAATGATCTGATTCAGGTGGAGGCCTTGTTTAACCAAGGTGCGCAAGGTTGCCTGAAAGTTGCTCATCAACAAAGCAGCAGGAACGCCTTTGCCAGACACATCGGCCACACAAACAACAAAGCGATATTCGTCTATCTGAATGTAATCATAGTAATCGCCGCTCACACCCATTTGAGGCAAATAGCTTGCATACAACTGCAGTTCTGCATTATCAGGAAGTTTCTTGGGAAAAAGTAGATTTTGAACCTGTCCGGCAATTTCAATTTCCTTCCTCACGCTTTCCTGTCTGATTTTATATTCCAGCAGTTGTTGGTTTTCTATAGACACCACCAACATTCCGGCTATGGTTTGAAGAAATGAAATAGATTCTTCGGTCCACTTTTCATCCTGACCAGGTTGCCACGAAACCAGCAGCAGTTGATGCACAACATGATTGAAAAACACAGGAATCGCCCATTCAAAAGCAGCAAAGGCCGTATCCTTCCCCAATTTCGAAGCTTTTAAGTCTAAAGTGTTTTCAATCCGACTTAACTCAGGATTGCTCAGAAAGCCTTCGGGAATCAAATCTGGAGCATCCAAAGCCGCAACTTTCCAGGCACCTTTCTCTTTTTCCAGGGCACAAAAATGCTGAATACCCAGGCTGGCAGTCAGAGCCGGAGTAAACAAAAGCGACATGCCTTCACCTGATTTATTAAGCTGAATGATAGATGCCAGTTTGAGCACTGCATCCATCTCGATTTGTTTGCGATGCAAACGACCTTCATAATACTTTTCGAGTTCAGGATAGTGCTCCATATTCCTGCCTTCAGGCAACTACTTCGCTAAATACGCCCATGGCCGAAAATTTCTCTATCCGTTGTTCAATTCTGGCTTCGGGGGTCATTTCCTGAAGCTGAGCCAAGGTTTCCAATATGGTTTTCTTGAGTTTTTTGGCGGTTCCCATGGGGTCGGTATGTGCGCCTCCAAGAGGTTCTTTAATCACATCGTCGACCAGGCCAAATTTCTGCATATCTTTAGCTGTGAGTTTCAAAGCCTCGGCAGCTTGTTCTTTGTAGTCCCAACTTCTCCACAAAATGGAAGAGCAAGACTCAGGACTAATCACAGAATACCAGGTGTTTTCAAGCATAAAGACTTTATCACCAATGGCTATGCCCAATGCGCCACCGCTGGCGCCTTCGCCAATCACAATGCAGATTACAGGCACTTTCAACATAAACATCTCTCTCAGATTACGAGCAATGGCTTCACCTTGTCCTCTTTCTTCAGCTTCAATGCCTGGATATGCTCCGGGAGTGTCAATCAAGGTAACAATGGGGCGGTTGAACTTTTCAGCCATTTTCATCAGTCGAAGGGCTTTTCTATAGCCTTCCGGATTGGCCATACCAAAATTTCTATATTGTCGCTGTTTGGTATTTCTCCCTTTTTGCTGCCCGATAAACATGATGCTTTGGCCGTTTATTTCTCCAAAACCACCGATCATGGCTTTGTCGTCGCCCATGTTTCTATCGCCATGCAACTCCACAAATTTGTCGCAAATGGTGTGAAGATAGTCTAAGGTATATGGCCTTTCCTGGTGGCGTGAAAGTTGCACCCTTTGCCAGCGGGTCAGATTATGGTATGTGTCTTTTTTCAATTTGATAATCCGTTCTTCCAATGATTTGATGGCTTCCGACACATCAACACTGTTTTCCAGCGCAAACTGTTTCATATCGGCCAGTTTTGCATCCAGATCGGCTATCGGTTTTTCAAAGTCAAGGTATGTCATCGTTGGAGTCCTGCGCTATTTGCAGGCGAATGGCAAAGATAAAGGATAATTCAGTAACGACAGGTTGACAAAAATTCAAGGCTGATTTTTTGGCTTTTTTCAATTTGCAATTCTTCTAAGTGGATTGAATTCATTTTAGACCGGGAATGCTGCTCTTAAAATTCCATCAGTAGTTTTTGGCTTGCTCTTTCTTCAACTTTTTGCCTTTCATCTGGTTTCAACCTTGAATTGATGCATTTTTGCATTTGAATTGCGCCCTTTATTTATGCAAACCATCCAGGCACTTCCCGGAATTTACTGCCCTTCACTTACGGAATATAGTCGCCGTAGAACCATTGAAGTACATATTGGCGATGTGCCCATGGGAGCTCACCATCCCATCAGGGTGCAAAGCATGACAACGGTAGACACTATGGATACCTTGGGTACGGTAGAACAATCGATCAGAATGATTGATGCAGGCTGCGAGTATGTACGTATCACCGCTCCGAGCATGAAAGAGGCCGAAAACCTGGCCAATATCAAAGCTGAACTCAAAAAAAGAGGGTACACAACACCACTCGTAGCCGACATACATTTCACACCAAATGCTGCAGAGGTTGCGGCAAGAATTGTGGAAAAAGTTCGAGTAAACCCAGGCAACTATGCCGACAAAAAGAAATTTGAATTTATTGAGTACACAGATGCCAGCTACGAATCTGAGCTTTCCCGAATCAGAGAGAAATTCATTCCACTGGTAAAAATTTGCAAAGAATATGGCACAGCCATGCGCATTGGCACCAACCATGGTTCTTTGTCTGACCGGATTTTGAGCCGCTATGGCGACACGCCTCTTGGTATGGTAGAATCTGCCCTTGAGTTTTTGCGGATTTGCGAAGACATGAGCTACCACAACATCGTCATTTCCATGAAAGCCAGCAACACCCAGGTGATGGTGCAGGCTTATCGGATGTTGGTGCAAAAACTGGAAGAAGAAGGCTTGAAACCATATCCACTTCACCTGGGAGTAACAGAAGCTGGCGAGGCTGAAGACGGGCGTATAAAATCGGCTGTAGGCATTGGCACATTGCTCGAAGATGGATTGGGCGACACCGTGCGTGTTTCACTTACAGAAGACCCTGAATTTGAAATTCCAGTGGCCAAAGCCCTTGTTGACAGGTACAATCACCGGGCAGGCCATGCTGCTATTCTACCGATAGAAAATTATCCAATCAATCCGTTTCAATACAAACGAAGGGAAACCAGAGAAGTGCATAACATCGGGGGTCATCAGGTGCCCAGGGTCATTGCCGATTGGAGCCATATTGATGTAACAGACAAGGCAGATTTGAAAGCCATTGGGCATCATTATTTGCCAGTTTTGGACAAGTGGAAAATGAACGACCTGGGCGCTGATTACATCTACACCGGCAAAAAAACCATTCCATTTATGGTGGCCAACGGTAGCCGTACAATTATGGACGCCGACCAGTGGAAGAGCACAAACGACAAGCAGAACTCATATCCTCTTTTCACGGTTGAACAATGGAAAACTCCTGAAAAAGAAACACATCCGGTTTTGAATTTTGTGAAAATACCTACTTCAACCTTAAATCCTTCACTGCTTCAATCACTGGAATCTGACCACCGACTTGTGCTTTGGGTAGAAACCGAAAATGAACATGCGCTAGCTGATCTGCGCCGGTTTTTTGTGCAACTTTTACACTTGAACATCAAAACGCCAGTCATAATTAAAAGGCAGTTTGGGTTGTTGAGCCACGACCATTTACAACTGTTTGCAGCTACAGACGCAGGAGGTCTGCTGGTAGACGGTTTAGGCGACGGCATCATGCTGGGTATGGAAAAAAACCAACCCACTTCGAAAGAAGAAGGATTGAAAATGGCCAAAACCCTGAATGAGCTGACTTTTGGGATTCTGCAGGCTGCACGCACCCGGATGACGAAAACAGAGTATATCAGCTGTCCTTCCTGTGGCAGAACTTTGTTCGATTTACAGGAAACAACTGCCATGATTCGTAAGCGAACTGATCACTTGAAAGGCGTTAAGATCGGCATCATGGGTTGCATTGTGAATGGACCCGGCGAAATGGCCGATGCTGACTATGGCTATGTGGGTGTTGGAAAAGGAAAAATTGCCCTGTATCGGGGTCAGAATGTGGTGAAAAAATCTGTGCCGGCCGAAAATGCCGTTGATGAACTCATTGAACTTATAATAGAAGATGGAAACTGGTTGGAACTTGAGGCGGCAGAATCCTGATTTATTTCTTGCCTTCTTTCCGAGCTTTGTAGCGGTATTGATACCAAAACAAAAAACCTACTGAAAACATAAACGCCCAATAACTGGCCTGAATGCCAAATTTTATGCTTTGGTCAATCCCGATAACCAAAAAAACCAGCGCCAGAGAAAGCAAAAGCACGTCTAAAAATTTCATGTCTACAATTTTTGTTGAAGCACGCCTGAAGGCTTAAAAATTCGGTACGTTTTAAAGTCCTGCGAAGCTGAAAGGCCTGTGCCTGCGAGTATTTCTCCTTTGTTTTTGATGGTCACAAACTTGTTGGTAAAAATGCGTTTTTCGGTGCGGCTCCAGTGCAACAACTCTGTTTTAAGGCTTTTGTCTTCCTGCAAATTAATGATTTGTACATCGCCTGTGCCCGTGTAAAGATCCTGCACCTTGGAATAATGGACATAATCGGCTTCCAACGTTGATTGCAATTGACCGCTTTCGTTGAAAAATTCCACAAACATGCCTTTGGCAAATTCCCTATCGCCATTTGTAAACTCATGTTGCATGGGGGCTTTCATTTTTACCACCACTTTTCCCGAATCGGTGTAAGTGGTTTTCATGCTATCTACCATGGCCATTGGCCCGGTGTAGTATTTAAAAGGAATTTCTTCTTTGTTACTTTCGCAGGAAAACAACAGCCATAACGATAGGGCAACTGCGAAAAATCCAAACCACCGGAAAACCAGATTCAGCTTCATGCCTCAAAATTCAGAAAGATTTTCACAATTCCGGCTTTTTGGTGTTGAAAGGCATCATAGCTTTGCAAAAATGAGACAGAAAACTTTATCGATACGAACGTTAGGTCTGTTTGCCCTGGTTGTTGCAAGCTGCACGCCTGACAACAAGCAGCAAGACATGCGCATGGTTCGCCGTGAAATGTTGGGCCGAGAACCCGTGAAAGCCAGCCCGGCTAGAATAATAAGTCAAATGGAATTTTTAGGCGAAGAAGCCACCCAACTTGCCGATTCGCTTTGGCGCAAAAAATTAAGCGTTTCTAAAGACTCCAGTTGCCGCCCAACTTTTCAGTTGGTGGCCGACTCGGTCAATTATTGGTACATGAGCAACATGACTCAATATGCTTTTGGAAGTAAAGTGAAACCAGTAGAACCCAAAACCTTAGAAATAGTAGAAGCTTTTGAATACAGCCACTTGCAAAAGCAACCCATTTCACCCAATGTGCAAAAACTTGGGGAGAGCGAATTGTTGTTCACCAAAGCATTGGTTTTGAAAAACGCAGCATGTAGCCGATGCCACAAACAAGTAAGCGACACTGTCGGACTTTGGTTGTTTCAATTGCCCAAAAAAGAGGTGATTTTGAGTTTGGCGGATAAGTAGGCGAAACGAATTGAAGTCAGAATCGACCAGATTCGCCCTAAAAAAGTCTACAGGTTTTCCTTCTTATCTCCCACCTTTACTTCTGTGTAGACAATCTTCTCCACTGGGCTCTGCCTGGCCGGTTTATCCGACAAACTACAACCACCGGAGCCACAGCAACCTGTGTTGCTCAATGCCTGAAAAATTAGAATCCCTGCCAATAGTCCAACAAGTCCCGAACTCTCCTGCCAGGCATTGTAGCCCACAAACAGACCCAGCCCCAAGCGAATCAAGCGCATCAAATGCCAATTGTTCAGCAGTGTATGTTGAATGGTGTTCATCATCATTTAGCTGACTAAAATATTGATTACCAAAGTTATTTTCGACTTGATAGAATTCGAAATCAAACAGGCTGCTTCCGATTTATGAATAATTCTTTCGGCCCTTTCCCTGTCCTTTTCATTTGAAATAGTCAGCGTAGGTTCAAGAATAATCTAACTCATTTCGAATTTGCCATTCACTTGTTCCAATTTGCCATGCGACTTGCAGCTGAAACTGATAAAATCCAGTTTCGAGTTTTCTGCAATAGACAAAAAGGTTGTCATGAGGCAACCGCTCACCGCTGCGGTAAACAAATGTTCGGGCGACCAGATTCCAGGCATTCCTTTCGGAAATTCCGGTGGCGTGGCCACTTCGATTTCAGGGCCATTTTCAGTAGCCAATTCAGGTGAGCTAAGAACGCCTTTGCGGTTTGAATTCCAATTTAAATCTACGTGATAGAAGTGAGGTTCCATGGGTTGTTTTGGTTTTGCAATATTACCCTTTTAGGCGGTTTGAAATTTTGAATCTACAAGGCTGTCCAAATTGGCAGTTTGCATGGCATAGCCTTTCTTATTATGAAGTTTCCCATTTTACTTTTGACGAACTGATGTTTTTATATTGCCCAAACCATGGAAGGCCAATCCACCCATAGCCGATCCGTACAAGGTGCTCATCAATGGATTTGAGGTTAATGGACAAGAGCCAGAAGCACATCCTACAAAATAGTAGTAGGCAAACCCGGCACCAGCCCCAACCAAAAGTCCGGCCACAGTCCAGAGAATTGTTTTTACGTTCATTTTCCACTTGATTTGGTAACGATGCAAAGGTCTGCATCATGGGCGAGGCTGAACGCTACATTTGATACTTAAGTTTTTTCACCTATTCGTACTCGTTTGCTATAATGTCCGGTTGAATAAGCCACTTAATCCGGTTTGCATTGGGTGCAGTTGAGAACTGCGAGTGAACGCAATCTTGAATGCCTACCACTGCCTCAAATTTGCCTTTCAGAAGCACTAAAGAGCTTTATCCTTTTTCATAAGCCGATAAAAGGTATTGATCGTTTCTGGTTAGAAATTCACTGAAGTCAACCCTGGTTTTCGAATAATCAAAGGTTTTCGGCTGCGTTTTTCTATCCGGCTTATCAGTGCTTTACATGCGATTCAATGCTAACTATTAAATTAATAGTCAATTTTTGACATTTTTATGTACATATTAATGCAATAATTTACATTTTTATGTACATAAAAGGGGGTTGTCGGTGCTTTAGTAGTGGGGAGTACACGTAAATTACAGCTACAATTTGCTGATCCGAATTGGCATTGAGTATCCTTATCAAGGTATCTGCAAACCAGATTCCCCGGGGCATCTATAAGATAATATATTTTGAAACTTCGGCCCCAAAAAAAACCGAACCCACTTCAATTATGGGTCCGGTTTTCAATCGATCAGTTGCTACTTAGTATTAAATCTTCGTATCGAACCTATCGAGGTTCATCACCTTCGTCCAGGCTGCCACAAAGTCTTTCACAAATTTGCTTTTGGCATCGCTCGAAGCATATACTTCGGCCAAGGCTCTTAATTCTGAGTTTGACCCAAAAATCAAATCGGAACGGGTGGCTGAATATTTGGTTTGACCCGTTTTGCGGTCCACGCCATTGAAAATTTCTTTGCTTTCGTCAGCAGCTTTCCATTCGGTGCTCATGTCAAGCAGGTTCACAAAAAAGTCGTTGCTCAACACTTCCTTTTTATCCGTAAAAATGCCGTGTTTGCTTTGGTTGTAATTGGCATTCATGGCCCGCATGCCCCCTAGCAACGCCGTCATTTCCGGTGGCGTCAGCGTCAACAACTGGGCTTTATCCACCAACAACTGCTCAGTAGAAAGCGTATACCTCGTTTTCAAGTAATTTCTAAAACCATCTGCCATCGGCTCCAACAAGTTAAACGATTCACTGTCGGTTTGTTCCTGAGTCGCATCCATTCTGCCAGGCGTGAAAGCCACTTCAATGGTAGTTCCGGCATTTAGCGCAGCCTTTTCAATACCCACAGATCCTGCCAGCACAATCAAATCGGCCAAAGACACTTTTTTGCCCGTGTTTTTGTCGTTGAATTCCTTTTGAATTTTACCTAAAGCTCTCAGCACCTTGCTCAGTTGCGCCGGGTTGTTCACCTCCCAGTTTCGTTGAGGCAACAAGGCTATTCTGGCACCATTGGCTCCACCCCTTCGATCCGAATTCCTGAACGTGGAAGCAGAAGCCCAGGCTGTGCTCACCATATCGCTCACCGACAATCCTGAAGCAGCAATTTTAGCTTTCAAGGCTTTGATATCGTTGGCGTCCACCACTTTGTGATTCAGAACCGGAATCGGATCCTGCCAGATCAGGTCTTCCTTAGGTACTTCAGGACCAACATAAGTAGATTTCGGCCCCATATCCCTGTGGGTTAATTTAAACCATGCCTTGGCAAATGCCTGGGTAAACAACTCAGGGCTTTCCATGAATTTCCTGGAAATCTTTTCATAGGCCGGGTCCACTTTCAGCGACAAATCGGTGGTCAACATGGTAGGCAGATGCTTTTTGTTCGGGTCGAACGCATCGGGAATCGTTGCTTTACCATTTTTAGCCACCCACTGGTGCGCCCCTGCCGGGCTTTTGGTCAATTCCCATTCGTTGTTGAACAGAATTTTGAAATACCCATGCCCCCATTTGGTCGGTGTGGAGGTCCAGGTCACTTCAAGACCTGATGTAATGGCATCTTTGCCTTTGCCTGTTCCATAAGTGCTTGTCCAGCCAAATCCCTGCTCTTCTATGGAAGCCGCTTCGGGCTCCTGTCCTACATGAGAAGCCGGTCCCATGCCGTGGGTTTTGCCAAAAGTATGACCACCTGCTATTAATGCTACGGTTTCTTCATCATCCATGCCCATGCGCTTAAAGGTTTCTCTGATGTCGACCGCAGCGGCCAATGGATCAGGCTTACCATTTGGCCCTTCAGGATTCACATAGATCAAGCCCATTTGCACGGCTGCCAAAGGATTTTCCAACTTCCGACCTTCTGAATAGCGGTTGTCCTCGAGCCATTTTTTCTCCGATCCCCAATACACATCATCTTCCGGCTCCCACACATCAGTTCTGCCGCCTGAAAATCCGTAGGTTTTAAAACTCATGTATTCCAGCGACACATTGCCCGCCAAAACCATCAAATCGGCCCAGGAAATTTTGCTGCCATACTTTTGTTTCACTGGCCAAAGCAACCTGCGGGCTTTGTCCAGATTGCCATTGTCGGGCCAGGAGTTTTGAGGCGCAAAACGCTGCTGTCCTGCCCGGGTACCACCACGTCCGTCAGCAGATCGGTAAGTTCCTGCGCTGTGCCATGCCATTCGGATGAAAAGTGGACCGTAGTTTCCGAAATCTGCCGGCCACCAATCTTGCGACGTGGTCAATACGGCTTCAATGTCTTTCTTCAACGCAAAATAATCGAGCGATTGAAACTCCTTAATGTAGTTAAAATCCTTCCCCATCGGATTGCCTTTTTCTGAGTTTTGTCTCAGCACATTCAGGTTCAGCTTGTTTGGCCACCAATCTTTGTTCGAGTTGCCTTTCAAGGCCGATTCTCTTCGCTCGGTGGTTTCGGTTTTCATGTCATGTTTGGCCGAAGAGCCATGGCCCATCGGACATTCTCCCAATTTATCCTGAGCATATCCTGCCCCGGAAAAAAGGAGTATTGAAAAAAGAGCTAACTGTTTCATAATATTGGTTTTTGATTTTAAAGTCGAGTTGAAATCTACATGTTTTTTCCCTGCTGGCAAGCACAAATTTAGCTGAAAGAATCGGTTTACAAACTGATACCGAATGCGAAGGTGGCACCTCTTTTTCTATTGACAACGAAAATAGTTTCTATATTTGCTATTGACAACATGAATACGTAATCGTGAACCTTCAACAACTTGAATACATCGTGGCTTTAGATAAATTCAAAAGCTTCAGCAGGGCAGCCGAAACTTGTTTCATAACCCAGGCCACGCTCAGCACTATGGTAAAAAAACTGGAAGAAGAATTGGGCACCGTGATTTTTGACCGGAAAACAAATCCGATCATCACCACCGATGTTGGCAAAAGCATTGTTGAAGAAGCCAAAAAGGTGCTTCTCCACAGTTCAAATCTGAAGCAGATTTCTTCAAACATCAATGCCAAAACAGAAGGTGAATTGAGAATTGGCATTATACCCACCGTGGCCGGAAATCTGCTGCACCGCATTTTGCCGCTCTTGCTCGAAAATTATCCGCAGTTAAAACTGACTATTCAGGAAATAACCACCAGCAACATTGTGAAACAATTGAAAAGCGGGGAGTTGGATGTTGGCATTTTGTCTACCCCTTTGAATATGCCCGAACTGGAAGAAGATATTTTGTACTATGAAAAGTTGATGGTGTATGGCAAGGCCAAACAAAACAATACGGTGTACCTGAGTCCCAAAGATCTGACGAACGAAAAAATCTGGTTGTTGGAGCAGGGCAATTGCCTCACCAATCAAATCGTGAATGTGTGTTCTTTAACGTCCAAACAGCTCAGTTCGAATTTAAAATTCAGTCCCAATTCGTTTGATAGTTTGCTGAACATTGTAGACAACCTGAAGGGACTGACGCTGATTCCGGAGTTGTATTTTGCCGACCTGCCTGAAGAAAGAAAGGCCAACGTGAGAGATTTTGAAGCTCCGTTTCCGGTGCGTGAGATTAGCATGGTGTATCACAGGCCTTATGCCAAATTGAGGTTGATCACCGTACTGGCAGAAGAAATCAAGCAAACCATATTGCCTTTGTTGCACACCACCAAACTCAAAAACAGCGACATGATGATAGCAAAGGTGTAGTTTGAACCAATAGAATTTCTAAAATTGGTGAATTTTGATCAACAAAAAAGGCGCTCTACGAGCGCCTTTTTCCATTTCATATACCTTTAGATTATTCCGGAACTACTTCCAGATTGTGCTTCTTCAGGGTGGCTTTCAGACCTATACGGCTGATGATGCGTATGGCATGCGTAGAGACTTTCAATTTGATGAATTTGCCTTCATCTTCCATGAAAAATCGCTTTACCTGCAAATTGGGGTAAAACTTTCTTTTGGTTCTGTTGTTGGCGTGCGATACGTTGTTACCAACTCTTGTTCTCTTTCCGGTTATTTGACAAACTCTCGCCATGACTTTATTTCGGTTTCTTCTATTCGAATTCCTTAAAAGGGCTGCAAAAATAGGGTATCTTTTGAAACTTTCAAATTCTTTCTTAAAGATTCTTTTTAAAAGTCAAACGTTGTAATTGATTTTGAATCCGTATGGACAATGCTTGCAACCGCTTTTGCAGCAATATCCCCTTTTTAGGTGGTAGTTTTCAGTAAACACCATGAGCCCATTCTTGGTATAGTAGTAGTCGGGCTTGGTCTTGTCTATCTCTTTCTCCGTTGTTGCTGTATTCTTCATGTGCATCTTATGGTAGCAAGCAAATTTTTGCGACCTTTGAAGACGATTCCCAAACTTAATGACCTTGTTTTTGTTTTAAAAATATAGGTGCACGTTCAGGTTTTTTGCCTTAATTTACTGTATGTCAACTACTACTGCACTAACCAGCAAGCATGCCATTGCCCTTGAAGAAAAATTTGGTGCCCACAACTACCATCCATTGGAAGTGGTTTTGGCAAAAGGACAAGGCGTTCACCTTTGGGATTTGGAAGGCAAACATTATTACGATTTTCTTTCTGCCTACAGTGCTGTCAACCAAGGTCATTGCCACCCTGAAATTATCGGAGCATTGGTGGCTCAGGCCCAGCAACTTACCCTGACCTCGAGGGCATTTTACAACAGCCGCCTGGGAGAGTGCGAACAATACATCGCCAACTTTTTCGGATACCAAAAAGTGCTGATGATGAACAGCGGCGCCGAAGCAAACGAAACAGCCATGAAGTTGGCTCGAAAATGGGCTTATAAAGTAAAAGGTGTGCCGCCCAACGAAGCCAAAATTATTGCCGTGGAAGACAATTTTCACGGACGAACCTTGGGAATGATTTCTGCCTCAACCGAAAAATCTTCCACACACGAGTTTGGGCCTTTTATGCCAGGGTATGTCATCATCCCTTACAATGATATTCCTGCTTTGGAAAAGGCCTTGCAAGACCCGACGGTTTGCTGTTTTTGGGTCGAACCTATTCAAGGTGAAGCAGGTGTTAATGTGCCCGAAGACGGCTATCTAGCCAAAGCAGCAGCTTTATGTAAAAAATACAACGTGCTCACAGCCATCGACGAAGTGCAAACCGGCATTGGCCGCACCGGTAAATTATTGGCTTCTGATCATGAAAACGTTCGGCCAGATATGTTGATACTTGGCAAAGCTTTATCAGGTGGTGTTACGCCTGTTTCTGCTGTGTTGGCCGACGACGAGATCATGCTTTGCATTCAACCTGGCGAACACGGTTCCACATTCGGAGGAAATCCTTTGGCCTGTGCCGTAGCCATAGCAGCTCTGGAGGTTTTGAAAAAAGAAAACCTGATTGAAAATGCCAGGGTCATGGGCGAAATATTCAGACAAAGAATGCTGCATTTGAAAAACAAGTCTGCCAACATTAGCTTTGTGCGGGGGAAAGGATTGCTCAACGCTGTAGGAATCAAGCCTAAACCAACAGGAGAAACAGCCTGGGAAGTTTGCGAGGCCTTGCGGGATGCAGGATTGTTGGCCAAACCAACCCGAAGAGACATTATTCGATTTGCTCCTCCTTTGGTCATTTCCAGGGAGCAAATGCATGAATGCTGCGATATTATCGAAAAAGTAATTTTACAATTTAACTAAAAAACATTCCGGATGAGTTTACTGGTTGTTGGTTCAGTGGCTTTCGACGCCATTGAGACCCCTTTCGGCAAGACCGATAAAATAGTAGGCGGCGCTGCCACTTACATTTCCATAGCCTCTTCATATTTCACCAGAAAAGTGAACTTGGTGGCCGTAGTGGGTGACGATTTTCCACAAGATGACATTGCGATGTTGCAAGATCACGGGGTGAACACCGAAGGCTTGCAGATAAAAGAAGGCGAAAAGTCGTTTTTCTGGTCGGGCAAGTATCACACCGACATGAACAGCCGGGATACACTGGTAACTGAATTGAATGTGTTGGGAAGTTTTGACCCCATCATTCCTGAAAGCTACCAAAATTGCCAGTACCTGATGTTGGGCAACTTGGCACCAGCCATTCAAAAAACAGTGATCGACCGCTTGGCCAACAAGCCCAAGCTCATTGTCATGGATACCATGAACTTTTGGATGGACATTGCTTGGGACGATTTGATGCAAACCTTGAAACTGGTAGATGTGCTAAGCATCAATGATGAAGAAGCACGTCAGCTTTCGAAAGAATATTCTTTGGTGAAAGCTGCTAAGAAAATCATGGCAATGGGTCCGAAAATCCTCATTATCAAAAAAGGTGAAAATGGTGCGCTTTTGTTCAACGATCAAGAAGTGTTTTTTGCTCCTGCTTTGCCTTTAGAAGAAGTGTTTGACCCAACCGGTGCTGGAGATACTTTTGCTGGTGGCTTCATTGGCTACCTTGCCGCCACCGACGATACTTCGTTCGACAACATGAAACGAGCCATCATTTATGGTTCGGCTTTGGCCTCTTTTTGCGTGGAGAAATTTGGCGTAGAACGCATCAAAGATTTGTCGCAACAAGAGCTCGACAATCGGATTCAGGAATTTGTGAATCTGGTACAATTTGAAATAGCCATGGTTTAGTGTCACCTTTGCTGTCTTCAACAATCCGAGGTTGTATTGAAAACCTATCCAAACATTGTAGCTGAACATCAGCCTAAAATATCGACCAATGACCGTTTGGTTGTTTTTGGCGGTGGACTTGTGGGCACTTTGCTGGCTATTTACCTGGCAAAAAGAGGCTTTCAGGTAGATGTATTCGAGAAAAGAAAAGACTCGAGAAAGCACAAAATAGATGGTGGACGTTCCATCAACCTGGCCCTGAGCGAAAGAGGTTGGCGAGGGCTGGCAGGAGTTGGTCTGGAAGAAGCAGTACGAGATTGTGCCTTGCCTATGGAAGGTCGCATCATGCACGATGTGGAAGGCTTGCAAACTTTTCAGCCTTATGGCACCAAAGATCAGGCTATTTACTCAGTAAGCAGATCTGCTCTCAACATTACTTTAATAGCCGAAGCAGCCAAATTTTCAAACCTACGCTTTCACTTCGACACCATGTGCATGGGTGTGGATCACCATAAAGGTGTGGCTTATGTGTCGAATGATGGGGGCAAAACCACACAAACGATTCACGCCAGGGCATTTTTTGGTGCCGATGGAGCTTACTCTGCTGTACGAAACAGCTTGATGAAGACAGAGAGGTTCAACTACCAACAGCATTTCATCGAACATGGTTACAAAGAGCTGACCATTTTGCCATCCAAATCAGGCGACTGGCAGTTAGACCCCAATGGTTTGCACATTTGGCCACGCAAGAGTTTTATGCTCATCGCATTGCCAAACCCTGACAAGTCGTTTACATGCACCTTGTTTTTCCCATTTGCAGGGCCGGTTTCTTTCAACAAACTGAAGAGCAAGGCCGATGTGACGGTATTTTTTGAGGAATATTTTCCGGATGTGATTTCCCTGATGCCCGACTATCAGGATCAATTTTTTCAAAACATTACCTCGTCGCTGGTCACCGTTAAATGTTTTCCTTGGTCGCTGGGTAATTTTTGCCTCATCGGCGATGCTGCCCATGCCATTGTGCCGTTTTTTGGCCAGGGCATGAATTGCGGCTTTGAAGATTGCCGTATTTTCAATTCACTCATTCAGGAAAACATCAGCTGGGAAGAACTTTTCGAGCAATTTCAAACCATCAGAAAGCCAGATGCAGACGCCATTTCAGAGCTGGCGATGAACAATTTCATCGAAATGCGGGATTTGGTGGCCGACCCCAAATTTTTGATTCGCAAAAAAGTGGAGGCCCGCTTGCATGCCTTGTTTCCTGAACACTGGCAACCGCTTTACACCATGGTGAGCTTTTCCAACACGCCATACCACATTGCCCTGCAAAAAGGCAAAGCCCAGGAAAAGGTGATGCAGGAGCTGATGGAACAAGGCATTTTCGACAAGCCCTGGATAGACGATGATGTGCTTGAAAAAGTAGTGCGCAAACACCTGAAAGCACTCGTAAAAGTGTAATCTACCGCTTTCGGTTTCTGATTTTAAACAGCCTGATCAAGCCGGGAATATAATCTTCACCCGTTTTTATCATCAGATAATTCACCTTCTGTTTTTTACAAAAACTTTCAAGCGCTTTTTGGTTGTCATTGAAACGCTGCCTGATTCTACTGCTGAAAAAAGAAAGTGATGTATTCATCCAAATGGTGCGTTTGCGCTCTTTGTCCATCAAAGGCACGATACCCATTTGCGGAAAATTCACCTCCATGTTGTCGGAAACATGTATTAGCACCAAATCGTGCCTCCGGGCCAGTGCACGCAGCGCATGTTCGTAATTCTCATCGATAAAATCAGAAAGCAAAATGATGATTGACTTGCGCTTTATCAGGTTGAGGGCATAGTAAATGGCTCCGTTCAAATCCGTTTGAAGGCTTTGTGGTTTTAACTTAAACACCTCTGTAATAACAGAATACACATGCTGAATGCCTTTGCCCGGCTTGATGTATTTCTCTTTTTTATCACTGTAGCAAATCACGCCGATCTGACTGCCTTCTTTCACTGCCGACAAGGCCAACACACCGCAAATTTCTTTGCAGATATCCACTTTTTTCTGACTCAAGCGGCCCACTTCCTGCGAGGCACTCACGTCCATGAGGAAAAAAACGGTCTGTTCTTTTTCCTCCTTAAAGGTTTTCACAAAAGTGCCGTGGCCTTTTGCCGAAACGTTCCAATCGATGGTTCGCACATCGTCTCCATACTGGTATTCACGGACATCGTCGAACTCCAAACCTGCTCCCTTGAACACAGAATGGAAATCGCCCTGCATCTCCGTGTTAATGGCTTTTCGGATGCGCACTTCGTAATTCCTCAGTTTCTGGATGATTTCCTTCATGTATGCGATTTGGATGCGGCAAAATAGGCATTCCCATGCAATTTACTACCGATGCTGGTGCGAATTGGAAAGCAGGAAGTTCGTTTTGCTTGCTATTTCATCCCAGCTTCCGACCTGTTTTTGGTGATGAATATTTTTAGGTCTGCTTCTGATCTGTTTTGGGTAAAAAACACCTTCCAATCTGCCTCGGAGCGATTTTTTGTCCAAAACCAAAACCCAGAAAATGGCCTGGCCTCCGACCTGTTTTTGGTTTCAAACACCATCATGTCGGCTTCTGAGCGATTGGTGGTTACAAATATCTTTTTGTCGGCATCGGAGCGGTTGGAGGTTTTGAAGACTTTTTGGGCCATAGCCGATGAAAAGCAAAATAGTATTACAGCAAGCCAAGAATATTTTAACATCGTCCTATTTTGAGATTTGTGAGGAAACAATATTACAATTAAAAATATAAAAAACCGCCCGGCCTCAAACGAGTACCGGGCGGCAATCAAAAAAAATTGAGTAGTCGAACAATGAAGGTTATTCCTTCACAAATTTGCGGGTGAGGCTTGCACCTGAGTTGTCTGACAAACGAACGAGATACATCCCTTTATTTAGATCTACTGTAGGAATGCTAATGGTAGTGTTTCCACCTGCAGAGATGGTTTTCGAAATCAAGGTTTTACCCGACATTTCTAATATTTCAGCTTTCAGGCTGTTGCGGCTGTCGCCAACTGCCAGGTTGATCTGATCATTGGCTGGAACAGGGTAAATGCTGACGGGTAAAATCAATTGACGATTGGCGATAAAGGTTGTAGGCGCCAGGAAAATGGCCTGACCTTTAGGAGTTACTACAAGCAATCCAAAACCAGGGCCGTTTTGATTGGAGGCAGGTGTTAGAAAACCTGATGCAAGCACGGTAAGGGCGCTATCTCTGAAAGCATTCAATGGCACTGTAAAAGAAGCTACTACAGGTTGACCAGCAGCAGGTGTAACTTCAAGTGTGTACTCAAGCGGATCTACAGATAAGTATGGTGTGATGTCGCCGTACAACGCATCATTTACCAAAGTCGGACCACCAGAAACTTTAACGTCCACGCCTGGCGCATCGGTACTTGCATGTACCACACGGAACTGCGACTTACCAGCCTCTGTTGATGCTTCACGCTGCTGGGTAAGTGCTGTTAAATCAAAACCAATGTTTCGGCCATCTGGATTGGCTGCATAACCAGTCGTAGATAAAAGTCCAGTTGCAGCTAACATATAATTTTCTCCGGCAACCAAAGTATAACGTCGGAAAAATGCAGGACTTGAGGTATCATTTAAAGCTGAAGCTGTTTTGATACGAACCTGCAATTCTGTATTGGCTGGCACATCGATAACCGGAGTTGCATTTCTGAAGGCAAAGTTTGGAACTAGCTTGGTAGCTCCAACAAAAATATCTACAGCGGGAGCTGAAGCACTGTTGTGCACAATCTGAAGCCTAGAAGTTGTTAATGGATTCAAAACAATGGTCTGACCACTTGGCGTTACCGCCAACAAGGCAAAACCGGGACCATTTTGATTGGCAGCAGGACTTAAGAAACCAGAAGCCAAAACTGTTAAAGCATTGCCTACAAATCCACCTAATGGCACGCTAAAAGTAGCCACAACCGGAGAACCTGAACCTGGAGTAACCTCAAGAATGTAGGTGCCGCCTGGTACGCCTAAATAGGGTGTAAAATCTCTGAAAGCAGCATTGTCGACCAACGGGGTTGTAGTGTTGAGCACCCTTACATCCACATCAGGTGCATCGGTAACTGCGTGAACTACCCTAAATTGCGCTTCGTTTGCATTCGTGCTGGTTTCTCTCGCATTTGTGACAACAGTCACATCGAAGGCAGTGTTTCTACCACCTGGATTGGCAGCATAACCTGTTTGGTCGAGCAAGCCATTGGCAACCAAAACATATTTTTCATTAGCAGCTAAAGTGTAGCGCTGAAAGAAAACAGGATTTGAGGTGTCGTTCGATGCAGATGTAGGCTTAATCCTCACTTGTAAAACCTCCCCTGCCTGTGCATCTACAAAAGGAGTTGCTTGTCTGAAGGCAAGATTGGGCACTAATTTAGTTGCACCAACAAAAATATCCACAGCCGGAGCTACAGGCGCATTGTGCACAACTTGAATTCTGGCCGTTTGTGCAAACGAGATGGATGATAAGAAGGCCGTTCCCATCACCACGAGCATTGAAATAGAGCTTTTGATTCTGAACATAACGAAGTAAAATTTTAATGAACGAAAATTGGTTTTGTAGTGGTAGGACTCGGGCTATGTTAAAAGCGTTGCCTGTGGAAGAAATTTTTTTTAAATTTTCTTCTTCGCCTACCCTTTCATTTTAACAACGATGAAATTATCTGAATTCAGGCAACCTTTTAGTCAGCATTGGAGTCTTAACTCATTATGGGCAAATCTTACCCGAATTTTACCTTTAAATGCTTCTTTTCAGCGACACTGCTAATGGCCTTTTTTCTGGGGGCTTGCGACAGCGTGGAGAAAAAAGTGCTGCCTTGCAATGGACATGCCATTTTGCATCACGATGAATTTTCAACTGTAATAAATGAGTCAATTCGATTAGATATTCATCAAAACGACACGGTGAATTGCTCACAATTGTTAGACGTTCGGAATCCTGTTTTTGGCAGCATAGCCACGCAGAGCAATGCCATTATATATACACCAGCAGAAAATTTTACAGGAAAAGACTCTCTTTCTTATTCAGTAACCAATGGTTTGAAAGTGCATGAAGCCGTGGTTATAATTTGGGTTAAAAACCCTTGTGCGCCAAATATTAAATCCGATACTGTCAATGCATTTCTAAATGCAAGAATCAGCATTGCCCCTGCGGCAAACGATACTTTTTGCGAAGGAACAATCATGGCTGTGGCCATTGCACCAGTGCATGGAGATTTGCACGCACTTCCTAACAACCAGGTGCAATACATTCCCCATCATGGTTTCACAGGAACAGATTTTTTCATTTACAGGATGTGTTTTGAAAACACTTGCGCTGAAACAAAGGTTATCATTCATGTTCACGATATAGAGGCATGCCACACCACATTTATTCCGCAAAACGACCATTTGCAGGTTGTTGCCGGACAAACAGCAAGAAAAGCAATTGCCGAGCTGATTGGAAATGATGGTGGATGCGACAACGACCTTGACGGCAATTCTTTTTTAGTAGTGTCTACACCTCAAAAAGGAACTGTTTCTGTGGTTGGAGGTCAATTGGAGTATGTGCCGAACGTGGGAACTTCCGGAGTTGAAACACTGAGATACAGGGTTTGCAGAATCTCGAAACCCGGGCATTGCGAAGAAGCAAACATAGAAATTCAAATTGACTAATTGACTGAACTGTAAACTGACTCATTGTGCAAAACCTACAAGTCACCAGCATGCTGAAAGGTTGCCTGAAAGGTGAGTCAAAGGCTCAGGAGATGCTGTACAATATGTATTCAGCCAAAATGATGGCCGTTTGCAGGCGCTATGTTCGCACAGATTTTGAAGCAGAAGATGTTTTTCACGATGCATTTTTAAAGGTATTTACCAACTTGGCTCAATACAAAGGCGAAGTTCCTTTGGAGGCCTGGATCAGGCGCATCGTGGTAAATACCTCCATTACCCACTACCATAAATTTAAAAAAGAAAGAGAACAAGTGGACATTGAGGTGGCGTATGATGAAGCACCTCAAACCAACGAACTTGTTGAAAATCTGGACGCCGAAGAAATCATTCAGGTTGTGAAAACTTTGCCCGATGGCTACCGACAGGTATTTAACATGTATGTGATTGAAGGCTACAACCACCAGGAAATCGGTAACATTTTGGGCATTGCAGAAGGTACCTCGAAAAGCCAATTGCACAAAGCCAGAGAATTGCTAAAAATGAAATTGAACCACCTATTTGCGCTAGCTGATGCAAAATGAAGAATTTGATGATCTGATCAGGCGCAAAATGCAAGGCAGCCAAAGTATGCCTCCGCCCTTGGGTTTTGAGCGGATCAAGGCCTCTTTGCCCGAACCCAAACGCAGGTTTCCTTTTTGGTTCTGGGTTCCCGCTCTGCTGTTTTTTGTTGGTGTTGGCGGAGGTGTTTGGTTGTTTCAGACTTCCAGCCAATTGCCGGAAACCATCGTTTTTAATGGGGATAATAGCACCCTGCAAGCAATACCAACACAATCTGAACCAAATGATGTGAGCGCTGCAGGAATCAACAAAAACGTATCAACTGCCCAAAAACTAACAAGTGTGAATAAGGAAAACTCATCTGAGAAATCAAAAAGTGAGTCTTTCAAAGCTTTGGCAAAAAATACTGTTTTTGCCTCAAATTTCAAGAAGAGAAACCGGCCTTTCGCTGGTAAAGGTTCTACTATTCAGGCTTCAGAAATTGGTTTATCGAATCTAAACGGACAAGCAAGTTTTAATCAGCCGGAAGGTTTTGCTTCCAGCCCACTTGCTGAAGACAAATCAGATTTCATTTTGTTGAAAGCAGGATCGATTCGCTACTTTGGGCTTGAAACTGCAGGCAAAAAACCAACGATAATCGACACAGCCGCAATGACATGGGCATATCCAACATTGGAAAAAGCTTCGTATCGTCTTCAATTCGAGCCTTTTGCATCCGTGAAATGGGCCAGCAAAAACATCAGTATTCAATCTTCGGAGCAAATGGACGTCGCCAAACAATCCAGCTTATCGGCAAGTCGATTTCAATATGAAGCAGGTTTGAATATACACCAAAGCGTAGCACCGTTTTTACGGATTTTTGGCGGTGTTTCATTGAGCTACTTGCAAGACGAAACGGCTGTAGTTCACCACTCTACTACGGCGCAACCTTGTAATTTGTACCAATCTGCCGATGGAAACATGCACTTGCTGCCTCAGGTTGAAGCCCATAATCTGAATATCAGTTACAAAAGTCTGATGTTTGGCGGGCAGCTGGGCGCCATGGCTCAGTTGACTTCAAACGTGGGAGTTTGGGGTAATTTTCGCCTGCACAGGCAATGGAAAAACGCAGAAGTAAAACAAGACGGCTATGTGAGTGCCAGTTTGCACACCCGTTTACTTCCGTCAGCTGCCATAGGCTTTAGTCGAACGCTTCTGGTGAGAGATGGATACCGCTTAAGTCTTGATCCATTTGTAGAGTTCTATTCAAAAGGTGCCATTCGGGTTGGCGATATGTATCAATCGAAGCCTATGTTTTTCGGGATTCGGGCGAGTGTGTTGGTTAACTAGTTTTGTTGGGTTAATTCATTTTCGTGGTAAGCTTCATTCCAAACCAAATGGTTTGAGCCAGAAAGCCCGTTGTATTTGAATGCTCGGAAATAATTCAATTTTCACAAGAGCCGGGCTTATCATACCAATTCAATTCGCTGTCCATTTTCGTTGGGTTGCGAAGAACTAATTTTCTGTAGGCATCAAAAGTTACAAACTCTCCGTTTGTACTTGCTGAACTTTGCGGTCAAACCAGTATCCGCAACTATGCCATTTAAAAAAGTAATATTCATTGGATTTTTATTGCTGAGTCTATCTGCGCTTGCACAACGAACTCCCTTCAACATTCACATTGAGCCCATCCAAATTGCTGGTCTTGGCGGCTTGCAGTCCTATGCTGTTGGGCAGCACAATGGCAAATGGCTTATAGTAGGAGGCCGGTTGGATGGTTTGCACAGAAGGCAACCCTTTGCGGCTTTTGATGTGGCAGGGAATAATAACCAAATCATTGTGGTAGACCCTCTTGCGCAACAAAAATGGACTGCCCCTTTATCATCTCTTCCTGTAGCGTTGCGTGAACAATTGAGCTCCACCAACATGGAGTTTCACCAGGCCGGAAATTACCTCTACCTCATAGGTGGGTATGGTTACCACGCAGCTACAGCATCACGAAAAACATTTGACAACCTGACTGCCATCGATGTTCCTGCGGTGATTGATGCCGTGATTGCCGGCAATTCATTTATAAGTTTTTTCAGACAAGTTAGTGATGCACAATTTGCCGTAACGGGTGGCCATCTGAAAAAAATTAACCAGACATTTTATCTCATCGGTGGAAATAAATTCGATGGCAACTACAATCCACAAGGCAATCCTACATTCACACAGGTGTACACCAACGCTATTCGCAAGTTCAATCTGATAGATGATGGAACAACAATCAACATTACACATCTACCTTCCATTACAGACCCGGTCAATCTGCATCGAAGAGATTACAATGCTGTGCCTCAAATATTGCCAAACGGGGCAGAAGGAATAACGGCGTTTTCAGGGGTTTTTCAGCCAAATGCCGACTTACCTTTTCTCAACAGCGTGAACATTGACAGCACCGGACATGCAGTGAACAATGGATTTCAACAGTATTACAACCACTACCATTGCGGTATTTTGCCCCTTTATTCTGCTTTAAACAACGAAATGCATACCGTTTTCTTTGGGGGCATTGCGCAGTACTACGAAAGCGCAGGGGTATTGGTACAAGACAACAATGTTCCGTTTGTGAATACCATTGCAAGGGTTAGCCGAAATGCTTCAGGAGCCATGGCTGAATATAAACTTCCGGTTGAGATGCCGGGTTTTCTAGGTGCAGGTGCCGAATTTATTCCCATTAAAAGTCTGCCTCATTACAGCAATCAAGTGTTGAAACTGGATGAATTTGTTGCAGATAGCACTTTGGCAGGTTACATCTTCGGTGGCATCAGCAGCTCAGCTCCGAATATTTTTTTCACCAATACCGGAACCCAGAGTAGTGCCAGTAACCAATTATTTAAAGTTTATGTAGTGAAAAGCCCGGTATTGGGCAATCATAAACTGAACGAACAAAGCGTAGGTTCATTGAAAATGCAGGTTTACCCAAATCCAAGTGGTGGCGATTTTGTGGTGAAGTTTCACTTGAACAAACCAAGCCATGTTAAAATTTTATTGACCAACATCAATGGAAGAAAAATTGAAGAGAAAGTGCTCACTGGACTGAGCATTGGAGTAAATACATACCGACGTAAAATAGAAAATACTCCATCTGAAAGCACCTATTTTTTAACCATAGAAACACCTGATGAAAAGGCGACCCAAAAAATTATCATCAAACCTTAACAAGAATTCCGGTCAAAGGACTGGCTAATTGATTTCTGCATGACCCACCCAAAATTTTTGCAGACTTTTGCTGCATGGCCGCACCACCTGTTCTGCTTTACTTCTACCCTTCAAAAGCTTCTTTTGTAAGAAAAGACCTGGCTATTTTTCAGCAGGCAGGACAAGTAATTGAGCATGAATGTCCGCCATTTCCCAAGTGGCAAACGCCATGGATGCTGCTGAAGCAAAAATTGTTTTTGCTCAGGCATATCCAGTCAGCTCAGGTTTTGATTGTACAGTTCGGAGGGTATCATTCATTTCTGCCTGCCCTATTCGGCAAACTTTTCGGCAAGCCATGCCTCATTATTTTGGGGGGATACGACTGCTATGCTTTTCCAAACATCAACTATGGCGTGTTTCAAAAACGGGTGCTGCGTTGGTTTGTGAGTTGGAGTTATAAGCTGGCATCGCACCTGTCGCCCGTGCATGAAAGCATGATCAATTCACCTTATACCTACGATCCTGAATCGGGAGAAAGACAGGGTTATGCCCATTTTATCAAAGGAATTAAAACGCCGGTAAGCACGGTTTACAATGGCTATGAGCCGGAGGTTTTTTACAACCAACATTTGCCAAGGAAGCCACTTTCATTTCTTACAGTTGCAGTAGATACCGGTGGGAGCAATTTTTACCGCAAGGGAATCGATATCATTTTGAAAGCTGCATTGATGTGTCCTGACGGACAATTCACCATAGTTGGAAACAGCAGAGGCGATCAATCCAAACTTCCAACCAATGTTACGTTGTTGCCTCCAGTCGATTATTCACAACTGCTGGCTATTTACAACGAACATGTTTTTTACCTGCAACTGTCGATGGCCGAAGGATTTCCCAATGCACTCTGCGAAGCCATGCTTTGCGGTTGTGTGCCCATCGGTTCGGCTGTGTTTGCCATTCCTGCCATCATTGCCGATTCGGGTTTTGTTTTGAAAAAGCGAGACCCCAAACTGCTGACCGATTTGTTGAATGAAGCTGTTCATGCAGATGTTGTACCTTTGCAAACCAAAGCCCGACAAAGAATTGTAGATCACTTTACGCTGGACAAGCGGGCAGCGGGTTTACTCCACCTTATTCAACACTTGGCGAAATAAGCCAAAGGCAACATCGTTTGCACATCCATGAAAAAACCGAAAAAACTGCCAAAAAACGTGAGAAAAAAAGTGACGACACAAGTGAGGTCGAACTGGCAGTTTATTCACCACCTGGGGAGCAGCTACATGCTGATGGGAGTCAACATTGTCACCATGTTTATCCTCACACCGATCTTGTTTTCGCATTTGGGCAAAGAAGGCTATGGAATATGGATAGCCCTCACGGCTGTGGCGGCTTATTTCAGCCTCAGCAATTTCGGATTCACCCAAACCTTTTTGATTGAGCTGATCAAAAACAAAGACAACCCCAAAAAGGCAAATCGACTAATTAATACAGCATTTTTTTCGCTGATGATGTTTTTGGTGGTTACCCTGCCACCTTTCCTTTTGGTTCAATACAATATTGGTCCATGGTTTAAAATAACCGAGGGTTTTGTGCCTGATGCCCAACGGGCTTTCGTTATTGTGTACGGCATTTTTATTCTCAATTTTCTTGGCTCTGTGTTTCAGCAGGTGATTTTTGGTTTTGGCAAACTGACCCAACGGAATCTGATAGAAGCCCTGCGGGTACTACTCAATTTCGGGCTCACCCTGCTGGTCATTCAAACCTACAAAGGTTTGATGCCAGTGCTGATTATCAATTCCCTGACCACATTGATATATCTGGCTGCTGCGGTGGTGTTGGCTTACAAACAAGTGCGTTTCAAAATTCACCTGGGTCACTTTCATAAACCCACATTCAACCGGTTTTTGGTGCCGAGTATGCATTTTTTTATACTGGGTATGTCGTCGCAGATCATACTATATTCCGACAGCATTTTGATATCTACCTTGTCCGGGGTTTCGGCGGTTGCTTTTTATGCCATTACTTTTCGCATTCCCGATCAGTGCCAACGGCTCATTTTCAAAATTTCGGATGTTAAAATTCCTAAAATCACGTTGCTACATAGCCAGGGACGGTATTTTGAATTGATGCTGCTGCACAACCGCTTGTTCTGGCTCACCGTGGCTATAGCTTTTCCGGTTGCCGCCGTGCTGATTTTGGCAGGTCCATGGGTGATAGAAACCTGGATGAGACAACAATTTGAAGTCGATTTTTGGCTGGTGGTTATTTTCACTTCCAGCATGGTGACCCAGGTGCTCATTCACGTAGAAGGGGTTTTTATACAGAGTATGGAGCTGCACAAAAAAATGGCCTGGTTCACCCTGGCTGGTGCCGCTTTTCATATTTTATTGGCCATTCTGCTCCATCATTTCATAGGTTTGCGTGGAATAGCACTTTCTTTTCTGATTTCTCAAACCATTGTGGGCCTCAGTGTGGTAGGGCAACTGTATAGTTTCATTGGGCAAAATCTCGGCGAAGGAAGATCCTTTTCATTTTTCAAACTCAGAAACGCCGGCCGATGGACCTTGGAAACAAGTGATCCAAAAGCACATTAAAACATAAGATTCATGTCCCCCTGGCTCAACCAACTTTGGTTTCGCATCAAGTACCCTTTTAAACTTTCGCTGTATGCTGCGCTGGATTTCAGCGTAAGGCAACAACCAGTTAAAACCCGGGAAAAAACGTTGCTCATATTCCGGCTCGACTTACTCGGCGACTATTTATTGAGTCAAACATTCTTTGGACAGGTGGCAGAAAGAGGGCGCTTCGACGGCTATAAACTCACCTTGTGTTGCAATGAATTGGTGGCCGACCTGGCACAAGAACTTCATGAAGACCTATTCGAGAATTTTATATTTCTAAATCGGGCCAGGTTTCTGAATGATGTGAGTTACCGATTTAAAGTGTTGACAGAAATCAGAAGCAGGGGTTTTGAAGTGGTGGTTTGCCCCATGCACACCCGGCAATTTCTGCTCGAATCGGTGGTGTGGTGTTCGGGTGCGGTGGAGCGAATTGGTGCCATGCCTGTTGGCTATCACATGAAAGCCTGGCAACATAAACTATCCAAAAAATTTTACACCGAAATCATTGAAACACAGCACGAACCGACTTTTGAGTTCTACCGCAACCGACAGTTTTTCTGCAAACTCACCGTGCAGGATCTTCCGGTAAACAACAACTCGCTACAGGTGAAAACCAAGTGGCTAGGTATGGCTCCGGATGTAGATTTTGTAATTATGGCTCCCGGTGCCAGCGTGTTGCAAAGGCAATGGCCTGTTGAAAATTTTGCCAAACTGGCCGATCAGATTTATTTTCAACTTGGGTTTCCCATATATGTGTTGGGCAGTCAGCAAGAGCAACACTTGTTTGCAAAAATGAAAGCTATGGTGAACACTGATGTGATTCTGCAGGACCTCACAGGCAAACTCACGCTTCCGCAAGCCATTGGCTTCATCAGCAGGGCGTCGCTATTGATCAGCAATGAATCCGGACCGGTGCACATGGCGGCCATGGTAAGCACGCCCACCATTTGTTTGAGCAACGGCAATCATTTCCGACGTTGGAATCCATATCCACAGTTGATTTCTCCCAATGTTTTCACCTTATATCCCGATGCATTCTTTGAGCTAGATCGCAAAGGACAACTCCAGGCTCACACCCGAGGCAGCAAAATTTCGATGAACGAAATTAAAACAGAGCAAGTCTGGGATGAAGTAAATCGGGTGTTGAATCCGGTTTAAGGGAGAAAAATTTAGTGGGGAAAGTGGTAACCCCATCAGAAAACTGAAGCAACATTTTATTTTATTCAGGCTCTTAGTACATGCTACCATAAATCAATCTAGCCTGTTTTTTGCCTTCACCATAAGTTGAAGTTTCTGTAAAAAAGGTCAGCGCAAAGACTGTTTGTCGACGTGCAAATTTAGGAGCGAAATGAAAATTGGAAAAGGGCCTCTTGCTGGAAGAGGCTTGGGTAACAAGATCGTTGTAGTGCAAGGTGGTGTAGCTGAAAACACATTCAATGGGCTATATTCAGTGCCACTTGAGCAATGGATAAATATTGTGATGAATAAAAAAGGCAGCTTGTTTGAGTTGTATATTGATGGCGATTTTAAGGCCTCAGGTTCGAGAAACTACAACCCGCCTTCTTCAGCATTTTCTGTTGGCGCAACTCCTGATCAGTATGCAAATGGCTATGGCGGCTTTAACGGAATAATCGATGAAGTGAAGGTGTATAAAAAGGGATTTACGGCCACCATGGTTGCCAGCCTTTATCAATCAGATATTACTTCGAACAAAGAGTTTCAATCGAAAGCAGGATTGTTCTCCGTTTCGCCTAATCCTGCCTCTGGTAATGTGAATATTCTGGCAAAAAATGGCGCCTTTAATCAGATCAGCATTGTGAATAGTTTAGGTCAAACGGTAATAAACCATGCTATTGCGTATGGATCAATTACAGAAATTGAAGAATTGAAATTAGATGTTTCAGGCTTGAAACCAGGTGTCTACTCCGTGATGGCCAATGGCAAAATGAAAGCGCAAAAGAAATTGGTAATTCAGTAGTGCATTTTACAAATCATTTTAAAACAAAAGTGCCGGACTACAATCCGGCTCTTTTGTTTTGGACATCGAAATGAAGCAATTACTTCAATTTGATCTCTACTGCATGCCCGTTCAGGTTGTCAGAATCAGCAATTCGCTGGGGCAGGAGGTGTATCCGGCCACGCTCATCAACCAGCAGCAGCAGGTATTGAGTATGAGCACCTGGGGCGGCAACGGTCTTTATCTTTTGCATCTGATCAACCCACAGGGCCACATCACCGAAGTGAAGAAAATAGTGCTGGCGCCATAAGCCATCGCAAACTTAGCCACCTCAAACCTATAAGCTCTTCGAAGAGCTTATAGGTTTTTTTTATTATGAATCGCAGGCAAACGGCAACGATGGAAAATGGTTTTTTACCAAATGCCCGGCGCAGGCAAAGAAGAAAATTTTCTTTGTTTCCTCTGAAAGCCAGGCCGAACTCAAAATCTTCTTTGTGGGCAATCGCTCACAAGCTGGTTGGCGGAAACGGGAAAAGCTGTAATAATGGAATGAAGAGACACCTGTCACGGGTGAAATAAACTTCGGCTGGTCGTCCTCACCAGACGGGTTTGTATGTCTGGTGAGGACACCAGCCAAAGTGAAGGTAGGCGTTTACTTCCAGAAAGTTCGAAGACTTTCGGGAAGTTTGAATGGGTTCTAAAATAAAAAAACCTATGTGCTCTTCAAATCGCTTAGAGGTTTGGTGCATATCCTAAGTCTCCTTGTATCCAGGCAACTCGCTGTTCAGATTCATCCCATATCCTGAAAAAAATCTCCGCATGCGGCAGGACAACAAATGTCAAATCGAAGATCCCGACTTGGTGGGAGGGACAAATAGCCAAATGGTCACCGCTAATGCGGTACGTCGCTACGCTCCGCTTTTTTAATCCCTGAGGCAACGGACACTAAAGCCAACCGGTTATCGTTTCTGACCCGGCCCGAATTGACATTGCCGTAATCCAGGTTCCGGTACCAGGCGTTTGAAGAAGAGAACTCCGAAGAGAACCACCAGTAGCCGAGGTAGCCAACGTCGCAGTAAGTACCACTGCTACCACGGTTGCCGCCCGGAAGGCCAGAAAAACCGCTTTCGTTCGTTGCTCTGCTGTTTGGAGGTTGTCATAAGCTTGATAAGGATTTCATTTTGCCACCTGCAACACCGGCTCCACCAAGAAAATTTTCTAAAGTAGTCCATTCTGCATCTGTAGGTACATGCCAACCTGTAGGGTATAGGTTTCTGCTGTCCACAACCGCATACCAGTTGTACAATTTTCCATAAGTTGTATTGTTAGCAGCATCGTTGTTGTATATTGCATGAGCGCCTGTATTAGCTGCCTGCCAAGCGGAATTACTCAGATTCGTTGGTATCGCATTCCGGTATCTGCTCACCTTCAAATTCTCTTTCATCTATACCTGGGGTACACCTGTCCTAAACGCTAAAAAATCTACACAAAAAAATATCAGCTTGCCGGTGCAGAAAATCTGCCTCAATTTTGGGGTTACTACACCGTCAAAACAAGGCAGGCAGATGTACAATACTACACTCTTTTCTCAAATCATTCGACTACTTCCTAGAGAATAATTTCGAAGTCTCGTCAAGGAGCTGGATACAGCTAAGCACTGCAAAGGGCTTGATTCTTGGACACACCATTTTGTCAGTTTGGAGCCAAAGATTCACTACGATCTATTTGCCAGGGATTGTTATCGGCCACTGGCAATCTGGTTCACTTAGGCGTATCATCAGCCCCTACCAAAAGTGCACTTAGCTACAATCATGAAAATCGCAGTTATGAACTGTTTGAGAAGTTCTTTCATCATATTATTGGACTCTATCATGCCCCTAAGCATAGAATTGGGCAATTAGCCAGAATCAAAGCTCAAATCAAGATTCTGGATTCCACAACCATTTCTCTTTGCATAAAGGTATTTGATTGGGCCAGGTACCGCAAAACGAAAGGAGAGATAAAAATGCATACACTCATCGATTATGATTTTATACACCGTTACTTTTACCTTTGCCTCATGAGCTACCTCAACCGCCGACCCAGGCGAAACCGCATTTCCCAGGCTGTACGCAACCTGGCAGAAGAAACCACCCTGCTGCCACAAAATCTGGTTTTTCCCTTGTTTCTGCTACCCGGCGAAAACAAAAAAGAAGCCATTTCGTCTATGCCGGGCATTTCGAGGCTTTCGCTGGATTTGCTGCTGAAAGAAGTGGAGCAATGCATGAAAATGGGTGTGCAGGCTTTCGATGTGTTTCCCTGTGTACCCGATGAGCTCAAAAACCAAACGGCCACCTACAGCTATGCGGAAGACAACTTTTACCTCGATGCGCTAAGCCAGATCAAGCAACGTTTTCCTGAAAGTTGGCTCATGACCGATGTAGCCATGGATCCATATAGCAGCGATGGCCACGATGGACTGGTGGAAAATGGTCACATTGTAAACGACAAAACCCTGGAGATTTTAGGCAAAATGGCCATAGCACAAGCCCAAGCGGGTGCCGATGTGCTTGGCCCAAGTGATATGATGGACGGCAGGGTTGGATTTTTGAGAGAAACGCTTGATAAAGCCGGTTTCACGCAAGTGAGCATCATGAGCTATACAGCCAAATATGCCAGCGGTTTTTACGGACCTTTTCGGGAGGCTCTCAACTCTGCCCCAAAGTTCGGCGACAAAAAAACCTACCAAATGAACCCCGCTAATGTGAAAGAAGCACTGCTTGAGGCTCAGCTCGATTTCGATGAAGGAGCAGATATGATGATGGTGAAACCAGCTATGTGCTACTTGGATGTGATTAAAACCCTGGCCGACCAGTTTCCTATTCCCATTGCGGCATACCAGGTAAGTGGCGAATTCAGTATGTTGCATGCTGCAGCCCAAAACGGTTGGCTCGACCTGGAAAGGGTAATGGTAGAAAGTCTGACCAGCATTCGCCGAGCAGGAGCTCAGGTTATTCTGAGCTACTTTGCCAAAGACTATGCCCGTTGGTACAAAACAACCCGATCGTAGAAAGCGAACAATTGTGCCAAAAACTGTTTTTTCGGTAATATAAAGCCCATATTTGCCAGCCACCTACACCAAACAGATGAATACTGAGCAGGAATTTTCGGAGGAAGAAGAAGAATTGTATGAAGAAAATCCGGTTCAGCTTTTCGAGCATCACAGGTTCAAAGTAGATCCAGGTCAGGCGCCTGTCCGAATTGATAAATTTCTGACTGATAAAATTGCCAATGCGACCCGAAACAAGGTACAAATCGGAATAGACGGCGGTTTGGTAAAGGTGAACAACGAGATCACCAGGTCAAATTATAAGGTGAAACCCGGCGATGTGATTTCGGTACTACTCACAAAACCGCCCCGTGATGAGGATATTATTCCCGAGGACATTCCTCTTGACATTGTGTATGAAGATGCGGACCTGATGGTGGTAAACAAACCCGCAGGCATGGTAGTGCACCCGGCTTATGGCAACTGGATAGGAACGTTGGTAAATGCCCTGGTGTATCACTTTGAACAACTCCCAACCACTGCCTCGCTGGCGCAACGACCCGGCTTGGTTCACCGGATTGACAAAGATACTTCAGGTCTTTTGGTGATTGCAAAAACGGAACTTGCCATGGTAGGCCTGGCCAAACAATTCTTTTTTCATACCATCAAGCGCACTTACACTGCCTTGGTTTGGGGCGTGGTGAAAGATGACCAGGGAACCATTCGGGTGCCGCTGGGTCGAAGTCCAAAGGATAGGCGATTGGTTGTGCCAGTGCTCGATGGCACACATGGAAAAATAGCCATTACACATTACAAGGTTTTGGAGCGGATGCGCTACGTAACGCTCATAGAATGTGTGCTCGAAACCGGCCGAACCCACCAAATCAGGGCGCACATGAAGCATCTGGGCCATACACTTTTCAGCGACCAAATGTATGGTGGCAACAAACTGCTGGTAGGTCAGGCATTTTCGAGCTACAAAGCTTTTGTGGAAAACTGCTTCAAATTAATGCCCCGCCAGGCCTTGCATGCCCGAAGCCTGGGTTTTGTGCACCCCACCACCGGAAAAGAAATGTATTTTGAACAGCCTCTTCCAGAAGATTTTGCCTCCGTACTCGAAAAATGGCAAGGCTATCTGAGAACAGAGTAATTTTTGCTTAGCCTTCTCATGCTACTTTCTCCGCCAATATTTTCAAAAAATCAGGCAGACTGATTGCCCTCACATTTTCATGAATGGGGTATGACTCGCCAACGGGTATTATCACAAAATTGTGGCTTGCGTTCAGATCTTTGATGCTTTCAAAGTAGCCTTTGGAAATGGATTGCCAGTAGATATTTCGTGAGAAAAATCAGGTTGCATCCATGAAAAATTTACAGAAATAGTTTAAATAATTTATAATCAATTATTTACATAGTTAAATTTGACAAATATGAAATATGTAGTTTTATCAATCAAGTAAACGCTGCATCACCATCGCCATCGGCAAGCAGCCCTGTGATGTAGGGTGCCAGAGCATTGCTCACAATCCACTCCTTGTTGAACGGTTTACAAAAAACAGCACCCAGTCCATCTTTCTTCAGGTGTTGCGCCAGTTCCGGCTGGTTGCACACAAACCTTTTTACTTCATGCTGCTTGCAAAATGCCCTAATGAAAGCCGCAATTTGCTTTTCGGCATTGGGAACATAAGCCACATGAGGCATTTTCAGGGTGCCATTTCTTAACATGAGCATCACCAAGGCCACCCGGTTTCCCAGCTTATCTTTTAAGTCAAACACCTGGTTTGTGAATTCTTTGGCCTTTGATGAAAAATAATACTTCCGATCAAATTCAGTGATCTCGCCTTGAAGTATCCAGGGAAAATTCAATATCCACTCCCACTCTTCTATTGATCTTTTTATAGCATGATTTGATTGATTTATTTTTAAAAACTCTCTGAATTCCGGGCCGGGTTGCCACAGGGTATTAATTCCCAATGAATATGAATTTTTGCTGCCGGGAAGAAATTTCAATGCAAAGTTTAAGGTTGCGTCAAAAGCTTTCAAAACAGGCATCGCACGTTTCCATTTTGAAGATTTTGGGGGAAGCAACGTTGCCAGATCGCTTTTGAAATACCAGCGAAAGCCTGATTGGACAACTACATCACTAAAATAGCCTGTATTCAGGTAAAACCCACGAATGGCAGGCACAAAATCAGTAAACATGATCATTCCATGCCAATGTTCTATGGCCATATCAAGGAGTTTCCGTGCCAAACCTTTGCCTCTGAACTGAGGTGCGGCCCAGAGGCATGAGTACCAGGCAAAATGGATTCGCTTTTGGTCACTTGTCAGCACATTGTCAGGAAGCATGCCACAATATCCAGCTAGTTGGTTGTTTTCTACTGCCAGAATTAACAATATATCATCGGGCTTAAGCCTGGGGTTTGCAATCTGAGAAACAGCCCTGTGCATAGAAATAGGTACTTCGTTTTGCTGGGTAAACAAAGGTGACTGAATATATTCTTCCAGACCTTGGCGGTTTAGGGGGATAAACTTCATCGGTTGGCTTTTAAGGTGTTACGCCTCAAGCATGTTCTTACTATAGCTTTCAGTTTTTCTTTAGCAATCAGGTGGCGGGCAGTCTGGTGGTTTTGCTCGAGCGAAAAGCGCTGAAGATGACCCTGCACCTCATCAGGCCTTATACCTGAAGTGCCAAAACTAAGACTTATGAGCTGGGTTTGGTGCATGCGAGCAATGGTTGCACCACGCACACCATGGTCGGTAAAGGGAAAAGCAAACGAGTGGATAGGAATGGCAAGCCTGTTTTTCAGTTGAACAATACTTTGGGTAAATTGCTCCATTTGAGCTTCCTCGCTCAGCAAGTGCATGTAGGGATGGTCCAGGCTATGCGCCCCAAAAGCAAAGCCCTGTTTATGCATGTCCTGAATTTGTGCTGTACTCATGTAGGGTTTTTGGTGCAGCAAATACGCTTTAAAATCAAGCCCTAATTGTGTGGCAAGGGCGTCTATATGCTGAGTATCTGCATAGCCCAGCGAAAGCAAAACGTTTTTGATGGCTTGTTGTGGCAATGCACCTAAGTGAGCCATCGCTGGTTGGACATCTTGAGGATTATTTTGAAAATGTTCCAGAAGAAGGCTCACCTTATAGCGGTAAAACAATCCTTGATTGTCAACGAAAGCTGCATTGAGAAAAAACGTAGCTGGTATTCCTTTTTTCGCAAGTATAGGAGCCACCAAGTGAAAACATTCGCTCAGGCCATCGTCGAAGGTGAGGTGAAAGCCAGGCTTACTTAGCCTCAGACTTCCAAGTGCCACTTGCTCAAGCTCTCCCAGGCTTAGTGGCTTATAGCACCTGCATAGATAATCCAGGTCTTGTTCAAATTGTTGTTCGGTTTTAGGCAGGTATACATGCCTGATGTGCGCAGGAGGATGATTTGAAATAAGGTGATAAAATGGAATAAGGCAGTTAAACGATTCAAAAATCATGCTTGTAATGTGTATGTTTTTGAAAAAGGGAATATTGCTTCAAACCAGATTTATCAAGTATGAATGCCTTCGAAAAATACAGTTATTTGCCATTTTTCAAGGCATCCCACAAAATTTCTACCGGATGCAGTGCTACTTTTCCAGTACCGTCTTTAATCTGGTGGCGGCAACTTGTGCCTGGGGCTGCTACCAACACATCTGCCGGCAAATTGCGCACCGTTGGGAACAGCACCAGCTCGCCAACCTGCATGCTCAGCTCAAAATGTTCGGCTTCGTAACCAAACGAACCTGCCATACCGCAACAACCTGATGGAATCAACTGCACCTGATAACCCTGTGGAATCATGAGCATTTTCTTGGTCGGCACCACCGAACCCAAGGCCTTTTGGTGACAATGTCCATGCAATCGAATCAACTTTTCTTCTGTTTTGAACTGATCTTTTCTGATGTTCCCAGCCTCAAATTCCCTGGCCAAAAACTCATCAAGCATCAAAGTATAAGGTGCAAGCGATCTGGCTTTTTCTTGCAAATCACCCCGAAGCAGGTCAGGATATTCGTCTCTGAAAGTAAGAATGGCTGAAGGTTCAATACCAATGAGTGGTGTTTGCTCTGATACGATTTCGTGCAGCAGTTCTACATTTTTTTTGGCAATGGCAGCAGCCTCTTTCAACATTCCTTTCGACAAAAATGCCCTTCCACTTTCTTCATGTTTGGGTAGCAAAACCTCATAGCCCAAATGCTCAAGAAGCTGAACAGCCTTTTGGCCGATGGCTACATCATGATAGTTGGTAAATTCATCTGCAAACAGATAAACCTGTCTTTTTAAAGCTGAAGTTGGTGATGATTTTCTGCTTTTCAACCAACGCTTCAGGGTGGTGTTGCTCAATTTGGGCATGCTTCTGCCTTCGGCAAAGCCGGTCATGCGCTTGAGCATACTCGACAAACCAGGAGTAGAAAAAGCAAAATTGTAAGCCCAGGGTGCAATTGATGCCAACCGATTCATGTTCTCGAAATTTCCAATAAGCCAGCTACGGAAAGGAACCCCGTTGGCGTCGTAATAATTTTGCAAAAACTCAGCTTTAAGCTTACCAACATCCACATTGCTGGGGCATTCGCTTTTGCAGCCTTTGCAACTGAGGCAAAGGTCCATTACTTCATAAATTTCCTCGTGGTTGAATTTGTTGGACTGGGTAGAATTTGTTAAAAATTCACGCAAAACATTGGCACGAGCACGGGTTGTATCTTTTTCGCTTTTGGTTGCCATGTAACTTGGGCACATGGTTCCACCAGCCTGTTGACTTTTTCGACAATCTCCAGATCCATTACATTGTTCAGCATGTTGCAGCACATTCTGAACCCCAAAATTGAGATAGGTTTCCGGCACATCTACTTGTTGGTCCGGCGCATAGCGCAGAAACTGATCCATGGGCGCTGTGTCAACAATTTTACCCGGATTGAAAATATTGTCAGGATCGAACGTGTACTTGATTTGCCTGAACCATTCGTAAACTTTTGGCCCCACCATGCGGGGAATAAACTCACCACGCAAGCGTCCGTCGCCATGTTCACCACTCAGCGAGCCTTGGTATTTTTTCACCAAATCGGCAATTTCTTCGGCTATCACCCGAAACAGGCGCTGGCCTTCTGATGTCTTCAGGTTCAAAATAGGTCGCAAATGCAACTCACCTGAACCCGCATGCGCATAATGCACAGCATACAAGCCATGCTTTTTCAGCACCTCGGTAAAATCACGAATGTATTCTGGCAGTTGTTGCACATCTACGGCTGTGTCTTCAATGACAGGCACCGGCTTGTTGTCACCCGGCATGTTGGAAAGTAAACCTAGGCCTGCCTTTCTAAGCGTCCAGATTTTAGTGGTGTCTTCGCCAAACAGCAAAGGAAAATGATAACCCAAACCAGCGGCACGCATTTTTTGCTCGGTAATGGCAGCCAGTTTCTCGACTTCTTCCCGGGTTTCCCGGGCAAATTCTATTACCAAAATAGCCCCGGGGTCACCTTGCACAAAAAAGCGGTTTTTGCTTTGCTCAATGTTGCCTTTGGTGCATTCTAAAATATAATGATCAATGAGTTCAACGGCGCCTGGTTCTTGCTCCAGTGCCAGCAAATTAGCCCTTAGAGATTCGTCAATGGTGTTGAAATGCACGCAAAGTAAACCAATCTCTTTAGGCGGAAGTGGCACCAGGTTGAGTTTCGCTTCGGTAACAATGGCCAAGGTTCCTTCCGAACCAGCAATGAGTGTACAGAGGTTGAAATCAGCTCCCAGGGGGTCAAAGGGTTTGGTTCCGGCCAGTAAATCAAGTGCATAACCAGTGTTGCGTCGGGGTATGTTTTTCTTGGGCGAATTAACCTCAATTTCCTTTCGGTTTTCTTCACTACTTAAAATAGTGTTGAGCAGTTGATATGCTTTGAGCTCAACTTGCCCATTGGCACCAACCCCTTGCGTTTTCCACCTGAATGTTTGCTCATCTTCGGCTTTGATATGGGTAACAGTACCATCAGAAAGTACAGCCTCCACTTCCAGCAAATGCTCTCGAGCCGAACCAAACAACACCGAATTGGCTCCACATGAATTGTTGCCGATCATACCACCAATCATGGCCCTGTTGGCTGTAGATGTTTCGGGGGCATACATCAGGCCGTAAAGTTTCAATGCCCTGTTCAGTTCATCACGCACCACGCCTGGCTGCACCCTAACCCACTTTTCTTCCGGATTTACTTCAAGTATCTGGTTAAAATACTTGCTCACATCCATCACAATGCCATTGCCCACCACCTGGCCAGCCAAGGAGGTGCCAGCTGTGCGGGGGATGAGTCCGATTTTGTTTTGCCTTGCAAAAGCGACCAAATGTTGCAGATCCCGGATGTGTTTTGGAAATGCAACTGCCTGAGGCATTTCCCTGTAAGCAGATGCATCGGTAGCATAAAGTGACCTGATGGCAGTATCTGTCAGCAATTCGCCTTCAAGCTTTGATCGCAGGTCGTGAAAAGGTGCGGAAGTTTGTGTTGTTGTCATTGAGTTTGCAAAAAACGGACATCTGCATGAGTAATTAAAACTTTGCTACTTACATTAAGTTCGCAATAACTTTCGTGTAGGAATCAAACCACCCAATCTAAAAAGTTTTGCCGGTTCACCACATTAAATTCTGCCTGTTGATAGGCCTTGGCCCATGCGCCGGGTATTTTCACCCGCTTGTTCGGGTCAAACTTGGCTTCAAAAGCCCTGAGCTCATGGTTTTCTTCTTCCACCAAATCAATTTCTTGTTGGTCATAAGTACGCCAAAAAAAGTGGTTTGCACTTCGCTCCTGATAAGCCATGAATTTTTTACGTTCGATAGCAAAATAATTTTCCCACAGGCTGCCCACATCGTTGCGCTGGCTTAGCCTGCCAAAGCTATGAATCACCGCATTGCGGATGCCATTGTCAACAAAAAACCACTTCGACGTTTTGGTCACTTCTTTGCGCAGGTTTCGGCTGTAACCGGGTAATTTGTAGATTACAAACACTTTACACAGCAAATCGAGGTATCGCTCAGCTGTGTTTTTTGAGATGCCTAAAGCCCTTCCCAACTCATCCACAGATACCTGACTACCTACCTGAAAGGCCAAAAGTTTAAGCAAGGATAGAATCTTGTCAGCTTGGCGTATTCCTTCAAATATCAGGATGTCTTTCAGCAGATAAGCATTGACTATTTCTTCCAAATATTCCTGCTTGTCTTTCCAGTCGGGGTATTGTTCCAGTTCTGGGTAACCACCAAAAATGAGTCGTTCTTCAAGCATGTCCTGGGATTGCTTGTAGTTTTCGTGTTTGGCCAATTCCATTTGCGACAAGGGGTACAGTATGAGCGTGTTTTTCCGACCTACCAATGGCTCGCCCACATTTCCCGCCAGATCGAAGGAAGAAGAACCTGTGGCAATGATTTTAAGATCAGGGATGTGATCCACCATCAGTTTCAAGGCCATGCCTACGTCAGGAATGTATTGAGCTTCATCTATCACCAGCAGTTTAATGTTGTTCAGCAAGCGTTTGTAGTTGGCAACTGTTCGGTCTTTCAGCCTGGCGGCATCATCCAGATCATCGCCATTCAGGTGGAGACAGGTCTCAGGGTCTTGTTTGGCCAGATAGGCATTTACCAATTGGGTTTTGCCCACCCGTCTTGCCCCTAAAAGTATGAGGACTTTTTGAGGCCTTACCTTTTTTTCAAATACAGAAGCCAGTGCTCTTTTCAACATGTCACCTCTACAAATAGTGAAACTTGCGTCAAATATATGACTCAATTTTTAAAAATTGAGTCAGCGAACTGACTGAATTTACAATTTTTGAGGCACGAATGTGACGCAATTAATGTTAATTGCGTCAATTGATTGACTGAATTAACGTTAATTCAGTCAGTTCAGAAACATAAAAAATATAAAATTTGATTATAAACAATTGAAATTCAGCGATCTACTTCCCCAAGTACTAAATCTATGGAACCGACTATTGCAATCAAGTCTGCCAGCAGGGCACCTTTGGAAATTTCGGCAATGACCGACAAATTGCTAAAGCAGGCAGATCGGGCCTTGCAGCGCACAGGAATGTCGGAGCGGCCATCTGTTTTAATGAAAAAGCCAAGCTCGCCTCTTGGCGTTTCTGCTCTGAAATAAAATTCCATGGCCTGAGGCCGGATTTTTTTTGGACAATGTGCCTGAGGATCGAATTCAGGCCCTCTTTTATGCACTTTCGACAGCATCCCGACGCACTGCCTGATAATTTTGATTGACTCAAAACACTCCTTTAATCGAACGGAAGTTCGGTCCCAGCAATCTCCGAGAGTTCCCATTTTTCCCTCACCCACCGGAATATCAAAGTCAAGTTCCGGGTAAACTGAATAACCATCAACCTTTCTCAAATCGAAGGGAAAACCACTTCCCCGCAACATTGGTCCGGAAACACCATAGTTGATTGCAACTGGCAAAGGCAACACGCCAACATGGGCTGTTCGGCTGATAAAAATCTGATTGTCGACCAATATGGATTCTAATTCTCTCAGTTTTGGTTCCAGATATGTGACAAACTCCAGGCACTTTTCTTCGAAACCAGGCGGCAGATCAAAATACAACCCACCTACCCAAATGTAGTTGTAGAGCAACCTGGCACCTGAGGCCCATTCCAACATGCGGAGGATATGCTCTCTGTCACGCATCATCCAAAGAAAAGGTGTGAAAGCGCCAATGTCCATGCCGTAAGTACCCAAAGCCAGAAAATGCGATGCCAGCCTGTTGAGTTCGCACACCAGCACCCGCACATATTCTACACGCTTGGGCAAAGTTTTTTCTATACCCAGCATTTTTTCAATGGCCATCACATACACATGCTCACTGTTGAGACTGGCCAGGTAATCCATTCGGTCTACAAATGGAATGATTTGGTTGAAGGGCAGGTTTTCAGCGTGTTTTTCGAAACAGCGGTGCAAGTAGCCAATGTGTGGAATTACGTCCACAATTATTTCTCCGTTGGTGATGGTTTCCAACCTGAGCACACCGTGAGTAGAAGGGTGTTGAGGCCCCAGATTAATCACCATTTCGCCCCATTTCAGGTCTTTTTCAGCATACTTTCCCGGCTCTGAATTATTCAGATGTTCGGAATGGTATTGGTACTGAACCGGAATAGACGACATGATTTTAACAGATTCTTTTATTTGAAATACTCATCCAATTTTTTGCCACGCTGCCCATAATCCGGATGATCCAGCAATGTTTCCATGTGTGCTTTTTCAGCGTCATTCAATTTCCATTTGCCAAAAATGTACACATAGGAGCGCCACGTCATGGCATCCATGTGCATCACCCTTTGCTGATACTGAAATGATTGGAATATGTTTAAAACCACAAAAAAACCTGAAATGGCCAAAAGTGGAAGCTTCATGGTTTTGGGCGAATCGAAAAGATATGCAATCGGAAAAGCCGCCAAAGCCAGCGCAGGGATAAGTGCCCGATTACCAAAACAGCCGCCATACCACCAGCCATACCAGCTTAGCACAATGAAAAGATTAAAGGGCAAATACCAGATTAGTGCAGATCTTAAGGCAGCAAACCTCTCGTCTTTACGCATCAGAAAGTAACCGTAGGCAGCCAGAAAAAGCAGCGGCGTGTAAATGAACCAACCTTTTCTGAATCCAAACAAACCATACCATATTTGCCATGGCCGGTCGAAGTAAAAACCTTCCTGCTCGTAGGTATAAGCCACCCAATTTCCGGTGGCAAACTTCCAATAGAGCAACACAGGTAGCAAACAAACCAAAAAGCCAAGGAGGGCAAATACAACGCCTTTGGTTTGACCCAGCAGGTACTTGAAGTCAAACTTTTGCAGATTCCAATATTGAAGAAAATAACCCACCGGAATGAGCGATACCAACGCTTCGGTTGGTCTGATCAAAGCAGCGTAACCCGCAAAAAAAGCAGCCAGCCCAAAATCTATTGCCCTTTGGCTATGATACCATTTGTCGATGAAAAACAGCAACAAGGCAAAAATCAAAAATACATGGTTGTGTGTGGTGCCAGATTGCATCAGTGTGCTGTGGAAAATATTTGTACCAAATAACAACAGGGCTATAGTGAACAACACTGGAGTTGGATTGAAATACCTCAACAACACCTTAGCCAAAAACCAAAGCCCAAGACATGTGTAGAAAATGGAACCGATTCCAACGGCGAGTCGATAGGGCGCAGAATAACCTGAAGTTTCAAGCCCGAGCACTTTAGCCGAAACGTGGGCAATAAGAAAAAACGGAAGCTCCAACATGGCCAATCCGGGGCTGTATTTGGTCATATACCCACCGGAAGCATTGGGATAAAGAAAATATTTTCTGTCGAACTGCTCAGGCATTTCTTTCACAAATGACAGATTTTCAAGGTCGTTGTAAATGAAAATAGCAGGCAGAAAGATATAGTATCCATTGGCATCCATTTGGATTGGAAACCTCGATTTGTGCCAGTTGCCATTGATTGTAAAGTAGGCCGAAAGCAGAATAAAGGAGACAAACAGAAAAGATTTGATGGCACCCGCTGAAGGTAGGTTTGGCATGGCGATTTGCACCTGAATTTCAGTCGGCAAGGTCTGTGAAAAAACGTGAATTCCGTTCAAGCTTAAAAAAGATTGTTCCCCATGTGCGGTTTCGGTTGCATATTGCGCCCAAATTCATTTGAGCAGGCATTCACCTAAATCCAGATTTCAACAATCCTACTTTTCACATTTTACCATTTAGCGTGACCGTTCTTTCCTTCAACCATTCATGAAAAAAGCCATCATCATAGGCGGTGGTCCTGCTGGCCTCACAGCTGCCTACGAATTTCAAAAACACACAGAAATTCAGCCTGTTGTACTCGAAATGTCGGAATACTGGGGTGGCATTTCCCGCACAGTAAACTACAAAGGAAACCGCATCGACATTGGCGGACACCGTTTTTTTTCGAAGTCGGACCGGGTGATGCAATGGTGGCTTGAAATTATGCCCATCGAAGAATCTCAACAAGGTTCATTTGAAATCAGCTATCAAAACAAAAAGAGAACAGTGGAGGCATCAGGTGCAAAACCTGCAAATTCTGATGCGGTAATGTTGATCAGAAACAGGCTTTCACGCATCTACTACAGAAGGCGATTCTTCAGCTATCCCATTTCGATGAGTGCCCAAACCGTTAAAAATCTGGGTATTCCTTATACCATCAGCGTGGGAATTTCTTACGTATGGGCTTCGTTGTTCCCCATCAAAAATGAGAAAAACCTTGAGGAATTTTTCATCAACCGATTTGGAAAAAAGCTCTATAAAACGTTTTTCAAGGACTACACCGAAAAAGTTTGGGGGGTTGATTGTGCTGAAATTTCTCCTGAGTGGGGAGCCCAGCGAATTAAGGGTTTATCATTAACCAAAACCGTTGCTCACATGGTGAAAAAGGTGTTTGGTGGTGGAAAGCAAGCCGATATTTCACAAAAAGATGTGGAAACCTCGCTTATCGAGCGGTTTATGTACCCCAAACTTGGCCCTGGTCAGATGTGGGAAACTGTGGCCGACATGGTGGCAGCCAAAGGAGGAGATTTGCACAAACATACCAAGGTGATTGGACTCAATGCCGATGGAAACAAGATTGTTTCACTGAAAGTGGAAAACACGCAAACCGGAGAAATCAGTACCATTGAAGGCGATTATTTCTTGTCGACCATGCCTATTCAGGAATTGGTGAACAAATTGTCTGTGAAGGTTCCTACAGAAGTACAGAGGGTAAGCGACGGATTGATGTACCGAGACTTTTTCACCGTTGGCTTGCTGGTGTCAGATCTGGCCGTTGGCGAAATCAAAGACAATTGGATCTATATCCAGGAGTCTGATGTGAAGGTTGGTCGCTTGCAGATTTTCAACAACTGGTCGCCCTACATGGTGGCCGATCCAAAATTAAAATGGATTGGGCTGGAATATTTCTGCAACGAAGGAGATGAACTTTGGAACCAAACCGACGAAGACCTGAAAAAACTCGGGGTTGAAGAAATATCAAAAATCGGTATTGTAAGCAAGGAAAACGTGGTCGACGCTGTGGTAATTCGCATGCCAAAAACCTATCCTGCTTATTTTGGCACCTACGACGAATTTGACAAAGTCCGTGAGTATCTCGATGGCTACGAAAACCTGTTTCTGATGGGCAGAAATGGCATGCACAAATACAACAATCAAGATCACAGCATGTTAACCGCTATGACTGTTGTAGAAAACATCAAAGCTGGCTTGAGCACCAAAAACAATATTTGGGAAATCAATACCGAGCAAGAGTACCATGAGGAAAAGTAAACTTAAATCCAGATGCGCTAAATGCAGTTCGCCTTTCTGTTTTTAATGCCGGTAATGGGCTTTTGCCAAATTCAAATCCCTACGGTTTGGATTTCACAAAAGCCCGGATTTTGGAACGATTCAACGGTTTGAAATTCGAATCAGATCCCGCAGATTTCTGAAGGCGATACCTTGAAACTATTGCATCCAGTTGTGTTGCCATCCCATTTAGAGCTTCTACCCCAAAGTCATATTCATATTTCACCAAATGGCGGACTTTGTGAACACCACAGCCTGACCATGCGGCCCAGCTGCATTATGGACATTGAAGGCATTCTTGAACTCGATTCCTTGTTTTTGTACAGTGCAAGAATACATTCTAAACCCAGCAGTCTGGTCACATTATATCGGCCAGGCAAGTCTTTCGGGTAAGTGCGTAATCTGGACAACTGCACTATGCGGGTTGATCCGTGGTTCGACTGCAAGTTGCCCGAATCTGCTTTTGCTTTAAGTGTGGCCTCGCCAGTAGAAAATCAGATAAGTGTATTTCCCAATCCAGCCAAAGACAAGCTGGTTATTAAATCTCAAAAGCCAGGCACTTTTAACTTGAACGACAAACCAGGAAGGTTGCAACTGAGCAAATTTCTTGTTCAAGTTGAAGCAGAAATTCATCCGCCTACCATGATAAGTGGACTATTTATCTGCACCATGACCCATAAAGCGGATCAAACCAAACCCATGCTTTTACAGGTTGAATAGAGGATACTTATTCCCTCACTTTAGTCGAAACCTGTGCTCTCGGTTTTTCTTGTCGTTTTTCACACTATTTCTTACCGTGATTTCCCTACTTTTGCTATGAAGTTTTCATAACTTCCTACAGATAAATGGTTTCAAAAAAGCTTATCAAATACATCTGGATTGTTTTTCTGGGAGGACTTTTCGGGCTAATCGGATTTATCTGGGCAGTTTCCATAGACCTTTTCGGACTTTTTGGTGGCATGCCCATGACCGAAAACCTCATGAACCCCAAAAGTGAACTGGCTTCGGAAGTGTACACGGAAGACAATGTGCTCCTGGGAAAATTCTATCGCCAAAATCGTTCACCTGTAGCTTACCATGAAATTTCTCCTGAACTGATCAAAGCTTTGTATGCCACTGAAGATATTCGTTTTGAAAACCACTCAGGCATCGATTTTAAAGGCACTATGGCCATTGCCTGGTATGTGATAAAACTAGATCGGCGTGGCTCCAGCACCATCACTCAACAGCTGGCCAAAAACCTGTTTTCGACCCGAAGCGAGGCGTATGAGGGCACCTTGAGTTTTGGCCCATTCAGAACCCTGTTTGTAAAAACCAAAGAGTGGATCACCGCCGTGAAGCTGGAAAGAGCTTATACTAAAAAGGAAATTCTGACCATGTATCTGAACACCGTGGATTTTGGCAGCAATTCCTTTGGGCTCAAAACTGCTGCTAAAACCTATTTCAGCACCACATCCGACAAGTTGACCATGGTTCAATCGGCTTTGCTGGTGGGTTTGCTGAAAGCGCCAACCCGTTACAGCCCGATCTACAACCCAAAAATGAGTTTGCAACGCCGAAATACCGTGCTGGAACAAATTGAAAAGTACGGATTTATCTCCAGCCAAACTTCCGACTCGTTGAAGCAAACGCCAATAGATATGAGTCGCTACAAGGTGGAAAGCCACAACCAGGGGATGGCAACCTACTTCAGGGAAGAGTTGAAAAAAGACATGCTCAAATTTTGCAAGGAACGAGAATTGGACTTGTATCAGGATGGCTTAAAAATTTATACTACCATCAATTCCCGCATGCAGCGCTATGCTGAACAGGCAGTCGACAGCCAAATGCGGAAACTTCAAGCCCAGTTTTTCAGCTATTGGAAAGGCCGCAACCCTTGGGTCGACGAAAATGGGAAAGAAATCAAAGGGTTTATTGAGCAAGCTGCCAAGCGAACTACTGTGTACCGAAACTTTTTGGAGCAATATAATGGCAACAAAGATTCTGCCATGTTGGCCATGAACAACAGGTACCGCATGTCGTTGTTCAGTTGGAACGGTGATGTCGACACGGTAATGTCTTTACTCGATTCCATCAGATATACCAAACATTTTTTGCGTGCCGGAATGATGAGTATGGATCCGAAAAGCGGGCATATCAAAGCCTGGGTGGGAGGCATCAATTTCAGGCATTTCAAATATGACCACGTTCGACAAGGCAAACGACAACCTGGTTCGGCTTTCAAGCCTATTGTGTACACGGCTGCCATCGACAATGGCTATAATCCTTGCTATGAATTGGTGGATGCACCAGTTACGTTTTTCAATCCGGAAACCAACACTTATTGGACACCTAAGAACAGCGATGGGAAATACAGCGGCGAACGCATGACGTTGCGAAAAGCCATGGCTCAATCCATCAATAGCGTGACAGCTGGACTGATGAAAAAGCTGACACCTGCCACAGTAGTAGAATATGCCCGAAAACTTGGCATAGAAAGCCCGCTCGATCCTGTGCCTGCGCTTTGTTTGGGCTCCAGCGATGTAAGTGTTTATGAATTGGTGGGTGCCTATGCTACAATTGTAAACGATGGCACCTATACAAAACCATTCTATGTCAGCAGAATTACAGACAAAAATGGGGTTGTACTCAAGGAGTTTTATACTGACAAAAGGGAGGCACTGAACGAAGAAACAGCTTACCAAATGGTACACATGCTGAAAGGAGCCACCACTGAACGAAACGGAACAGCGCTTGGACTCTACCGCCTAGGGAAAACGCTGCAGAACAATGAAGTTGGTGGCAAAACCGGAACCACTTCCAATTACTCTGACGGTTGGTTTATTGGAATTACAAAAGATTTGGTGACCGGGATTTGGGTTGGCGGCGAAGACCGAAGCATCCACTTCAGGAGTTTCAATCTGGGCCAAGGTTCCAGAATGGCCATGCCCATTTGGTCTTACTACATGGACAAAGTGTATGCAGATAAATGGACTGGAGTTACCAAAGGGCCTTTCAAGCGACCCGCCAATTTTTCTATTGAGCTCAATTGTTTTAAACTGACTTCAGTAGACAGCACCTCACCAGACTCTACCCGAAACCAAAAATTTGTAGCGCCCGCCAAAGACGATTACCTATAGTCCTGGTCAGTTTCAACAGATATGCACACACCTCGTCAAACAGCAAAATTCAGGTACTTGTGGAGTTTTACCCCATCTTTATTCGTGCTTGCAGGCAATGTGTTGGGTGGGCATTGGGCTTGGGGAAACATGGCGTATTCGTTGGGTTTTCTGGTAATTCTCGATTTTTTTGTTCCTGTCAGTTCCGACGAAAACAAAGATTCAGACAATCGCTTACCCGATTTGATGCTTGTGTTGGCCAGTTTTTTGCACCTGACATGCATTGTCTCACTCATTTATGGTATTCATACTGATACACTTTCAGGTAGCTTTGTTTGGTATGCAGCCAGTTCCACCGGGCTCAATGCGGGAATGTTGGGCATAACTGTAGCCCACGAGCTTATTCACCGAAAAAGCAGGCTCTTTAAATGGCTGGGAATTGCAGACCTGCTCCTGGTTTGCTATGGTCATTTTTATATCGAACACCGATTTGGGCACCATGCCCGTGTTGGCACCTTGGCCGACCCTGCCACGGCCCGATTAGGAGAAGGCTTTTATCGCTATCTGTTGCGCTCGGTTCCTGCTCAATGGTGGAGTGCTTTGCATCTGGAAGCAAGTCGCCTGAAACGTGTAAACCTATTTCCCTTTGGCTTGTCCAATTATACCTTACGCATTACTGTGGCCGAAATCCTCATTTTTATGGTTCTTTGGCAAGTTTTTAGTTCAATTGCTGCCTGGGCCTGGCTTATGCAAAGCATGGTTGCCTTTTTCCTGCTCGAATATGTGAATTATATGCAGCACTATGGACTGGTCAGGAAGCCGGGCGAAAAAGTGGAAGCCCATCATTCCTGGAATTCAAATACATTTCTGAGCAGGTTTTTCTTGTTCGAACTGTCGAGACACAGTCACCACCACCAAGATGCCCGGGTTCCATATCATTTGCTGAACACCAATGCAGCGAGCAAAATGCAACCCTGTGGTTATTTCGGCTGTTTTTATGCCGGGCTGATTCCTCCTATCTGGTTTCGGCTCATGAATCCTGCTGTAGAAAAAGCCGGACAAACGTTAAAGGAGGGTTAAATTCCTACCTTTGCCGCAATGAGTTTTATGAGTTCCGGCATTCGCTACATGGTATATTCTACCTTGTGCTACGCTTTACTGAATGTATGTGTAAAGTTTTTGCCAAACATACCCTCTGCTGAGCTCATCTTTTTTCGATCGCTCATTTCAGGCTCCATTTGTTTGTTTTACCTGTGGCGGTTCAATATTCCTGTTTTCGGGAAAAATAAACCCGTTCTGGTTGCCAGGGGCATCTTTGGCGTTCTAGCTTTGTTGCTCTATTTCAGCACCTTGCAAGAAATTCCATTGGCCAGTGCTGTCACCATTCAGTATTTGTCGCCAATTTTCACCACAGCCCTCGCCACTGTTTTTCTCAACGAAAAAACTACGCCTAAGCAATGGGCATTTTTCATGCTGTCGCTCATGGGTGTATTTCTCATCAAAGGTTGGGATGAACGAATTCCATTTGAATATCTACTGATTGGTATAGGAGGAGCTGTTTTTTCCGGACTGGCCTACAATGCAGTTCGCAAACTGAACACCAGCGAACATGCCCTTGTCATCATTTTGTATTTTCCGTTGGTTGCCATTCCGGTTACAGGCATGTACAGCATCATGCATTGGGTTTGGCCTGTTGGCTGGCAGGAATGGGCTCTTGTTTTGGCTATGGGTCTCTTTACACAAGGCGGACAGGTTTACATGACCAAAGCCATTCAGCAGGAAGAACTGGCAGACATCACCTACATCAATTACCTGGGTGTGTTTTATGCGCTTGGCCTGGGCTACTTTTTTTTCGATGAAACTTATGGTCTTTGGTCGTTTGCAGGCATGACCCTTGTTATGCTGGGTGTGGTGCTCAACCTTCGGTTTTCGCACAAAAAGCGCAAACGCAAAAAGGCCCTGGAAGCTCAAAATTAATTATGCAGTTTAAAAAACTCGTCCTCAAAGAGGGTAAGGAAAAATCGGTTTTCAACCGGCATCCATGGATTTTTTCGGGTGCTGTTCAGCATGTGCCCAACTGTGAGGCTGGCGACATGGTAGCGGTTTATTCTGCCAGAAAACAGCGACTTGGAACCGGGTTTATTGACCCAGGAAGTCAGATAATTTGTCGGATTTTTCACTTTAGCGACCAGGCTTTTCCACCGGAAGAAGCATTTTGGATTGACTATTGGAGCAGTAAAATCCAGGATGCCATGTTGCTAAGAAAGCAACTTCCCGATTTGAAAGATGGCAATTGCTACCGGCTTATACATGCTGAAGGAGATGGTGTTCCAGGTGTAATTGCCGATGTGTATGCAGAAGTTGTTTCCATTCAATTACTCATTCCAGGAACCATTTCCCGGAAAAATATGTGGATCGAAGCGTTCAAAAAACAAGGATTCAACGCTTTGTTTATCAGAGAAATGCAGCACGAAGACCAGGAGAAAAATCCGGGAACCTGGGTAAATGCTCCTGTCGAAAAACCGCTAATTACCATAGAGCATGGACTCAAATTTCGGGTAGACATAGAAGATGGGCAAAAAACAGGTTTCTTTATTGACCAACGTGCAAACCGAAAATTGCTGGGCGAGTATGCAAAAGACCGAACTGTGCTCAATGCGTTTAGCTATTCCGGTGGATTTTCGGTGTATGCTTTGGCAGGTGGAGCCAAAGAGGTTCACTCGCTCGATGTCTCTGCATCGGCACTACAGCTGGCCACTGAAAATGTAGAGATCAACCAATTACCTGCTGAAAAACACCACATTATAAAAGAAGACTGCTTCAAATATTTGAAAAATATGCCCGGCATGTTCGACCTCATTGTGCTCGATCCTCCTGCTTTTGCCAAAAGTAAAGGTGCTGTAGATGCTGCTGCTCGGGGCTACAAGCAAATTAATATGGAGGCTATTCGAAATATTCAGCCAAACGGGTTGCTGTTCACCTACTCTTGCAGCCACCACATCAGCCGTGATTTGTTTCGCAAAATTGTGTTCGGCGCAGCTGCTGATGTTGGCAGAGATGTTCAGATTCTGCACCATGCCTCTCAAAGCTCCGATCATCCTGTGAATATATATCATCCGGAAAGCGAATACCTGAAAGGGCTGGTTTTGTGGGTTCGCTAATTAAAATTCAATATCGTTTAGTTTGGGTAATTGGCACCCACTCCTCGACAATTGAGCACGTGCGTGCGAAGATTGCCAGCGAAGCTGTGAGCAGGGGTGAGGTAAAACAAGAAAACGCTTGACTAAAAGACATTGAGTTGGGTTTTGGGAATAAAAGCTAATTTCGCATAAATTTTTCTTATGCTTCATCAACCGAAAATGTACGTACTGCTTGCGTTGGTTTTGCACCTGCTTTTGGTGCTGGGCTGCGATGAAGAGCAAGAAAAATTTTCGCTTGCTGGCCATTGGGAAGGCTTGATAAAAGTATCAACAGATTCGTCAGAAATTACCCAAGACGCTCACGTAAGCCTCATCATATCAAGCGATTCAGATGTTTTGGGAGAAATTGGCAACGCAAGCATTGAACAGGGAGCTACACTGGAAATCAACAATTTTGAGGAAAACGACTACGTGATTAATGGAAGGCTGACTGGAAGTCTATTCGGGATTGACAGCTTAAAAGAAGCACCAGTAAGAATTTTGATTCAGCTGAAAGAAGAAGCACTTGTGGGTGGATTCAGTCTAAAAACCAGAACTGATGGTACCCTTGAATCTGTAACGTTGAAAGGAACAGATATGATATTGAAAAGGCTGTAGCTCAATGGCGAACGTTTTGTTTTCGCTCTTTTTCCCCCTTTTCCAACCAAACTCCTGTGATGTAGGAAGCTACCATCAAAACAACAAAAAATAGAATGGTCAAATAATCTGTCGTGGTCATAGTGGATTTTTTTTCTGGTTGCAAATATAGGTGGGTTAATTGATTTTGAAAAAGTAGGGTTCATTTTAGCATGAATATCCTGAAATTTTAATTGTTGGCATATTTCAATAAAACATATTCCATAAAAAAAGCCCCTATCTGGGGCTTTCAAATTCTTTATCAAGAGTTCATTATTTCGTTGCGAACGACTTTTTAATCTCTTCGATGTCTACATTTTTTATGACAGGCATTTTGGTTAATTGCTTGATGCGCTTAACCCTGTTGTTGGCTTTCGCCTTGTTTCGCATGTCTTTTCTATGTAACCTGGTAACTGCCATGACTGTAAGTTTAAAATCCCGCCCAAAAATGGGAGTGCAAAAGTAATATAAATTCTATGTTAACCCGAACTTTTACTCAAAAAATGATGAATTTCGTTTTTTTCGTTTGCTTTACCCTCCAAAAATAAGCCCGCAACTTGCCATGAGACTAGCCGCTGTCGATATAGGTTCAAATGCTATCAGAATGCAGATCTCTGCAGCAGTTCGTTTCAACAACAAAGACGCTATCAAAACTGTGGAATACATTCGTTTTCCACTCCGGCTAGGGCAGGAAGTTTTTTCTCAGGGCTATATTTCTGAACCACTGCAAGACAAATTGTGCAAATTGATGCTGTCGTTTAAAATGCTCATTGACTTGTACGAAGTGCAGGATTATATGTTTTGCGCCACCTCGGCTTTGCGTGAGGCAACCAACAAGCAAGAAGTAATGGAAAGGGTGCGGGCGGTGGCAGGTGTAGACCTGAATGTAATCACCGGCGACGAGGAAGCACACCTCATCAATTTATCAATCAGTCATTTAATCGACGAAAAATGCTTTCTTCATATTGATGTGGGCGGCGGAAGTACCGAATTGAATCTCTATGACAGGTCGGAAAAAGTAGCATCAGCTTCATTTCAGGTAGGCAGTGTCCGCAACATGCATTCTGTGGAAAAACCGGAAGTTTGGGTGCAGCTTGAAGCTTGGATAAATGAAGAAATTCACAAAGCCCGAAGGCATCCGATTATTGCCATTGGCACGGGGGGAAACATCAACAAGATGTATGAACTTGCCCGCAAAAAGAGCAAAAAAGCCAGGTCTATTTCACTGAACGAACTCAGTTTGGTGCAGCTCGAAATTTCTCAGATGAGCATGGAAGAGCGACTAAACAACCTGATGCTGAACCCCGACAGGGCCGATGTTATCGTGCCGGCATCAGAAATTTATGTCCATGTGATGCGTCGAGCAAAGGTAAAAACCATCATGGTGCCTGACATGGGTCTGAAAGATGGCATTATTGAATGGCTTTACAGAAAGAACAAAAAATTTATGTAAAGCCTTAAAAAACAGAAACTACGAACCAAATCAACCACCATATGAAATTTAAAGAAGTGTTTATTGTTGCCGCTGTCCGCACGCCCATTGGTAGCTTCGGGGGCATGTTGGCAGGCATGTCGGCCACACAATTGGGATCCATTGCCATTAAAGGTGCACTTGGCAAAGCTGGCATCGAGGCAAGTGAAGTGCAGGAAGTTTTTTTTGGCAACGTTTGTTCGGCAAATCTGGGACAATCGCCAGCTCGGCAGGCAGCATTATATGCAGGCTTGCCCCAATCTGCTGCATGCACCACCGTGAATAAAGTATGTGCATCTGGTACCAAATCCATCATGCTGGCCGCACAGTCTATCATGCTGGGGCATGCTGACATGATTGTAGCCGGAGGCATGGAAAGCATGAGCAATGTGCCCTATTATGTGCCCAAAGCACGTTTTGGTTACAAATATGGAAACGCTGAATTTGTAGATGGCCTGGCCAAAGACGGCCTCGAAGATGTGTACCAGAAAAAAGCGATGGGCGTGTATGCAGATGCCACCGCTTCTAAGTATGGTATAAGCCGTGAGGAACAGGATGCTTTTGCTATTTCCAGTTACAAACGATCCGCAGAAACCACGCAGTCGGGCTTGTTTAAAAACGAAATTGTGCCTGTAGAAGTGCCTCAACGTAAAGGCGACCCCATCCAAATCTGGGAAGATGAAGAATACAAGAACGTGATGTTCGACAAGATACCGGGCTTGAAACCAGCTTTCACACCAGATGGAACTGTAACTGCTGCCAATGCATCGACCATCAACGACGGCGCAGCAGCTTTGATCTTGGTGAGTGAAGAAAAATTGAAGGCCTTAAAATTAACGCCTCTGGCCCGCATTGTGTCTTTTGCCGACCATGACCAAGAGCCTGAATGGTTTACCACTGCTCCAGCTTTTGCAGTTCCCAAGGCCTTAAAATTAGCAGGTTTATCTGTAGCCGATGTTGACTATTTCGAGGTTAATGAAGCATTTTCAGTGGTTCCGCTGGCTTTCAACAAAATAGCTAATGTTGATCCAAATAAGGTCAATGTGTTTGGAGGCGCTGTGAGTTTAGGCCACCCGCTCGGCGCATCCGGTGCACGCATTGTAACAACATTGGTGAATGTATTGGGCTGCAACCAAGGTAAATATGGGGCAGTTGGCATTTGCAATGGCGGAGGAGGTTCTTCAGCCATTGTAATCGAACGGATGTAAACCAACAGACTTAACTCCTGTCTGAAAAATAATTTAAAACGACATCTTGCACAGGGTGTCGTTTTTTTAATTTCGTCCTCCCCTTTGAAGCAAAATCAGGAAATAACTGAGATTTCTTTTTTATGAAAACAATAAAAACCGGTATTCTATTTTTTCTTACAACTGCTGCTTTGGCTCAAAAACCTGAATGGCAGCAAATTGACGTTGTGCAGGTGAATCGAGAGCCGATGAGGGCAACTGGTTTTCCGTTTGCAAACCAGGCAGAAGCAAAAACTGGCAAAGAAAAAGCCGCTAATTTTCAATCTCTCAACGGATTATGGAAATTCAAGTGGGTGCCAAAACCACAGGATGTTACACCTGGATTTGAAGCCGAAAAATTGAACGACGCAGCTTGGGACAACTTTCCTGTTCCTGCCAATTGGGAATTTAAAGGATATGGCATTCCAATTTATACCAACATACCGTATGAATTTGGCGTGAAAAACGAAAAAGGCAACATCATGCGACCAACCCCACCTTTGGTTCCCGAATTCGACAATCCCGTAGGCATTTACCGAAAAACATTTGATCTGAATCCTTCTTGGGCAGGCAAACAAATTTTCATTCACCTGGGTGCTGTGAAATCGGTTTTTTACCTCTGGTGCAACGGTAAAAAAGTGGGCTACAGCGAAGACAGCAAGCTGGAGGCAGAGTTTGACCTCACCAATTATGTGAAACCCGGTCAAAATCAAATCACCATTCAGGTGTTTCGCTATTCCGATGCTTCGTATCTCGAATGCCAGGATTTTTGGCGCATATCGGGCATCGAGCGTGATGTGTATTTGTTTGCTTCTGAAAAAACCTGGATTCGGGATTTTAGGGTACAAAGTCCGCTGGTGAACAACTACCAGGATGGGAAACTGACCATTGACCTTTCAATTTCTTCAAAGGACAAAAAGCCGTTGAAATGGGTTTCAGAAGCTGTTTTGAAAGATGGTTCCGGCAATGAAGTCTGGAAACAAGCAGGTTCATTTTCTTCCAAACCGGAACAAGAAACCCGCCTGGGCAATTTTTTCCAGACCGTGTTGCCAAATGTAAAACCCTGGAGCGCAGAAATTCCAACCTTATATTTTCTTGAACTGACCCTCAAAACAGACAAAGGAGACGTGAAGCAGGTGTTGAAACAGCAGGTTGGTTTCAGAACATCTGAAATTAAAGATGGCCTCTATTTGCTGAACGGAAAAGCCATCAAGTTCAAAGGTGTGAACCGCCACGAACACGACCCAGACAACGCCCATGTGATTTCAGAAGAATCGATGGTTAAAGACATCATGCTGATGAAGCAGCTGAATATCAACGCCGTGCGCACCTGTCATTATCCGAATCACCCCCGCTGGTATGAGCTGTGCAACCAATATGGGCTCTATGTGATCGACGAAGCCAACATAGAAAGCCACGGTATGGGCTACGACAAAGAAGTGACCCTGGGCAACAAACCCGAATGGCTGGTGCCACACTTGGAACGCACCAAACGTATGTTTGAGCGAGACAAAAACCAGCCTTGTATTGTGATTTGGAGTTTGGGCAACGAAGCCGGTAATGGCTCCAACTTTGTGGCCACTTACGACTGGCTGAAACAAGCCGACGCCTCCCGCCCCGTGCAATATGAAAGAGCAGAATTTGAGCGAAACACTGACATAGTTTGCCCGATGTACCCTAAGCCAAAAACCTTGGCAGAGTATGCTAATTCAAAAAAAGATAGGCCCTACATCATGTGCGAATATGCGCATGCCATGGGCAACTCAGTAGGGAATTTTAAAGAATACTGGGAACAGATTTATGCCCACGAACAGCTTCAAGGCGGCTTTATTTGGGATTGGGTAGACCAAAGTAAACGCACTACCCGCAATGGCAAAACCATATTTGGCTATGGCGGCGACTGGGGCCCGCCGGGCATAAACTCCGATAACAACTTTTTGAACAATGGCCTGGTGAATCCGGATCGGGTGACTCATCCGCATGCTGAGGAGGTAAAATGGTGGTATGCGCCAATAGCTTTGGAGAAAATGAGCTTCGATTCGTTGACAGGCATGCTTACCTTGAAAGTCACAAATCGCCACTATTTTAAGCCACTTAATCAGCTGAAATTCAACTATACACTAGCCAAAAACGGGCTTGACTCCATATCTGGAGAAGTCTTGCAACCGATTGTCTTGGCTTCCGGGGAAAGTAAGACTTTTATTTTGAACTTGTTTAGCGGAAAACCTACAGTACATTCCATTCCAGGTATCACGTTGGTAAACAGCAAAAAATTTCCAGTGTATGATGTCAGGCTTCAGGTTTTCGAAAATCCATCCATGGAATGGCCATTGATTTCCACTTATTTCAGGTTAAGCAGACGGGTGTATAGTCTCGGTTTTACAGACAAGCCGACAAGCAAATCGTGGCCCTGGAAAATGACACAAACCAGGTACACAAGTCCAGGTCTCGACATCGACCTGCAAACAGGCCGCTTTATATTAGATGGCGAAACGGTTGGGCCCATACCAGCTTTTTGGCGAGCCATGACCGACAATGACATTGGCACCTGGCTCTATAAAAAATGGGCAAAATGGATTCCCACCCAAAAGCAAGGAAACTTTGAAACCTATCCATGGACTACCAAACTCGTAAATAATGAGGTAGCTTATGAACCCTATGCAGTAGTGAAACATCCTTTGCGTGATTTAACCTGGGAACACAGTGCGCTCAATGGGAATGTGAAGGTGAGGCAACAAGTGTTTCAACATAGCGATCGCACTTTTTCTATTGAAATGGAATACACCATCAGCGACTCAATGCCTCCGGCCTTCAGATTGGGTACTGACTGGGCTTTCCTGGCTAAAGATTTTCCTTTGCACACCTGGTTTGGTCGTGGACCATTCGAAACCTATGCTGATCGAAAAACTGCCGGATATGTTGGTCTTTTTTCTGATTCTGTAAAACAAGCTTACCATCCATACGTTCGTCCGCAAGAGTCGGGAAACCGCACCGATGTGGAGTTTTTTGCTGTGCACCCTGGTGGAAAACCTGGCGTTCAGTTTTATGCCGTGGGCGAACCGCTGAGTTGTTCGGCACTACCTTTCAGCCTGAAGCAACTTTGGCCTGAGAACGAAAAACGACAGTACAACTCAGCAGAACTTGTGCCCGACAAATATATTCACTTGCACATTGACCATAAGCAGGCAGGTGTAGCTGGGGTGGACAGCTGGAGCACTCCACCACTTGAGCCTTATCAGATTAAGCCGGGTAAATACAAATACACTTATTTGGTGAAGTTTTAAAAAGTATTATTTTTGATGTATGTATCGCCTTGATAAAACCGCTTTTAAGAAACAGTCTTCAGAAGAAGCTGACGACACCCTTGAGTACTGGCTAAGGCAAACCCCTGAAGAAAGGTGGCGTGCTGCCTGGTATCTCACATGTGCAGCTTACGGAATTGATCCTGAAAATCCGCCTATAATGGATAAAACTGTGTTTTCAGCACGCAAGCATGGGCAAAATACTCAATAACGACTTTGAAGAATTCTTGCAGGCACTCAATCTGGAGAATGTTGAGTATATCCTCGTTGGTGGCTATGCCGTAATTTTTTATGGCTACAACCGAACAACTGGTGATTTAGATGTTTGGGTTAACCCTACTCTAAGCAATTATGAGAAATTACAGGCGGCATTTCTACGCTTTGGTTTGCCAACAATGGCCATAAGTCCAGAAGATTTTTTAAACTCACAGGAAACAGATGTTTTCACATTTGGTAGGCCACCTGTAAGCATTGATATTCTTACCCAGGTGAAGGGTTTAGCATTTGACCAATCGTTTCAACAATCAAGTTTTCAACAATTTGATGGTGTTGAAGTAAGAATAATCGATTACAGAGACCTGATAATTGCCAAAAAATCAGCCAATCGATCAAAGGATAAAAATGACCTTGAACATTTGGATAAAAGGGATTAAGACATTCCAAAATCCAGAATGTCTTTATTCCTTAGCTTATCAATCCCGCTACTCCTTCACAAAAGGCTTCACCACAAATCGCTTATTGTCAGTGATTTTCAACCAATAGCTGCCAGGTTTGAGGTTGGAAACTGGTAGTTCACTTTTTGCATGTTCGTGCAAAACGGTTTGACCAATGGTACGACCATCCAAGGTGTATATCTGGAATTTAGCTTTCCCAATTTCTGAATTTGGGGCAGTAACCGAGAGCACATGTGAGGCAGGATTGGGAAATAGGTTGAATTTGTTGCCCCAGCTTTTGTGCAAAGCAGTAGGGTTAAACAAGAAATCTTGCGAGAAAATGGTGCAACCATCCAAACTTGCCTGCACAGCATAAGTACCTGCATTCACACCTAGAATCAAAAAGGATCCTGTTTCGCCTGAAACAATGGCTCCATTTCTGAACCAGGCATACGTTACGTTGCTTTGTAGGTTGGTGATTTTTAATGAATCCGCTACCTGTTGAAGGGCCGGAATGTTGGGCTGGGGCTTCAGGGTGACTGCAATGCCAGCAGATTGCGTGCTTCTGCAGCCGAGGTTGTTGACGCCAGTGACCGTATAATTTCCACCTGCTCTTACCACTACTTCCCGTGTTGTCGGTCCATGGCTCCAGGTGTATGAGGCAAATCCTTCTGATGCACTCAATGTTACCGAATCTCCGGGACAAAATGTAGTAGCACCAATGGCTTGCAAGGTGGGTGGCTGGGGTGCAGGAGCTGCTGTGATGTTCACTGTAGCGATGGCAGAGGTGCAGCCGCCCAAAACAGTTCTTAGCGTATAATTGCCGGGACTTGTGATATTGGTTTGTTGCGAATTGGCACCGTTTGACCACACATAGCCATTGGCATTGGGAGCAATTAAGGTCAGCGTTTGGCCCTGGCAAAGGGCTAATTCGCCCGTGTTGGTAGTAACGACGGGAGCTTGTGGAGCTGGTATCAATTTCCTGATTCTACCTTGAGAATACATCAGCACCAACAATTCGCCTTTGGTGTCAAGCCCAAAAGAAGAAACTGTGCTACCAGCAGAAATTACTAAGGCATTGGAAATAGCCCGATCCTGCTCGTTTTTGCGCAATGTCCAGATTCTGCCTGTTACATAATCTCCATACACATACGACCCTTGAAAAGCTGGAATAAGAGCACCATGATACACATATCCACCTGTTATAGACCTGTCGCCTGCGGTTTGTGGATATTGCGCAACAGGTGGAGTCATTCCGGTTGAATCGCAATTGGATGAACTATAACAACGGCGACCTTCCAGAATTTTCCAACCGTAATTGGCACCTCGTTTCAGCACATCTACTTCTTCAATCGCATTCTGACCCACATCACCCATCCAGATTTCTCCGGTTTGCGTGTCTTTCGTAGCCTTCCATGGATTGCGTAAACCCAAAGCATAAATTTCATCCAAGGTATTTGGATCTGCTATAAATGGATTGTCGGCAGGAATGCTGTAATTGAGTCCGGGCGACGTATTATCCACATCTATTCTTAGCATTTTACCCAACAGCGATTGACGATTTTGAGCAAAATTCTGAGGGTCGCCACCACTGCCGCCATCGCCTGTGGGTATGTAGAGATAACCGTCATCGCCAAACAGCAAACAGCCCGCATTGTGGTTGGGGTATGGCTGGGAAAAGGTTAACAATATCAACTCAGAAGCAGGATCAGCTAACAATGGATTGGCCTCACTCCGTGAAAATCTCGCAATTACGGTTTGTCGATTAGCTCCTCCACCCCGGGTGTAATTCACATAAAAATAGCCATTAGCTGCATAGTTGGGGTGAAAGGCAAGACCCAATAACCCCATTTCGCCGCCATCGGTAATTCGTCCGCTGATGTCGAGAAACAAAGTGCTGGTAGTGGCTGTGATGGTGTCTTCAAAATGCCGGATGCGCCCACCCTGTTCTACCACATACAAGCGTTTGCTGCCGTCGGGTGGTATTTGAATATCTATTGGGCTTGAAAACTGAAGCGAAGACCAGGTGTTTTGAAGGCAATAGGTTTGGGCCGATGCTGCAAAACCCGAAAGCAAAAAAGCCAGGAAAAGAATATACTTCATGGTGGTGGTTAGACGAAGGTTAGTAGCACAAATGTAATACAATACCGAATTGTTTTACGAAAAAGGAGACTATCGTAAATGAGAAAGAAGGTTCGGTGAGATCAATTACCTCACCGAACTTTTTGAAGCCTACCTGTAAATATTCAGATTAATATCAAACCGCCCTTCGGTTATTTCTACAGTTTCACCTGTAGGTGGGTGCACGCCTTTAAAATTAAATGTGCCAGCCACATAACCTCGTGGTGATCGAACATCAACAGTTTGATTTGCCCGGTGTGGTTTTCGTCTGTCTGATAAGCTTTGCCGTCTACTGCTACATAGCGCCCATAATCTAAGGCACATGCTCTTGCCGGCCAGGGAGCTGTATATTTGTTTAGCGGCCTGATAATGTTGTTGCCAATCTGAAGGTCATCCAAATAAAAAGTGATGGATTGACCACTTTTTGCAAAGAAAGATATTAACAACCGCTTGTCACTACTCCAAGTGTAGTCACAAGTATCATTGAAAGCCTTGTCAATGAAACGATTGAATCTCTCGCCCGGCGGGGCATCGTTGAAAAATAAAGCTCCGTTCACCTTACATCCGAATGTATTGGCACCTACAGATGATATCTCGGGCAAAGTGAGGGGCTCTTCTTTTTCCTTGCGCTTGCACCCTAAGTACAGGGTGCAAGCAAGCAATATCATCAACTTAAACCTCATAGGTCATTTATTAAACGTACTCAGGTTAATATCAAACCGCCCATCGGTAACTGAAACCGATTCGCCTGTGGGTGGATGAACCGCACAAAAATGAAATGTGCCGGAAACAATGCGGTTCAGTGTATCGAAGCGGCTTAAAGTTACCTCTCCTCTAAAACTTTCGTTCGTTTGGTAGGCTTTTCCTCCGGCTACATACCGGGCGTAATCTTCTGCACACACTTCTGCAGGCCAAGGGTCTGTAGTCCTGTTAAGCTGTTTTGTTGCTGATTCGAAAGGAATCAAATCATCCAAATAGAAGAGCAAAGTGCCTCCAGCTTTATTGGAAAGAGCTACCAAAAGTGCTTTCTTGGTTCTAATAGGGGCACCAGTGTCATTACATGCAAAACGGGTAAAATTAAACAACCTACTACCTACTGGTGCGTCTGCAAAAAACAATTCACCATTCACTTTGCAACCAAAGGTATTTTTTCCTTCTGCTGTTATGGGTGGCAATGCACAATATTCTTCACACTCATTGCGCTTGCACCCTAAGTAGAGGGTGCAAGCAAACAATATCATCAACTTAAACCTCATAGGTCATTTATTAAACGTACTCAGGTTAATATCAAACCGCCCATCGGTAACTGAAACCGATTCGCCTGTGGGTGGATGAACAGCCGTAAAATGAAATGTGCCGGAAACAATGCGGTTCAGTGTATCGAAGCGGCTTAAAGTTACCTCTCCTCTAAAACTTTCGTTCGTTTGGTAGGCTTTTCCTCCGGCTACATACCGGGCGTAATCTTCTGCACACACTTCTGCAGGCCAAGGGTCTGTAGTCCTGTTAAGCTGTTTTGTTGCTGATTCGAAAGGAATCAAATCATCCAAATAGAAGAGCAAAGTGCCTCCAGCTTTATTGGAAAGAGCTACCAAAAGTGCTTTCTTGGTTCTAATAGGGGCACCAGTGTCATTACATGCAAAACGGGTAAAATTAAACAACCTACTACCTACTGGTGCGTCTGCAAAAAACAATTCTCCATTCACTTTGCAACCAAAGGTATTTTTTCCTTCTGCTGTTATGGGTGGCAATGCACAATATTCTTCACACTCATTGCGCTTGCACCCTAAGTAGAGGGTGCAAGCAAGCATGATAATAATTGATGTTCTTTTCATTGGAGTTTTTTTGTTAATGAATGATTACAAAATGTTTGTTATACCATTTCAACCCGTCAGTAGCCGAGACAATGTAAAAGCCAGGAGGCAGATGTGAAATGTTTTCTGTGAAGTTTAAATCGGCGGTTTCGCCCGACAACACCGTGATACCGTTGTGCAGAATGTTGTACAACAAACCCTTGCCTGGTTCACCAACCTTTGTCTGGGCAGCCGAGGATTGGAGTTCTGACTCGTAAACCGGGTTGTTTAAGACGACTGATATGTCTGTTGAAGCAGGATTTGGTAGCAGGGTTAAATATGGGCTGCCTTTTTGCAAAAACTCGAGTTGCTCCTGCCAAATTTCTTCACCATCTGTCACCGTTACTTCATAAATTCCTGGTGTTAAGTTGCCCACTTCCACCATCGTATGCTCCTGTCCTTCCCAATGCAGAATGGCCTGTCCAAGATCATTTGCAAGGGTAAATTTGTAGGTTTCTGCATGACTCGGCGGGTTCACGAGTCTCACATGTGTACTGTCGTCTATGCCTAACACGGTTGGATTAGGTGAAACAAATAGCTTTGAACTTGCATGGGATGCCACATGAAATTCACCATTTAACTCCAACCCATTGGCATCGGTGCATTGAATGGCATAAGAGCCAGGGAGCAATTCGGTGAAGTGAACCTCAAAAGGGAAAGCAGTTGCAGAAGTATACTTAAATACAGCAACTTTACGACTATCAATAAAATTGACATTGATAGGTGGCGTTAATCCTTCAACTTGTTCTGGTAAATTTAACTCTACACTTTGCGCATTTGCATAGACTACCACAGGTGGGTTGGGGTCTATTGGGGGTAGGCAACCTATCATTGAACCTACAGTCAAAGTACAAACCATCACGTTAGTTTCCAATCCTTCAAATTCAAAGTTGCCGAAGCGGAACAGTGGTTTAGCCTTCAACCGCAAGAACAGCTGATGACCATTGGGGAAATTGGTGCCGGGAAACTGTGGTCTATGTTCCAGCTTTATCTCTGCAAAATGTCGTTGGTTTGCAAAATTGGCATTATTTACCAGGATCCTATGCTGGCCATTGCTGGTTGTTGTGGCTTCATAGCAACCCGGGCCATAAATATAGCCATCAAAGGCTCCAGCTATTTGCCAGTTATACCTAACCAATTCTAAACCAGGGGCAAGACCTGGAGGCACTGCACAGAATACCTCTTTTGGGTTTGTATAACTAATGCCATTACAATTCCAACGGTCATGCTGGATATTAGGTCTGTTGATGGTGCTTACATTGATAACCCGAATGACTTTTTCCTGATTACCAAGGCAAATCAAGTTTCCACCGGGGTCAACAAATTGGACGGAAACGTTTATTTTAAAAGTGCCATTTCCTGTTGCTGTAACCTGACTTGACTGATTTGTTGCGTTATTGATTGATGAACTGCTAATACCATTCCTGTCGGTTACACTCCAAAAATAAATAATGGGATGGGGGAAAGTTTGGCTTGTGGTGGCGGTAAAATTGATAGAACTGCCTGATAGAACAGCATCGTTGCTTACTATGTTAAATGGCACCAACACAGGTGTAGTCGTGTTGATTTCGAGTTGATTGAGTAGCCAACTGTAGCTGTTGGCATTCATACTCACATGCGGCTCGTTTGTATTGGGAGCGTAGTAGGCATCAAAAGGAGTTTCTTTTGAACACACCAAGTTTCTACTTGATATATTCTCATTAAGATTTCCCATTCCATTTGAAACACTGATACCATAACCAAGCGCACTTTTTGTGGGTATAAAGCAATGATTTGTCATGGCCAGGTTTACATCAACGGATGATTTAAAATCACCGTACCATAATCGAACAAACCTGGTAAAGCTATTTGTATTGAAAAGCGACTTCATGCCCGATCTGGCTGCTGATCCGGCTTCTTCAAAGGCGTTAAACGTTCCACCAGGGGCTGCATCCAAACTTGAAAATCCACCGAACCCTTGATGGTTTACACTTACATTCCTATAATATCCATTAAAAACTGTACAACCAGTATTTGAACCAGTAAACCTTATTCTTGAGTTTCCAACTTCAATTTGATTGTCGATCAAGGCTGTTATTGGCCTTAAAAGTGATGTTACTACACCTAATCGGGTGTGTAGGAAAATCTTCATATATAATGCTTCCTGGCAACCAATTGTTGTAAGGGGCAAACCTGTTCCACTTCCATTAACAATGGCAAGCTTTCTATTCACCAATTTAGGCCAACCGAAACTCCCGGGCAAACCATTGCTTTCCAGGTCGGCTAAAAATGTAGATCTAAACCCTTGAGCAGGTGCAGTAGGTATAGAATTAGAAAGATAATGATGCAACAGCATTTGTTTTGCCGCAACTGAATTAATTTTTGAGTCACGGGCGATTCTAGATTTGGACTTAGATTCGTTTGTTCCGTTTTCACTCCAAAATTGAATAAATTGCTGTACCCCTATAGGAATATTGGCACCCATGTGCGGTGAATCGAATGAAATCCAGGTTCTACAATTGTGGTTTTGACCCTGTTTTTCCATTTTGGCTAAGGCATACCGGGATATTAAACCACCCATGCTTGGGCCTATAATTACTATTTTTTCAGTAGAGCCTGCACTTTGTAAACCGGCATTGATGTTATTGATCAACGTAATCAATACCTCTACATTTCTTTGGATAAAATCGGTTCCACCGTCCACTGTTCCATGAGCATCCGTCCATCTCGGTAAGTTTAGAATGATAATATCGTAGCCTCTGTTGGGTAGATTACTTCGAAGTTCATCACCTACCAAAATCGGTACATCTAAATCTCCATTATTGGGAAAAGCCAAATACTTGCCATAAATTGCTTGTCCTTTGCGTGTATCTAACGGGTCAAACCCATCCACGAAAATGAGCGGTTTGCGCAATCTATTATATCCACAGTTTCCTGCAGTTTGGCCTTGCCTTAAATAAAAATACACTTTTCCTTGGCCAAACCGTGCTACTGTTTCATCATAGCCTCGGTAGGAGTTTTGTGCAACAATGGTTGACTCACAGTCTGGAAAATAGGTGTTAGCCCAATAAAGATCATCATCTGGTCGCTCAAAGTATTTTGGGGTACTTTCTGTTTCTGTAGAAATGGATATTGAATTATTTTGCTGCAATGAGCTACCATCATCAAAAACTACTTTGATTTTATAGTTTAAAGTCTGCGTACCTACGGTTAAATTGACATTTAAAGTGTCTCCTAAAGATATGTTTTGCCAGTCGCCTCCGGGGACTAAAATCTGGACAGAAACAATATTGTTCACCTTATTTGTAACAAACCAATTTGGATTATAAATAAACTTCAAAGGCTTGGACTTGTCAATAGTTCCATGAACACCCCCTGCTACAAAAGCAATGTTATTTTTAAAAATAGAACTTGTTCCATTTTTTACCCACAGGTTTTGAACATTCAAAGTAATCAGGCTATCTTCAACACTGTTTGTATCAATAGATTGATAATCATAGTACAAAACACCAACTGAAACTAAATTTTGAACAGCCTTACTGGTTTCTATGGCAGCATCAGGAATACCAAAGTTCAGGTTTTTACTGTACCTGGCATCCCCAATCTCAGAAATAGCTTGAAGAAAATGACCAGAAGAAGTTGTATCAGTTGAACCAGGTTTGAAATCATGAAGTCGAGCAAAAGGAATTACTCTTTCATACAATACATCAGAAGTGATGGGTTCTTTATTTATGAGTTGCAGCATGTAATCTACTTTCCCTTGGTAAGTAGTTGTATCATAAACTTGGGAAAACCCAATATTCGACAAAAAGCCGAATAGCAAAAGAAGACACCATTTTCTATACTCTTTTAGTATAAAATGGAGAGGGGCGGTATTTCCAAAGAAACACCTGTTTGAAACCAATTGTGAAAAGCGAGTTGTCATAAAATGAGCGATTAAAAGTAAAAATTAAAAATCTAACGCTGCAAATCAAATAGACATTTTTTCCTCTACTTTAGTAGTTTTACTAGTTACGTACTGGTAATTTGCGCAATTTTTTTTGCGTAGTTTTACGAGTATATTTCTCCAAAAACTGGCAAGTTTAAAATGCATTGGCTTTTTCCCTCCCCCAAAAAAGCCCAATTTTGCAGCCTTCATTTTTCGCCATGCCAAAGCAAGATTTCAAACGCCATACCATCACCGCTGCCTTGCCCTATGCCAACGGCCCCAAACATGTGGGCCACTTGGCGGGTGCCTATTTGCCAGCCGATTTTTATGTGCGCTACCTGCGGCAACAAGGCAAGGATGTGGCTTTCATTTGCGGCAGCGACGAACATGGAGCGGCCATTACGTTGCAGGCCATCAAGGAAAAAACCACGCCCAAAGAAATTGTAGATAAATACCATGCCTTGCTCATTCATTGTTTCGACAAACTAGGCATCTCATTCGACATCTATCACCGTACTTCGGACCCCATTCACCACGAAACTGCGCAGGCATTTTTCACGAATTTGTATGACAAAGGCTTGTTGAAAGAGGATTTTTCAGAACAGTATTTCGATGAAGAAGCGCAGGTGTTTCTGGCTGATCGCTACATTCAGGGCACTTGTCCCATTTGCGGAAACGCCGATGCATACGGGGATCAATGCGAAAAATGTGGCTCTACGCTGAGTCCGAAAGAATTGATCAATCCACGTTCTACTTTGAGCGGAGCAAAGCCGGTTTTGAAGCCTACCAAACATTGGTTTTTGCCATTACAGAACTACGAAACCTGGCTAAAAGAGTGGATTTTGGAAGGCCACAAAGCCGACTGGAAACCCAACGTGTATGGGCAAGTGAAAAGCTGGATAGACCATGGCTTGCAGCCCCGTGCCGTAACCCGTGACCTCGACTGGGGCGTGAAAGTGCCCTTGCCAGAAGCCGCAGGCAAAGTGCTGTATGTTTGGTTTGATGCGCCGATTGGCTACATTTCGGCTACAAGGGCCTGGGCTGCACAAACCGGCCAAAACTGGGAAACCTGGTGGAAAGACCCCGAAACCCGGCTTATTCACTTCATTGGCAAAGACAACATTGTTTTCCATTGCATCATATTTCCGGCCATGCTCAAAGCGCACGGGGATTTTATTTTGCCAGATAATGTGCCTGCATCGGAGTTTATGAACCTCGAGGGCGACAAAATGAGCACCAGCCGGGGTTGGAGTGTGGAGATGCACGAGTACATCGAAGATTTTCCCGACAAGCCCGATGCTTTGCGGTATTATTTGGGTTCAAACATTCCCGAGGCCAAAGACAGCGAGTTTACCTGGAAGGAATTTCAGGCCAAGTACAACAACGAACTGGCCGATATTTTGGGCAATTTCATCAACCGGGCTGTGGTGCTTACCCACAAATATTATGGCGGCGAAGTGCCTGCGCCTGGAGCGTTTTTGGCCGAAGACCAGGCCGTTCTTGATGCCATGGGACAGGCACCCAACCTGGTGGCGGATAACCTGGAAAACTTCAAATTCCGTGCGGCTCAAGCCGAAATGATGAACCTGGCCCGTGCAGGAAACAAATATTTGGCCGATACCGAACCCTGGAAACTTGTGAAAACCAATCCCGAACGGGTAAAAACCATCATGTACCTGGCGCTGCAAGTGGCGGCCAATACTGCGATTCTGGCTAATCCGTTTATTCCGTTTACCGCCAACAAACTGAAAGACATTTTTGGTCTTGCTGGGTTTGATTGGGCTTTGGCGGGAAAAACAGATTTGCTGCCAGCAGGAAGCAGGATCAACGAAGCCCCGATCTTGTTCCAAAAAATAACAGACGAAGAGATAGAAGCACAGTTGAAAAAACTGCACGACAAAGCAGAAAAACTAAGTGCTGAAAAAAAGGAGGCAAAACCGGAAATAGCACCAGCAAAACCTGCCGTAACCTTCGACGATTTCACAGCCATGGACATCCGTGTGGCTACTATTCTGGAAGCAGAAGCGGTGCCAAAAACCCAAAAACTGTTGAAACTAAAACTCGACACCGGGCTTGATGTGCGTACGGTGGTGAGCGGTATTGCCGAATATTTTCAGCCGGAAAGCATTGTGGGCAAGCAGGTTTGTTTATTGGCCAATCTGGCTCCCCGTCAGATAAAAGGCATTGAAAGCCAGGGCATGATTTTAATGGCCAAAGATGCCGATGGGCGTCTTGAGTTTGTGAGCCCGGCGAGTACGGTGGGGAATGGGAGTGGGGTGAGTTAAAGGCATTTACCGAAACTCTTTCCGCTAGCCCTCGTCCACATACCTGAGCAAACTATTGATTTGGGCATCTGTTAGGGTTGATAATTCCGACTTGTCATAAATACTAAGCAAATATACTTTTTCCTTGCTTATCTGAAGGTGACTGATAACACGGGCACCTCCGCTTTTTCCTTTTCCCTTCGAAGAAACAGCCAGTCTGATTTTGTAGCAATGATGCCCAATTGCAACCCCAATTTTTGGGTCATTTTGCAGTGATACGATCAAGGTTTTGAGCTCTTGTTTCAGCGATGGGTACTTTTTAACAAGCCTTTTGAGTTGTTTTTCAAACAATGAAGTTGCCTCAACCTTAAAGCTCATCTACCAAATCTAAAGCAGATTTTAATTTGATTTTGCCCGCTTTTGCCAGGTTCACTTCTTCTATAGATTCCTTTAGTTCTGTTAAAAAAAGCGCTGTTTCAGGGGTGATTTGCTTTGCCTTTACAAAACTGAAATTCTTGAGCACTTCAATCAAAAATTGAGCTTTTTCATCCTTTACATCCAATAAAATCTTCATTGTTTTCCCATCTAATTGCAATCAAAAATACGAAAAAATTCATTGGTTAACCTCAAAGACTTTGTGAACACTTTATGTCTTCAAGGCATTTTTTACTTCGAAATACTTTGAATCAGTGTTATTCAACAAGTGCCTTCCGTCCCATACTTAAAAAATAACCTTTCTCACTACCTTTGCCCCCATGCACAAGAATTTCAAAAACATTGACAAAATCGTGTACGGTCGTGGGTCTTACAGCGAACTGGAAGGCATTCTACAACCTGTGAGACAAGAAAACAACCAATACGTGGTTTTTCTGGTCGACAATTACTTCAACGATAAATCATTTTTCATTCCTGCAAAACCCGAAGACGTGGTGCGCTACATTGATGTGGATCCCTATGAACCCACCACCGAACAAATCGACGAATTGCGAGATACCATTCTGGCCGAAAAAGGCCTCCCATCGGGCGTGGTGGGCATTGGCGGGGGTAGTATTATGGATATTGCCAAAGCCTTGTCGCTCATGTTTACCAACGAGGGCTCTTCGCAATTGTACCAAGGTCTGAATCTGGTAAAAAAGCCCGGCATTTATCACTTGGGGGTTCCCACCATTTCAGGTACAGGGGCAGAATGTTCGATGACAGCGGTATTGACCAGCCCAACCAAAAAATTGGGTCTCAAGTGCGACTGGACTGTTTTCAACCAGGTAATTCTCGATCCTGATCTTACCGCTTCCGTGCCTCGCAACCAATGGTTTTATACGGGTATGGACACGTTTATCCACTGTATAGAATCGGAAACCGGCATTTTTTACAATGCTTTTTCAAGGGCTTACGGCGAAGAGTCGCTCAAGCTATGCCGGGAAGTTTATACCGGACCAGGCAGCGGACAAAATCCTGAGAACGACGAAAAACTCATGATTGCCTCACTTTTTGGCGGTTTGAGTCTCACCTATTCTGAAGTGGGGGTGTGCCATGCATTGAGCTATGGCCTGTCGAAAATTTTTGGCTACAAACACGGCATAGCCAACTGCATCGCTTTCAACCATTTGGAAGATTTTTACGGCCCGGCTGTACAGGAATTTAAAGACATGGTGGCTTTTCACAACATCGACCTGCCACAAAATCTGGCTGCCGGTTGGAGCGAAGATGAAATTACCGCCATGGCCGAAGTGAGCTATGCTTTAGGCCACATGTGGACGCATGCTGTGGGTCACGACTGGAAAGAAAAAATAACTTTAGACACCATCAAAGACTTATTCAGAAGGCTGTAAACAGTCTTTTTTGCTCACAATTTTTGCAGGATATGCTTCAATTCACTTTTGTTCTGGCAACCAACAACACACACAAAGTTGATGAAATATTGCCTCAACTTCCGGAAGGATATGTGTGTTTAACCGCTTCTCAGGCAAGTATTGAAGGTGATTTGCCGGAAACACAGTTCACACTCCAAGACAACGCCCTGCAAAAAGCACGGTATTGCTACGAGATTACAGGACTCCCAAGCTTGGCCGACGATACGGGTCTGGAAGTAGATTCACTTGGTGGTGCGCCAGGAGTATATTCGGCCAGGTATGCAGGTTTTCAGCGGAGTGCTGCCGACAACATGGCTAAGCTGCTGGCCAACCTGGAAGGTGCCGAGAACCGAAAAGCCCAATTCAGAACGGTGATGGCCTGGGTGACACCGGAAGGCGAAAAAACATTTGAAGGTGTGGTGAAAGGGGAAATTACCCTTTTTCCAAAAGGAGCGATGGGTTTTGGTTACGACCCTGTTTTTAAGCCGGACGGCCAAGATAAAACATTTGCCGAAATGGACATGGAGCAGAAAAATTCGATGAGCCACAGGGCTCGGGCATTGGCGGGGTTTGTTGACCATCTGAAAGAAACAGTGGCCAATACCCACACAAGTTGAAAGTTACTCCTATTTTTGCCCATAGTCAATCCTCATCATGAGTCAAAAGCCATACATAGTAGGCATCACCGGCGGAAGTGCCTCGGGTAAAACCCTGTTTTTGAAGCGCTTAATGAATAGTTTTTCAGAGAACGAGGTTTGTCTGGTATCTCAGGATCATTATTACAAAGAGCGGGAGCTCCAACCCGTCGACGACCAGGGAGTAAAAAATTTCGACACGCCCTTTTCCATCAACGCAGATCATTTTGCTGCCGATCTGGCTAAGTTGCTCCGAGGAGAATCTGTTGAAAAACAGGAATACACCTTCAATAATCCGAATGTGGTGGCAGGCAAAGTTACTTTCAAACCAGCGCCGGTTATCATTGTTGAAGGCATTTTTGTGTTTTACTATCCGGAAGTGGCCGACCAGATTGATCTGAAAGTGTTCATTGATGCAGCAGAGCACATTAAATTGAAACGACGCATTATTCGTGACAAAGTAGAGCGGGGCTACGACCTCGACGATGTGCTCTACCGCTACGAAAAACATGTGGCTCCGACCTACGAAAAATATATCAAGCCATTCATTTACGATGCCGACATCATCGTGCCGAACCACCAGCAATTCGACAAAGCCCTGGAAGTGATTACTACATTTCTAAGGTCTAAACTACCAACCACCCAACCAACCACATGAAATTCGCCACCAAATTAATCCACGCAGGCATTGTGCCAGATCCTCTGACTGGCGCCGTGATGACTCCCATTTACCAAACTTCTACATACGCACAAGAGTCGCCGGGAAAACACAAAGGCTATGAGTATAGCCGCACGCACAACCCCACCCGAACAGTACTGCAGAACAACCTGGCCGCACTTGAAAATGCGAAAACGGGAATTTGCTTTTCATCGGGTATGGCAGCCATTGATGCTGTGTTGAAACTCTTGAAGCCTGGCGATGAAGTGTTGGCAGCCAACGATTTATATGGCGGAACCTATCGGATTTTCACAAAAGTTTTTCAGGATTTTGGCATCAAATTCACTTTTGCAGATTTCAGCAATCCTGCCGGAGTGGAACAGCTGATTACTGACAAAACCAAATTGGTCTGGCTTGAAACGCCCACCAATCCACTGTTGGGGATTATCGATATTGAAGCGATTGCAGCTTTCACCAAAGGCAAAAACATGCTGCTGGTAGTCGACAACACATTTGCCACGCCATTTTTGCAAAATCCACTCGACATGGGTGCTGACATTGTGATGCACTCGCTAACCAAATACATGGCAGGCCACTCCGACGTGGTCATGGGCGCATTGATGCTAAACGATGCTGACCTGGCTGCCCGATTGCAGTTTATTCAAAATGCATGTGGAGCCACTCCGGGGCCTCAGGATTGTTTTCTGGTTTTGAGAGGTTTGAAAACCTTGCATGTGCGCATGGAAAGGCATTGTTTGTCGGCAAAAAAAATTGCAAACTACCTGGCAAGCCATCCCAAAATTGGCAAAGTGTACTATCCTGGTTTAGCCCAACACCCCAACCACAGCGTGGCCGCCCGACAAATGCGGGATTTTGGAGGCATGGTTTCGTTTACTTTAAAAGGCGACGATCTGGCACAAGCCATTACCGTGATGGAAAGCATTGAACTCTTTACCCTTGGCGAATCGCTGGGTGGCGTTGAGTCACTTTGTACACACCCTGCCACCATGACCCACGCCAGCATACCCAAAGCAGAACGGGAAAAAAATGGCCTCAAGGACACGCTCATCAGGCTTAGTATAGGTTTGGAAGATGTGGACGATTTAATTGAAGATTTGTCACAAGCCATTGACAAAGCCTGATTCATGAAAAAACCTGATACTGCTTTTTTTGCATTTACCCGTGCCTTGGCTTTTTTGGCCTTGGTTGGTTGGGTTGCAGGATGCAGTAGTTCAAAGCCACTTTCAAAGCAAAATTTCGATTACCAAATTGATAAAACCGACGGCATTGGTGCTTTCGGCAAGGCTTGGTACAGCAAAGATTCGGTGATTTGCGGTGTGGAGGTTGTTTTCAAAAAGTATAAGCAAATGCCCATCCAGGAAGTGTTGGAAACCCGATATTTTCTGGTTCAGGAGTTTTATGCAAACTACCATAGCAAAAAACCTTTGGTGTCAGACACATTGAAAAAAGCCAGGTATTTTTCTGAAGGAGAAGCGGGCTTTTTCTGGATTAAACTCAAAAAGCCTGATTTGGACCAAGGGGTGTTGGTGGTGAGTTTTATTGAGCGAACTTCTGGCAGAAAAACCAGCCTGGATTTCAACCTGGATTTTGCTTTAAACCATGCTGAAGACCGCATTTTTCTGATGGATGCAAGTGGGAAAAAGCCTATGTTGCAACATTATATCAGAGAATCTGATACGGTGATGCTCAAGCAAATAGATGGCAGACCAACCACATATTACCTCAAGTATTTCCCAGATCCGGCTCAGCCTTCTTTGCCACCTATGGTGGTTAATTTTCAGCCTGCCATGCCGGTTTTTACGGCCATTTATCCTGTTTCTTCCAATCAGTTGCTCACCTTTTCTGACCCTGGGTTGTACCTGATTCAGGAAGATACCAACCGGAAAGATGGCTTGTCATTGTTGGTGATGCCCAATCAGTTTCCGCAATATACCATGGCTGAGGAACTGATTACCCCTTTGATTTACATCACTACCCGGGACGAAAGAACCCGTCTTGCCGACTCGAAGCAACCCAAAGAAGCCCTTGATAATTTTTGGTTGAAAATGGGCGAAAACAAAGAAATAGCCCGGAAACTAATCCGCTGGTTTTATGAAGGTGTAGAATATTCGAACCAATGGTTCAGCTTTTACAAAGAAGGGTGGAAAACCGATCAGGGCATGATTTACACCATTTTCGGCAAACCCGACAAGGTGACCAAAACCGACTTTGGCCAGGAATGGCTTTACACCCGCAACGCTTCGTTTCCGCAGTTTTCATTCTACTTCGATCGAAAGCCAAGTGTATTCACCCAAAACAATTATGAATTAAGGCGTTTCGAAGAATACGAACGCTTTTGGTACCCCACCGTAGAACAATGGAGAAAAGCAACCGTGGTCCGGTAAGGCGGCCTCAATTTAACCGTCAAAACCCCAAAACGGGTGTGGACAAAGACCAACTTGTGTTTGGCATTCACGCTGTGGAAGAGGCTTTGGTGGCAGGTACAAACCTGGAAAAGCTGTTCATCCAAAAAGAATCTCAAAACGCAGCACTCAAAAATATTCAGCAAACGGCACAAGCAGCCGGCATTCCAACCCAGCTTGTTCCGGCAGTAAAACTGGATCAGCTGACCAGAAAAAATCACCAAGGCGTGGTAGGGGTGTTGGCTTTGGTAGAATATGTGCTGCTTGAAGCGCTTATCCAGCAGATTTTTGACCTGGGACGAGATCCGTTTGTGATCATTTGCGATCACATTACCGATGTGCGAAATTTTGGAGCCATAGCCCGAACAGCTTCGTGTACCGGTGTTGATGCCATGGTGGTTCCAGCTTCTGGCAACGCACCCATCAACGGCGATGCTTTGAAAACCTCTGCAGGCGCATTGGCACATATGCCTGTTTGTCGGGAGCAAAACCTAAAACTCACCATCGAAATGCTTAAGCAATATGGCCTTCGCATTATTGCCTGCACCGAAAAAACGGAAAGCAACTACTTCGATCTTGATCTTTCTGGGCCAGTGGCGCTGATTTTGGGTTCAGAAGAAACAGGAATTTCGCCTGATTTGCTTAAGCGTTGCGATGCGAAAGGCGCCTTGCCGATGGTGGGCCACATTGCTTCTTTGAATGTAAGTGTGGCAGCAGGTGTAGCCATGTATGCTATTTTTCAACAAAAACTGAAGAGTGCATGAAACTCCATGTGATAGACACAGGGTTTTTTAAACTGGATGGTGGAGCCATGTTTGGTGTAGTGCCCAAAAGTATGTGGCAAAAACTGAACCCACCCGATAGCAACAACATGTGCACATGGGCATTGCGATGTTTGCTGGTGGAAGATGGAAATCGACTCATATTAATAGACACCGGCATTGGCGACAAACAGGATGAAAAGTTTTTTTCACACTATTACCTCCATGGCGATGCAAGTCTTGAAGGAAGTTTGAAAAAGGCTGGATTTGGGCTTGACGATGTAACCGATGTAATTTTAACCCATCTGCACTTCGACCATTGCGGTGGAGCCATCAAACGAAAAGGGGAAGGATTTGAGCCCGTTTTCAAAAACGCAACCTATTGGTCGAACCCTATACATTGGGATTGGGCGGTGAAGCCAAACGCAAGGGAAAAGGCCAGTTTTTTAAAGGAAAATATATTTCCCATTCAGGAATCAGGCCAGTTAAAATGGATTACAAACGAAAGCCAAAGTCCATTTGAAAACATGTCGTTTTTGTTTGTAGACGGGCACACCATGCACCAGATTTTGCCTTTGATTCACACGCCGGAAGGTAAAATTTTATACTGTGCCGACCTGTTTCCATCGGCTGCGCACTTGCCTATTCCGTATGTGATGGCCTACGATATGCAACCTTTGATTACCTTGAAAGAAAAGGAAATGGTGTTGAATAAGGCCTTGGAAGGCAATTGGACGCTGTTTTTCGAACACGACCCCGTGAACGCAACCGGCACGGTGATTCAAACGGAAAAAGGAATCCGAATCCAGGAGACTTTTCCAGGTTTGAGGCATTAAGATACAAGCAACAACGAAAAAGTAAGGCCAATCAACAACATGGCATCTACTGCAAATCGCTTTGCTTGTGGCCAAACCAAAGCTGCCATCCATTGGGCTAAACCTGTCATCATAAATTTGAAAAGTATGGTGACTGAATTGGATAAACCCGCCAACTGAGCCATAAAAAGAAAAACAAGGGTTGAAGCTCCAATTCCAAAAATGACCCAGTTTAGTTTTCCCTCCATTGAAAAATGAGCGTGTTCTGATTTGCAAAGCCACATGTTTTGAAAAATCAAAGCCCAAGCGCCCAGTACAATGCCCGTTAGAATAAGGTCTTCAAATTGAAAAAACGCAAACAAAGTCTCTCCAACCAGGCAACCAAAGACAAACAAACCTGAGGCAAAAAAGGATTTTACATTGCCCTTAAACCAGGGAAAATACATAACAGCCAGGAAGTAAGCAATCAACAAAGGCAACAGCAACATGAAAGTCTGGATGGCTTCGACTGAAATAAAAAAGGAGCAAGTTGCCAACAAAAGCAAAACCAATCCATTCAGAATTCCATCTTCTGATTTGAGCCATTCTGGTCCTATTTCTTTTAAATTGGAGACGCTCCCGGCTTGCAAATGCTCATCGGCAAACTGATCGAAACGATACAAAAGCCAGGTTGCCAAAGCCAGAGCCAATGTTTCTGCAGGTTGAAATGCTACATTGAAAAACGACCTATACAGCAACAACAATGCAACTGCTATGCAGGAAGCCAGAAAATTTGAAATGTAGGCCTTGGTGTAGAACATAAAATCAAACAATGGCCCGTATGCAGCCGAAAAAAATTAGCTCAGGATTGGTCACTGTTTCACAAACCTATCGGTGAAAATCTGCCCACTCGAAAGTTGCACTTTTACGGCATACATGCCAATGGGCAAATCCTGAATCAATATACTATGCATTCCGTATTTTGGATTGCTCACATGTTTTAAAATATGGCCATTCAGGTTAATCAGATCGCAGGAAATCACGTTTTCGGGCACAAATAATCGAATGGATTTTTCAGCAGGATTTGGCCAGATACTGAGCTGATTTTTTTCAAAGAATTGATGTTGGTTTACCCTTAGATTTACTTGATAATCTATGCAAACGGAGTCCCTGCAACCAATTGAATCTGTTTTGGACAGACAAATGCGATAAGTCCCTGGCAATGAAAACGAATACTCAAAAATGGATGAACTAGCCCGCAAAGTATCATTGATGTACCAACGGCTATTCCCTTGATTTTGTGTGGCAGTAAAACGTGCCAGGGGTGAATCATTCAGAATAACGGAGTCTGGTTCCGCTAAAAAAATTGCACTGGGGCTACTTCTTACTATTAAAACCTGCACCATTTCTGACGCATACATCGAGTCGATGCAGGTGACCCAAAATCCAAGTGTATCCGCATTCACCTGAAATTTGAAAGACCTTCCCGTGAAAATGACAGGCAGCAACCCGATGGGAGCAAAATAAAAAGAACTGCCGTTTGGTGGCGCCAATTCAATGGAATCGCCTTGGCAAGCATACAATATTTCAGGTAAAATAGGTTTGGGCGACGTTTGACGTTGGCGGTAAAAGTGCCTGGCTGATTGCGCCTGTTTCTTCAAGCCTTCCAGCGAATCGGCCAATACATAAGCAAAAGCCACTCTCCGGCTTGTTCCGGATTCGAAGCCCCTCAGTTTGGCTGATTGCACTTGCACCACATTGTTTCCTTCATCGCTGTCTATTCCGGCACTGGTTCGTGATAAGCCATTGGAAATGGTTCTCCATTTTTCGATTTTCGAAAATCCATCGAAGAGGTTAATGTTTCCATTGGCTGTAGATGCCAAAGCATCAATGGCAAAAAAGGCTGGCTCCTGGTCGGTGAGCAACACCATCCCGGCGTAGGCATTGGGCTCATCGGTTGACCAGGAATAACCCAGCCGAAGCAAGGTGTCATAATCAGCTTTATTTCTGCGGAAGTTTCGCACTTCAAAATCGGTGTACAGCCCAACGCATAAACTGTCCCAGCTTATGCCGGACTGATTTTGCAGCTCCAACTGCACAAACGCCACCCCGTTCAAACTGTCATGATTCAAGGCATACGCACTTTGTTTCACATGCAATCCCAAGCTGCTGTCACCAGCCAGGCTGTCGCTGAAATAACCGACTGCATGTTGGTCGATGCCAGAAAAATTCATGTACCTGATTCCTTTTAGTGGTCTGAAATGGTTGTTGCTCGCATTGATGCCAAAAACAGAATTCGAGAGTTTGCGTGGGCTGTAGCCAATCATCCACCCACCAGCAGAACTCATTTGCTTGCCATCGAGCTGAATGCCCGATCCAATGGTTTGGGCATCGTTGAGGTAGCCAAATCTTCCGTTTGAGGTAATGCTGATTTTCAATCGGTTGGTGTCCAAATCCAAATATTCGCTGTTGATCACCATGCGGTGGTATTCTTTGTCAGAAAATCCAGGTGCAGTAATGGCAAAAACCAAGTTGATGAACCGATTGGCAGCAACGCCAGATGGAATTACAAACTGAAAAGGAAGGTTTGAAACGGCCATTTGCATGGTTCCGATTGACCCGAAAGACTGCGATTGCCTAAGTATGGGATACGATTCATTTTCAATGGAAAACTGAACCTGAAAAGAGTCGACGGGATCGAGATAATTGAGAAAAGTAGGCCAAACCGAAATGGTGTCGCCAGCCAGAAACTGAAAGCCAGATTGTGAACGAGCTTGAACATTTTCCAAGCGAATGCTGGTCCTGTTTTGGCCAGTCATCAATTTCAAAGCGTTGATGCGGCCTTTGCCCAATTTGCCAGCAAAATTGCGATTGGCTGGAATGGAGTCGATGATGTCACCATTGACCTTCATAAACTCGCCTATTTGCAAGGCATTCAGGTTGGGGCGTCTGCCTCGGGTTAAGCCTGCTGCGCTGGCGGCAATGGGTGCTGCCATAGACGAACCACTTTGGGTGAAAAAATAGCCACCCCTGTAGTCGAGTCCCCATACATTTACACCGGGTGCAGTCAGGTCAATGTTTCGGCTAAACGTGCCAGCGGTACTTCTTCTGTCGAATGAATCAATAGCGGCAACGGATAGCACGTATTTGTAAGACGCTGGCATAAAATTCAACTCTTGCGGCGTGTTTCCAGCTGCGGCTACTACAACTACATCGTGATTTATAGCAGCATAAGCAATAATGTCCTGTTCGAATTGAAGTGGATTTCTCGCACTTCCCCAACTCAGGTTTATGACTTTGCAGCCTCTTTCTGCAGCATATACAATTCCCTCAAAACCTGTAAAATTGGAAAACTGCGAACCATTGAAATTATACACTTTCAAAGGCAACAACCTGCATTTGAATCCTAAACTTGCCACGCCTTTTGCATTGTTGGTTGCAGCCGCCGCATGCCCTGAAACTTCATTGCCATGACCGCCTGCCACATTTTGAAACTCTGGTTTCGGATCGTTGTCGTTGGATGAAAAATCCCATCCCTGGTAGTCGTCCACCAAGCCATTTCCATCATCGTCAATTCCATTAATGGGATCGGCTCTGTTAAATTGAATGTTGGTTTCAAAATCTTCATGATCCCATTTGCAACCTGTGTCCAGCACACCAATGGTAATCGAAGTATCGCCTTGATAGATATCCCAGGCCTGATACGCTTTCATTCTTTTCAAAAATGTAGCCTGTCCACGTCGCAGCGAATCGGCATGAATGTCGTTGGGCTGAAACAGCGGTGGATAAAAGCTTTTGGGTTCTGCATAACTCACTTCGGGCAGGGCATTCAGTTGTTTGATGAGGATTGCAGTTTGTGCATCGTTTGCCAATGTGATTTCATAGATCAATGAAATATCTACCAAAGGCAAACCTGAACGACTTTTTTCATTCGGCTTGGGTTTGGCATCGGGAAAAAGTTGCTTCCATTGTGCCTGATGCGCTTGCAAAATCCGGATAATGTGGACTGAATTGGGTTTGTGAAGGTGAAATGCTTCAGAACGAATTTTCAGCATGATTTTTTCCGGATTATTGAATTCCTGAGCCAGCAAACGAGCTTGCAAAACCAATAAGCAGAACGAAAAACAGGTGAAGTAAACGATGCGCTTCATAGCCAAAGACCTAAGTGTGTACAAGTTTCGGTAATTTGGACGAAAGGAAGGGTGCTTGAAAGGGTGAAAAAATTACCTTTGCCCGCAACGAATAACTTTCAACAAGAAAAAAAGATATGGCGCACCAAGTTTTAAAAGGAAAAAGAGGCATCATTTTCGGAGCACTTGACCCTAATTCTATTGCCTGGAAAGTGGCAGAAAAAGCCTTTGAAGAAGGCGCAACCTTCACCCTAACCAACGCACCAATTGCCATGCGCATGGGTGCCATCAACGATTTGGCAGCCAAATGCAATGCTGAAGTGATTCCGGCAGATGCCACATCGGTAGAAGAACTGACCAACCTTTTCGAAAAATCAATGGAAGTGTTGGGTGGCAAAATTGACTTTGTGTTGCATTCCATCGGCATGAGTCCCAACATCAGAAAAGGTAAAAGCTACGGAGAACTCAATTATGAGTGGTACTTGAAAACCCTCGATGTTTCTGCCCTGAGTTTTCATAAAGTGATGAGCGTAGCCGAAAAACTGGATGCTATGAACGAATGGGGTTCCATTGTGGCCTTGAGTTACATTGCAGCCCAACGCACCTATCCTTTTTACACCGACATGGCAGACGCAAAAGCCACATTGGAGTCCATTGCCAGAGGATATGGCTACCGCTTTGGTCGCTTGAAAAAAGTGCGTGTAAACACGATTTCGCAATCCCCAACCAAAACCACGGCAGGCACTGGCATTGCAGGCTTTGATTCCTTTTTCGACTACGCAGAAAAAATTGCGCCTTTGGGCAACGCATCAGCCGAAGACTGCGCCAACTACACCATCAGTTTGTTCAGCGACTATACCCGCATGGTTACCATGCAAAACCTATTTCACGACGGCGGCTACAGCTACACAGGCGTGAGCGAAGTGGTGATGGAAATGACGAAAGGGAGTTGATCATTTTTCAAAATTAATTTTGACTTTGAATCCCGCTGAAAGGCGGGATTTTTTTTTGTTCTAACAGAGAGTCGAATAAATTCAATTCTAAATTATGGATCGTGCCTACAGCACTCAAAAACCCATCCTTCCAACATCATATGAGAGTCGAATAAATTCAACTCTACTACATGGATCGTGCCTACAGCACTCAAAAACCCAAAATCCAATATACACAAACTTTTAGCGTAGAGGTCTTGAGTCCGCATAGCGGACGGCCGATATCTAACCATCGAATTCGGTGGTTTTTTGTAATGGTTACAAGTATATAGAAAGCTAAACCAAGAATTAGTTTTCCATTTTCTTCTCCAGTTCTTTAAGAAAATGATCTGCAGAAACAGTGTCTGGCCTAATGGTTTTATTGTCAGCCGTAAATCGAACCATAAAGCCTGAAGGCATATATTTAACAACCGCATTTTTGTCCACCAATAATGTGGTAGGATAGGATATAGATTTAAACACTTTCTCCCATTTGCGGCATTCGGCACCCAAATGAAATTTTTTCTTTTTCTTCTCTTTATCGCAACCTGCCAGTATAGGGTCTGTAATGGAATCAATTTTAAATTGCCTGCGGATTCTCGCCATAATCCCATTTCCTTTTGAATTAAAATCAATCATTTGTTCTTTTGGTTGGGAGGCTAAAACAATGGTTTTCAGTCGACTACCAAAATGCTCATTCACTCTTGGAAGGGCACTTAATTCCATCATGCATGGCAGTCAACCTATTTCTGTCATGATAATCAAAGTATAGTGTTCGCAGGGATATTGCGCAATTACACTATCGCCATAAATGGATTGTCCTTTGATTAATGGGGCTTTTTTGCCCTCCCAATTTTTAAAGAATAAACCACTCGGATTAGTTAAATTAAAGTAACCAAAAGCGGAAATCAGTCCAAAAAACAAAGGAAAAGTGAAAAGTATGGTGCGCTTCATGTTCTCTAATTATTTTTTAAATTTGAATCAAATTTTGGATTATGGCAAATACATATTCTCAGATGTACATTCAAGCTGTATTCGCAGTTAAGTATCGGGATTCCAGATTGTTAAAATCGTTTCGATCCAGCCTTTTTGCTGTTATCGGCAACCTGATTAATGAAACTGAGTGCGAAACCCTTATTGTGAATGGAGTAGAAGACCATGTGCATTGTTTGTTTATTTTAAAACCGAAAATAGCTGTTTCAGAGGTAATGAAAAACTGTAAAGCAAAATCCTCAAAATGGCTAAATGATAGTGATTTGCTGACCCACCGTTTCGAATGGCAAAAAGGTTTTGGGTGCTTTAGTTACAGTAAAAAAGAGGTTAAAAGAGTTTACAATTATATCCTAAATCAGGAAGAACACCATGAGAATATTCCTTTTATTCAAGAGTACATAAACACCTTGGAAGAACATGAGATTCCCTTTGAGCAACAATTTATATTTGAAGAGATGATTTAGGTTGGGAAAATGGTCTTAGTGAGTCGAAAGAATTTAACTCTACTAAAAAAATCGTGAATATGGTACTCGAAACCCTAATCAAAAGAGTCGAATAAATTCAACTCTAAAATATGCATCGTGCCTACAGCACTCAATAACCCAGCATCCAAAATGCACAAACGGTTAGCGAAGTGGTCTTAAGTCCGCATAGCGGATGGCCGATATCTAACCATCGAATTCATTCGGTGGTAAACTCTAAAATATGCATCGTGCCTACAGCACTCAATAACCCAGCATCCAAAATGCACAAACTTTTAGCGAAGTGGTCTTAAATCCGCATAGCGGACGGCCGATACTGAACCATCGAATTCATTCGGTGGTTAGCTAAACTACAGCACTCAATAATCCAGCATCCAAAATGCACAAACGGTTAGCGAAGTGGTCTTAAGTCCGCATAGCGGATGGCCGATATTTTACCATCGAATTCATTCGATGGTACACTCAACAATGGCATGGGCTCTTTTTTTTCAACATAGCATCCTCCCAATTTCAAACCTCAACCCACATCCATCGGTTATTTACCGATTATGCCCTTTGTTCCCATACAAGCCTGTAACTTTGCTGCGCTCATTTCAACCAAGCACTTTTGAAAATCCGTGAATTTTTGCAGCGTTACCGACAACACCCATTGGTTGAAACGCTGGCCATTAAACTCAATCAACCTGAGGAAAAACACCTGGCGCTCAGTGGGCTGGCCGGAAGTTTCGATGCCGTTGTGGCATCTGCCATTTTTTTGGACAAGCCTGTATTGCACGTGTTTATCATGCAAGACAAAGAAGAGGCTTCCTACTTTGCCAATGACCTAGAAAACCTGCTCGAAACCACAAAGGCGCATCTTTTTCCGCAATCGTACAAAAAAGCATATCAATACGAGGAGATTGAAAACGCCAATGTGTTGCAAAGGGCTGAGGTTTTGGGCGAAATAAGTCGTTTGGATCAGCAAAATTCAGGTTTGCTAATTGTGACTCATCCGGAGGCTTTATGCGAAAAAGTAATCAACCGAAAAAGCCTTGTTTCCCATACCCACACCATTCGTAAGGGCGACAAGCTGGACCGTGATTTTCTAGGCGAGGTGATGGCCGATTATGATTTTGAGCGCACCGATTTTGTGTACGAACCCGGTCAATATGCCATCAGGGGCTTCATTGTCGATGTTTTTTCTTATTCCGGCGAGTATCCTTATCGGCTAGAGTTGGATGGAGATGTGATTGAAAGTATCCGAACTTTTCACCCTGAAAGTCAGCTTTCTATTGAGCCCTTGAACGCCATCAGCATTGTGCCCAACGTGCAAACCAAGCTTATGACCGAGTCGAGGGTTTCGTTTTTCGACTTTTTGCCCGAGCATACCATTGTGTGGGTCAAAGACCTGAGTCAGGCCAAGCAAATTGTTGAAAAAAGCTATGACAAAGTGGAAGAAAGCTTCGGCGCCATCGTGGAAAGCATTGGTTTGAAAAATCCTGCATATAAGCCAGAAGAGCTTTTCGACGATGAGAAAACCTTTCTCAAAACCCTGAAAAAGAAAAAACTGGTCGAATTTGGCACCCGATTTTCAAGCAAAAGCCTCGAGCCCTTTCAGTTTGGTGGCAAACCACAACCTTCGTTCAACAAAGATTTTAACCTGCTCACCAATACCTTGCAAGATTATGCCCAGCAAGGTTTCGACAACCTGATTTGTTCGGATTCACCCAAGCAGCTTGAACGCCTGCACACGGTGATTGAGGAATTGGGCCACGACATCTATTTTCAAAGCATGTACCTGGCACTTCGGCAAGGTTTTGAAGACCCATTTTCTAAAACAATTTGCTACACCGATCACCAGATTTTCGACAGGTTTCACCGGTACAGGCAAAAGGAAAAGTTCAGCAAAAGCAAAGCCCTGACCCTTCGGGAACTGAAAAGTCTGCATCCAGGCGATTATGTAACGCACATCGACTATGGTGTGGGGCGCTTTGCCGGTTTGGAAAAAATAGAAGTCAGCGGCCACCAGCAGGAAGTGATTCGATTGGTGTATAAAGACAACGATTTCCTGTTTGTGGGCATTCATTCCTTACACAAAATTTCCCGCTATTCGGGCAAAGAAGGCGGGCCGCCACAGATCAGCAAATTGGGCTCCGACGAATGGGAAAACAAAAAGAGCAAGGCCAAGCGAAAGGTAAAAGACATTGCCAAAGAACTGATCAGCCTCTACGCCAAGCGCAAAGCAGCTCCGGGGTTTACCTTCAATCGGGACACATATTTGCAGGTGGAACTCGAATCGAGTTTTATCTACGAAGACACACCAGACCAGGCCAAAGCCACCGCCGACGTGAAAGCCGATATGGAAAAACAACACCCCATGGACCGATTGGTGTGTGGCGATGTGGGTTTTGGAAAAACAGAAGTAGCTATTCGTGCCGCATTCAAAGCAGTGGCCGACAGCAAACAGGTTGCCGTGCTGGTGCCCACCACCATTTTGGCCATGCAGCACTACAAAACCTTCAAAGAGCGCTTGATGAAGCTGCCCTGCACGGTGGAATACATCAACCGGTTTAAGTCGACCAAAGAAATTACCGAAACCATTAAAAAGGTGACTGAGGGGAAGATCGATATTTTGATTGGCACCCACCGCTTGGTGAGCAACGATGTGAAGTTCAAAAACCTGGGCTTGCTGATCATCGACGAAGAGCAAAAGTTTGGCGTGAAAACGAAAGATCGGCTCAAAGAACTTCGGATTAATGTTGACACGCTCACCCTCACCGCCACGCCCATTCCCCGCACCTTGCAGTTTTCGCTCATGGGTGCCAGAGATCTGAGCATCATTGCCACGCCTCCGCCCAACCGCCAGCCTGTTACCACCGAAGTGAAAATTTTCGATCAGGCGTTTATCCGTGATGCCATTCGGTTTGAGCTCGACCGGGGTGGACAGGTATTTTTTGTGCACAACCGGGTGCTCGACATCATGGAAGTGGCCAACCAGATTCTGCAACTGGTGCCCGATGCTAAAATTGGCGTGGCGCATGGGCAAATGGAGGGTTCGAAACTCGAAAACGTAATGTTGCGCTTCATTGAGGGCGAATACGACATTCTGGTGAGTACCAACATCATCGAGTCGGGGCTTGATATACCCAATGCCAACACCATCATCATCAACCGGGCGCACATGTTTGGCCTCAGCGACTTGCACCAAATGCGGGGCAGGGTAGGTCGAAGCAACAAGAAAGCCTATTGCTACCTGGTAGTTTCTGCGCAAACCGCTCTTACCTCCGATGCCCGCAAACGCCTGCAAACCCTGGAAGAATTTTCGGAGCTGGGCGATGGTTTTAAAGTAGCCATGCGTGACCTCGACATACGTGGGGCCGGCGACATGCTAGGTGGCGAGCAAAGCGGATTCATTACCGACCTGGGCTTTGATGCCTACCACAAAATATTGGACGAAGCCATTCAGGAACTGAAGGAAAACGAATTCAAGGCCCTGTTTGAGCATGAAATAAACCTGAAACCGGCCACGCAGGATTGCACCATTGAAACCGATCTGGAATTGCTGATTCCCGACACGTATGTGAGCAATATTTCGGAGCGACTTGGACTCTACACCCAGCTCGATGAGTTGAAAAACGAAGAAGAACTTGAGCTGTTTACTAAAAGCATACAAGACCGTTTTGGCGCCTTGCCAAAACCCGTGAAAGAGCTGATAAAATCGGTGAAATTGCGCTGGGTGGCCCAGCAATGCGGACTGGAAAAACTGGTCTTGAAAGAAAGCAACCTGAAAGCCTATTTTACCACCAAACCCGACTCGCCATTTTTCCAAAGCGACACTTTTGGCCACATACTGGCCTACGTGCAGCGCAACCCCCAAACCTGCCAAATGCGTGAAAATGGCAGAAAGTTAATTCTTACCATTAAGGGCATTAAGACGGTGGATGCAGCGGCGGCGGTGTTGGGGGAAGCGGGGGGAGTGGGGTGAGGATTATTTGACTTTGCCTCAATTGATTTACTCTCCAACCGAAAGAAAATTGAAGCCAACGTTATTAAAGTATGTGCAATTGCTAGTTTAGTAATTGGTTCGTGAAGACATAAACCATGTGAAGCAGTATTTTACTCTTGTAATTTAAATTCAATAAATGTAGTAAATCCCCATTTAGTGTGAGTTTTCAAATACTGACCAAAAAACGCAATTCCACTCCCATCATTTGATATATGAAATTCCCTACTGTAGAAAGATTTAATTGGAAAGTCAAAAACTTTACTTTGAATTATTTTGCCATTCTGACTATCAATTTCAAGATAAAATAGATAATCAGAAATTCTACATATAAAATTGATATTTCCATTTATTATCTTAGCAGTAAAAATTTCAAAATCGATGAATATCCTTGGTCCTTCAAACACATTCTTAAAACAGATTGGAAGAAAAAAAGTTTGAATGTTATTTTTTAAAAGCTGAACTTCATTAGAATACAATCCATAATTTAAATAAAATTCTTTATCAAATATTAATCTATTAAATCCATTTTCAATTTTAGATTTATTCTCTGTAAACTTAATTTCCTTAAATTTTTTAAATTGAAATTTTTGGGAATCGAATGAAAATATAATTGCTTTTCGATTATTAAACATATAAGAATATAGTTTGTCTTCTAAATCTGAATAAAAATACGTATCTAAACGACTATTAGTTTTTAAAGAATCTATAATAACATTTAATTCTTTGTCAAAATAAATTCGATAAATATAATTCTTGTTGGAAGCAATGAGAGTATCATTAAAATTAAAAATATTCTCAAAAAATATATTTAATGAATCGAATTTATTTTCGTTGACAAAATATAAAAGTTTATTATTTCTCCCTTTTATAAAGTATTCTTTATTTCTAGTAGCAAATAATTCATCGAAACCATCAATATTTATTTTAAAATCATGGTAATTGTGATTTATTATTCTGTTATCTGAGAAGGTTTTAACAAAGAATGATAAATCTTTTTCATAGATTTCTAAATTTGTCAAAGGATGAAAAAAAAATACTTTTGAAGTCTTTACAAAAAAACACCCTCCGAAATCAGTTGAATTGTAAAGTTCTTTAAATCCATATTCGGTTACCGATGCTATTCTATATGGTTTTAGTTCCTGATTATTTTTGTAAAAGTATTCAATTTCGATTGTAGAATTATTTGTTAAAAAAAGGAATTGTTTACTTGGTAAAACTTTTTTATAGAGATAAATCATGCTAATGCAGTCATTAAGATTACTCTTAACAATAAAATAATTCTTCGA
>Ga0247832_1000088_pt1 | contig 165681 bp, 155 predicted proteins | sample LaCruzMarch2015__10_FD_192407 | JGI IMG/M metagenome (GOLD analysis project Ga0247832, IMG submission 192407) | Freshwater microbial communities from meromictic Lake La Cruz, Castile-La Mancha, Spain - LaCruzMarch2015_4m | ecosystem: Environmental > Aquatic > Freshwater > Lake | place: Spain... | reverse complement strand
CGCGCTGCACCCAGCCCCGAGGTGGATTTTGAATACGTGATCCACAACGCCGATGGCGGCGAGGTGGAAAACTGTGGCAACGGCGCACGTTGCTTTGTGCGCTTTGTGCTCAGCATGGGGCTGACCGACAAAACCGCTATCCGCGTTCAAACCCATGGCGGTGTGATCGTGCTCCATGCCTTACCCGATGGTCATGTCATGGTCGACATGGGTGCACCGGTGTTTGATTTGCCGCAAGTGCCGTTTGATGTTTCCAAAGCCTCCCCGATCGAAGGCAGCCAGGGTTTGTGCTGGCATCTGCGCTTGACGACAGAAGACACGGTGGCCGTGGCAGTGTTGTCCATGGGCAATCCGCACGCGGTGCTGCGCGTGGACGATCTGGACAGCGCACCTGTTTTGCAATCGGGGCCGCTGATTGAAAACCATCCCGCCTTCCCCAATCGGGTCAACGCGGGTTTCATGCAAGTGGTTTCACGCGATCAAGTCCGTTTGCGGGTGTTTGAGCGTGGCGCGGGGGAAACCTTGGCATGCGGCACCGGTGCTTGCGCGGCGGTGGTGGCGGGCATTCGGCAGGGTTGGTTAGACCCCCAAGTGACGGTTCACACCCGCGGTGGTGTGTTGAAGATTGAATGGCGAGCGGATGGGCATGTGCAAATGAGCGGCCCGGCCACCACGGTATTTACTGGCGAGATGGAGATTCCTGAATGAACAACCCGATCAACCCGATCACCGAAGAAGACATCGCCCATTTTTTGGTCAACACACCGGACTTCTTTGAGCGCCATGCGGCACTCTTGTCGACGGTGCGCTTTGTCAGTCCCCATGGTCAACGTGCGGTGAGTTTGCAAGAGCGACAAGCGGACATGTTGCGCGAAAAAATCCGCGCGCTCGAGCACCGCATGATGGACATGATCCGTAACGGCAGTGACAACGCGGTGTTGGCAGACCGTTTGCATCGTTGGTCGCAAAACCTGCTCAACACGCAACAACCCAGCAATTTGCCCGGCGCGATCACCGACGAAATCCAACACCATTTCATGGTGCCTCAGGTCGCCATCCGTGTCTGGAACATAGATTCGGCCTACGACATTGAGCCCTTTGCCATGGGCATCAGTGACGAGGTGAAAAACTTTGCCGCTGGTTTAACGGCACCTTATTGCGGCGTGAATGCCGATTTTGAGGCGGTGCAATGGCTACAGCATCCGCATGAAGTGCAATCGCTGGCCATGCTGCCCTTGCGCATCACCCACACACCTTGGGTACTGGAGACCGATGCGGATACAAACACGGAAGACAAAACCATGGTCGGTTTGCTGGTGCTCGCCTCCCCTGACCCCCAGCGGTTTCATTCATCGATGGGTACCGACTTGCTTTCTCGTATTGCCGATTTGGCCAGCGCTGCGTTGACTCGCTTGCGTTGAAACCCCTTGTGTTGATGACTGCTGAACTGACCTCGATCCAACGCTATTTGGCGCATGCGCAGTTTGAAAAACGCTTGGCTGCTCGCACGCTGGCCCTGTACACCGCAGACCTCAAGCGATTGCAGGCTTTGGCTGCACAAGCCGGTCTGCGGGTCGAGGAAGTGCAGACCCACCATGTGCGCCGCTGGATGGCGGACATGCACAGCGCAGGCAGAACGCCACGCGGCATCGCCTTGATCGTTTCAGGTTGGCGTGGTTTTTACACCTGGTTGGGACGCGAAGCTGTGATTGACAGCAACCCCATGGCTGGCCTGCGCGCTCCCAAATCGCCCAAACCTTTGCCCAAAGCCCTCAACGTGGACGATGCAGTTCAATTGAGTGAATTTCGCCAAGAATCGCAAGACCCTTGGTTACAAGCGCGTGATGTGGCGATGGTCGAATTGCTCTACAGCAGTGGCTTGCGCGTTGCCGAACTGACAGGTTTGGACATCCAAGCCAGCGCCGTTGCGCGGGGCTGGATTGACATGGAAAGTGCCGAAGCGCATGTGTTGGGCAAAGGCGCCAAGCGTCGCAGCGTGCCTGTCGGCCAACAAGCCATGCAAGCCTTGAACGCTTGGCTTGCCTTGCGCAGCCAAGGCCTGCCGACGCAAGCCAGAGACCAAGCCGCCTTGTTTGTCGGTATGCGAGGCACCCGCTTGACTTCGCAATCGATTTGGCAGCGCCTGCGTCAACGTGGCATGCAAGCGGGCATGACCACCCCTGTTCATCCGCATATGCTGCGTCACTCGTTTGCCAGCCATGTGCTGCAGTCCAGCGGTGATTTGCGTGCGGTGCAAGAACTGCTGGGCCATGCCAATATCAGCACCACGCAGGTCTACACCCGTTTGGACTACCAACATTTGGCCAAGGCCTACGATGCCGCACACCCCCGTGCGCGTCGGAAAACCCCATGAAAACCATCACCCTCAAAGCAGGCAAAGAACGCTCAGCCCTGCGCTTTCACCCTTGGGTGTTTGACTCCGCGATCGCCAAAGGCGGTGCAGACCCGGGTGAAACCGTGCGGGTCGAGTCCGCCACAGGTCAGTTTTTAGGCTGGGCTTCATTCAGTCCCACCTCGAAAATCCGCGCTCGCATCTGGAGCTTTCGAGCCGATGAGCGGATCGACAGCGCGTTCTTTGAGCAACAAGTGGCAACCGCAGTGGCCATGCGTCAAAGGCTGCAAGTGCCCAGCAACGGTGTGCGTTTGATCCACGGCGAAGCTGATGGTCTGCCTGGCTTGATCGTCGACAGGTATGACGACACCTTGGTCGCGCAGTTTTTGTCTGCAGGCACAGAGCGGTTCAAAGCCGAGATCGTCAAAGCCTTGGTGCTGCACACTGATGCCAAACGGGTGTTCGAACGCTCAGACTCTGGCGTGCGTGGTTTGGAAGGCTTGCCAGCCGTCACAGGCTGGCTGCACCGCGCTGAGGGTGCGGGTGATGACACCTCTATCGTGATCCAGGAGCACGACTGGCATTTGCAACTTGACATCGCTGAAGGCCACAAAACAGGCTTTTACCTTGATCAGCGTGACAGCCGATTAAAGTTTGCAGAGTTCGCCAAGCGCTTGAATGTGAGCCAAGTCCTCAACTGCTATTGCTACACCGGTGGGTTCAGCGTGGCCGCGCTCAGCGGCATGCGGCAAAGCGGCGCATTGGGCGTGGGTGCTGAAGTGATTTCGGTGGATTCCTCCGGGCCTGCCATCGCCAAAGCCCGAGCCAATGTTCAGCGCAATGGGTTTGATGAGAGTCACGCAGGTTTCATGGACGCGGATGTGAATGCCACCTTGCGCAGTTTGCACAAAGAGGGCCGACAGTTTGACGGCATCGTGCTCGATCCGCCGAAATTCGCGCCCAGCGCTGCCCATGCAGACCGCGCAGCCCGCGCTTACAAAGACATCAACCGCTGGGCGTTCAAATTGCTCGCCCCTGGCGGCGTGTTGTTCACCTACAGTTGCTCGGGTGGCATACCGCCTGAGTTGTTCCATAAGATCGTTGCCTCTGCCGGCACCGATGCCCAAGTGGACGCCTACATACTGGAGCGGGTGCAAGCCGCCCCCGACCACCCGATGACGGTCAATTTTCCCGAGGGCGAATACCTCAAGGGATTGATACTGATGAAGAAATAAGCCACTTACTTGAATGCTGGCTAAACTGTTGCTTTGCATGTTCAGTTGAAAGATATCCCATGTTGATTCCCGCCACCGTGCTCACTGGTTTTTTAGGCTCAGGCAAGACCACCTTGCTCAAGCGCGTTTTGTCCGAGTCGCATGGCATGAAGATCGCCATCATTGAAAATGAGTTTGGCGAGGAAAACATCGACAATGAGATCCTGGTGGCCGACACCAAAGAGCACATCGTGCAAATGAGCAACGGCTGTGTGTGTTGCACCATCCGCGAAGACCTGCGCACCACCTTGCAAGACTTGGCTGAGAAAAAGCGAAAAGGCGAACTCGACTTTGAGCGGGTGGTGATAGAGACCACTGGCTTGGCAGACCCTGGCCCGGTGGCCCAAACTTTCTTCATGGACGACGAGATCGCTGAGAGCTTTTTGCTGGATTCGGTCTTGACCTTGGTGGACGCCAAGCATGCGGCACAAACCTTGAATGACCGCCAAGAAGCGCGTCGCCAAATTGGTTTTGCCGACCAAATCTTCATCAGCAAAAGCGATTTGGTCAGCAGCACTGAGCTCGATGCTTTGCAGCACCGCTTGAAACACATGAACCCACGCGCGCCGCAACAAACCGTGCATTTCGGTGAAGTACCGATCAGCAAGGTGTTCGATTTGCGGGGCTTTAACCTCAACACCACGTTGGAAATTGACCCAGACTTTTTGAACGATGGCGGTCATGACCACCACCACCATGATGGCGAGCATTGCGACCATCCCTCGCACCAGCATGATCACCACGGCGAACACGACCCTGCGTCAGGGCAGGGCCATGGACACCATCACCACCATGATGACGATGTCAAAAGCTTTGTGTTCAAGGCAGACCGGCCCCTGGACCCAGCCAAGTTGGAAGACTTTTTAGGTGCGATCGTCAATATTTACGGACCGCGGATGTTGCGTTACAAGGGGGTGCTGCACATGAAAGGTACAGAGCGCAAAGTGATTTTCCAAGGTGTGCACCAGCTCATGGGCAGCGATTTGGGCCAACCCTGGGAGCCCCAAGAGAAGCGAATGAGCAAAATGGTATTCATTGGGATCGATTTGCCTCGCGATATTTTTTTGCAAGGCCTGCAACAGTGCTTAAGCTGAGTACAATCCGCGCGCCATTGGCTTGGGTATGCATTTCACCCATCGCCTGGGCAAGCAGATGAACCTATAAATCAAACAGCAGCAATGGGCGCGGTGTTCAGACACCTGAAGCCGACCTGTCAGGAGACTTGCAGTGAAAACGACGAAGCGCCCCGCCAACCGCACAGCCCAGCCCAAAGCCGCAGCCAAAAAGACGGCGGTGAAAAAAACGGCAGTCAAAAAAGCACCAGTAAAAAAAGCACCAGTAAAAAAAGCACCAGTCAAAAAAGCACCAGCCAAAAAGTCGGCTGCTCACAAACCAGCCGTCAAAAAACCAGCCGTCACAAAAACGGTTCCCGCGAAAAAAGTGACCCCCTCCAAAAAAGCAGTTGCCACTCGTCAAACAGCCTCTCAAAAGTCGGCTTCAACCAAGGCCAAGCCACAGGTTAGCAAGCCCACTGTTGCCAAGAAACCGTTACCCGCTCAATCAGCCTCTAAATCCGTGACCACTGCTTCCAAGACCGCTAAAGCGGCGAAACCTGTTGCCGCTAAAACCGCAACTGCCAAACCCACCACAGGGGCCGCGCCCTCAGCCGTCGAGGTGGCCAAAAAGTCACCCCGTGCCGCCAAGGCCATGGCCATGATGCCTCCGCCCCCCGGACAAAGCGTGGCCTCGACCACTGCCAAGTCCAGTTATGGCCCCATCTCTGTGCCTTCCCTGCCTGCGGTGGTGCCGATGATTCCAGTCAAAGACCCCAAGCTGGCCAACAACTGGAAAACCAAAACAGCCGAAACCGTGACCGAAGCCGAAATCATGGCCATGTCAGACGACCACTACATGAACAGTTTTCAACTCGGATTTTTCCGTCACAAACTCGTACAGTTGAAAAACGGCATTTTGGTCAACGCCGGTGAAACCACAGAGCATTTGCGTGAAGACACGGTCATCGTGCCCGACCCCGCAGACCGTGCAACCATCGAAGAAGAACACGCCCTCGAGTTGCGTACCCGTGACCGTGAGCGCAAATTGCTGAAGAAAATTGAGCAATCCATCTCCCGCATCGACAGTGGTGACTATGGTTTTTGCGATGAGACAGGCGAGCCCATTGGCGTGGGGCGTTTGATCGCGCGACCCACCGCTACTTTGTCTTTGGAGGCGCAACAAAGACGCGAGCTCAAGCAGAAAATGTTTGGCGATTGATATTTCAGTCGCCTTTCGGCCACAAAGCAGGCTGCTACAGCCTGCTTTTTTTACGCCAAAATTGCTGATAAGTCACTTTGAGTCTAATCGCTAAGTGCTTATTTCATAACATGATTTTAATTGAGATGGTGGTTTGAAATATCGGCTAAGTTGTTGATTTTATTTGCTAAATCTCAGTTTAGGGCTTGTCTTCAAGAAAAACTCTGTTAAAGTGCAAACAAGTGGGATTTTGTGGAAAAAAGTGAGATAGCTTTTTCCCATCGCCTGTTCTCGTCACAAAGGGGTTTGTTGCTGTGTTTCAAGGCGCGTCGTCAATCAGTTTGGATGCCAAAGGCCGTTTATCGGTGCCGACCAGGCATCGGGACGTGCTGAGCGCGACGGCTGCCGGGCAGCTCACCATCACGCGTCACCCCCACGGTTGTTTGATGATTTTTCCGCGTGGCGAGTGGGAAAAATTTCGCGAGCGCGTGGCCGGATTACCGATGACAGCGCAATGGTGGAAGCGCATTTTTTTAGGCAACGCCATGGATGTGGACATGGACGGCACCGGTCGTGTGCTGGTGTCTCCAGAGTTACGGGCGGCGGCCCACATCAGTAAAGACGCGGTTTTGTTGGGCATGGGCACACACTTTGAGTTGTGGGACAAGTCCACTTATGACGATCTGGAAGCCCAAGCCATGCAGGGCGAGATGCCCGATGTGTTTCGGGATTTTTCGATTTAAAGTGGAATGGCAACGACTGAATGGGCACACACCACCGTCATGTTGAAGGAGGCGGTCGAGGCGCTGGACGTCCAGGCCGAAGCCACTTATGTCGACACAACCTTTGGCCGCGGCGGGCATGCAAAGCGCATCTTGGAGCAGCTCGGTCCGATGGGTCGGCTGATCGCCTTCGACAAAGACCCGCAAGCAGTCCAGGTGGCGCAGACCCTCAACGACCCCCGGTTGACGATCAGGCACCAGGGGTTCGCAGCCCTGAACCAACTGCCGCCCCACAGCGTGGCGGGCGTCTTGATGGACCTGGGAGTGAGCTCCCCGCAAATAGACAACCCCGATCGCGGCTTCTCGTTCCGCCAGGACGGCCCGCTGGACATGCGCATGGACACAAGCCAGGGCCCAAGCGTGTACGAGTGGCTGGAAGAGGCAAAAGTCGACCAGATAGCGCAGGTGATACGTGACTATGGTGAAGAGCGATTTGCCAACGGCATTGCCAAAGCCATCGTGGCCAGGCGCGAGGCGGGTCAATTGCCGTCCACCACATTGGGCATGGCAGCCTTGGTCGCTGAGGTGGTCAAAACCCGCGAGCCAGGTCAAAACCCAGCAACCCGCACTTTCCAAGCCTTTCGCATCTTCATCAACCATGAGCTCGATGAATTGCAACAAGCCCTCACAGCGAGCTTGGACGTGCTTGAGCCCGGGGGACGCTTGGTGGTGATCAGTTTTCATTCGCTCGAAGACCGCATGGTCAAGCAGTTCATCGTCAAACACTCGCGCGAGGTGTATGACCGGCGCACACCATTTGCACAAGCACCGCAATTGCCGTTCATTGCCTTGGGCAGGCAGCGGCCCAGCGATACAGAAATCAAGGCCAATCCGCGCAGCCGCAGTGCGATCATGCGGGTGGCCAAGCGTCAGCCAATCGGAGACATCGCATGACCCGGATCAGTGCATTGCTGCTGGTGGCGGTCATGCTGAGCGCGCTCTATTTGGTGAAAACCCAGTATGAATCCAGACGTTTGTACACCGAGCTTGACCGAGCCAAAGCACAAGCCCAGCGGCTGGAAACCGAATACGACCGACTCGATGTCGAGCGCGGTGCCGAGGCGACACCGCTGAGGGTGGAAAAACTCGCGCGCGAAGAGTTGCAAATGCGCACCATCTCGCCAGCCATCACCCAGTACGCCTCGCCCGATCAAGCGCTCGCGGATACTGGCACAGCCAAGGAGCAGCCATGAGCAGCCGCAGCGTGCAGTATGGCAACAACCCGTTGCTGGCCAGCCGCACGCCCATTTGGCGAAGCCAATTCATCGTGGTGTGTATCGCCTTGGGCTTTATTGGGTTGGTGTTTCGTGCAGCCTATGTGCAAGTGCTCGGCAACGCCTTCTTTCGTAAACAAGGCACGGTTCGGTTCGAGCGAAATTTGGAAATCCCAGCCAACCGGGGCAGGGTACTCGACCGCAATGGCTTGATCTTGGCCTCGAGTGTGCCCATGCCAAGCATTTGGGCCAGTCCAGAGGAAATGCAAATGGATGTCACCAAGCTCAAAAAATTGGCAGAGCTGCTGGAAATGCCCTATGCCGAGCTTGAACGCAAAGTCAAAAATCCCAAGAAAAGTTTCGTCTGGATAAAGCGTCAGATTGACATGGCCACCGGCAAAAAAGTCACCGAACTTGGTATCCACGGTGTCTACACACGCATGGAATACAAGCGCATGTACCCGCAGGGTGAGGCTGCAGCGCATATCGTCGGTTTCACCAACATTGAAAACATCGGACAAGAAGGGGTAGAACTCACCTTCAACTCACACCTGGGCGGCAAAAGCGGGTCAAGGCGGGTCATCAAGGATGGACAGGGTCAAGTGGTCGAAGGCATTGGCGACATGATCCCCCCCGAGGAGGGCCGTGACCTGCAGTTGAGCATCGACAGCAAAGTCCAGTACTTTGCTTACCAACGTTTGCGCGAAGCCGTGCTGGACAACCGTGCGGTAGCTGGAAGTGTGGTGGTGTTGGATGCGCAAAGCGGGGATGTCTTGGCTTTGGCCAATTACCCAAGCTACAGCCCAGACAAAAGAAGCAACCTGACAGGCGGGCAATTGCGCAACCGCGCCCTGACCGACACCTTTGAGCCGGGATCGACCATGAAACCTTTTGTGGTGGCCTTGGCCATTGAAAAGGGGGTGATCAAACCAGAGACCATGATTGACACCGCTCCTGGCAAGCTGAACTTGCATGGCATGACTGTCACCGATACCCACCCGCATGGCTTGCTGAGTGTCAACGAAGTCATCCAAAAATCAAGCAACGTGGGCACGGTCAAGATCGCCATGCGCATGCCTGCCAAGGACATGTGGGAGATGTACACCCAAGTCGGCTTTGGGCAAAAGCCCAAGCTGCCTTTTCCTGGCGCGGTGGCAGGACGATTGCGTGCCTACAAAACCTGGCGACCCATGGAGCAAGCCACCATGAGTTATGGCTATGGCTTGTCCACCAGTCTGTTCCAACTTGCACAAGCCTACACCGTGTTTGCGCGAGACGGCGAAGTCGCAACGGTGAGCTTGATCAAGCGACAAGAACAAACTGCCGGCGTGCGGGTCATGAGTGCGCAAAATGCTGCAGCGGTGCGCAATATGTTGCACATGGCCACGGGGTCTGGCGGTACCGCAGTCAAAGCGCAAACCATGGGCTATTCGGTGGGTGGCAAGACCGGTACAGCCCACAAGCTCGATGGCAAAAGTTATGCCCATAAAAAGTACAGAGGCTTTTTTGTGGGCATGGCCCCGATTGAAAATCCCCGCATCGTGGTGGCTGTGATGATTGACGAGCCGACGGCTGGTCTCTATTTTGGTGGTGATGTGGCTGCACCTGTGTTTAGCCAAACCGTGCAACAAACCTTGCGCATGCTGGAAGTGCAACCCGACATGACTGTCAAGCCCCAGGTAGTGGCCAAGGCAGAAGCGGAGTCGTTTTGATGCACCAATTGCAAACACCTGAGCAAGCCGCGCAGTGGTTACGCGCACGGGTGCACGGGCAACTGCATGCTGACCATCGAAAAGTTCGGTCAGGCGATGGGTTTTTGGCATGGGTGGGACAGTCTGCAGACGCCAGACAGCATGTGGTGCAGGCTTTGCAACAAGGTGCCAGCGCCTGCTTGGTCGAGGCACAAGGCATCGAGGCGTTTGAGGCGGTCAATGACTTGGCCTTGCATGACGCGCCGATTGGCAGTGTGGCTCAACTCAAAGCCGCCAGTGGTGCGATTGCAGATGCCTACCATGCGCACCCCAGCAGCCAACTTCACATGCTGGCAGTCACAGGCACCAACGGGAAAACAAGTACCGCTTGGTGGTTGGCGCAGGCCTTGACCAAGTTGGGAGAGCGTTGCACGCTGGTGGGCACACTGGGCTTGGGTGAGCCAGGACAGATGCAAAGCACAGGGCTGACCACCCCCGACCCGCTGGCATTGCATGCACAGCTGCGTAAATGGGTGGCGCAGGGCGTGCAAGCCTGTGCAATTGAGGCTTCATCCATTGGTATCGAAGAACACCGACTCAATGGTGTGCAACTGCGCACCGCGATATTCACCAATTTTTCGCAAGACCACTTGGACTACCACGGCAGCATGGACGCGTATTGGAAAGCCAAACAAAGCCTGTTTGATTGGCCTGGTTTGCAATCAGCCGTGGTCAATATCGATGACGCCAAAGGCCCTGTGCTGGTCAAGCATTTAAAACAGGGCACATGCAAGCTGTGGACTTTGTCTGTTCACACTGCCGCTGACTTGGTTGCCAAGCATGTTCAAGCCACGCCGCAGGGCATGTTGTTTGATGTGGTTGAAGGGTCAGATACCCAGCCGGTTCAGATCAATGCCATCGGTGAATTCAATGTCATGAATATGCTGGGCGTGATCGCCACCTTGCGTGACTTGGGTTATTCCCTGGCCCAAGCAGCACAAGCTTGTCAGGGGCTGCAAGCCGTGCCGGGTCGCATGCAACGCTTGGGTAGCCAATACCAACCTGCGGTGGTGGTGGATTACGCCCACACGCCCGATGCGGTGCAACATGCCTTGCAGGCCTTGCGTCCATGGGTGTCCACGCGTGCAGGCCGGCTGGTGTGTGTATTGGGTTGCGGGGGCAACCGAGACAGCACCAAACGTGCACCCATGGCGCGCATGGCAGAGCAATATGCAGATGAGGTGTGTCTGACCAGCGACAACCCGCGCGCCGAAGACCCAGCAGACATCCTCGCGCAGATGTGCGCTGGGCTGCAGCAGCCTCATAAAGTGGTTCAAGAGCCCGATCGTGCCAAGGCGATTGCACGCATGGTGTCCCAAGCCCGCGCGCAAGACGTGGTGCTGATAGCAGGCAAGGGACATGAAACCTACCAAGAAATCCAAGGTGTCAAGCATGGCTTCAGTGATGTTGACCATGCATCATTGGCATTGCACCAGTGGGGACGCGCATGAGCCTGCCCATGTCATTGAGCTTGCAACAAATGCATGACTGGCTGCCGGGAAGTCAGCTGGTGGGTGATCCCACCGCCCTGGTGCTGCGGGTGCACACCGATTCACGCAGCTTGCTGCCAGGCGATGTGTTCGTGGCGCTGCAAGGTGAGCGGTTTGATGGGCATGATTTTTTATCTCAACTGACATCTCAGGGTGTGACGGTGGCGATTGCACACCACGGATTGGCAGCTGTTGGTTTGATCGGTTTGCAAGTGCAAGACACCAAGGCAGCCTTGGCGCAATTGGCCAAGGCGTGGCGAAACCAATTCCGCTTGCCAGTCATCGCGGTCACAGGCAGCAATGGCAAAACCACGGTGACACAAATGATCGCCAGCATCTTGCGAGCTTGGAGAGGCGAGCATGTCCTAGCCACCCAAGGCAATTTCAACAATGAGATTGGCGTGCCATTGACCTTGCTGCGGTTGCGCGCGCATCACCAAATAGCGGTTCTCGAGCTGGGTATGAACCACCCAGGTGAAATTGAACAACTGGCCGACTGGGTTGCGCCCACGGTTGCTGTGGTGAACAACGCCCAACGCGAGCACCAGGAATTCATGCAATCCGTGGCAGCCGTCGCACTTGAAAACGGCATGGTCTTGAAGGCTTTGTCGGCACAAGGAGTGGCGGTGTTTCCCAACACAGACCGCCACCAAGCTGTTTGGCGAGACATGGCGGCACAGCACCAAGTCCTGGATTTTGGTGACAGCAAAGCAGCGGTGCACGCTGTGGCCGCCTCATGGCAAGGTATGGCGTGGGCATTGAAAATTCAAACCCCGCAGGGTTTGGTGGAGACGCAACTGGCTGTTGCCGGTGAACACAATCTGCACAACGCCTTGGCCGCTTGTGCAGCTGCGCTGGCGGCAGGTGTACCTTTGCCAGCGATTCAAGCCGGCTTGTCCGACTTTCAAGCGGTGACAGGCAGATCCCAAGCATGGCCAATCCAGTGGGCTTCACAACAGATCACCGTGATCGATGACACCTACAACGCCAACCCGGATTCGGTTCGGGCTGCCATTGATTTGTTGGCCATGTCACCGGGCCCGCGCCTGTTGGTCTTGGGTGACATGGGTGAAGTCGGTGAGCAAGGTTCGCAATTCCACCACGAGGTCGGGCAATACGCATTGCAAGCGGGGATTGAACATCTGTTCACCTTGGGCGAACTCAGTCAACACAGCGCGCAAGGCTTTCCCAGCGCACAACATGGCAACAACATGGAAGACATACAACACATGGTGACTCAACTTCTGCCGCAGGTCGCCACAGTGCTGGTCAAAGGTTCTCGGTTCATGCGCATGGAGAGACTGGTGCAAGGTCTGTTGGCTGGGCAAGGGCCTTTCGTGGCAAACACAGCCAAGGAGTCCTCATGTTGTTGAGTCTGGCGCAATGGTTGCAAAGCTTCTCTCCTGAATACGGCTTTCTCAGGGTGTTTCAATACCTGACTTTCCGAGCAGTCATGGCTGCCATGACCGCATTGTTGATCGGCTTGGTAGCCGGACCGATGGTCATTCGCAAGCTGGTGTCACTGAAAATCGGACAACCTATTCGCGGTTATGGTGTTGAAGCCCACTTGAGCAAGTCGGGCACGCCAACCATGGGCGGTGTGCTGATCTTGTTGTCGATCGCATTTTCAACCATGCTGTGGGTGGATTTATCCAACCGATTCGTCTGGATTGTGTTGCTGGTGACCCTGGGCTTTGGTGCCATCGGCTGGGTAGACGATTGGCGCAAAGTGGTGAACAAAGACCCCGAAGGCATGGCGTCGAGGGAGAAATACCTGTGGCAATCGCTGATTGGCTTGGTCGCAGCCTTGTACCTGGTGTTCAGTATTTCAGAGGTCAGCAACATGCGTGTGCTGGAACTGTTCATCAGCTGGGTTCGATCCGGCTTTGATGTCAGTTTGCCGCCCAAAGCCGGTTTGCTCGTGCCCTTTTTCAAGGAAATCAGCTATCCCTTGGGTGTGTTTGGTTTTGTCTTGCTCACATACCTGGTGATCGTGGGCTCGAGCAACGCGGTCAACTTAACCGACGGACTCGATGGCTTGGCCATCATGCCGGTTGTGATGGTGGGCTCTGCGCTGGGCATCTTTGCTTATGCCGCGGGTAGCGCCATCTATTCCAAATACTTGTTTTTGCCGCACATTCCCGGTGCTGGTGAGTTGGTGATTTTTTGTGGCGCGATCGCAGGTGCTGGCTTGGCCTTTTTGTGGTTCAACACACACCCAGCACAAGTCTTCATGGGTGATGTCGGCGCCTTGGGCTTAGGTGCTGCGTTGGGAACGATTGCAGTGATTGTTCGCCAAGAAATCGTGTTGGCGATCATGGGCGGCATTTTTGTGGCTGAGGCTTTGTCGGTCATGTTGCAGGTGACTTACTTCAAATACACCAAACGCAAATTCGGTGAGGGTAGGCGTATTTTCAAAATGGCGCCTCTACACCATCACTTTGAAAAATCTGGATGGAAAGAAACCCAGGTGGTGGTTCGTTTCTGGATCATCACCATGTTGTTGTGTTTGGTGGGCTTGTCCACCTTGAAGCTGCGTTAACCATGAACATGTTCAAGGGCCATCACATGCTGATCCTGGGTCTGGGAGACTCAGGCTTGGCCATGGCCCGTTGGTGCGCATGGCAGGGTGCTGAGGTCACAGTGGTCGACACGCGCGCGCATCCGCCTGGTTTGCATGTTTTGCAGGATGAGGCTGCGCAAGTGACTTTCAAGTCACAAGCATTGGATGCCACATTGCTGTCAGGCAAGCCAGTGCACGGCGTTTTCAAGAGCCCGGGCCTGAGCCCCGCTGACGTGGCGCCGGTTTGGCAAGCTGCCAAAGCCCAAGGCATTTGGGTTGGCACCGAGCTCAGCCTGTTTGCCCATGCCCTGGCGCAATTGAAATCCTCAGCCCAAGCCTATCAACCGCATGTGTTAGCGATCACCGGTACCAACGGCAAAACCACCGTGACCCGCTTGACCGGCTTGTTGCTGGAGAGAGCTGGCAAGGATGTGGCTGTGGCCGGCAATATTGGGCCGACGCTGCTCGATACCTTGCGGACGCGTTGGGCAGAAAAGCCCCAAGTATGGGTGCTGGAGTTGTCGAGTTTTCAATTGGATGAGGTGACTGACTTTGAGCCCACGGCCGCATGCCTGCTCAATATCACCCAAGACCATTTGGATTGGCACACTGACATGGCGGCATACGCACAGGCCAAGGCAAACGTTTGGGGCAAGCATGGTGTGGGCGTGTTGCCAAAGCACGATCCAGGCGTGATGGCCTGGTGGCCGCAAGACAGCACAGACAAAAAAGCCGTGCCCAGGCCGCGGATCGGTTTCGGCCCGGATGAACCCCAGACAGCGGGTGACTTTGGTTTGGCGACCATCAACGGCATGACCTGGCTGGTTCGGGCTGCGCCATCGGAAGAGCCCGTGAGCAAACGCGCCAAACCGAGCGATGAGCCCTTGCATCTGCAGCGTTTGATGCCTGCGGATGCCTTGCGCATCAGGGGTCAACACAACGCACTCAATGCATTGGCGGCATTGGCACTGGCCAGCACTTGCAGCCCAGCTTTGGCACCTTTGCTGCATGGCTTGCGAGAGTACCAAGGCGAGCCGCACCGTTTGTCTTCGGTGGCCATTGTCAATGACATCGAATATGTCGATGACAGCAAAGGGACCAACGTGGGTGCCACGGTCGCGGCCATCAACAGCTTGGGCATGGATCGACAGTTGGTCGTGATTTTGGGTGGTGAAGGCAAGGGCCAAGACTTCTCACCGCTGATTGAACCCGTGGCGCGGCATGCGCGCGCCGTGGTCTTGATGGGCCGAGACGCCGCACAAGTGGGTGAGACGTTGCGCATCAACGGGGTCGAGCAGCACATGGCCAATGACATGCAAGATGCCGTTCGAGCAGCCACGCAGTGTGCCCGTGCTGGCGACCTGGTGCTGTTGTCGCCTGCATGTGCCAGCTTGGACATGTATGCCAATTACGTGGCACGGGCCGATGCATTTTCAGAAGCGGTCACTGAATTGGCCAATGGGGAGGTCAACGCATGAGCACTTCATCCCTTGGCTGGGGAGGGCGGGTCAGCAAATGGCTCGGCAGCCAACCCAAGGACAGCATCGATGCTTTGCCGGTTCGTTTGCATGGGCATGAATTCACCAGCACCGGTGCAGCACCCGGTAGCGTGAAGGGTTTTGACCAAGCATTGATATGGGCAATTGCAGGCCTCTTGATGTGGGGCCTGGTGATGGTTTATTCAGCATCCATTGCCCTCAATGACAACGCGCAGTCGAGTGGCCTGTCGCAGGCCCACTACCTGATCAGACACAGCTTTTCATTGGGCATTGCATTCATCGTCGCCTTGTTGGTTTTTCAGGTCTCCATGGATACCTGGGAGAAGGCGGCACCATGGGTTTTCATCGCATCCATCGTACTGCTGATAGTGGTGTTGCTGCCTTTCATCGGCAAGAGTGTCAATGGCGCCAGGCGCTGGATCAGTTTTGGGGTGATGAATTTCCAGCCCTCTGAATTGGCCAAACTCGGAACCTTGCTTTATGCGGCCGATTACATGGTGCGCAAAATGGATGTCAAGGAAAAGTTTTTCAAGGCAGTCACACCGATGGGAATCGCCATTGGCATCGTCGGCTCGCTGTTGCTGGCAGAACCCGACATGGGCGCCTTTTTGGTGATCGCAGTCATCGCCATGGGTATTTTGTTTTTAGGCGGTGTCAATGCAAGGATGTTCTTGCTGATGGCCGGAATTTTGGTGGTGGCATTCGGTTTGATGATCGCGCTCTCGCCATGGCGGCGCGAGAGGATTTTTGCCTACCTCGACCCCTTTGGTGCAGCGCACGCCCTGGGCAAAGGTTTTCAACTGTCACACTCTTTGATTGCGTTTGGCCGAGGCGAAATTTTTGGCGTCGGTTTGGGTGGCAGTGTTGAAAAGCTTCACTGGTTGCCCGAGGCGCACACCGATTTCTTGTTGGCCGTCATTGGTGAAGAGTTTGGCTTGGTCGGTGTTGTCATCGTGATCGGTGTGTTCATGTGGCTGACCCGCCGCATCATGTTCATTGGTCGCCAAGCCATTGCCATGGACCGCGTGTTCGCCGGACTGGTGGCGCAAGGTGTGGGCATTTGGATCGGCTTTCAAGCGTTCATCAACATGGGCGTGAATTTGGGCGCATTGCCCACCAAGGGTCTGACATTGCCACTCATGAGTTATGGCGGGTCGGCGATCTTGCTCAACCTGATTGCCCTGACCATTGTGCTCAGGGTTGACCATGAAAACCGCTTGCTGATGCACGGAGGTCGTGTATGAGAAAACGCATAGCCTTGGTGATGGCAGGCGGCACAGGTGGCCATATTTTTCCGGGCTTGGCATTGGCCGACCTGTTGCGAGAAAAAGGTTGGCAAGTGCATTGGATGGGTGCGCCCGCACCCAGCATGGAGAGTCAATTGGTGCCTGCCCAAGGATTTGCGTTTGAAAGGGTTCGTTTCGGCGGTGTGCGCGGAAAAGCCGTGTTGACCTTGGTCTGGTTGCCGATGGGCTTGTTGCAGGCATTTTGGCAAAGCCTGAAGATCATTCGGCGCATCAAGCCTGATGTGCTGGTCGGATTTGGCGGTTACATCACCTTTCCGGGTGCCATGATGGGAGTGCTGTGTGGCAAACCTTTGGTACTGCACGAGCAAAACGCGGTCGCCGGCACAGCCAACAAAATACTCGCGCAATTGGCCGATCGGGTGCTGAGCAACTTCCCCGAGGTGTTGCCGAAAACCCATTGGGTAGGCAATCCGTTGCGGCAAGCCTTCACCGCATTTCCCCCGCCATCTGCGCGTTTTGCGCAACGAAGCGGACCGTTGCGAATCGTGGTGGTGGGTGGCAGTTTGGGCGCACAAATACTCAACCAGGTCGTGCCACAAGCATTGGCCTTGCTGCCCTCGCATCAACGCCCTGAGGTGGTTCACCAAGGCGGTGCCAAGCACCTGGAAGCCTTGAAAACAAACTATGCCAATGCACAGGTGGAGGCAAGCTTGGTGGCTTTTATCGACGACACAGCCTCGGCTTTTGCACAGGCTGATTTGGTGATTTGCAGGGCTGGGGCCAGCACGGTGAGCGAATTGGCGGCGATTGGTGTTGCCGCCCTGATGGTGCCCTTTCCCCATGCAGTCGATGACCATCAAACCGCCAATGCCCAATTTTTGTCGTCTCAAAACGCGGCTTGGTTGATGCCACAGACAGACTTGACTGCCATGGCATTGGCGCAGTTCATTGCAAACACAGACAGGGACAAGCTGGAACAAGTCGCCATCAAAGCTTATGCCTTGCGTAAAACCCATGCAGCGCAAGACATGGCCGTTGCGTGTGAGGAGTTAACCGCATGAAACATGCCATCCGTCATGTGCATTTCATCGGTATCGGTGGCGCGGGCATGAGCGGCATCGCTGAAATATTACATAACCTGGGCTACACCGTGTCAGGTTCAGACATGGTCGACAGCCCGGTGTTGAGGCGCTTGCAAGCCATGGGCATTCACACCCATGTGGGCCACAACGCATCCCATATCGCGGGTGCAGGTGCCGTGGTGACATCTACCGCGGTCAAAGCAGACAACCCGGAGGTGGTTGCTGCGCATGAAAAATGGGTACCTGTGGTGCCCAGGGCAGTGATGCTGGCTGAACTCATGCGATTAAAGCAGGGCATTGCGATTGCGGGCACCCATGGCAAGACCACCACCACGAGTTTGGTCGCCAGCGTTTTGGCGCAAGCTGGCTTGGACCCGACATTTGTCATTGGTGGTCGATTGATCAGCGCGGGAGCAAACGCCAAGTTGGGCTCGGGTGAATACATCGTGGTGGAAGCGGATGAGTCCGATGCATCCTTCTTGAACTTGAATCCGATCATGTCGGTGGTCACCAATATCGATGCCGATCACATGGAAACCTATGGCCATGACTTCAATCGCTTAAAGGCCGCTTTCATCGAGTTTTTACACCGAATGCCTTTTTATGGGGCTGCCGTGTTGTGCGCAGACGACCCGGTGCTGGCGAGCATGTTCACCGAAGTGTCACGACCGATCACCAGCTATGGTTTGTCAGCAGACGCTCAGGTCAGAGCCTTGGATGTCCGGGCAGTCGGTTCGCAAATGCAATTTCGTGTCTCGCGCAGCAACGGTATCACCCTGCCAGACTTGAACATTCAATTGAATCTGCCTGGTATTCACAATGTGCTCAATGCACTGGCTGCGATTTCAGTGGCCGTCGAGCTCAATGTGCCAGATGAAGCCGTCGTGCAAGCCTTGGCTGAATTCAAAGGCGTTGGCAGGCGGTTTCAAAGTCATGGCGAACACTTGGCTGCTGATGGCGGCCACTACACCCTGATTGAAGACTACGGACACCATCCCGTTGAATTGGCGGCCACTTTGGCTGCCGCACGTGGTGCTTTTCCAGGCAGGCGATTGGTGCTGGCATTTCAGCCACACCGCTACACCAGAACACGCGATTGTTTTGAAGACTTTGTGCGGGTCATGCGAGATGCAGACGTGGTGTGGTTGACTGAAGTGTATGCAGCCGGTGAAGAACCGATCGCGGCAGCCGATGGACGATCCTTGGCGCATGCACTGCGTGTGGCGGGGCAGCAGGCAGTGGTGTTTGCCCAAGATTTAACCCAACTCGAAGACATATTGCGAGGCAACACGCAAGATGGTGATCTGGTGATGTGCATGGGCGCAGGCTCGATTGGCCAGTTGCCAGGCAAATTGAGGGGTGTCAAGCATGCAGCAGGTAAACCCAAGCTCCAGGTGGTCAGGCCATGACACTATTTAGCATTCAAACCGCCAAGGTGGCTGTGCTTTTGGGTGGTCAATCCGCAGAGCGAGAGATCTCCCTGATGTCTGGCCAAGGCGTGCTCAAAGCACTGCTTGCCAGTGGCGTGAATGCACATGCCTTTGACCCGGCCAGTAGTGCCTTGCAGGCATTACCCGACATGGGATTCACGCACGCCTTCATCTGTTTGCATGGGCGTCACGGAGAAGATGGCACGGTGCAAGGTGCTCTCGAACTCATGGGCATTCCATACACCGGCTCAGGTGTCATGGCATCGGCCGTGGCCATGGACAAACACATGACCAAGCGTTTATGGTTGGCTGACGGTTTGTCTACGCCTGCATCCGTTTGGTTGGCGGCGTCCGAGCAATCCCCTGAAAACATCAACGCGATCGCTGGCAAACTGGGTTTGCCTTTCATCGTCAAGCCGCCACATGAAGGCTCCTCAATTGGCGTGAGCAAGGTTGGTGCAGTGGCTGACATCATGCCAGCCGTGGCACTGGCCACCCGTTACGACCCAGACCTGCTGTGCGAGGCTTTCATTCAGGGCGAAGAGGTGACTTGTCCAGTGCTGGGCGAAGGTGCGTTTGTGCGGGCACTGCCAGTGGTGAGAATTGCAGCCCCCGAAGGCGCTTACGACTACCAAAACAAATACTTCACCGACAGTGTGCAGTACCACTGCCCCAGTGGTTTGCCGGCCCAAGAGGAGGCCGCCATTCAGGCGCTGAGTGTGGCGGCTTATCAGTCCTTGGGCTGCCGGGGATGGGGTCGTGCCGACATCATGATTCGCGCCAGTGACCGAAAACCGTTTTTGCTCGAAATGAACACCAGCCCCGGCATGACAGACCATTCATTGGTGCCGATGTCAGCCAAGGCGGCGGGCATGTCCTACCCAGCTTTGTGCATGGCGATTTTGCGCAGTGCCAGGCTCGACAGCGATCTGGGGGTAAAACAACCATGAGTACCAGGTATTCGATGCAGATACAGGAAAAGCCAGAGCTGGCTTTGGATGTGCGATTGATGAACATCACCAGTGTGTTGCTGCTCCTGGCTTTGTCGGTGGCCAGCGCTGTTGTGGTTTTGTGGTGGGCGTTGCGTCATCCAGTGTTTTCCATCAACACCATTTCAGTCAGTGGCGATGTGCGCCACAACAACGAAGTCACGCTCAGGGCCAATGTGCTGCCACGCTTGCAAGGCAGCTTTTTCACGGTAGACCTGCTGCAAACCAAAGCAGCATTTGAAAATGTCCCGTGGGTTCGTCAAGCCATGGTCAAGCGTGAGTTTCCTGACCGCTTGCAGGTGTATTTATTCGAGCACGAGCCAGTGGCCTATTGGGGCGCGGAATCAGATTCCCGCTTGCTCAACCAGCAAGGCGAGGTGTTCAGTGCGAACTTTGGTGAATTGGAAGATGAAAACCTGCCGAACTTGAACGGCCCGGACTCCGAATCAGTGCGGGTGTTGCACATGTTTCAAGCGCTGGCCCCGGAATTGGAAAAACTTGAATTAAAGGTCCATGGTCTGGAGCTCACGGCCCGAGGCAGTTGGCGCGCGCAACTCAAAAGCGGAGCCAGCATTGAACTCGGGCGTGGCAACGAAGCGCAAATCATGGCGAGGGTGCAAAGGTTGAGTCAAACACTGGCGCAGGTGAGCCAGCGTTATGGCCGACAGGCGCAAGCCTTGGAATCGGCAGATTTGCGGCATGTGAATGGTTATGCACTGCGTTTGCGCGGTGTCAGCACATTGGATACGACAGCAACGAGGTAAGTACAAAGAGGTTCTCATGGCAAAAGAGTACAAAGACTTGGTGGTGGGTTTGGACATTGGCACCAGCAAAGTCATGGTGGTGGTCGCTGAAGTCTTGCCTGGTGCAGAACTCAAACTCGCTGGCTTGGGCATCGCGCCGAGTAATGGTTTGAAGCGCGGCGTGGTGGTCAATATCGATGCCACGGTGCAAAGCATTCAGCAGGCTTTGAAAGAGGCCGAGCTGATGGCCGACTGCAAAATAACCCGTGTCTACACAGGCATCACCGGCAGCCATATTCGTGGCATCAACTCGCATGGCATGGTGGCTGTCAAGGACCGCGAGGTGACCGCTGCCGATGTGGCTCGCGTCGTGGAAACAGCCAAAGCAGTCAACATATCGACAGATCAACGGGTCTTGCTGGTCGAGCCCCAAGAATTCATCATCGACGGACAAGATGTCAAGCAACCGATTGGCATGAGTGGTATTCGTCTGGAAGCCAAAGTGCATATCGTCACAGGCGCACAAACAGCCGCAGAAAACATCATCAAGTGCGTACGCCGTTGTGGTTTGGATGTAGACCATTTGATGCTCAACCCCTTGGCCTCGAGTTTGTCGGTGCTCACCGATGATGAGCGTGAATTGGGTGTCGCCTTGGTGGACATTGGTGCTGGCAGCACCGACATTGCCATCTTCACCGGTGGCGCGATTCGCCACACCGCGGTCATCCCGATCGCAGGCGACTTGATCACCAGCGACATCGCCATGGCTTTGCGTACACCCACCAAAGACGCTGAGGACATCAAGGTGGAATCGGGCTTTGCCAAACAACTGCTGGCTGATCCGAATGTGCAGGTCGAGGTGCCTGGTTTGGGTGACCGAGGCCCACGCATGCTCAGTCGACAAAATCTGGCGGGTGTCATCGAGCCACGCATCGAAGAAATTTTTCAGTTGGTGCAGCAAGTGCTGCGCGATTCTGGGTACGAGGAGGTTTTGTCCTCAGGCATTGTGCTGACCGGTGGCAGCGCAATGATGCCCGGCATGATCGAGTTGGGCGAAGACATCTTTTTGAAAGCGGTGCGCCGTGGCGTGCCGCGCTACAGCAGTGCTTTGAGTGACATGGTGTCACATCCACGTGCCGCCACCGTGATGGGCTTGCTCGAAGAAGCACGAATGGCACGTTTGCGCGGCTTTCGGGTGGCACAAAAAAATGGCTCCATGAAAACCGCTATGGGGCGGGTCAAGGACTGGTTTGTGGGGAACTTTTAACCATGACATCTTCTACACACATGTATGTAAAGCGAATGCAGCCGCGACCACTGACGGGTCGACGATGGCGACCCTGTATCCGTGGCGCACCGCCTGGCTGAATGATGTGAGCATGACAACAAACACAAAAGGCAACTGCATTAACTGAATCGGAGAAACAACATGAGTATTGAAATGATCGAAACAAACGAATTCAACCCAGAAACACAAATCCGCGTGATTGGCGTGGGCGGCGGCGGCGGTAATGCTGTTGAACACATGATCAACAGTGGTGTGCGCGGCGTGGAATTCATCTGCGCCAACACCGATGTCCAGGCATTGAATGTCAGCTCAGCCAAGCGGGTCATCCAGTTGGGCGACAACGGCTTGGGCGCAGGCAGCAGGCCTGAGCGTGGTCAAGCCGCTGCAGAGGCTGCGGTTGAGACCATTCGCGAGGTGTTGCAAGGCGCCAACATGGTGTTCATCACCGCAGGCATGGGCGGGGGCACCGGCACCGGCGCGGCACCCGTGGTTGCTCGCGTGGCCCGCGAAATGGGCATCCTGACTGTCGGTGTGGTCACCAAACCGTTTGATTGGGAAGGCGGTCGCCGCATGACCAATGCCGAAGCCGGCTTGGCCGAGTTGGAAGCCAATGTCGACTCCTTGATCGTGGTGCTGAATGAAAAACTGCTCGAAGTCTTGGGTGACGATGTCAGCCAAGACCAGGCCTTCTCTTTTGCCAATGATGTCTTGAAAAATTCCGTGGGCGGCATTGCAGAAATCATCAATGTGGAAGCCTTGGTCAATGTGGACTTTGAGGACGTGCGAACCGTCATGAGTGAGCAGGGCAAAGCCATGATGGGCACTGCCACTGCCAGTGGCCCCGACCGCGCGCGCATTGCCGCCGAGCAAGCCGTGGCATGCCCTTTGTTAGAAGGTGTGGACATGACCGGTGCCAAAGGCGTGTTGGTGCTGATCACCGCAGCCAAAGGCGCGTTGAAACTGGCCGAGTCGCGTGAAGCCATGAACACCATCCGCGCCTTTGCCTCGCCAGAAGCGCATGTGATTTACGGCACGGCTTACGATGAATCCTTGGGCGACCAAATCCGCGTGACCGTGGTGGCGACCGGTTTGGCGCAAGCCGGGCGGCGAGTGGCTCCACCCTTGTCGGTGATCCGTACCGGTACCCATGATGTGTCTTACCCCACCGCACAAGCAGTCATGCCCAGCATGCCATCGACCAGCAGCAGTTCCTCCGCCAGCAGCGACAGCATGCCCAATGGCATGGCGACACCCAACCCCAAGCCTGATTACGCCAGCACGAATGTCAATGTGCCCAGCGTTTGGCGAACCCGTGACAGGACGCAAGCCGCGGCCAAGGTTGATGCCATGTCATCCGGCGGCATGGACAATTACGAGATCCCTGCGTTCTTGCGCAAGCAGGCTGACTAAAATCACCAGGTGCTGAAACAACGAACACTCCTGTCGATCACCCGCGCGGTGGGTGTGGGCTTGCACAGCGGTCAGCGTGTGGAATTGACCTTGCGGCCGGCGCCACCCGACGCTGGCGTGGTGTTTCGCCGCACCGATTTGGCGCATCCGGTGGACATACCTGTCAGCGCCACCGCGGTCACAGACACCCGCATGGCTTCCACCATATCAGCGCAAAACGCCAAGGTGCACACGGTTGAACACCTGATGTCAGCCTGTGCTGGTCTGGGCATTGACAACCTTTATGTCGATATCACGGCAGAAGAAGTGCCTATCTTGGACGGCTCTTCCGCATCGTTTGTGTTCCTGTTGCAAAGCGCTGGCATTGCTTTGCAAAACGCCCCCAAGCGGTTCATCCGCGTGGTCAAGCCTGTGGCGGTTGAGCAGGGGGAGGGAGAAAACAAAAAATGGGCACGGTTGACACCGCACCATGGCTACAAGCTGAGTTTTGAAATTGACTTTCAGCACCCGGCGGTCGACTCCACCGGGCAGCGGGTGGAGTTTGACACTGAATCAGGCAGCTATGTCAAAGACATTGCCAGAGCGCGCACCTTTGGCTTTACCAAGGATGTTGAACACATGCGGGCCAATGGTTTGGCTTTGGGGGGCGGGCTAGACAACGCGATCGTGATGGACGACTACAAGGTACTCAACAGCGAAGGTCTGCGCTACGACGATGAGTTTGTCAAACACAAGATCTTGGATGCGATGGGCGATTTGTATTTGCTGGGCAGGCCTTTGTTGGCTGCCTACAGCGCATTTCGCTCTGGGCATGCCTTGAACAATCTGCTGCTGCGCGAACTGCTCAGCCGCCCCGATGCCTATGAACTCGTCAGCTTTGAAGATGAGCGACAAGCACCCAAAGGCTTGGCCCAACTGGCACCTGCCTGGTGATTACTTGTTGGCCAACAACCCAGTGATGTGCCGCGCATGGGCATGTGTGATTGCCAAGCCCAAGGCATCTGCGGCATCCGGCCCAGGCAGACCAGGCAGCAGCAGCAAGCGTTTCACCATTTCTTGAACCTGCGCTTTGGCCGCTTTGCCATGCCCGGCGATTGCTTTTTTCATTTGCAGCGCGGTGTATTCAGACACAGGCAAAGCGGCATGCGTCAATGCAGTCAAGCATGCACCACGGGCTTGACCCAGCAACAAACTGGCTTGCGGGTTCATGTTGACGAACACGATCTCCACCGCGGATTCATGCGGCTGATAGCGGGCAACAACCTCCTGAATGCCTTTGAAAATCACTTGCAAACGTGCAGGCAAATCACCGCTTGGCAGGTGCATGGTGCTGATCGTGCCGCTGGCCACATACTGCAACTGTGTGCCATCACTGCAGACCACACCAAAACCTGTGTATTGCAAGCCAGGGTCAATGCCCAAGATCTTTATGGACCCAGCGCTCAAGGCAACTCCGCATGCGGCATGCGCGCCAAAATGGTTTGGGCGCGACCTGCCAGGTAAGGTGAGCGGGGAAACTTTTCATAGTATTTTGGACGAGGCAACATCACAGCCAAACGAGCGCATTCCCATGCGCTGAGTTGCTTGGCAGGGCGGCGGTAATAGTGCTGCGCGGCGGCTTCAATGCCAAACACGCCTTCTCCCCACTCGACACTGTTGAGGTAAATTTCCAAGATGCGTTCTTTGTCCAGGATGAGTTCGAGGACCAAGGTTAAGAACAACTCTTGTGCTTTGCGCAGCAGATTTCGCTCGCCACTGAGAAATAAATTCTTGGCCAACTGTTGGGTAATGGTTGAGCCCCCCACCACCTTGACCGACTTGGCATGCGCAGACGGCGCTTGAGCACGGGCTTGAGCCCGTGCTTGTGCTTTGGCATTTTTATTCCATGCTTTCTCCAAAGCATCCCATTGCACCCCACCATGGTTGGCAAATACATCGTCCTCAGAGGCAATCACTGCGCGTTCGATGGCTTTGGGATGCTGCAGCGCCGATACCCACTCATGACGCCATCGAAGTGTTTCATGTTTGCGTGCAATGCGCAGGGCCTCAGAGCGTTGAAACGAGGTGGACCAGGGGTCTATCGACTGCATGCTGACAATACGCAGTACAAAAAAAAGCTGAAGACCGATGATGGACAACGCGACCAGGGCAAGCCAGCGAAGCCAGGGATTGAAACGGGATGGGACGCTCATCTCATGGGCCTTGCAACGATGTTTGCAAAGTATTGCTGCGTTCAAAACTGAAGCGAGTCACCAAAGCCAATTGATCCATTTGTCGACGCATGTCTTGACTGAATGGCCCAAACGGTCCAGCGGCTTGGGCGATCAGTTTGGCTTGTCCATCCAGTGCGGGATTGCCAGAACTGACAGACACATCCGTGCTGAGGACTTGGCCACGGGCATCTATCGTGATGACCATGATCAAGCTGCCGTACATTTTTTGGCCCTGTGAATGCGGAAAATAAAGGGTTCCACGCGCTTCGATTTTCCGTCTCAGTTGCTCGTAGTAAAGCGCGTAGGCAACTTCCTTGGTACTTGGACTGACATACCGTTTGCGTGGTCTCGCGTTTTCTTCTTGGATACGTTGTTCGATTTGCGCGAGCATTTTCAGCAACTGCTGGCGTTGCCGCTCCACAGAAGGGTCGCTGGGTTCGGGTGTGTTTTGTTGCAGCGTGGCCAACATCTGTTTGGTTTGGGCCAGCAAGGCTGTTTGGGCCATTTCACGCTGTGTAATCTGGCTGCTGATATGGTCATCTGCCGCGCCTGTTTGACTGCGTTGGGCGTTGACCAGCGGCGAAGTGGCCCGTGCTTGTTGCAGATCACCGCCGCCTGCTAAGTTGGTTTGTGCCAAGGCTTTCGCATTGGGCTGGGATTTTTCGTCAGAAACGGTGTTGACCAAAATCACTTCCAGGCCTGAGTCACGCACCAAACGGTCCATCCGCTCTGGCACACCCAATTGGACGGACAAAAGTCCCATGTGAATCAATACCGAAAGGCCCCAAGCCCATTTCATGGCGCAGTCTCTCCTGCCTCAGGTTCGGACAGATCGACCGCAATCGTCAGCGTTCCCGCCGTGACCTCGTCCTCATCCTCTGGCGCGGGCATCGACTCGGGCTGGTCCAAGGCATGCAAATACTGGGTTTGCAGGTCCAAGGAGATCAAATCCATGGCCACAATGCGAACCCGAATCGAGCTGCCGCGCTCAAGGGGCGGCGCAGCTTGGACTGAAAAAACCAAGGGCAATGTGTTGGCGCGCGCCAAAGGCTGCTCGCCAGGGTAGGACTTCAATACCGCCGCATCCAACTCGGTCACGCCTTGTTGTTTCAAATATTGCAAGGTCCAAAAACGCTCCATGCTCGATTGGTGAGCGTTGTAGGCGCTGTAGGCGGTGTCAAACGCCGAGATGATGCCAAACAGATCTGCATCTTTGGGCTTGAACGGGGCCACCAAAGCAGCGGTTGCACCATGTCGCGCGCAGGCAATCAGTTGCCACTGGTTGACCAAATCGGTGTAGCGTCTGAGTGGTGAGGTGCTCCAGGCATAGCTGGGGACACCTATGCCAGCATGGGGCAGCGCCTTGGTGCCCATGCGCACTTTGATACCAGGGGCCAAACTGGCTTGGCTGCGGTAGATGGCAGGCACACCCAAACTGGCCATCCACTGACCCCAGGTGCTGTTGGCCAAAATCATGGCTTCGGCCACGATCAAATCCAAGGGAGCGCCACGTTGGCGAACTGTGATGTTGACCTGTTCATGGCCTAGGGGGCCGTCCTCGGCTGTGTCTTCCAAGCGGAAGTGGTAGTCTGGGCGATTGAAAGTTTCTGGTTTGCCACGAACCACTTCCCTTTGGGCTTTGAGGTGCTTGGCCAGCCGAAACAAAAATGCCATTTCCGCGTGTGGCATTTTGGGCGCACCGGGCACCGCGGTTGGTCCGGTTTGTGTGAGCCATGCTTCGGTGACCACGGCGTCCAATTGGTCGTGCCGCAAGTTGGCTGCGATCGGGACCCGTTCAAGCCGGGTGGTGCTTGCTTGGATCGCCAACGTGCTTGCGTCCCATTGCACATAGAGGGACAAGGCGGGGCAGTCGTGCCCCTCTTTCAAGGTGAATTGCTCAACGATGCTGTCGGGCAGCATGGTGATTTTGTGACCCGGCATGTAAACCGTGGACAAACGGGAGCGACCCAGCGCATCCAAATCGCTGCCTGGTTGAACCGCCAAGCCCGGGGCGGCAATATGGATGCCCAAGGTGATGCTGTCAGTGCCCAAGCCTTGCACCGACAACGCATCGTCAATTTCAGTGGTTTGGGAATCGTCAATCGAATAGGCCCGCACGTCAGCCAGTGGCAACAAGCTGCTGTCCGTTGGCGCTTGCAGTGGCGGAAACTGCGTGCCTTTGGGAAAGTTGTCAAATAAAAATCGTTGCCAATGAAAATCATAGGCCGAGCGAATGGCGCCGGCTTGTTGCAATAACGCCAGTGGGGGCAGCCCACTGCTGCGAGAAGCCTCCACCACAGCCCGGTACTCTGGCGCATTTTTGTCCGGCTTGAACAAAATTTTGTAGAGTTGCTGCGCCACCGCATCTGGGCACATGCCTTGGTTTAATTGGCTGGCCCATGCAGCAATTTGTGCTTGGACTTGTTTTTTCTTCTCGATCGCCAGTAAGGCTTGCTCAATCACCTCGGCCGTGGCCTTGCGAAAACGCCCTTTGCCTGCGCGACGGAAGTAGTGGGGCGCTTCAAACAAACACAACAGCATGCCCAATTGTTGGGCTGGCGTGGCGTCTTTGCTGAAGTAGTCTTGGGCGAGGGCGACAAAACCAAATTCTTCGTCCGGTGCAAATTCCCAAGCCATCTCTGTTTCAATCTCGTTGGCGACTGTTTGCCCCGCAAGCATGAAATCGGCTGGCTGGGGTTTGTCAAACTTCATCAACAGATTCGCGTTTTTCACCTTCATGCGCTTGCCGCTGTCGAGCTCGATATGGACTGAGGCTTCGGCCTCGGACATGACCCGCCCGGTCATGAACTTTCCACTGTCTTCAAAGAGTGCATACATGCCTAGGATTCTCCCATGATGCTCCGATAAACTTCCAACATGGCAAATCAATTTGGCAAACACAGTGTGCTGCAACGCATCTCACCCATGGTGCTGGGCTTTGACACGGTACTTGGCATCAGCGTGCTGCTGTTGGCATTGGCTGGCTTGGTTTCAATTTTCTCCTCTGGCTATGCCGACGGCCAACGCTTTTTTGACCATGTCCGAAACATGTTTCTGGCTTGCTGCATCATGATGGTGGTTGCGCAAATCCCACCGCAACGCATCATGACCTTGGCTGTGCCGGTCTACACCGTGGGTTTGGCCCTGCTGGTAGCCGTGGCTTTGTTTGGGCTGACCAAAAAGGGTGCCCAGCGCTGGCTGAACGTCGGCATCGTGATTCAACCCAGTGAAATCATGAAAATCGGTATGCCGTTGATGCTGGCTTGGTGGTTCCAAAAACGCGAAGGGCAATTGCGCCCATTGGATTTTTTGGTGGCCAGTTTCATCTTGATCATTCCAGTGGCGTTGATCTTTCATCAACCCGATCTGGGAACGGCTATCTTGGTGATGGCCGCAGGCTTGTACGTGCTCTTTTTTGCTGGGCTGAGTTGGTGGTTGATCGTGCCGCCGGTGTTTTTGGGCTTGGTGGGTATAGCGTTACTGGTGATTTTTGAGCCCAGATTGTGTGTCCCAGGCGCCGACTGGCCATTTTTGCGGGACTACCAGCAGCAAAGGGTGTGCACTTTGTTGGACCCCGCACGTGACCCGCTGGGCAAGGGCTTTCACATCATTCAGGCCATGATTGCAATCGGTTCTGGCGGTTTTTGGGGCAAAGGATTTATGCAAGGCACCCAATCTCAATTGGATTTCATTCCAGAGCGAACCACCGACTTTGTCTTTGCGGCCTTCTCGGAAGAATTTGGTTTGTTCGGCAACATGTTGCTGATGGGCGGCTTCATGGTGTTGGTTTTCAGGGGCTTGACCATCGCCACGGAGGGGCCCACTTTGTTTGCCCGTCTGTTGGCGGGCAGCATCACCTTGATCTTTTTCACTTACGCGATCGTCAACATGGGCATGGTGACTGGCATGTTGCCGGTGGTGGGCGTGCCTTTGCCGTTCATCAGCTACGGTGGCACTGCCATGGTCACCCTGGGCTTTGGCATGGGGATATTGCTCTCGGTTGCCAAAGCCAAGCAGTTGGTTCAGTCCTGAGTTCACCAGGCACACCCTGTGTCACACAGGGTTGTTGCCCCACTCCTACAATGGCCACATGATTTCACGTGAACCCACCCTTGAACGCTTGGGCATCGCCCAAAGCCTGTTGCTCACCCCTTATGGTTTGGATGAATCGCATCTGAGCCAGGCCTTGTCCGCCATTCGCGCTCACCAGGTGGATGATGCAGACCTGTACTTTCAGTACACCCGATCCGAAGGCTGGAGTTTGGAAGAAGGCATCGTCAAGACAGGGTCATTCAGCATCGACCAAGGGGTGGGCGTTCGCGCTGTCAGTGGCGAGAAAACCGCCTTCGCTTATTCCGACGACATTTCCATGGCCTCCTTGATGGACGCGGCCCATACCGTGCGCAGCATCGCATCAGCTGGTTTGAATGCCAGCACCAAGGTGCCTGCCCGTTTGATTGCCCCAAGCCGAAAGTTATATGCAGGCGAGGACCCGATTGGCTCCTTGGACAGCACGGCCAAAGTCCAATTGCTCGAGCGACTTGAGCAGCAAGCCCGCGCCAAAGACCCGCGCGTGGTCCAAGTCATGGCGGGCTTGGCCAGTGAATACGACGTGGTGATGGTCGCCCGCGCGGATGGCACCCTGGCCGCTGATGTGCGCCCCTTGGTGCGCCTGTCTTTGTCGGTCATCGTCGAACAACATGGCCGGCGTGAAAGCGGCTCAGCAGGGGGTGGTGGGCGTTTTGGCTTAGCCCATTTTGACGCGGCGTGTCTCACCCAGTATGTGGATGAAGCAGTAGGCTCTGCCTTGACCAACCTGGATGCACGCCCTGCACCTGCGGGCGAAATGACCGTGGTGTTGGGCTCTGGCTGGCCAGGCATTTTGTTGCACGAGGCGATTGGCCACGGCTTAGAGGGTGACTTCAACCGCAAAGGCTCGAGCGCGTTCAGCGGCAAGATTGGCCAGCGGGTGGCCGCCAAGGGCGTCACCGTGCTGGACGACGGCACGATCGCTGACCGCCGCGGCTCGCTCAATGTGGACGATGAGGGGCATGTCAGCCAGAAAAACGTCTTGATTGAAGACGGTATTTTGGTGGGCTATATCCAAGACAGCATGAACGCCCGTCTCATGGGGGTTGCCCCGACGGGCAATGGGCGGCGCGAAAGTTATGCCCATGTGCCCATGCCGCGCATGACCAATACCTATATGTTGGGTGGCGACAAAGACCCCCAAGAAATCGTCGCCAGCATCAAAAAAGGTTTGTACGCCACCAATTTCGGCGGCGGGCAGGTCGACATCACCTCGGGTAAGTTTGTGTTCTCCGCCAGCCAGGCGTTTTGGGTGGAAAACGGGAAAATCCAATACCCAGTCAAAGGGGCTACCTTGGTCGGCAATGGTCCGGATGCACTCACCCGCGTGAGCATGATTGGCAACGACATGGCGCTGGATCCCGGTGTAGGCACCTGTGGCAAGGAAGGCCAAAGCGTGCCTGTGGGTGTGGGCCAACCCACCTTGCGGATTGACGGCTTGACCGTGGGTGGTACTGCCTGAGGCTCTGCCGAGGGCCTGTGTTACATTCTTCTCTATGAATTCAGCATTGCTTCACTTTGCTTTTTTTGCTTTCTCACGCTTCACCGGCGGTCGAGAGGTCTGAACGCAAACAACGCGCTGAACTCCCAAACCAACCGCCGAGCCCCGGCGGTTTTTTTTTACCCGATTCAAACCAAACAGATCGCAAACCAGGAGCCGCCATGAAAACACCCAAGCATGATGCTTATGCGCCCACGAATGACCAGACCAGCCAGACCGATAACCAGCGTATCAAGGACATCACCGTGTTGCCGCCCCCTGAACATTTGATCCGCTTCTTTCCGATTGCGGGCACGGCCGTTGAGAGTTTGATCGCCAAGACACGCCAGCGTGTACACAACATCATGGCTGGCAAAGACGACCGCTTGCTGGTGGTGATCGGCCCGTGTTCGATCCACGACCCGTCTGCCGCACTGGACTATGCCCGTCGGTTGAAAGCTGAGCGCGAAAAATACGCAGACACCTTAGAGATCGTGATGCGTGTGTATTTTGAAAAACCTCGCACCACCGTGGGTTGGAAAGGTTTGATCAACGACCCCTACTTGGACGAGAGTTTCCGCATCGATGAGGGTTTGCGCATTGCGCGTCAGTTGCTGATTGAAATCAACCGCCAAGGCGTACCTGCAGGCAGCGAATTTTTGGATGTGATTTCCCCCCAATACATTGGCGACCTGATCAGCTGGGGTGCCATTGGTGCTCGCACCACCGAAAGCCAGGTGCACCGCGAACTCGCTTCTGGTTTGTCTGCCCCGATCGGCTTCAAAAATGGCACAGACGGCAACATCAAAATCGCCACCGACGCGATCCAAGCGGCTGCCCGTGGACACCACTTTTTGTCGGTGCACAAGAATGGCCAAGTGGCGATTGTGCAGACCGAAGGCAACCCGGACTGCCACGTGATTTTGCGCGGCGGCAAAGCGCCCAATTACGACGCAGTCAGCGTGGCTGCGGCTTGCAAAGAGCTCGAGGTTGCCAAGTTACCCGCCAGTTTGATGATCGATTGCAGCCATGCCAACAGCAGCAAGCAGCACGAGCGCCAGCTGGTGGTTGCCAAAGACATTGCCAGTCAATTGGCCGGCGGGTCACACAGCGTGTTCGGCGTGATGGTGGAGAGCCATTTGAAACCCGGCGCGCAAAAATTCACGCCCGGCAAAGACAAGGTGGAAGCCCTTGAATATGGTCAAAGCATCACCGATGCCTGCTTGTCTTGGGATGACTCCCTGGAAACCTTGGAAGCCCTGTCGGCTGGTGTGAAAGCGCGACGCGGCAAAAAGTAAGTCGCTGTGCGGTGGTTGCTTCAGGTTTGCAAAGCCTGCAGCAATCTCGAGTGCACGCCACCAAAGCCACCATTGCTCATGCACAGCAGATGGTCGCCTGGTCGGGCAGCGGCTTTGACCATCGCAACCAGGGTGTCAATATCAGCGGCAGTCTGGGCACGCTGCCCCATGCTGGCCAGGGCCTCTGCCGCGTCCCAGTCCAGCCCTGCGGTATGGCAAAACGCCAGGTCGGCTTGTTCCAAGCTCCACGGCAGTTGAGACTTCATGGCCCCGAGTTTCATGGTGTTGCTGCGCGGCTCGAACACCGCCAGGATGCGGGCCGTGCCCACTTGACGGCGCAGGCCGTCGACAGTCGTGCGAATCGCGGTCGGGTGGTGGGCAAAGTCGTCATACACCGTGATGGCTTGAGCGCCTGCGCCCACGCGGCCGCGCACTTCCATGCGGCGGCGTACATTTTCAAACGATGACAACGCGTGACAAGCGTCAACCACCGCCACGCCCACATGCTCGGCAGCGATGACGGCGGCCAAGGCGTTCATTTGGTTGTGCACCCCGCCCAAAGCCCATTGCACCCGGCCTTTGACTGCGCCTTGGTGCAGCACCTCGAAGTCTGAGGGCTCGCCGCGCAGTTGCCATGCGGCATGGGCTGCCAGCCCAAAACCTGCCACCTCACTCCAATGCCCCATGTCCAGCACCCGCTGCAAACTTGCTTGCTCGGCGTTGACCACCAAACGACCGCTGCCAGGCAGGGTGCGCAGCAAGTGGTGGAACTGCCGCTCGATCGCTGCCAGGTCGGGGAAGATGTCGGCGTGATCAAACTCCAGGTTATTCAAAATCGCGGTGCGAGGCCGGTAATGCACAAATTTGCTGCGCTTATCAAAAAAGGCGGTGTCGTATTCATCCGCTTCTATCACGAACAAGGGGCGTTCTTGTCCCGAGGCCAACTCACCTAAGCGGGCCGAGACACCAAAGTTCAGGGGCACGCCGCCGATCAAAAAACCAGGGGTGAGGCCTGCTTGGTCTAAGACCCAACTGAGCATGGCGGTGGTGGTGGTTTTGCCGTGGGTGCCTGCCACTGCCAAGACATGCCTGGCTTGTGTGGGCGCGTGCAGCAGATGGTCACAAAGCCACTGCGGGCCGCTGGTGTAGACCAGGCCGGCTTCTAAAATCGCTTCCATCAACGGGTAGCGTGGCGTGCCGTCGGCCCAGCGGGCGCGAGACACCACATTGCCCACCACGAACATGTCGGGCTTGAGCTGAAGCTGATCGGCACCGTAGCCCTCGATCAATTCGATGCCCAAGGCGCGCAGCTGGTCGCTCATGGGTGGGTAAACGCCGGTGTCGCAACCGGTGACCCGGTGACCCGTTTCGCGGGCGAGGGCGGCCAAGCCGCCCATGAAGGTACCGCAAATACCGAGGATGTGGATATGCATAGCCTGTGATTGTAGGTTTGGCTGACACGGCAAAATAGGCTGCATGTCAAAGGATGTCAAAGTGGAAATCGCGGCCACCGCTGCCAGGTTGGTGGTGGAAGAGGGCATGGAATACGGCCCTGCCAAGCGCCGTGCGTTGCGCGAGTTGGGTCTGCGCAGCAACAGCCCGTTGCCTGACAACGACCTGCTGGAAGAGCAGGTGTTTGACTATCTGCGGCTGTTTTGCGCAGATACCCAGCCCCAGGAGTTGAAAGCCCTGCGCCAACTGGCGCTGGTGTGGATGGTGCGTTTGTCAGGCTTGCGCCCATTCCTCTGCGGCGCGGTTTGGCGCGGGTCAGCTACCCGTTTGTCGGACATTTTCATCCAGTTGTTTTGTGACGACCCGAAATCGGCTGAGCTTCATTTGATAGACAACGGGGTTCGCTATGAGGCCCAGTCTGTCAAGGGTTTCAAAGGCGAGACGGTTGATGCTTTGAGCATCCAAAGTTGGTGTCCCGATTTGAATGAGTACATTGGGGTGCATTTGATGGTGCATGACCATGATGATCTGCGGGGCGCATTGCGCCCTGATGACCAAGGGCGAGCGCCCAGAGGGGATATTCAGGCCGTCCGCCAGATGTTGGAGAATGGGTGATGGATGCCCAAGAATTGACTCCCCCTGCCAAACCTTCACGCCGCAGCTTGCTGGCGGTAGCCGCGGTCGCCTTGGGCGCTGGTTTGGGTTTCGGTTGGTGGAGACACCAGACCCAGGCCGTGCCTGAAGCTTCATTGAACAATCTCTGGTCGACTCAATTTGAACAACCTGACGGATCGGTTCTCAAGCTTGAAGGTTTTCAGGGAAAACCATTGGTGCTGAATTTTTGGGCAACCTGGTGTACCCCATGCATAGAAGAAATGCCGTTATTAAACGCCTTCTACCTTGAAAATAAAGCCAAAAGCTGGCAAATGATTGGTTTGGCGATTGATCAGCCCAGCGCGGTCAAGCGCTATTTAGGTCGGCATCCGGTTGAATACCCCATAGGATTTGCCGGTTTGGAAGGCACCCAACTGATGAAAAATCTAGGCAATCCCACTGGCGGTTTGCCTTTCACCTTGGTGATCGATGCACAAGGCGATGTGCAGATGAGTAAATTAGGTAAACTCTCGGCCACTGAGATCCAATCCTGGGTCTGAGTACGTTGCCACGGTTCTTTTTGAGTTCTGTTGCAAATTGGTGTAAATTACACCCTTTTAACAGCAGAAGACTACAAGATCCATGGATTTAAGAAAACTCAAAACCCTGATCGACTTGGTGTCGGAGTCCAATGTCTCCGAGCTTGAAATCACTGAAGCCGAGGGCAAGGTGCGCATCGTCAAGGGTCCGGTTGGCGGTCCTATGGTCATGGCAGCACCCGTGGTTGCGGCACCCCTTGCCGTGCCAGTCGCCAGCGCACCCGCCGCCGCCAGCCCAGCGGCTGAGCCTGCCGCCGAGACCGGCCACCTGGTCAAGTCTCCCATGGTGGGCACCTACTACAGCGCCTCGAGCCCCGATGCCAAGCCTTTTGTGCAAGTCGGCAGTGTGGTCAAGCAAGGCGAAACCATTTGCATCATCGAGGCCATGAAGATATTGAATGAAATCGAGGCTGATCAGAGTGGCACCGTGACCAAGATCATGGTCGACAACGGCCAAGCGGTCGAGTACGGTCAGCCGATGTTCGTGATTGAGTGATTCCCAGGCATGTTTAAAAAGATTCTGATCGCCAACCGTGGCGAAATTGCCCTTCGCATCCAGCGCGCCTGCAAGGAGCTGGGTGTAGAGGCGGTGGTGGTGTATTCCGAAGCTGACCGCGAAGCCAAGTATGTGAAATTGGCAGAAGAAGCGGTGTGCATCGGGCCGGCAGCGTCCTCCTTGAGTTATCTCAACATGCCCGCCATCATTTCCGCAGCTGAAGTGACCGACGCGCAAGCCATCCATCCAGGCTATGGTTTTTTGAGCGAAAACGCTGACTTCGCGGAGCGGGTCGAGAAAAGCGGCTTTGTGTTCATTGGCCCCACGCCTGAGTCCATCCGCATGATGGGTGACAAGGTATCGGCCAAGCAGGCCATGATCAGAGCCGGCGTGCCCTGTGTCCCAGGCTCAGAGGGCGAGTTGCCAGATGACCCAACGCAAATCCGCCGTGTCGCCAAATCCATTGGTTATCCAGTGATCATCAAAGCCGCAGGCGGCGGCGGTGGCCGTGGCATGCGGGTGGTGCACAACGAGGCTGCTTTGATTCATGCGGTGCAAACCACCAAAGCAGAGGCAGGTGCTGCCTTTGGCAATCCAGCGGTTTACATGGAAAAGTTTCTGCAAAATCCGCGCCATATCGAAATCCAGATACTGGCGGATAACTATAAAAATGCCGTCTATTTGGGTGAACGCGATTGCTCGGTGCAGCGCCGCCACCAAAAGGTCATTGAAGAAGCACCTGCACCAGGTATTCCCCGCAAACTGATTGAGCGCATTGGCGAGCGTTGTGCCGCTGCTTGCAAAAAAATGGGTTACCGCGGTGCCGGTACCTTTGAGTTTTTGTTCGAGAACGGCGAGTTTTATTTCATCGAGATGAACACCCGGGTGCAGGTAGAGCACCCCGTGACTGAATTCATCACCGGCATTGACATCGTCAAAACCCAGATCATGACGGCTGCAGGCCAAAAGCTGCCTTTCACGCAACGGCAAATCGAGATCAAAGGCCATGCGATCGAATGCCGGGTCAACGCAGAAGATCCCTTCAAGTTCACCCCCTCACCAGGGCGGGTCACGATGTGGCATCCCCCTGGCGGCCCTGGCGTGCGGGTGGATTCGCACATCTACACCAACTACTTTGTGCCATCCCATTACGACTCCATGATTGGCAAAATCATTGTCCATGGCGACACGCGCGAACATGCTTTGGCTCGCATGCGTACTGCTTTGAGTGAAACCGTGGTGGAGGGAATTCAAACCAATATCGCCTTGCACCGCGAGTTGATGAAAGACCCTGGTTTTGTGGCGGGCGGCACCAACATCCACTATCTGGAAGAGTGGTTGGCCGTTCGACCGTCCTGATGTTTGAGTGCCGGCTTGCATGCCCTCAGTCGCAGGTAGACACCATCAGCGATGCACTGATGGCGCTTGATGCGCTAAGTGTTTCCGTGGAAGACGCCGACGCGCATACCGATCAAGAGCAAGCGATGTTTGGCGAGCCAGGGATGCCAGCACCCGCAGCAGGTTGGATGCGCTCGCATCTGATCGCCTTGTTTGCCGATGAAGCTCTGGCCAAAGAGGCCGCTCAACTGCTGGCGCGGCAAGACTTTTTTGACAACTGTGTGTTGCTCAGCGTCAGCGAGGTGCCAGAGCAAGACTGGGTCCGCTTGACCCAATCACAATTTGAACCCGTGCCGATCACCCCTGATTTTTGGGTGGTACCCACTTGGCATGAACCACCGCAAGAGGCGAAGTGGGTGATGCGCTTAGACCCGGGTTTGGCCTTTGGCACAGGCACCCACCCCACCACGCGCATGTGTTTACGCTTCATTGCGCAACACCCGCCCGTTGGCCAGCGGGTGCTGGATTACGGCTGTGGTTCCGGTATTTTGGCCATCGGTGCCGCCATGCTTGGCGCATCATCCGTCGATGCCGTTGATATTGATCCGGATGCGGTTGTGTCTGCGCTGGCCAATGCACAAGCCAATCATGTCGAAATACATGCCGGCATGCCCGAGCTGGCTCAAGGGCCTTACCCCTTGGTGGTGGCCAATATCTTGGCCGCGCCATTGAAGGTATTGGCACCATTGCTCTGCAGCCAGGTTGCATCCGGTGGGACCTTGATATTGGCCGGGATTTTGGAGCGGCAAATCGACGAAATCCAAGTGGCTTATGCAGCACATCTGCGCTTGCAAGTTGCGGATCGCCAAGATGGCTGGGTGCTGATGCAAGGCACAGGCCTTTGATAAGCTTTGTTTTTTCTTGAATTCTTCAGGCCATGGCTATCGTCACCCTTTGTCCCCAATGTCAGACCGCATTTGCAATCCATGCTGAGCATTACAGTGCAGCGGATGCTTGGGTGCGTTGTGGACGATGTGCCCATGTGTTTGAGGTAGACCAGCATTTGTTTGAGCTCGATGACCTGCCTGTTGCGCATGCCGGCGAAGTCCATCCTTTGGCACCAACCCCGGCGCTGGTCGCGCCAGCGATTGCAGTCACACCGACGAAATTCCATCACGGGATGTGGCTCGCCGCTGTGTTGGTCGCGCTGCTTGGAATGCAGGGGCTGATTCATTGGAGGCACCACTTGGCAGCCACCGAGCCAGCGTTATTGCCCTTTTTAAATCAAGTTTGCAAAGCCTTTGCCTGCAATGTGCACATGCCGATGTCACCCGAACAAGTTTCGATGGAAACAGGGGTCTTTCAACACATCGGTGCTGACTTGTATGCATTTGCTGGCGTGATCAAAAACCTGGGTGACTTCCCGGTGATGATGCCGAGCTTGGAGTTGTCCCTCATTGATGGCAATGAAACCGTGGTGGTTCGTAAAATCATCTCGCACCTGGACATGGGTTTGACCGACAGTTTGCGAGCCGCCAGGTCGCAAAGCTTTGAATTTACTTTCACGGTGGACCAAGCGTTATCGCCGAGAATCAACGGATACCGAGCAGTTCTTTTTTACCCTTGATTTTTGGGAGTCCCCATGGCAGTAGTGATTTGCGGATCGTTGGCGTTTGACACCATCATGCACTTTGAAGGTCGGTTTAAAGAGCAAATACTCCCCGAGCAGTTGCACATTCTCAATGTGTCCTTTTTAGTGCCGCGTTTGCAAAGAGACTTCGGTGGATGTGCAGGCAATGTCGCCTATGGACTGAAACTCCTGGGAGGTCACCCCCTGCCAATGGCCATGTTGGGCAATGATGGTGAGAGTTACATGAACCGCTTGCAGCAACTGGAAATACCAACGGATTTTGTGAAAATGGTGGATGACACTTACACAGCCCAAGCCATGATCATGACGGACATGGACAACAATCAAATCACGGCTTTTCACCCTGGCGCCATGATGCAAGCACACAGCACGCGCGTGGAAAAAAGACCCGACATCAGTTTGGGGATCGTATCCCCCGATGGGCGTGACGCCATGATCGAGCATGCACAGCAATTTGCAGATGCTGGTATTCCTTTTGTCTTTGACCCAGGCCAAGGTCTGCCTATGTTCGATGGCGAGGTGTTGCGCCATTTCATCGAACTGGCAACTTGGGTGACAGTCAACGATTACGAAGGAAAAATGCTTTCCGACAGAACCGGTTGGGATTCGGCTGAGATTTCCAGTCGGGTCAATGGCTTGGCAGTGACTTTGGGTGCAAACGGATGCGAGATCTGGCAAGACCGTCAAATGACGCTGGTGGACCCGGTGAAAGCCGCTTCGGTGGTGGACCCTACAGGTTGTGGCGATGCTTGGCGAAGCGCACTGCTGTTTGGCCTGGATCAGGGCTGGGACTTATTGCGCTGCGCCGAGCTGGGTAACAAAATGGGTGCGATCAAAATTGCCAGCCGAGGCCCACAAAACTACACATTGGCCTAAAAAAAACCCGGTGCGATGAGACACCGGGTTGGCAGGCAAACACTGTTTCAACTTCAGGGCTTGGTGGCTGTTGGAAACGGCCAGGCGGCTTGAGGATTCAGTGTTGTTTGCGCCACATGGTGAGCTGCAGGTGCAGCAGCCTTGTGGGGCTTGGCAGCAGGCTTTTTCGCAGCCTTTTTAGCGACTAGTGGCTTTTTTTTTGCGGCTGGTTTTTTGGCTACGGGCTTTTTAGCTGCAGCTTTTTTGGCGACAGGCTTCTTAGCTGCAACCTTTTTGGCTACGGGCTTTTTAGCTGCAGCTTTCTTGGCGACAGGCTTTTTAGCTGCTGCTTTTTTTGCGACAGGCTTTTTGGCTGCAGCTTTTTTGGCTACGGGCTTTTTAGCTGCTGCTTTTTTAGCGACAGGTTTCTTGGCAGCAGCTTTTTTAGCTGCTGGTTTTTTTGCTGCTGGTTTTTTTGCAGCGGATTTTTTTGCAGTTGCCATTAGATTCTCCTAGATCAAAATCTCAGATCGTTGGTTCAAAACACTTGGCTCCTTCTCACGCAGCCAAGTGATTCATGGTGCTGAACCGAGGTCCAACACCATGAACAGGGTTCGTTTTCAGACACGGTTGAATGGGAAGCAGCCATATTCAACAAGGTGTCCAAAAACAGTGTGGGTAGATGCAATTTCAGTCCCAAGACAAGGCACCACCGGTTTGGTACTCAATGACACGGGTTTCGAAGAAATTGCGCTCTTTTTTCAGGTCGATCATTTCGCTCATCCAAGGAAAAGGATTTTCTTCGTTGGGGAACAATGTTTCCAAACCGATTTGGGTCGCACGGCGATTGGCAATGTAGCGCAAATAACCTTTGAACATGGAAGCATTCATGCCCAATACACCGCGTGGCATGGTGTCTTCAGCATATCTGTATTCGAGTTCAACCGCCTTATGGAAAAGCGTGTTGATTTCGGCTTTGAACTCAGCGGTCCACAGGTGAGGGTTTTCCAGTTTGATTTGGTTGATCAAGTCGATACCGAAATTGCAGTGCATGGACTCATCACGAAGAATGTATTGGTATTGCTCTGCAGCGCCTGTCATTTTGTTTTGTCGACCCAGTGCCAAGATTTGGGTGAAGCCGACATAAAAGAACAAACCTTCCATCAGGCATGCAAACACAATCAAAGACTTGAGCAAAGTTTGATCAGTTTCAGGTGTGCCAGTGTGGAAGTGAGGGTTCATGATCGCATCAATGAATGGGATCAGAAACTCATCTTTGTCGCGAATCGAAGAAACTTCTTGGTAAGCGTTGAATATTTCACTCTCGTCCAAGCCCAAAGACTCGACGATGTATTGGTAGGCATGGGTATGAATGGCTTCTTCAAACGCTTGGCGCAGCAAAAATTGACGGCATTCGGGGGCTGTGATGTGCCTGTAGGTGCCCAACACAATGTTGTTTGCAGCCAATGAATCGGCTGTCACGAAGAAGCCCAAGTTGCGCTTGATGATCCGACGCTCATCTTCGGTCAGGCCATTTGGGTCTTTCCACAAGGCGATGTCGCGGGTCATGTTGACTTCTTGTGGCATCCAGTGATTGGCGCAGGTCGCCAGGTATTTTTCCCAAGCCCATTTGTACTTGAAAGGCACCAATTGGTTGACATCCGTCTGGCCATTGATGATGCGTTTGTCAGCAGCGGTCATACGACGGCCCGATGCTTTGGCGGTGATGGAAGGAACTTCGGTGCCAGAGACCAACGCGCCGTCGTTGAGGATGCGCTGTGTGGGGGTTTGCGGGGGCAACTGTGTAAGGAGGCTCTGGTTGAGGCCACCTATGGTTGCGCTAGGCGCTTGGGGTTTTGCTTCTTCTTCCCAGATCAACATGACTGTATTTCCATTCTTTAGATTATGGTTGTTTAGAGCTGAAACGCAAAGTGTTCATTCAGATTCATACCGAAGTATGTTGTTGATTTGCATCGCATGCTTGGATGGGGTGATTGACGGTGCTTGGATATTTATTGACAAGCTTCGCAGGTCGGGTCGTCAACGCCACAAAATTTCACATCGGTCGCAGGTGTGCTGGCCATCTGTGCGCGTGCGGCTGCCGCTGCCCGCTCCATGGCACTCAGGCCGGCGGCGCCGCCTGCGGACACTGCGTTGTGAGAGCCGGCTTGCACCGTGGACTTTTCAGCCTGGGTGGCGCTGGTGGTTCGCAGGTAGTAAGTGGTTTTAAGACCGCGTAACCAAGCCAATTTGTAGGTGTCATCCAGTTTTTTGCCGGACGCACCTGCCATGTAAATATTGAGAGACTGCGCTTGGTCAATCCATTTTTGACGACGGGCTGCGGCCTCTACCAGCCATTGTGTTTCCACCTCAAATGCAGTGGCGTACATCTCCTTCAGGGCTTGTGGCACTCTGTCGATGGGGCGCAACGAACCTTCAAAGTGCTTGAGATCCATCACCATCACGTCATCCCACAGGCCCAAGCGCTTGAGGTCACGCACCAGGTAGGCATTGATGATGGTGAATTCGCCGGACAGGTTGGATTTGACCGATAAATTACCAAAGCAGGGTTCGATGGAGGCGTCCACGCCTACGATGTTGGAAATGGTGGCCGTGGGTGCGATGGCCACGCAATTGGAGTTACGCATGCCGTCAGTCGCAATCTTTTTGCGCAGGGCTTCCCAGTCCAGGGTTGAGCTGCGGTCAACTTCGATATAACCGCCACGGGATTTTTCCAGCAGATGCAAGGTGTCCAATGGCAGGATGCCTTGATCCCACAGGGAGCCTTTGTAAGTAGAGTACCGCCCCCGTTCGCGTGACAACTCGGTGGATGCCCAGTAGGCGTAGTAGCAGATGGCTTCCATGGAGCGATCAGCAAACTCAACAGCCTCTTGGGATGCATAAGGGATTTGCAATTCGTACAGACTGTCTTGGAAGGCCATGATGCCCAAGCCCACAGGCCGGTGGCGCAGGTTGGAATCGCGGGCCTTCTTGACGGCGTAATAGTTGATGTCGATCACGTTGTCGAGCATGCGCATGGCGGTTTTGATCGTGCGCTTGAGCTTGTCGTGATCGAGTTCTTGACCATGGGCACCGATTTTCAAATGGCGAACCAGGTTGACCGAACCCAGGTTACAGACTGCTGTCTCTGAGTCGCTGGTGTTGAGTGTGATTTCAGTGCACAGGTTGGAGGAATGCACGACACCAGAATGTTGTTGGGGCGAGCGCACATTGCATGCGTCTTTGAAGGTGATCCATGGGTGTCCTGTTTCAAACAGCATGGTCAGCATCTTGCGCCACAAATCGGTCGCTTGTACCGTTTTGGCAGGCTTGATCAGTCCTTGCTTGGCTTTGGCTTCGTAGGCTGTGTACGCCACCTCGAATTCATGACCAAACAAGTCGTGTAAATCGGGCGTGTTGGACGGCGAGAACAAGGTCCACTCGCCCTTCTCCATCACACGACGCATGAACAAGTCAGGAATCCAGTTGGCGGTGTTCATGTCGTGGGTACGGCGGCGATCGTCACCAGTGTTTTTGCGCAACTCCAAAAACTCTTCGATGTCCAGATGCCAAGTTTCGAGGTAGGTGCATACCGCACCTTTGCGCTTGCCGCCTTGGTTAACCGCCACGGCGGTGTCGTTGACCACTTTCAAGAAAGGCACCACACCTTGCGATTCGCCGTTGGTGCCCTTGATATGGCTGCCCAAAGCGCGAACGCGTGTCCAGTCATTGCCCAAGCCACCCGCGAATTTCGACAGCAGTGCGTTTTCTTTGATCGATTCGTAGATGCCGTCCAGGTCATCCGGAACAGTGGTCAAGTAGCAGCTTGAAAGCTGAGGGCGCGTGGTACCGCTGTTGAACAAAGTCGGCGTGCTGGACATGAAGTCAAATGAAGACAGTACTTCATAAAACTCGATGGCGCGTTCTTCGCGGTTGACTTCATTGAGCGACAAGCCCATGGCCACGCGCATGAAAAACGATTGGGGTAATTCAATGCGTTGCTTGCGTACATGCAAAAAATAGCGGTCATACAAGGTTTGCAGACCAAGGTAATCAAACTGAAAGTCACGCTCAGGCTTGAGGGCTTTGGCCAAACGGTCCAAGTCAAACTGCAACAAACGCGCGTCAAGCAGGTCGTTGTCGACACCCTTTTTCAAAAAGTTTGAAAAACTCTCCAAGTAGTGTAGACCCATCTCTGCCTGTGTGGCTTCTTTGCCCAAGACTTCTTTGGCAATCGAGTACATCAACAAACGCGCAGTGGCAAAAGTATATGCAGGCTCTTTTTCAATCAAGGTTCTGGCGGCCAGCACCGAGGCTTTGTGCACCTCTTCCATCGGAATGCCGTCGTATAAATTGCGCATGGTCTCGCCAAGAATGGGACCAGCCAGCACGTCTTGCCCCAAACCCGCGCAAGCAGCCTCGACCAACAACGTCAAGCGGCCAGTGTCCAGTGCAACGCGTTGACCGTTGTCAGTCACATGCAACACAGGTTCAGCTGGGGCTTGCTGATCCTTGTTGGATGCGCGTTCTTGGGTGCGTCTTTCGCGGTAAAGCACATAGGCACGTGCAACTTCATGGTGGCTTCCACGCATCAGACCCAGTTCTACCTGGTCTTGCACATCTTCAATATGGAAAGTGCCACCGCCGGGGCGCGAACGCAACAAAGCGCGAACCACGGCCTGCGTGAGTTGGTCAACGGTTTCTCGAACGCTGGCTGATGCCGCGCCTTGCGTGCCGTGAACAGCCAAGAACGCCTTCATCATGGCAACCGCTATCTTGGCGGGTTCGAAAGGAACCACAGCACCATTGCGTCGGATGATTTGGTAATGGGTCAAACTGGCATTGAGGATTTGGGTCTGGGTTTGGTCTGTGGTGTCAGTGGGCTTGGCGTGAGTCGTAGCGACTGTCAAAGTGGAGGCGATTTGCATCTTTTTTTAAATCCTGGTGTGCTTGAATGCTTTTGTTAACTTCTTATGCAGCAAGGCCGGATGTGTGTGTCGAGCCAACTGTTTTGTGCATGGACCACACTATATATGGGGTCTTATCTCTTTTCAACACACTACGCGTAGTGTTTGCCAAATTTTTCAAAATAAATAGGTTGTCACGAATCTGTTGGTAACGACTGCCTGAAATTGCCCGATGCAGCCTGTGTTTTTTTCTGCTTATGGATTACCCCATCAGGAAAATTTTTTTCTTCCCAACCCAAACCTTGTTGCAAAAAAAGCCATGAAAAACCGGGACCAGGGTCTTTTTTTCGATCGGGTGCAACATGCTCATGCCCAAGCGTGTGTTTGAGTGGGTAATGGAAAGCCAAAACAGGCAATAGAGAAATCAAACTTTCGTATTGCTCTGCGGTGAATGCATCGCCATCCAATCCTTCGAGTTCGATGCCAATCGAAAAATCATTGCAATCATGGCGAGCCAGGTGCGTGGAGTTGCCTGCATGCCAAGCGCGGTCATCGCAGCTGACAAATTGCAACAGTTGACCGCCGCGGCGAATGAAGAAATGTGCAGAAACCTTGACCCCCTGGAGGTGCTCGAAATAGGGATGCTTGGTGTGCACCAATTGGTTGGTGAAGAAATCCGCGACATCGCTGCTGCCGTATTCGCCCGGCGGCAGGCTGATGGCGTGTATCACCACCAAATCAATGTCGGTGTGCTGAGGGCGTGGGCCAAAGTTAGGTGAATCGATTCGGTGCGCAAACCGATACCAACCTTGGTTCCAAAAAGGCGCAGTCAATTTCTGTCTTCTTTCAGAGCTCGGTGGGCTTGACTGCAATAGCTGACATTGGCGGAAAAGACCGCATCTTGCTCAGGCAGGTGCACGCCGCAGTGCGCACAAACCACCATCTGTTGTGGCGTGTTGTTTGGCGAGCCTGGTTGGCGGTCAGCTTTTTTGTTGGGCCGGCTCAACTTGATCCACCAAATGACAGCAAAGACAACGCCGATCAGGATCAGGTATTTCAAAGCTCGCGGTGCAACAGCACTTCCGTGACAAAACGGGAACCCGCATAGGACAGCAGCAACAGGGCGGAACCAAAGTAAAGGGTTCGCACAGCCAGTTGTCCACGCCAGCCGCGGTAATAGCGACCCCATAGCAACAGCAGGAAAACCACCCAAGCAATGGTAGACAAAATGGTTTTATGGTCCCAGCGAAAGGGTTTGTCAGACCCGTAGAGTTGTTCGCTGAACCACCAACCTGCCATCAGGGTCAGGGTTAACAAGAAAAAACCGATGTTCACGAACCTGAATGTCAATCGCTCCAAAGTGAGCAAGGGCAGCCCTGTGGGATCGGATGCGGCCAGTCGCATCTGTCGCTCCGCGCGGCTCATCAAACTGGCGTGCACAACCGCGGCTGCAAACATGGCGTAGGACGCCATGCCCAGTATCCAATGCAGAGGTAGCCAAGCCGATGCTGTTTTGTGAAGCGCTTGACCAGGAAAGACCAAAGGCAAAATCACCGCGACCATCCCAGCGCAGGACAATATCCAGCGTGTTTGCATTTGGGGGAACCAATGGTGTTCCAGGGTGTAGACCAATAAAACCAGCCAAGCGGTTGCCGATAAAGCCGCTGCAAAACCAAAATAGGCAGGCCCATCTTCTACTGGAATCAAGCTGGCCACCACACTCAAGCCGTGGAACAAGGAGATCACCCATAGGTAGTTGCGGCTTTGGTGGGGGGAGAGTCGACCACCCCAAAAAGCACCCATTGCGTATGCACAGGCCGCAGCCAAGCCCCACACCAGACTGAAGTTAGAAGCACTCAATACAATCATGTCAACAGTTTAGCGTCTTACTAACGACTTGGACATCGTATCCTCAACCACCCAAGGCAGGTAACACCATGGCAACCGCACTCACAGACAAACTTTCGCGATTGGTCAAGCAAATCAGTGGTCAGGCTCGGATCACAGAAGCCAACGTCGCTGACATGCTGCGCGAAGTGCGCATGGCTTTGCTCGAAGCCGACGTGGCTCTGCCGGTGGTGCGTGACTTTATTGCGCGGGTGAAAGACAAGGCCTTGGGCCAGGAGGTGATCAACTCCCTGACCCCCGGCCAAGTGCTGGTGAGCATCGTGCAAAAAGAACTCGCCGCCACCATGGGTGAAGGCGTGTCAGACATCAACTTAGCCGCGCAACCGCCTGCGGTGATTTTGATGGCGGGTTTGCAAGGTGCGGGTAAAACCACCACCACCGCCAAACTGGCCAAACACCTGATCACCAAGCGCCGAAAAAAAGTGCTGACAGTCTCGGTCGACGTTTACCGCCCGGCTGCCATCGAACAACTCAAAACCGTGACCGCGCAAGCCGGCGCGGAGTGGTTCCCAAGCGACCCAAGCCAAAAACCCGTGGACATTGCCTTGGCGGCACTGGACTACGCACGCAAGCACTATATAGATGTGTTGTTGGTGGACACGGCAGGTCGCTTGGCGATTGACGAAGCGCTGATGCAAGAAATCAAAGCCTTGCACGCGGCGGTCAATCCGGTGGAGACCTTGTTCGTCGTCGACGCCATGTTGGGCCAAGATGCGGTCAACACCGCCAAAGTCTTCAAAGAGGCGCTGCCGCTGACGGGCATCGTGCTGACCAAAACCGATGGCGATTCACGCGGTGGTGCGGCACTGTCGGTGCGTCAAATCACGGGTGCGCCGATCAAGTTTGCCGGTACCAGCGAAAAAATCGATGGCCTGGAGGCTTTTGACGCCGACCGACATGCCGGACGCATCCTGGGCATGGGGGACATCTTGGCACTGGTCGAACAAGTCACGGCCAATGTGGACATGGAAGCCGCGCAAAAAATGGCGGCCAAGTTCAAAAGCGGTGATGGCTTTGACCTGAACGATTTTTTGGCGCAAATCCAGCAGATGAAGCAAATGGGTGGCTTGTCGAGTTTGATGGACAAGATGCCTTCCCAACTGGCGGCCAAAGCCAAAGACGTCGATTTGAACCGCGCTGAAAAAGACATACTGAAAAAGCAAGGGATCATCCACAGCATGACGGCCAAAGAACGCGCCAAGCCTGAACTGATCAAGGCGACCCGCAAGCGGCGCATCGCGGCTGGCGCGGGCGTGCAGGTTCAAGAAGTCAACCGCTTGCTCAACGAGTTCGGGCAGATGCAAGACATGATGAAGAAGATGCGCGGCGGCGGCTTGATGAAGATGATGAAAAAGTTGGGTGGCATGAAAGGCTTCCCGGGCATGGGCGGGGGCTTCCCCGGCATGCCCCGCTGACGCCTCAGGCCACCACCACTTCGCCACGCAAGGAGTGCGGCAGCGCTTCGGTGATGCGCACATCCACCATCTGTCCCACCAAACGCTGACTCAGCGGGCCTGCCGGGAAATTGACGATGCGGTTGCATTCGGTGCGGCCCATCAACTCGGCTGTACTTTTGCGTGAAGCGCCTTCCACCAAAATCTGCTGAACCGTGCCGACACGGCTTTCGCTGATGCGGCGCAGGTTGTCTTCGACCGTGGCTTGCAGGTGTTGCAAACGGCGTAATTTCACTTCATGCGGTGTGTCGTCAGGCAAATTGGCAGCGGGGGTGCCTGGTCGGGGGCTGAAGATGAAACTGAAAGACGCATCAAAGCCGATGTCGGTGATCAGCTTCATCAGCTTGTCGAAGTCTTCCTCGGTCTCGCCGGGAAAGCCGACGATGAAATCCGAGCTCATGGCAATGTCAGGCCGCACCGCGCGCAGTTTGCGGATCGTGCTCTTGTATTCCATGGCGGTGTAGCCGCGCTTCATGGCCATCAAGATGCGGTCGCTGCCGTGCTGCACAGGCAGGTGCAAATGGCTCACCAGTTGCGGTACCTTGGCATAGACATCGATCAGGCGTTGGGTGAATTCATTGGGGTGGCTGGTGGTGTAGCGAATGCGCTCAATGCCCGGGATCTCTGCGATGTACTCGATCAGCAAAGCAAAGTCAGCGATCTCTGCGGTATCACCCATGCGGCCGCGATAGGCGTTGACGTTTTGGCCGAGCAAGGTGATTTCTTTCACGCCTTGGGCGCTTAGGCCTGCCACCTCGGTCAGCACATCGTCCAAGGGACGGTTGATTTCTTCGCCACGGGTGTAAGGCACCACGCAATAGCTACAGTACTTGGAGCAGCCTTCCATGATTGAGACAAAGGCAGACGCGCCCTCCACCCGGGCAGGCGGCAGGTGGTCGAATTTTTCGATCTCGGGGAAGCTGATATCGACCTGCGGTTTTTTCAGGTCGCGGCGCTGGTTGAGTAACTCGGGCAGGCGGTGCAGGGTTTGCGGTCCAAACACCACATCCACATAGGGGGCGCGGGCAATGATGGCCTCGCCCTCTTGGCTGGCCACACACCCGCCCACCGCGATTTGCACGCCTTTTTGCTTGAGGTGTTTCACGCGGCCCAGGTCGGAGAAGACTTTTTCTTGGGCTTTTTCGCGCACCGAGCAGGTGTTGAACACCACCAGGTCGGCGTCATCGATGTCAGTGGTTTTTTCGTAGCCCTGGGCCGCGGCCAAGACATCGGCCATCTTGTCCGAGTCGTACTCGTTCATTTGGCAACCAAAGGTTTTGATGAAGACTTTGCGGCTCATGGCAAAGTCCGTGAAGTGATGCAGCGGGTCATGGTGTAGATCCAGAGGCTGTGAAAGGAGGGCAGATTGTAGCCAGCCACCTCTTTATGATGCGCTCATGAACCATTTCACCCGCACCGTGCTTTTCACCGACACCGATGGCCGCGCCCGCTTTCGAGAAGAGCCCGTGGCTTTGGACGAAGGCACGCCCCAGGCCCGCTTGAGCGCGCTCATGCCCACGCAAGGCATGCAACTGCGCCACAGCCCAGTGGGCTTTCGCAGTGACTTCCATGTCAGTAGCCAAGCCCAGTGGGTGTTCATCTTGCAAGGACAAATGCAAATCGGCTTGCAAGACGGCAGTGACAAGGTGTTTTCAGCCGGTCAGCATTTTTATTCCGCCGACCTGTTGCCCGAGGGTGCTGTTTTCGATCCGCAGCTGCACGGCCACTGGAGCCGCCAACTGGGTGAAGAGCCATTGGTCACCTTGTTTGTCAGAGGCTGAAGATCGATGACAGGTTTAAAAATGCAGTTTTCATCCGACACAAGCTTAAAAATGAATATAAAAGCTCTCTCCACACACCGCCTCACTCAAGAGTGGGCTGGTTCGAGCCGATACCATCAGACAGATTGCTGGGCGAGGACGGCCAGCGCACCTGCTCACCCTTCACTTGATTCAGATCAGCCATGAAAAAACACCTACGAACAATATTGGAAGTCTTGCTGGGCATCTGTTTGATCGCGACAGCCACCTTGGCCTATTTGAACTATTCGGCCAAAAAGAATTTGGCACAAGAAGTGACCGAATTGACCGAGCAACTGGATGAAGCCAAGGCGGCTTTGGAGAAATCCGAGCAAGAACCCCCAGTGCCAGCCGAGCCTGCGGCTGACATTCCCAATACCGCCACTTTTGAGCTCGATGCCCTCAAGGCCGCCTTCACCAATGGCGTGGTGTTGCAAGATATGGAGACGATTTACAAATCACAAAAAACCCTGACCGCTGAGAGGCAAGTCGGTTTGGCTTCGTTGCGTTTGTTGACCAAAGGCGCGCAAGACGAGACAACCATTGCAGCGTTTCAAAAAGCCCTGGAAATGGCTGAATGGAGCAACCGCTTGCAAACCGTGTGCGCTGCACAAAACGCCTTGGCTGCAGCGGGTCAAAAAGTCACCGTGCTGTCGGATTGCAAAAAGTCCGCCACTGCAAACGCCGACAAACCAGCCGACAGCCCTGTGAAAAAAGACGACCAAGCAAACAAAGACGGCAAAGCGCATGACGTTCACTGGGGCTATGAGGGCGACAACGGCCCTGAGCACTGGGGCGACAACTTCCCTGTTTGTGGCAAAGGCAAAAAACAGTCGCCTTTGAACATCGTCGGTCCTTTCGAGAAATCCAAAGACACTTTGACCGTGGACTACAAAGAAGGTCCGCTCAAGATCATCAACAACGGCCACACGATCCAAGTCAATCTCGAGCCAGGCAGCACCCTGACCATTGGCAAAGAGAGTTTCGATTTATTGCAATTTCACTTCCACCGCCCCTCAGAAGAACAGGTCGATGGCAAGAATGCAGCCATGGTGGCGCACTTTGTGCACAAGAGCAAAGAAGGCAAGCTGGCCGTGATTGGTGTCTTGCTCAACGAAGGCAAGGAAAGCGCAGCCATCAAGACCTTGTGGGCCAACTTGCCACCCAAAGAGGGCGAGGAGTATCTGCCTGCCAAGGTGGTTTTCAACCCTGGCAGCATGCTGCCCAAAGAACTGGGCTTTTACAACTACGAGGGCTCGCTCACCACGCCGCCATGCACCGAAGGCGTTCAGTTTTATATATTGAAAGCACCGGTCGAGCTCTCCAAGGCGCAGGCAGCAAAGTTCCCCTTCAAGCTCAACGCCCGTCCGGTACAGAGCTTGAACGGACGCAAGATCACCACTGGGGGTTGATCAGCCCATCAACAACCCATGTGTGCGGGCAAAGTGCAGGGTTTGGGTGCGGCTTTTCACACCCAAGCGGCGAAACAAGCGCCACAAGTGCACCTTGACCGTGTGCTCGCTGATGCTGAGTTCGGCGGCGATGTCGCGGTTGGACAAGCCACGGTCGAGCATGAGGATGAGTTGTTTTTGGCGTTTGGACAATTTGATGTCGCCAACCACCACCGCATCCGCGTCCGCGTCATCGTCGTCTGATTTCATGATGTCGTGGATGGCCTGGGAGATTTCGGCGGTATCGGTGGACTTCTCAATATAGAGGTCGGCCCCTGCTTCCAGGCAAGCGTCCCGCGCTTCGCCAGACGGCATGGCAGACAGCACCACCAGAGGGATCTCGGGGTACATCTTTTTCACGTCAGAGATGGCGGTGGCGCCTTTGACGCCAGGCAGCAGCAAATCAAGGACAAACAACTCAGGCTCACCGTTTTTGATGAGTGCCGCTTGCAGTTCGCTGAATTTTTCTAACTCAACCACCTTGGAAGAGGGGCGCAAACGGCGCAGCAACATGCCAATCATTTGGCGAACCATCGGGTGGTCATCGATTACATACAAGCTCATTGTGATTTCTCCGGTGTCAATAATTCAGGCCCATGGCCTCGCGCACTTCGCGCATGGTTTCTTGCGCCGTGGCCCGCGCACGCTGTGTGCCAGCGTCTACGATATCACGAACAAGTCGAGGATTGGAAACAAAAGGTTCAGCTCTTGCCAGCATGGGCGCTTGCTCAGCCAGGATGGCATCGATGATCGGCTGCTTGCATTCCAAGCAGCCAATGCCTGCTCGGGTGCATTCGGTTTTCACCCATGTTTGGGTGGTGGGAGGTGAGTAGACCAAATGGAATTGCCAGACCGGGCAGCGGTCGGGGTTGCCTGCATCGGTGCGCTTGACCCTGGCCGGGTCGGTGGGCATGCGCCTCACCTTGGTCTCGATATGGGCTTTGTCTTCGCGCATGGCAATGGTGTTGTTGTAGCTTTTGCTCATCTTTGCACCATCCAAGCCCGGCAATTTGCTCGCTTCGGTCAGCAAGGCATGGGGCTCGGTGAGCACGGCTTTGCCAGTGCCTTTGAAATAGCCTTCCAAACGCTCACGGTCGCTGTCGCTCAATTCGGGCGCGGTTTTCAAGAAGCCCATCGCACCTTCGAGCGCTTTGGCGTCACCGGTTTCTTGAAACTGTTTGCGGGATTTTTCAAAGCGTTTGACGCTGTCTTTGGGCAGCTTGGCCAAGCAGTCCTGCACCAAGGCGTCAAAGTTGGGCTCGCGTCCGTACAAGTGGTTAAAGCGACGTGCGGTTTCGCGGGTCAACTCGACGTGGCTGGCTTGGTCTTCACCGACCGGCACATGTTTTGCCTTGTAGATCAGGATGTCGGCTGCTTGCAACAAGGGATAACCCAAGAAACCGTAGGTGGTCAAGTCCTTGTCTTTGAGCTTTTCCATCTGGTCTTTGTAAGTGGGTACGCGCTCGAGCCAACTCAAAGGCGTGCCCATGGCCAAGAGCGTGAACAACTCGGCATGTTCAGGGATGCGGCTTTGCAAAAAAATCGTGCATTGGTTCGGGTCCAAGCCCGCGGCCAACCAGTCGATCACCATCTCGTAAACATTCTTTTCGATCACTTCGCGGCTTTCGTAATGGGTGGTCAGGGCATGCCAATCTGCGACGAAATAAAAGCAAGCCATCTGGGATTGCAGCCGCACCCAGTTTTTCAGGGCACCGTGGTAGTGGCCCAGGTGAAGTGCGCCAGTGGGGCGCATGCCAGACAGTACGCGTTCGCTCATGGTGGGGACAGTTGTAAAAGGGCAGCCAAGGGCTGCAAGGTCCACTGGATGGCTTGCATCGATGCGCCCATGATGGGCCGCATCCACAGGCTGTTGACGATACCCAACAAAACCAAACCCATCACGATGAAAAACCCGTAGCGTTCAATCTTCGAAAACCCGACCGCCATGCGCCAAGGCAACAAGCCGACCAACACGCGCCCGCCATCCAAGGGCGGCAAGGGGAACAAATTGAAGGCAAACATCACCAGATTGACCAACACGCCCCCTTGGGCCATGTCGATGAAGAAACGTTCTTCGGTGCCCAGGCTGGACAGGACATAGAGCAAGGCTGCCCAGACCAAGGCTTGCAAGAAATTGCTGGCGGGTCCGGCAAACGCGACCCACACCATGTCCCGCTTGGGGTGGTGCAGACGGCTGAAATCGACAGGAACCGGTTTGGCATAGCCAAACAAAAACTGGCCAGAGGTGGCCAAATACAGCACCAACGGCATGAGGATGGTGCCCACCAGGTCGATGTGCGGGAAGGGATTGAGGGTGACCCGGCCCGAAAGCCAAGCGGTGTTGTCGCCCAGGCGCTTGGCGACATATCCATGGGCTGCCTCATGCATGGTGATTGCCAGTAGTACTGGCAGCGCATAGGAAGCAATCGTTTGGATTAATTCATTGGAAATCACCGGTTCATTGTCTCATCAAACTTGTTAAATTTGACGGGAAATAGGAAAGACTTTGTAAGCAATTTCCTGTGGGAAGGATGTCGCAATAGCTTGAAATACATGAAAACACATGATTTATAAGCCCAAAAGCGTTACATCTCCGGCGCCTGACCGAATCAAGCCTGGATCGCCACCCGTGCCCATGGGCGTCAAGTCCACCACGGTGGTGAACTGACCAAGACAAGCACCGGCGTCCACCACCGCGGCGAGTGTGTGTTCGTAACGCTCACGGATCTCTTGGGCATCGTTCAAGGCCTGGATTGCATCGGCAGGAATCAAGGTGGTGGCCAGCAGGGGTGAGCCGTGCAGTGCCAGCAAATGTTGCAAGGCGTTGTGCCCAGGCACCCGCAGACCGATGGTTTTTCGCTGTGGATGGGCCACACGCCTGGGCACTTCTTTGGTGGCCTCCAAGATGAAGGTGTAAGCGCCTGGGGTGCAGGCTTTGAGCAATCGGAATTGGCGGTTGTCGACCTTGGCGTACATGCTCAATTCGCTCAAATCGCGGCACAGCAAGGTCAGGTGGTGTCGTTCGTCCACGCCACGGATGCGGCGCAACTGGTCGATCGCGGATTGATCGTCCAAGTGACACACCAGGGCGTAACTTGAATCGGTGGGCACTGCCAAGACCTTGCCCTGCTGCAGCAAAGCCACAGCTTGTTTGAGCAAACGCGCTTGCGGGTTGTCGGGATGAACTTGCAGCCATTGGGCCATGGGCAAGTCCTATTGGATGCGGTCTTGCAACAACTCCCAGACCGGATTCAGGTCGCCGGGTAGCCAGGGCAATGCACCCAAATCGGTGTGGCTTTCATCAGGGCTGTGAAAGTCGCTGCCACGCGAGGCGGCCAGACCAAACTCACGCGCCATGCCTGCGTATTCCAAGGCTTCAGCGGCAGAGTGGCTGCCAGTGACCACCTCGACGGCTTGCCCGCCATGCGCCTTGAAATCAGTGAACAAAGCGTATTCCTCGTTGGGCGTGAATGCGTAGCGGGCCGGGTGGGCGATGACCGCCATGCCGCCGCCGTCGCGGATCCAGTGGATCGCGTCTTTCAACTGGGCCCAGCGGTGTTCCACAAAGCCAGGCTTGCCTTCGGTCAAGAAGCGGCGAAACACTTCGTGGGTGTCTTTGCAAACGCCTGTTTCCACCAGAAAGCGGGCAAAGTGGGTGCGAGAAATCAAGTCGGGGTTGCCAGCGTATTGCAGGGCACCTTCGAAACTGCCGTGGATGCCGACTTGCGCCAAACCAGCGGCCATGTCTTGCGCACGGGCGTGTCGTCCGCCACGTGTGCCGCGCAAACCGTCTAGCATCCGGGCGTCGTGGATGTCAAAGCCCAGCCCAACAATGTGCACCGTGTGGCCGGCGAAAGACACGGAAATTTCGGTGCCACTCAAATAAGACATGCCCAGCGCTTTGGCCGCGTGGACGGCGCGCGCTTGACCGCCGATTTCATCATGGTCGGTGAGCGACCACAGTTGCACGCCGTTGGTGTGGGCGCGCAGGGCCAACTCCTCGGGGGTGAGGGTGCCATCAGAGATGACAGAGTGGCAATGCAGGTCGGCGTTGAGAATATTCACTGGGTTATTTTATGCCGCAGGCATGGTTTCGATATGCAGTTGCAGCTTATCCCGCCCTTGCCAGGTGTTGATGTCGAGCCGGTAGGCCAACAGGGCCTGCGCCGGCAGGGGCTCGGTGCGGCCAAACCAAATACCGTCGATGGCTTGACCGTGTAATTGCAGTTTCAAGGACAGGTGTTTTTCGCCAACGATACGCTGGCTGACCACCATGACCTGGTCTTGGAACACCGGTGGCGCAAACCCCTGCCCCCAGACGTGTTTGTGAATTTCCAGCACGATGTCAGGGCGAATGAACTGCGGGTCCAAGCTGCCGTCGGTTTCCAGGGATTGCGACAAGGTGGCCGGTGACAGCCACTGCTGTGCAACCTGCTGCAAAGCCATCTCAAAAGTGGCGAGATCTTCTTCATGCAAGGTACAACCTGCGGCCATCGCATGACCACCAAAGCGCAGCAGCAAGCCTGGGTGCATTTTGACCACCGCGTCCAAGGCGTCGCGCAAATGAAAACCGGGGATCGAGCGGCCCGAGCCTTTCAACACCGCTTTGCCCTCGGACTCGCTGGCGGCAAACACAAAGCAAGGTCGGTAGTGCAGGTCTTTGAGGCGTGCCGCCACGATGCCCACCACCCCTTCGTGAAAGGCATCGTCAAACACACACAAAGCCGGTGGCGGTTCATCCTCGGTGTCGAGCAGCGATTCGGCCAGCAACAGCGCTTGCTCGCGCATGTCGCCTTCCAAGCTGCGGCGTTCACGGTTGATCAAATCGAGCTGCTCGGCCAAGCGCAGACCCAGCGCCGGGTCATCGGTGCGTAAGCACTCGATGCCCAAGGTCATGTCCGATAAACGCCCGGCCGCGTTGATGCGAGGCCCGATCGCAAAACCCATGTCTTGGCTGCTGGCGCGGGCGGCATCACGCCCAGCCACTTGAAACAAGGCGCTCAAGCCAGGGGGCAGCAGGCCTTTGCGCATGCGCGTTAGGCCTTGCGCCACCAAGCGGCGGTTGTTGGCGTCGAGTTTGACCACATCGGCCACCGTGCCCAAAGCCACCAATGGCAGCAGGTTGTCGAGTTTGGGTTCGATGGATTTGGTGAAAACACCGCGCTGCCTCAACTCAGCGCGCAAGGCCAGCAACACATAAAACATGACGCCTACGCCCGCCATGTGTTTGCTGGCAAAGTTGCAGCCAGGTTGGTTGGGGTTGACCAAGGCATCAGCCAGCGGCAGGGTGGCTCCAGGCAAATGGTGATCGGTCACCAGCACTCGCATGCCCAAGGCTTGCGCGGCGGCCACCCCTTCCACACTGGCAATGCCGTTGTCGACCGTGATCAAGACCTGCGCGCCCTTGGCATGCACCCGTTGGGCGATGCTGGGCGTCAAGCCATAGCCATCGACCACGCGGTCGGGCACGATGAAATCCACGCGACGCGCCCCCAGCAAGGCCAGGCCGCGCAAAGCCACAGCACAGGCGGTGGCGCCGTCGCAGTCGTAGTCGGCGACGATGCACAGGTGTTGGTCAGCCGCGATCGCATCGGCCAACAAGCCGGCGGCTGCATCGATCCCTTTCATGCCAGCGGGCGGCAACAAACGCGCCAAGCTGGTGTCGAGTTCTTGCGGTTCGTGCACGCCTCGTCCAGCGAACAAACGGGCCAGCAGCGGATGCACGCCGCTTTGCGCCAGCGCCCAAGCCGCGCGTGGCGGCACATCACGGGGCAACAGTTTCATGCGAGCACCCGGTGCAAGTCTTGAAGCGGCAGCCAGCGTCGCCACCAAGTGCGAGAACCAGCTTGCAGGACGGTTTGGCGTTGTTCACCACACAACACCAGGGTGTGGCCTGCGGCCAATGCCGGACCGATCACATCTTGGGCCATGCCTTGCCACGCCATACCCCAGGCCTGTGGGTCTTGCGCAACCCTATGGATCAGCAAATCGGTGTAGATATGCACCTCGGGCTGGCTGCTGATGGCGGGCAAATCGCCGGTGCCGCTCCAGACAAAGGAGTTGAGGCTTGTCTTGCGTTGGTCATTGACCGGGTGCTGGTAAAGCAGCATTTGCATTTCGTTTTGCAGGCGACGCAGCAATCGTTGCGCGGATGATTGTTGCCCTATGTCATCGGTTTGCAACCACTGCGCCATATTGCGCCCGATCAACTGGTCCAGCGACACGCTGGGCAGTTGTTTGAAATGGCGGGCATGGGCCAACCAGCGCCCTGGCTGGTGGGGAAAAATGGCTATCCCGTCTTCCTGCGCATAGGGCGTGATCGCTTCACGCACCGCTTGGTCTTCGGCAGGGCTGATCGGTCCTGGGGGAAGCAGATGCACCTGGCCTTGCTCAATAGCCCAATGCACCAGGTCAATGAAGGCCCAGCCGTGGTCGCTCGGACAGGTCAGTCCGCGCGCTTGCGCCGCATGCGCGGCCAAGGGCAGCAAGCCATCCGGGTTGGGCCAAGCCAGGGCCTGGGCCAAGGCGTGCTCATGGGTGGCATTCCAAGCGGTTGCAGACTGCGTCCGCCGGGCCAGCAACTGGCATTGCGCCATGGCCCGTGCCGCAGGCAAAGAATGAACGCTGGGAAATGCGGATTGCCAGACCTGCCGTTCAGCGGCACTGGCTTGCTCGAGACCCTCGGGCAGCAAAGCCGCAGCAATGATCGTGACAGGCGGTAAAGGCAAAGACATGGTGAGATTGTGCAAGATGCCACAATCTGCATGCAATGAATCCCTCACGCATGCCTTTTGAATTGCTGCTGGGCTGGCGCTACACACGCGCTGGCCGCGCCGCCCGTCGCAACCGTTTCATTTCATTCATCTCTTCGGTATCCATGCTGGGCATCGCGCTGGGGGTGGCGGCTTTGATCATCGTGTTGAGTGTGATGAACGGTTTCCAAAAAGAAGTGCGCGACCGCATGCTCGGTGTGCTCTCTCATATCGAGGTCTTGGCCTATGCCCAAGCCGAGCTGGATTCGCCAGCCCTGTTGCAGCAAAAACTGGCGCGACATTCGCAGGTCTTGGCCAGCGCGCCTTTTGTGTTGTCTCAGGTCCTGCTGGCCCGGGGCGAGGACATGCGCGGTGCGATCGCGCGCGGCATTGACCCGTTGCAAGAAGGCTTGGTCACGGATACCGTTGCCGCCATGCCAGCGCAGGTATTGGCACAGCTGCAGCCCGGCGCGTTTGGGGTGGTGCTGGGCAGCGAGTTGGCGCGGGCCTTGGGAGTGAAGGTGGCTGATCAAGTCACCTTGGTTGCGCCCGGCGGGCAGGTCACCCCCGCAGGCGTGGTGCCCAGATTGAAGCAGCTCACCGTGGTCGGCTTGCTCGACTCGGGACACTATGAATACGATGCATCGTTGGCTTTGCTGCATATCGAGGATGCGCAGCGCATCTTCCGCTTGTCAGGTCCCAATGGTTTGCGGGTCAAACTGCAAGACGCGCAGATGGCGCGGGACGTAGCCAACGAACTCATCCCGGTGTTGGGTGAGGATGTGACGGTGCGCGATTGGACCCGCGCCAACCGCACCTGGTTTGCCGCGGTGCAAATCGAAAAACGCATGATGTTCATCATCCTCACCCTGATCGTGGCGGTGGCCGCCTTCAATCTCGTGAGCACCTTGGTGATGACGGTGACTGACAAGCGGGCTGACATCGCGATCCTGCGTACCTTGGGCGCAAGTCCGGCCAGCATCATGGGCATTTTTGTGGTGCAAGGTGCGCTGGTCGGCGTGATCGGTACCTTGTCAGGTTTGGCGCTGGGGTTGTTGGTCGCGTTCAACATCGGCAGCATCGTCCCCGCGATTGAAAACGCTTTGGGCGCGAGTTTTTTGCCCCAAGACATTTATCTGATCAGCCGCATGCCGAGTGACCCTCAATGGGCGGACATCGGACCGGTGGTGGTGATTGCCTTGTTGTTGGCCTTGGTGGCCACGCTCTATCCCAGTTGGCGCGCCAGCCGCGTCGATCCCGCGGAGGCATTGCGCCATGAGTGATCTCGTGATGAGTGCACAAGGGCTGGGTCGCCGGTTTCAGGAAGGTGACTTGGATGTCACGGTTTTGCAAGACGTGGATTTGCAGGTGAGGGCGGGCGAAACCTTGGCAGTGGTGGGGGCTTCGGGCTCGGGCAAGAGCAGCTTGCTGCATGTCTTGGGCGGCTTGGACACACCCACCACCGGTCAGGTGGCCTTGCTGGGCCAGCCCTTGGCCGGCTTGGACGCCACGGCCTTGGGGCGCTTGCGCAACCAGTACTTGGGCTTCATCTACCAGTTCCACCATTTGTTGCCCGAGTTCAACGCATTGGACAACGTGGCCATGCCGTTGTGGATTCGCCGCATGCCGCGTGAGCTTGCCCAGCAGCAGGCCCGAGCGATGTTGTGCGAGGTGGGTTTGGAGGCGCGGGTGTTGCACACCCCCAGCGAACTGTCTGGCGGAGAGCGTCAGCGGGTGGCCATTGCACGGGCTTTGGTGACCCAGCCTGCGTGTGTGCTGGCAGATGAGCCGACCGGCAACTTGGACCGCGCCACCGCTGATGGTGTGTTTGCATTGATGCTCAAACTCGCTCGCTTACACCACACCGCGTTCGTGGTGGTGACCCATGACGAGCAATTGGCTGCGCAGTGTGACCGGCAACTTCGCTTGGTGGCAGGTCGTTTGGTTTGATTTACCCATGGAAATTGCGAAATTAGGGTCAGATTCCAATGAATTTCTTTGGATCGACAGCCACTGCCACCTGGACGGCCCCGAATTCGCGCCTGACCGCGACGCGGTGCGCCAAGCCGCTCGCGCGGTGGGCGTGCACACCTGTGTCATCCCGGCGGTGCAGGCCGCGCACTTTGACGCGGTGCGGCAGTTGGCGCACCAGCACGGCGACGTTTACGCGCTGGGCATCCACCCTCTGTTCACGCCGCAGGCCAGCGAGGCCGATTTGCAAACCTTGGACCAAGCCCTGAAACACCACCGCGCCGACCCGCGCCTCGTGGCAGTGGGTGAAATCGGCCTGGACGGTTTTGTGCCCGGCCTGGACATGGCGCGTCAACAGCTGTTTTACACAGCGCAGCTGAGGCTGGCCCAACAATACGACCTGCCGGTGATCTTGCACGTGCGTCGCAGCGCCGATTTGCTGTTGAAGGGGCTGCGGCAAACGCCGGTGAAAGGCGGCATCGCCCACGCCTTCAACGGCAGCGTGCAGCAGGCCGAGCAGTTCATCGCCATGGGTTTCAAGCTTGGGTTTGGCGGTGCGCTCACTTTCGAGCGGGCCTTGCAGTTGCGCCTGCTGGCCACGCAGTTGCCCTTTGACGCGCTGGTGTTGGAAACGGATGCTCCAGACATACCGCCGCATTGGCTGTATGCGACCGCCGAGGCGCGGGCGCAAGGGGTGCCGCAGGGCCGCAACACGCCTGACCAAGTGCCGCGCATCGCCCAGGTGCTGGCGGATCTGCGCGGCTTGTCTCTGGAGGAGGTGGCGCTGGCGACCAGTGCCAATGTGGGTTCGGTGTTGGCCATTGCCACGGTCTGACCTCATGCTGGAGGTGAGCAGCGACAATCCCGACATGGCCACCAAGCAAACCCTGCCGCAAGTCAATATGTCCGAGCACGGCAAGGTGCGCTACTTGCATCTGGGGACCGAATGGGTCCAAGGTTCGATGGACACCACCCGCCCTTTTGACCTCGAACTCGATTATGTGCAACGCATGCAGGCCTGGTTGTTGTTCGTGCCATCCGAGGCGGTGCCTGACTTGCACGCCATGCAGCTGGGCTTGGGCGCGGCCGCACTCACGAAAAACTGTCACCAGGTGCTGGGCATGCGCACCACGGCCATTGAGCTCAATCCCCAGGTGGTGGCGGCTTGTCGCACCTGGTTCAAGTTGCCTGCCGATGATGAACGCCTGTCGGTCGTCTTGGGGGACGCGGCTGAAGTGGCCGCCCATGCGCATTGGCGCGCCCAGGTGGATGTCCTGCATGTGGATCTGTACGACCACGAGGCGGCCGCACCCGTGTTGGACGATGCCGACTTTTACGCCCATTGCCGGGCATTGCTCACCGCACAGGGCTGCATGCTGGTGAATTTGTTTGGCCGGGCTTCCAGTTTTGAGCGCAGTCTGGGCCAGATCAACACCGCCTTTGGTGTCGATGCGGTGTGGGCCTTCAAGCCCACCCGCGAAGGCAATACGGTGGTGCTGGCGCAGCGGCAACCGAACCGCCCAGACCGAGACCTGTTGCAAGCCCGCGCTGAGCTGGTTCAAGCCCGATGGAGGCTGCCAGCCACCCTTTGGCTCAAGGTGCTCAAGCCGGTGGGCGCATAGGTCACAATCCGTTCAGTTTTGTTTTGGGAGCGCAAGCGTGTCAATCAAGAGCCAAAAAGATTTTGTCTCCGGACTGATGTTCACCGTGACTGGCTCGGCATTTGCGTGGAACTCAGCCACGTCTTACGACATTGGCTCGGCCAGCCAAATGGGCCCTGGCTATTTCCCCTTGGTCCTTGGCTTGGTGTTGGTGCTGCTGGGCGGCTTCATTATGTTTTTTTCACTCGTCGTCGAGACCCCTGATGGCGGCTCGATCGGTGAGGTGGCTTGGCGCCCGTTGTTTTGTATCCTCGGGGCCAACCTGTTGTTTGGAGCCTTGCTGGGTGGTTTACCCAGCATCGGTTTTCCGTCTTTTGGTTTAGTGATCGCGATCTTTGCCCTCACTGGCGTGGCCTTGTTTGCAGACGCGAGCCAATTCACACTGCGGCGGGTGCTGGTCTTGGGCAGCATTTTGGCGTCAGTCAGCTATCTGGTCTTCATTGACTTATTGAATTTGCAAATGCCGGTTTGGCCGGCATTCCTAGAAGCTTTTTGATCGGAGTTGCGCATGGATTTGCTAGCCAATCTTGCCACCGGCTTTGCGGTCGCAGCCACCCCGGTCAACCTGCTCTACGCTTTGCTGGGTTGCGTATTGGGTACTTTGATTGGGGTCTTGCCCGGCATAGGGCCCTTGGCAACCATCGCCATGCTGTTGCCAGTGACCTATGCCTTGCCCCCTGAGTCGGCCTTGATCATGTTGGCGGGTATTTATTACGGCGCTCAATACGGCGGATCAACCACGGCGATTTTGGTGAATCTGCCAGGCGAAGCCTCTTCGGTGGTGACCACCTTGGACGGTTACCAAATGGCGCGTCAAGGTCGGGCTGGTCCCGCATTGGCTGCGGCAGGTTTGGGTTCTTTGTTTGCCGGCTGTGTGGGCACTTTGCTGTTAGCGGCATTTGCCGCTCCCCTGGCCGACATGGCGTTTGCATTTGGCCCAGCGGAGTACTGCGCCTTGATGGTGGTCGGTTTGGTGGGGGCGGTGGTGTTGGCATCTGGTTCCTTGCTCAAAGCCATTGCCATGATCATTTTGGGCTTGTTGCTCGGTTTGGTGGGCACCGACGTCAACTCGGGCATCACCCGATTCAACTTGAACATGCCCGAGCTGTCTGATGGCATTGGTTTTGTGGCGGTGGCCATGGGCTTGTTTGGCTATGCTGAAATCATCCGCAACCTAGCAAAGAGCGAAACCGATCGAGAAGTGTTCACCGCCAGGGTGCAAGGCTTGATGCCGACCGCGGCGGATTTCAAGCAAATGTTCCCGGCGGTGCTGCGTGGCACCGCGCTGGGTTCGGTTTTGGGCGTGTTGCCCGGGGGCGGGGCGGTGCTGGCAGCTTTTGCAGCCTACACCTTGGAGAAAAAAATCAAGCTCAAAGCCAATGAAACTCCATTGGGGCAAGGCAACATCCGCGGTGTGGCCGCACCTGAAGCGGCCAACAACGCAGGTGCGCAGACTTCCTTCATCCCCTTGCTGACCTTGGGCATCCCGCCGAATGCGGTGATGGCGCTGATGGTCGGCGCCATGACCATCCACAACATCCAACCCGGTCCGCAAGTGATGACGGTCAATCCGGAGTTGTTCTGGGGCTTGATCGTCTCGATGTGGATTGGCAACCTGATGCTGATTGTTTTGAACCTGCCCTTGATTGGGGTCTGGATCAAACTGCTGACGGTGCCCTACCACTACCTGTTTCCGGCCATCGTGTTGTTTTGTGCGATTGGCGTCTACACCACCAACAATGCCACTTTCGACATTGCGCTGGTGGCGGTTTTTGGCTTGGTTGGCTATGCTTTTGTCAAACTCGGTTGTGAGCCTGCCCCGCTGCTGCTGGGCTTTATTTTGGGCCCGATGTTGGAAGAGTTCTTGAAACGCGCCCTCAAGTTGGCGCGCGGCGATTGGTCGATATTTCTCACCCGACCGCTGTCAGCAGCCTTGTTGGCGGTGGCCTTGCTGTTGCTGTTGCTGGTGTTGTTGCCCGCCATCAAAGCCAAGCGGGAACAAGCATTCACAGGCGACTGAGAGATTGACCATGAAAGAACACAGCCTGCGCCAGGCGCTGCACAACGAAGTGCATGCCCGACCACCCGAACCCATGACCGCCCCCCTGGCCATCAGCCACCTGGTGATGTTGGCCGATGCAACTGCCCGTCAAGCCAGCCGGGACCATCTGGCCCAGTTGCTGCGTGACATGCACCTGCCGGTGCCAGATGCCCACACCAACCACTTGCGTGTCGATGCTGGTCCGTGGCGTTTGCGTTGGGAGTTGCACACCGAGTTTGTGACCTGGACTTTCATGCTGGATGCCCATCCTGGCCTGCCCAAGATGGATGAATACGGTTTGGCCCTGAACGCCTTGCCACAACAGTGGCTCAAAGACCTGCCTGGCGAATGCCTGGCACGCGTCAACCTGCGGGCCAAGCCCACGGATAACTTGCAGGACCGTCAAGAGTTGCACCAACAGTTTCGTGAGGACAGTTTGGTGGCATGCCAATTGGCCGATGGGGAAGCCACCTTGCACACCGACTTTCAAATCGGTCCAGATGGTTGTTCCCGGATGCTGCTGCGGGTCGGCAACTTGTCGCGCCGGCGCCTCGGTCGCTTGGTTCAGCGCTTGTTGGAAATTGAAACCTACCGCATGGTGGCTCTGTTGGGCTTGCCCATGGCGCGGGCTGCCGCCTCTGACCTCGCCTTGGCCGAACATGAGTTGGCCGATCTGGCGCAGGCGATTCGCGCTGCGCACCATGAGGATGAAGCCGTCTTGTTAGACCGATTGACCCGTTTGGCAGGCCAGGTCGAGAGCGACTACGCGGCCCAGCATTCACGCTTTTCAGCAAGCCGGGCCTATTTTGAATTGGTGGACCGGCGTATCCAAGACATCCGCGAAAATCGCATCCCAGGTTTCCAGTCGATTGGCGAGTTCATGGACCGGCGACTGACACCTGCGCGCAGCACCTGTGATTGGGTGGCGCGTCGCCAGACGGCTTTGTCCGAAAGGGTTTCGCGCATGAGCAGTCTGCTGCGCACCAGGGTGGATTTCCAGCAAGAGCAAAGCAACCAGGCCTTGTTGACCGCTATGAACCGTCGCCAAGGCATGCAATTGAAACTGCAATCGACGGTCGAGGGTTTGTCTGTGGCGGCCATCACTTACTACATCACCGGCTTGATCCACTACATCTCCCAAGGCTTGGGGGCCAAAGGATGGATACAAGACCCCAGTTTTGTGACCGCTTGGGCTGTCCCTGTGATTGCTGCTGTGGTGTGGTGGTTTACCCGGCGGCTGCACTTCAAGGTTTTCAAAGCCTGAAGTGTCCTTGGCAGGCAAAGCCTGTCTCCTTCAAGACCCGGGCGATAGGCTATGCTGAATCACAATGCAAAGGCAGGAGCGAGAAAGATGGATTTGGGGATCAAAGGTAAATGGGCTCTGGTGGGCGGAGCGAGCAAAGGCCTGGGCCTGGGTTGTGCCAAGGCCTTGGCGCAAGCCGGTGTCCATTTGGTGATGGTGTCGCGTGGTTCGCAGGCGCTGGAAGCCTCTGCCGCTGCATTGCGCGAACTGGGTGTGACCGTCTTGACCGTGGCGCAAGACATCACCACCGAAGCCGGCCGTGCCGCTATCTGGTCGGTCGCCGGCGGTCCGGGCAAAGACTTCGACATCGTGGTGACCAATGCGGGTGGCCCACCCACCGGCGACTTCAGGGAGTGGGGTCGTGATGATTGGATCAAGGCGGTGGACGCCAACATGTTGACCCCAATCGAGCTGATCAAGGCCACGGTGGATGGCATGGCCCAGCGTGGCTTTGGCCGTATCGTCAACATCACCTCGAGTGCGGTCAAAGCACCGATCGATATCCTGGGTTTGTCCAATGGCGCGCGCAGTGGCTTGACTGGCTTTGTGGCGGGTGCCGCACGCAACAGCCAAATCGCTTCGCGCAATGTGACCATCAACAACCTCTTGCCTGGCGCGTTCAACACCGACCGCTTGCGGGTGACCTTTGAAGGTTTGGCCAAGAAAACCGGACAGCCCATAGAGGCATTGATCCAAGCTCGTCAAAAGTCTGCCCCAGCCCAACGTTTTGGTCACCCGGACGAATTTGGCAACACCTGTGCGTTTTTGTGCAGCCAGCATGCCAGCTTCATCACGGGACAAAACATCTTGATCGATGGCGGTGCATACCCGGGTACTTTTTGACGCGCCACCGAACCTGACCATGATGATTCCGCAAGCACCAGACGCTTACCAAGAGATCCGAGAAGCGGTGCGCGATCTGTGCGCACAGTTTCCAGACACTTACCACCGGCAGATCGATGCGCAACGCGGCTACCCCGAGGCCTTTGTCGACGCGCTGACCCAAGCTGGTTGGTTGGCCGCGCTCATTCCCCAGACCTATGGTGGCTCGGGCTTGGGTTTGGCCGAGGCTTCGGTGATCATGGAAGAGATCAACCGCGCTGGCGGCAACTCAGGCGCCTGCCACGGCCAGATGTACAACATGGGCACCTTGTTGCGTCACGGGTCGGAGGCCCAAAAAAATCTGTATCTGCCCAAGATTGCCAGCGGTGAATGGCGTTTGCAGTCGATGGGGGTGACCGAACCCAGCACCGGGACCGACACCACCAAGATCAAAACCACCGCGGTCAAGCGTGGCGATCGGTATGTCGTCAACGGCCAAAAAGTGTGGATTTCAAGGGTGCAGCACTCTGACTGGATGATTTTGCTGGCGCGCACCACGCCTTTGGCGGAGGTGGCTAAAAAGAGCGAGGGCATGTCGATCTTCCTGGTTGATCTGCGCCAAGCCGAGCAAGCTGGGATGCGCGTGCAACCGATTGCCAACATGGTCAACCATGAAACCAACGAATTGTTTTTTGACAACCTGGAGATACCGGCTGAGCACTTGATTGGGCAAGAAGGCCAGGGCTTCAAGTACATCTTGGACGGCTTGAATGCCGAGCGTACCTTGATCGCTGCCGAATGCATCGGAGATGGCTATTGGTTCTTGGACCGCGTCACCGCTTATGTCAAAGAACGCCAGGTCTTTGGCCGCCCGATCGGGCAAAACCAAGGCGTGCAGTTCCCTATCGCCGATGCTTACATGGAGGTCGAAGCCGCCAACCTGATGCGCTTCAAAGCTTGCACCTTGTTTGACACCCATCAACCGTGTGGCGCCGAGGCCAACATGGCCAAGTACCTGGCTGCCAAAGCGAGTTGGGAAGCCGCCAACGCCTGCATCCAGTTCCATGGCGGTTTTGGTTTCGCCAACGAGTACGACGTTGAGCGCAAATTCCGTGAAACCCGCCTCTACCAGGTTGCACCGGTGTCCACCAACATGATTTACGCCTATGTGGCCGAGCATGTTCTGGGTCTGCCACGTTCCTTTTAAGCCCCCACATTCAGGAGAACAAGATGACCAAAGCCATCCATTTCAAGCAACCCGGCGGCCCCGACGAACTGCATATGGTGGATGTCAACGTGGGCGAACCCGGCCCCAGTGAAATCCGCATCCGCCACCAAGCCGTCGGTTTGAATTTCATCGATGTCTACCACCGCACCGGCTTGTACCCGCTGCCGATGCCGCATGGCTTGGGCATGGAGGGCGCCGGCATCATCGAGGCCGTTGGCGAGGGCGTCACCCACTTGAAAGCCGGTGACCGCGCCGCCTATGCCAGCGCACCACCTGGAAGCTATTGCCAAGCGCGGGTGATGCCCGCCAAAAACGTCTGCAAACTGCCCGACGCGATCGATTTTGAGACGGGCGCGGCCATGATGCTCAAAGGTCTGACCGTGCAATACCTGCTCAAGCGCACCTTGCCCCAAGGCGGCTTGCAAGCCGGTGACCATATCTTGTTCCACGCGGCTGCGGGTGGTGTGGGTTTGATTGCCTGCCAATGGGCTAAGGCGTTGGGGTTGCAACTGATTGGTACCGCAGGTTCGGATGCGAAATGCGCACTGGCCAAAGAACATGGCGCAGCCCATGTCATCAACTACGCCCGTGAAGACTTCGAGGCGCGTGTCAAGGAGATCACCGGCGGCAAGGGTGTGAAGGTGGTCTACGATTCGGTGGGCAAAGACACTTGGGATAAATCGCTCAACTGCATTTCGCCGTTTGGTTTGATGGCGAGTTTTGGCAACGCTTCTGGCCCAGTCGACCCGTTCTCGCCGGGCATCTTGGGCCCCAAGGGCTCGATTTACGTGACCCGACAAACCCTGTTCACCCACATCGCGACCCGTGAAGTGAACCAACAAATGGCTGACGATTTGTTCGCGGTGGTCACCAGCGGTCAAGTGAAGATCCGCATCGACCAGCGTTACCCCCTGGCCGAGGTGGCGCAGGCGCACCGTGATTTGGAAGCCCGCAAAACCACCGGTTGCACCATCCTCACGCTGTAAGCGGTTCGCCGCAGGTTTTTTTCATGCGCCGCGTCTGACGCGCAGCAACTCGTCCAAGATCAAACACACCGTGCCCACGCTGATGGCGCTGTCAGCGATGTTGAAGGCGGGGAAATGGCCTTGGTAAAACAAGGGGGCCAACCAGTCCCAATGAAAGTCGAGGAAGTCGATCACGTGGCCATACAACAACCGGTCGATCACGTTGCCGATCGCGCCACCCAACACCAGCGCCAGCGCGAAACAAAACAAACGCTGCTGGGGGTGTGTGCGCAACAAGTAAATGATGAACACCGAAGCCACCATGCCAATGCCGGTGAAGAACCAACGCTGCCATCCAGAGGCTGTTGCCAAAAAAGAAAATGCCGCGCCGCTGTTGTGTACCCGCACCAGGTTGAAAAACGAGGTCATGGTTTGACTGTCACCGTGCTGGAAGTAGCCCACGATCAGCACTTTGGTGAATTGGTCGGCGAGCAAAATCACCAAGGCCAAGCCCAGCCACAAACCCAGAGATGCTTTGTCTGAACGTGTCATGACCAGTCTCAAGCGAAATGACGCACTTCACCCGCGCCGTGCAGGTTGCTGATGCAACGACCACATACGGTGGGATGGGCTGCATCCGCGCCCACATCCTCGCTGTAATGCCAGCAGCGTTCGCATTTGGTGGCGGTGCTGGCTTTCACGTCGATTGTCAAAGGTCCTTTGACGAGTTGCACTTTGGAAGTGATGAACACAAACTTCAGGTCCTCGCCCAAAGAAGCCAAGGCGGTATAGGCATCGCCTTCGCATTGCACCAGCAACTCGGCTTGCAAAGAAGCGCCCACCTCACCTGAAGATCGTTTGGTTTCAATCTCTTTGTTGGCGGCGTCTCGCACCGCTTGAATAGCCTGCCATTTCTGCATCCATGCGCCAGGGCTGTGGCTCAGCTCGGTGTAGGTTTCCAAGAAGATGGATTCTGAAGCGCCAAAGGTGCGCCAGGCCTCTTCGGCGGTGAAGCTTAGGAACGGCGCCATCCAACGCAGCATGGCGTGGGTGATCTGGTGCAAAGCGGTTTGGGCGCTGCGCCGCGCCAGCGACTTGGGCGCGGTGGTGTAGAGGCGGTCTTTCAACACGTCTAGGTAAAACGCGCCCAAATCTTCCGAGCAATACAGCTGCAATTTGGACACCACCGGATGGAATTCATAGCGGCCAAAGTGGCCGCCCTCGAACACGCCATCCAGGTTGCGGGTGCCCAAAATCTCGGCTTGCAGTTGGGCGGCACGTGACAGGGCGTACTGGTCGATCTCAAGCAAATCGGCCCATGCCACGCTGTCGGTGGTCGGGTTGAAGTCGCTCACATTGGCCAGCAGAAAACGCAAGGTGTTGCGGATGCGGCGGTAGGCGTCAACCACCCGCGCCAGGATGTTGTCGTCGATATTGAGGTCGCCCGAGTAATCGGTCGACGCCACCCACAGCCGCACGATCTCTGCGCCCAGTTTGTTGCTGACCTCTTGCGGGGCCACGGTATTGCCCAGGCTTTTGCTCATCTTGCGACCTTGGCCGTCGGTGGCAAAGCCGTGGGTCAACAAGCCACGGTAGGGGGCCCGGTCGTACAAGGCGCAGCCCAACAGCAAAGAGCTGTGGAACCAGCCGCGGTGTTGGTCATGGCCTTCCAAATACAAGTCGGCTTCTGGGCCCGTTTCGTGGAAAGGCGCGCGGTCGTAGGCGTTTTTGTGGCTGCCGCGCAGCACATGCTCGAAGGTCGAGCCCGAGTCAAACCAGACCTCCAAGATGTCGGTGCTCTTGCTGTAGTTGACCGGGTCGTCACCCGCTTGGTTCAAGATGCTGTCCACTGTCTCGCGGCTCCATGCCTCGATGCCACCTTGTGCCACGATATCCGCAGCTTGATCCAAAATTACCATGGTGCGTGGGTGCAATTCGCCGCTGTCTTTGTGCAGGAAAAATGGCACCGGCACGCCCCATGAGCGTTGGCGCGAAATACACCAGTCGGGGCGGTTGGCGATCATGTCGCGCAGACGTGACTTGCCGTTTTCTGGATAAAAGTGTGTGTGCTCAATCGCATTCAAGGCGAGTTGACGCAAGCTTTGCGGTGCTTTGTCTTGGGTGAACACGCCCTCGCCGTCGTCCATGCGGATAAACCACTGGGCGGCTGCACGGTAAATGACTGGGGTTTTGTGGCGCCAGCAATGCGGGTAGCTGTGGGTGATGGTTTGCGTGGCCATCAAACGGCCTGCATTTTTCAGCGTCTCGAGGATCACCGGCACGGCCTTCCAAATGTGTTGGCCACCCAACAGCGGGAAGTCAGCGGCATAGGTGCCATGGCCTTGCACAGGGTTCAAGATGTCGGTGTATTTCATGCCATGCGCCAAACAGCTGTTGTAGTCATCTAGGCCATAAGCCGGCGCGCTGTGCACGATACCGGTGCCATCGGTCTCACCCACGTACTCGGCCAGGTAGACAGGCGCGGTGCGTTGGTAGCCCGCGTCCACCTGCGAGAGGGGGTGGTGGAACTCAATCAAACCCAGTTTGTCCCCCGTGGCGGTGGCGACCACCTGGCCTGAAAGCTTCCAGCGTTCCAAGCATTTCTCCACCAAGGAGGCAGCGCACAGCATCAGACCGCGCTCGGTGTCGACCAAGGCGTAGGTGGATGCGGGATGCACATTGAGCGCTTGGTTGGCGGGAATGGTCCATGCGGTGGTGGTCCAAATCACCGCAAAAGCTTCTTTGTCTAACTTAGACAAACCAAAAGCCATGGCCAGTTTGTCGGGTTGGGCGCATTCAAACGCCACATCTAAGGTTTCGCTTTGTTTGTCAGCGTATTCGATTTCAAACTCGGCCAAGGACGAGCCGCAATCGAAACACCAATACACCGGCTTCAAGCCCCGGTAGACAAAGCCGCGTTCGATCACGCGTTTGAAAGCGCGGATTTGGCCTGCTTCGTTGGCCGGGTCCATGGTGCGGTAGGGACGTTCCCAGTCGCCCAACACGCCCAGGCGTTTGAAGTCTTCGCGTTGCTGCGCGATTTGCTCGGCGGCAAAGGCGCGGCTTTTGGCTTGCATCTCATCGCGGCTGAGTTTGCGGCCATGCAGTTTTTCAATCGCGTTTTCAATCGGCAAGCCGTGGCAGTCCCAGCCAGGGATGTATTGCGCATCAAAGCCAGCCAATTGGCGGCTCTTGACGATCATGTCTTTGAGCACTTTGTTCAAGGCGTGGCCGATGTGCAGCTGGCCATTGGCGTAAGGCGGGCCGTCGTGCAAGACAAACAAGGGCGCGCCACGCCGCGCCAAGCGCAGTTGTTTGTACAGACCTTGTTCAGACCAGGCTTTGGCCCAGGCCGGTTCGCGCTTGGGCAAGTCGCCGCGCATCGGAAACGGCGAGTCCATCATGTTGATGCGGGTGTCGGGGTTATTGGTTTTTTCGGTCATTGTTTTCAAGCCACTGACGTGCGTCAATGCAGTCTTGGGCGATGCCTTGTTGAAGTGCTTCAAGGCCGTCGTAGGTCAATTCGTCGTGCAATTGGTGTCGCAATTCCACCCTTATGAGTTTACCGTAGCCCCCGTCGAGCCCCAGCTGTTCGGGCCAATCCAGGCAATGCGTTTCCAACAGCACACGACCACCATTCACATCGTTGGGGTCGAGTGACGGGCGGATGCCCAAATTCGCTACGCCCGGCAGGGGATGTTCAAGCAGTCCGTGCACCTGGACAACAAAGATGCCGCTGGCAGCAGGCTTTGGGTGGCGAAAGCGCAAATTCAAGGTGCGACAGTTGAGCTCGCGGCCGAGTTTTCGTCCATGCACCACATGGCCTGAGATCGCGTATGGGCGGCCCAGCAACTGTGCCGCCTCTTGCATCGCGCCGCGCGCCAGTGCGTCGCGTACGGCTGAGCTCGATACCCGCAAGCCGCCAGCGCCCTGGTTTTCAGGCTGCGCCGTGGCGGGGCGGGCTTGGGGGTTGGAGATTTCATAGCTGTTCATGCGGGCCAGGTCAAAACCAAAATGGCCGCCTGCCTGGGTCAACATGCCGTAGTCACCGGCGCGTTTGGCGCCAAACCGAAAGTCATCGCCCACCAACAGGTATTTCACACCCAGGCCTTGCACCAAGACGCGGTCGACAAAGTCATGCGGTGTTTGCGCTGCAAACCCTTGGTTAAAAGGCATGACCACGCATTGGTCGACCCCACAGGCGCTGAGTTCGAGCAATTTGTCGCGCAAGGTAGCGATGCGAGCCGGTGCGATTTCAGGTTTTTGTTGTTGCTGCGCAAAGAAGTCTCGCGGATGCGGCTCAAAGGTCATGACGCAGCTGGGCAGCCCCCGTTGGCGGGCCTCGTTCTTGAGCAAGGCCAGCATGGCTTGATGGCCGCGGTGCACCCCATCAAAGTTACCCATGGTCAAGGCGCAGGCCTTGGCCAAGCCGGTGTGTTGTGTTCCTCGAAAAATGCGCATGCCTTAACCACTCGCCACAAGGGTGTCATTGAAACAAGTTATATTGTCCTGGATTTGACGTCAGTGCTTGCTTATCTCTCAGGAGTTGCCAGTTGAAGGTCTTGAAGTTGTCCGCCCAAGGGCTCCCCCAGTCTTGGATCTCACTTGAACAAGCCGTGACCCACTATGCGGCGGACGAGGTGCGTTGGGAGGCCGGTGTAGAGATTGCGATTTACCGCGGCGGCCACAACGCGATCACCGGACTGCAGTCCATGATCACGGTCAACAGCATCATTGGCACCAAGGGCGTCCCCCGCATCAACCCCTTTGAGCTCAAGCCTGGGCTGACCAACAGCAAGTTGTTTGCCCGTGACCGCAATATCTGCGCTTACTGTGGCGACGATTTTCACGAAACCGAGCTCACCCGCGAACACATCATTCCTTTTGGGCAACACGGCTTGGACAGCTGGATGAATGTGGTCACCGCCTGCCGCGCATGTAACCACCGCAAAGCCAACCGCACCCCCGAGCAAGCCAAAATGCCGTTGCTCTACACCCCGTATGTGCCCACTTTGTGGGAGGACTTCATCCTGCGCAACCGCCGTATCCTGGCCGATCAGATGGAGTTTTTAAGGGCACATGTGCCGAGAAATTCGCGCCTCGCCGCGTGACATCCTGGCTGGCTGAATCAGCCCCTGATTGACGCCAACAACTGCGCCACCACCCTCGGATACATCTCATGCTCTTGGCTCAGCACCCGGGCGGCCAATGTGTCTGCCGTGTCGCCAGGCAGGACCGGTACCACCGCTTGCGCCAATATTTCTCCATGGTCTAAAGTTGCGGTCACGCGGTGCACCGTGGCCCCTGCAAATTGACAACCTTCATCCAAAGCGCGTTGGTGGGTGTGCAAGCCGGTGAAGGCAGGCAGCAGTGAAGGGTGGATGTTGATCAAACGTCCCGCGTAGTGCGCCACAAACCCGGTTGTCAAGATGCGCATGAAACCGGCCAGCAGCACCAAATGGGGCTCATGTTTATCAATCTCGGCCATCAAGGCCGCGTCAAAAGCTGCGCGTGGCTCGGCGTCGTGGGCAAAGGCTTGGTGGTTCACCGCCGCCGTTTTCAAACCCAGCTCCTGGGCCAACACCAATCCCTTTGCATCAGGCTTGTTGCTGATGACGGCGGCCACTTGGGCTTGGAAGCGCAAGGCCCAGTCATCGCGCTGCGCGGTGCGTACGATGGCGGCCATGTTGGAGCCGCCGCCCGAAATCAGAATCACCAGGTTTTTCATGGGGCTGATTATCACGAAGCCACCCCAGCGTTCATGCGGGGATGAAAAATAGAACGAGCGTGCTAAAACATGGTCTTTGCAAATCACAGACCCGCTGTCGGAGAACCCCATGGATTTGGCTTTCACCCCAGAAGAACAGGCTTTTCGCCAACAGGTGCGCACCTGGGTGCAAGCCCATTTGCCCGAGCACCTGTCCCACAAGGTGCACAACGCCTTGCGTTTGTCCCGTGAAGACATGCAGGCCTGGGCCAAAATCCTGGGCGCCAAGGGCTGGCTGGGCTACGCCTGGCCAACGCAGTTTGGCGGTCCCGGCTGGAACGCGGTGCAAAAACATTTGTTCGAGGAAGAGTGTGCCCTGGCCGGTTCACCGCGCGTCGTGCCATTTGGCCCGGTGATGGTCGCGCCTGTGATCATGGCCTTTGGCAGCCCCGAGCAACAACAGCGGTTTTTGCCGGGTATTGCCAGCGGTGAGGTCTGGTGGAGCCAGGGCTACAGCGAGCCTGGTTCAGGCTCTGACTTGGCGTCCCTTAAAACCCGCGCCGAGCGGGTGGGCGACAAATACATCGTCAATGGCCAAAAAACCTGGACCACCTTGGCTCAGTTCGGCGACTGGATTTTTTGCCTGGTTCGCACCAGCTTCGAGGGCAAGCCGCAAACCGGCATTTCGTTTTTGCTGATCGACATGAAGTCGCCCGGCGTGTCTGTGCGCCCGATCAAGCTGCTGGATGGCGAATGCGAGGTCAACGAGGTCTGGTTTGACAATGTCGAAGTGCCCGCCGAGAACCTGGTGGGCGAAGAAAACAAGGGCTGGAATTACGCCAAATACCTGCTGGCGCACGAGCGCACCAACATCGCCGATGTCAATCGCGCCAAGCGCGAACTCGAGCGCTTAAAGCGTATCGCCAAAGCCGAGGGGGTCTGGGACGACATGCGGTTTCGCGATGAAATCGCCAAGCTCGAAGTCGATGTGATCGCCTTGGAGATGATGGTGCTGCGTGTTTTGAGCGCCGAAAAATCGGGCAAGCAGTCGCTCGACATTGCAGGCTTGCTCAAAATCCGTGGTTCAGAAATACAGCAGCGTTACAGCGAACTGATGATGCAGGCCGCTGGTCCGTTCAGTCTGCCCTTCATCGAAGAAGCCATGGCCGCTGGCTGGCAGGGCAACCATGTCGGCGCGGCGCACTGTGCGCCCTTGGCATCGACGTATTTCAATATGCGTAAAACCACCATCTACGGCGGCTCCAACGAAGTGCAACGCAATATCGTCGCGCAAACCGTCCTCGGCTGACAAGCCCGAACTGACAAGGATCACTATGGATTTCGATTTCTCCGACGACCAAGCCCAGCTGCGCGAAGCGGTTCTCAAATGGGTGGAAAAAGCTTACAGCTTTGAGGCGCGGCGCAGCGCGGTGGCGGCCGGGGGGTTTTCTTCACAGGCCTACCAAGCCATGGCTGAACTCGGCTTGTCTGGTTTGTATGTGCAAGACGCCTATGGCGGCATGAATATGGGTCCGGTCGAAGGCATGCTGGTCATGGAAGAGCTCGGCCGTGGCATGGTGATGGAGCCCATCGCCCACACCTGGATCAGCACCGCGGTGTTGCAAGCGTTTGCGCCTGAACACCTCAAGACCGAGTGGTTGCCCCGCTTGGCTGGAGGCGAGGCACTGTTGGTGTTGGCGCACCATGAAAAGGGTGGGCGTTACCACTTGGACAAATGCCAAGCCACGGCCAAACAGCTTGGTCAATCTTGGCAAGTCACTGGCCACAAGAGCTTGGTGCCTGCGGCTGACCAAGCGCATGGCTTTGTGGTACCCGCCACGGCGAATGGCAAACAGGCCCTGTTCTTGGTGCCACGCAGCGCATCCACCGACACCCGCCATGTCTACCAAGCGCAAGACGGCAGCCGCATGGGTGAGTTGCACTTGCAAGACGCGCCCGCGCAATGCATCAGCACCGATGGCCTGGCCGCTTTGCAACTGGCGGTGGATGTCGGTGCCACGGCCTTGTGCGCCGAAGCGGTTGGTTTGATGGAAAAAACCTTGGCAATCACGGTTGACTATATGAACACCCGCAAACAGTTTGGTGTGGCGATCTCGGGTTTCCAGTCGCTGCGTCACCGCGTGGCAGACATGAAGATGCAACTCGAACTCGGTCGCTCCATGAGCTATTACGCATCCCTCAAACTCAACGCAACCGCCGCTGAGCGAAGCCTAGCGGTGTCTCGCGCCAAGTTCCAAATCGGGCGTTCTGCCCGTCATGTGGGGCAAGAGGCTGTGCAACTGCACGGCGGCATTGGCGTGACCGATGAGTACATCGTCAGCCATTGCTTCAAGCGTTTGACTCAAATCGAACTCAGCTTGGGCGACAGCTTGAACCACTTGGGCTTGGTTTCAGCGCAGATGCAAGACACCGCAGGGGTATTTGCCTGAGGCTTGATAATGGCCCGATGCATCCGAAAGCCCTGTTAGACGCTTGCACCGAACTCACCCGTTTGTTGCTTCGCTTTGACCACCCTGCCGACAGTGTGGTGTCCAAATACTTCCGCGACCAACGCAAGCAAATGGCCTTGGGCCCACGTGAGCGTGGCGTGCTGGCCGAAACTGGCTACAACGTGTTGCGCCAGAAATTGCGATTCGAGCACTTGGGCAAATCCGGTAGTGGCGTGAAAGAACGCCGCTTGGCGATTTTGGGTTGGGCTGCTTACCTGGACGCGCAAGCCAAGTTGCAGCAACCCCAGGCCACCCATGGCGATCGTGGTTTCATGAAGGCTGCCATGAGCGAGATCGAATTCAAGTGGCTGGCCGATTGCGACGCGGCAACAGAAGACGCTTTTTTGGCACCCCATCAACACAACTTGCCGCCATGGTTGGCCCAAGAGTTACAGGCGCAATTGGGTGACGAATTCTGGCCCTTGGTCGACAGCTTGCAGCACACCGCTGGTTTGGATGTGCGTGTCAACACGATGCAGGCCAAGCGCTCGGATGTGCAAGCCGAGCTAGAAAAAAACGGTATCGAGGTGCTAGCCACGCCTTTCTCGCCTTGGGGCTTGCGCATGAACAGCAAACCCAACCTGAGCAAACTCAGTCTGTTTGAAAAAGGCGTGATCGAAGTGCAAGACGAGGGTTCGCAATTGCTCGCCATGTTGCTCGACGCCAAACGCGGTGAGATGGTTGCTGATTTTTGTGCGGGCGCCGGTGGCAAAACCTTGGCCTTGGGTGCGTCCATGCGCAATACTGGCCGCTTATACGCGTTTGATACCTCGGCACACCGTTTGGAGGCCTTGAAGCCTCGGTTAGCCCGCAGCGGTTTGTCCAACATCCATCCGGTGGCGATTGCCCACGAGCGCGACGACCGGATCAAACGCTTGCGCGGCAAGATGGACCGTGTTTTGGTGGATGCGCCTTGCACCGGCTTGGGCACGTTGCGGCGCAACCCGGATTTGAAATGGCGTCAAACACCTGAGGCGGTGGCCGAATTGACCGTCAAACAGGCGGCGATTTTGGCCAGTGCCGCCAGGCTGCTCAAACCCGGCGGTCGGCTGGTCTACGCCACCTGCAGCTTGCTGCAGGCCGAAAACGAAGCAATCGCCCAGGCCTTCAGCGCAGCCCATCCCCAATTCAAGCCTTTGCCAGTCCAGGCATTGCTGACTGACTTTGAGGTGGAGCAAGCTGGCGATTTGTGCACCGCTGATGAGCTTTACTTGCGCTTGTGGCCCCATCGGCATGGCACAGATGGCTTTTTTGCAGCAGCCTGGGTGGCTGTTTAAAATCACGGATTACAGTGTTTGGAGAGGTGATATGTTGTTGATTGATTGGCCTTGGTTGGACCTGGTACTGAATTGGCTGGCGTACGGTATGTGGGACTTGCCTGCCTGGCAACTGGTGTTGATCACCCTGGGCATGACGCACATCACGATCGCGGCGGTCACGATTTACCTGCACCGCCACCAAGCACACCGCTCCCTGGACTTGCATTGGCTGCCCGCGCATTTTTTTCGCCTGTGGCTGTGGCTGACCACCGGCATGACCACCAAGGCCTGGGCATCGATTCACCGCAAGCACCACGCCAAATGCGAAACCGACGAAGACCCACACAGTCCAAAGGTATTTGGCATCCGAAAAGTTTTTTGGCAAGGCGCGGAGCTCTACCGCAAAGAAGCCGCCAACCCTGAAACACTTCGCAAATACGGTCACGGCACGCCCGACGACTGGATTGAAAACAAGCTGTATTCACGTTTTTCTTGGCAAGGCGTGGGCCTGATGCTGATCATCGACCTGGCATTGTTTGGCGCGGTTGGCCTGAGCATCTGGGCGGTACAAATGTTGTGGATCCCAGTGACGGCTGCCGGAGTCATCAACGGCATGGGCCACCACCGGGGCTACCGCAATTTCGAGGCACCTGATGCCAGCACCAACATCTTTCCCTGGGGCATCTTGATCGGTGGTGAAGAATTGCACAACAACCATCACACCTATCCCACCTCGGCCAAGTTGTCTGTCAAAGCCCATGAATTCGACATCGGCTGGCTGTACATCCGGATTTTGGAAAACCTGGGTCTGGCTTCGGTGAAGAAAACCCCGCCAAAAATCCACTATGCCGAAGTCAAACCTGTGGCCGATGAGCACACCTTAGAAGCCTTGATTGCCAACCGCTATGAAGTGATGGCCAGCTTTGCCCGTCAGTTGCAGCGCACAGTCAAACTCGAGATAGCCGCATTACCCAAATCACCCACCGAGTCGGTGTTGAAAGCGGCCAAGCGATGGATGCACCGTGACGAGGTGCAAGTCCCGGCGCAATTTCGCACCGCTTTGGCACAAGCCCGTGACGCGTTGCCAAATGTCGACACCATGGTGCGCATGCGCGAGGAACTGCGCCAGCTCTGGCTAAACACCCATGCCAGCCGGGCCCAGTTGGCACTGGACTTGCAAGCCTGGTGTCGACGCGCTGAGGGCAGTGGCATTGCTGCGCTGCGTGATTTCTCTTTGCAGTTGCGCACTGTCAGCCTCTGACAGTGCCCGGCTAAATCACCGGATCATTACTTGAGTTTGATCTCTTTGTATTCGACGTGCTTGCGTGCTTTGGGGTCGAATTTCATGATCGACATTTTTTCGGGCATGGTTTTCTTGTTTTTGCTGGTGGTGTAGAAGTGGCCGGTGCCAGCAGTTGATTCCAGCTTGATTTTTTCGCGTCCGCCTTTGGAAGCCATGGTGTAGTCCTTTCGAAGTCGGTAAAAAATTAAGCTTGACCGCGAGCGCGCATGTCTGCGAGCACGACATCAATGCCTTTTTTGTCAATCAAACGCAAAGCGGCGCTGGAAACGCGCAAGCGCACCCAACGGTTTTCGGTTTCCACCCAGAAACGGCGGTATTGCAGGTTGGGCAAAAAACGACGTTTGGTTTTGTTGTTGGCATGGGAGACATTATTCCCAGACATCGGGCCTTTGCCAGTTACTTCACATACACGTGCCATGGAGACACTCCTTCATGTAACAGCCTGTCCTTTAAGAACCGGCTTGACCTCGCCAAACAGGGGGCGGTATCCCCAGGACAGATGTCCAAAAAGCCAAACATTATAGCCTGACAGGATATGCCAAGCCTTGGACCTGCCCGCCTGGGCATGGCCGGGTGAGGGCCAACAACCAGTGACATGGCTCAAACAGGCGAAGTCTGTGATTTTCGCAGGCGACAGGCTTGGGAGCAGTATTTCACCGATGTCCAATTTTTAGCCCATGCTTTGCGCCAAGTCATGTCTTTTCCACACACCTGGCAGGGTTTGCTCGGCAGGTTTTGTTTGTTGCCTTTGAAGCTCATTGCTCTAAAAACCGCTGAGCGTCCAAGGCTGCCATGCAACCGGTGCCAGCGCTGGTGATGGCTTGGCGGTAAACATGGTCTTGCACATCGCCAGCGGCGAAGATGCCGGGCACGCTGGTTTGCGTGGCCATGCCTTGCAAGCCACTTTGGGTGACGATGTAGCCGTCTTTCATCGCCAAATGACCTTCAAAAATACCCGTGTTAGGTTGGTGGCCAATGGCGATGAAACAGCCGTGCACCGCCAGTTGGCGGCTGCTGTTGTCTTGCGTGCTTTTCAGACGCACACCGGTGACACCAGAGGCATCACCCAAGACCTCGTCGAGCACGCTGTGCAATTCCAGCGTGACCTTGCCAGCTTTGACCTTGTCCATGAGCTTGTCAATCATGATCGCCTCGGCTTTGAATTTGTCGCGGCGGTGTATCAGGTGGACTTTTGTGGCGATGTTGGACAGGTAGAGGGCTTCTTCGACAGCGGTATTGCCGCCACCGACCACGCACACCACTTGGTCGCGGTAGAAAAAACCGTCACAGGTGGCACAACCCGACACGCCCCGGCCCATAAAGGATTGTTCGGAGGGCAGGCCCAGGTACTTGGCCGATGCACCCGTGGCAATGATCAATGCGTCACAGGTGTAGGAGCCGCTGTCGCCAAACAAGGTGAAAGGACGTTTGGAGAAATCCACCTGGTTGATATGGTCAAACACCATTTGGGTATTGAAACGCTGCGCGTGTTCCAAAAAGCGCTGCATCAGGTCCGGGCCTTGCACACCATGCACATCAGCTGGCCAGTTGTCCACGTCGGTGGTGGTCATGAGCTGACCGCCTTGGGCCATGCCGGTGATCAAAGTCGGGCTCAAGTTGGCACGGGCGGCATAGACGGCGGCGGAGTAACCGGCAGGGCCAGAGCCCAAGATAAGTACTTTGCTGTGTTGGGAGGGGGTCATGGTGGGCATTGTTGAGGAAACAAAAAGGAATGAAGGCTCATCCCTAACCCTCCCATTTTAAGATCAGAGCTGCCTGCTGTCCTGGGCTTGCCTGTTAAGCTTATGTCCGGCAATGACTTACCCCCTTCATACCCTTCGCAACGCCAAAGAAACCCCAACCGAAATCACGGGTTGGCAACGTTTCCTGCAAGAAATAGCGCTGTCTGTCGGTTTTGTACTGCTGCTGTTTTGGCTCATTGCCATGCTGAGCCACACCCCGCAAGACCCGGCATGGACCACTTCAGGCTCATCGCTGACGGCGCACAACTGGGGCGGGCGCATCGGTGCTGCCATCAGCGATTTGGGTTTTTTTGTTTTTGGCTACTCTGTTTGGTGGTGTTACCTGGCTGCTTTGGTCAGTTGGTTGTCGGCGTTGGCGGTACGTTTGCGCGGCGATGAAGCCGCGGCGCATCCGGAACATCTGTGGCGACTGACACGTTGGGCGTTTTGGAGCGGGCTGGTGTTGTTGATGTTGGCCAGTACCGGCTTGGAATGGACCCGGCTCTACCGGTTCGAAGCAATCATGCCCGGCCAGCATGCTGGCGGTATCTTGGGATTGTTGGTGGGCGGTGCAGCCAACAAATGGTTGGGTTTCAACGGTTCGGGCATGGTGTTCATCGTGTTCATGGTGATCGGTTTGTCCTGGGTGTTTGGTTTTTCATGGGTTGAATTGGCCGAAAGAATCGGCGCCCGTTTGGACCATGTGGTGCACACCTGGCGCGAGCGACGCGAGATGGCTGAGGATTTGGCGCTGGGGCAAGCCGCTGCCAGAGCCCGCGAAGGCGATCTGCAGTTCGGACGCGATGAGCATGACGAGTCGCCGCAATTGCCGATTCGCATCCTGGTCGAGCCCGAGTCCCCGCCGCCACTCAAAAGCGAACGGATTGCGCGTGAACGGCAAAAACCTTTGTTCAACGACATGCCCGACTCACGCTTGCCGCAGGTCGATTTGCTCGACGAGTCGCAGGCCCGACAAGATTCGGTGGACGCCCAAACCATTGAGTTCACCAGCCGCTTGATCGAGAAGAAATTGCGTGACTTTGGCGTCGAGGTCAAGGTCTTGGCGGCCGCGCCAGGTCCGGTGGTGACCCGCTATGAGATCGAACCCGCCACCGGCGTCAAGGGCTCGCAAATCGTTAATCTGGCCAAAGACTTGGCCCGCTCGCTCAGCATGGTGTCGATCCGCGTGGTCGAAACCATCCCAGGTAAAAATTTCATGGCACTTGAGTTACCCAATGCCAAACGCCAGTCGATCCGTTTGAGTGAAATCTTGGGCTCGTCGGTTTACAACGAAGCCAAATCCTTGTTGACCATGGGTTTGGGCAAAGACATTGGCGGCAACCCGGTGGTGGCAGACCTGGCCAAAATGCCACACGTGTTGGTCGCGGGGACCACCGGTTCAGGCAAGTCGGTGGGCATCAACGCCATGATTTTGTCCTTGCTCTACAAGGCCGAAGCCCGCGATGTTCGCTTGTTGATGATCGACCCAAAGATGCTCGAGATGTCGGTCTATGAAGGTATTCCGCATTTGTTGGCACCGGTGGTGACCGACATGCGCCAAGCCGCGAATGGCTTGAACTGGTGTGTGTTCGAGATGGAGCGCCGCTACAAGCTGATGAGCAAGTTGGGCGTGCGCAATCTGGCTGGGTACAACCACAAAATCGAGGAAGCCAAAGAGCAGGGCGATGCCCTCACCAACCCTTTTAGCTTGACGCCCGACGACCCCGAACCACTGGAGCGTTTGCCGCACATCGTGGTGGTGATCGACGAACTTGCCGACTTGATGATGGTGGTGGGCAAAAAGATCGAGGAGCTGATTGCCCGCTTGGCGCAAAAAGCGCGTGCCGCAGGTATTCATTTGATCTTGGCTACCCAACGCCCCAGCGTGGACGTGATCACCGGTTTGATCAAAGCCAACATCCCCACCCGGATCGCGTTTCAAGTCAGCAGCAAAATCGACAGCCGCACCATCCTCGACCAAATGGGTGCCGAGGCTTTGCTTGGCATGGGCGACATGCTGTATTTACCCAGTGGCACCGGCTTCCCAATCCGTGTGCATGGGGCGTTTGTCAGCGACGACGAGGTGCACCGCGTGGTGAGCTACCTCAAAACCCAAGGCGAGCCCAATTACATCGAAGGCTTGCTCGAAGGTGGCACGGTCGAAGGCGAAGCCCAAGGCCCCGATTTGTTTGGCGAGACTGCTGGTGAAAAAGACCCGATGTTCGACCAAGCGGTGGAGGTGGTGTTGAAGAACCGCAAGGCCAGCATTTCCTTGGTGCAACGCCACTTGAAAATCGGCTATAACCGCGCCGCACGCTTGGTCGAAGACATGGAAAAAGCAGGCTTGGTCAGTGCCATGAGCAGCAATGGCCAACGTGAAATTTTGATACCCAACCGGGCGGAGTGAGCATGTTGAAAACTTGGCTGATCAGTTTTGGCCTGCTGGTGCTTGGAACGGCAAATGCCGACAGCTTAGAGACCTTGGCGCAATTTTTAAAGCAAACCCGAAGCATGAAAGCGGACTTTGTGCAGGTGGTCAGTTCGCCTGTCAAAGAGGGTCGGCCCAGCAAAAGCAAAACCTCTTCGGGCAACTTTGCGTTCATTCGTCCGACAGTTTTTCGGTTCGATTACAGCAAGCCGTTTGTGCAACATATCGTGGCTGATGGCAAAAAACTCTGGTTGTTTGATGCAGACCTGAACCAAGTGACTGTGCGCGACCAGGCGCAAGCTCTGGGCAGCACGCCGGCGAGCTTGATCGCTTCTGCCAATGACCTGGCCACTTTGGGCAAAGCCTTCGATTTGAAAGCCGACGTATCCGACGCAGGTCTGGACTGGGTGCTGGCCACCCCTAAAAACCCAGAGGGCAGTTTGCAGCAGGTGCGTATTGGCCTGCGCCAGCAAGGCGGCCAAGTGCTGCTCTCGCAACTGGACATCATGGACGCGTTTGGCACCCGATCGCAAATCCGCTTTGAACGGGTACAGGTCAACCCTGGTCACCTGACTCCCGCGCAATTTAGCTTTGTGCCGCCCAAAGGCGCAGACCTGATCCAGCCCTGAGTGGCCATGAGCCCCATGCACAGCCATCACATGCCTTTGGCTGAACGCCTGCGCCCCCGTACCTTGGGTGACGTCATTGGTCAGCAACAAGTGCTGGGCGAGGGCATGGCGTTGCGGGTGGCATTTGAATCGGGCCAGCCGCACAGCTGTATTTTGTGGGGGCCGCCTGGGGTGGGCAAAACCACCATTGCCCGTTTGATGGCTGACGCGTTTGATGCGCAGTTCTTGGCCATCAGTGCGGTGCTGGGGGGCGTGAGAGACATCCGCGAAGCGGTGGACAAGGCGCTGACCGCTCGTGATGGGCTGGAAAAACGCCGCACGATTGTGTTTGTTGACGAGGTGCACCGATTCAACAAAAGCCAGCAAGACGCTTTTTTGCCGCATGTCGAGTCAGGTCTGTTCACCTTCATTGGTGCCACCACCGAAAACCCGTCGTTTGAAGTCAATTCCGCGCTGTTGTCAAGGGCGGCGGTGTATGTGTTGCAGCCTTTGTCGGAAGTTGATTTGGCGCAGATCATCAACACCGCCCAGGCCATCCACGCCGCGCCTGCTTTGGACGCCAACGCACAGGCGCGCTTGATTGCCTATGCCGATGGCGATGCCCGTCGTTTGCTCAACACACTAGAGACCTTGGCGGTGGCGGCCCAGCAAGAAGAGCTTGAACAGGTGAGCGAGGTTTGGCTGATGAAAGTGTTGGGTGAGCGCTTGCGTCGCTACGACAAAGGTGGCGAGCAGTTCTACGACACGATCAGCGCACTGCACAAGTCGGTGCGCGGCTCTGACCCAGATGCCGCGCTGTATTGGTTGGTGCGCATGCTCGATGGCGGCGCTGAGCCGAAATACATGGCGCGGCGGATGATCCGCATGGCCGCTGAAGACATTGGCTTGGCCGACCCGCGTGCGCTGCGTTTGGCCTTGGATGCGGCCGAGGTGTATGAACGCTTGGGCAGCCCCGAAGGTGAGTTGGCACTGGCCGAGTGCGTGGTGTATTTGGCCATCGCACCCAAATCGAACGCGGTCTACAAGGCCTACAACAGCGTTCGCAAGCTGATCAAGGCCGATGGCACCCGCCCGGTGCCATTGCACCTGCGCAATGCGCCCACGGCGCTCATGAAAGACCTGGACTACGGCAAAGCCTATCGCTATGCGCATGACGAGCCCGATGCGTTTGCCGCTGGCGAAAACTACTGGCCCGATGGCATGCAAGCCGCTGAGCTGTATGAACCGGTGGAGCGCGGTTTGGAGATCAAGATCGCCGAAAAAATGCGTCTCTTGCGTGCCAAGAACCTGCAGGAACGCAAGCCTTAGGCCTGCGCTTTGTCGGCCTCGCTGGTGAAGGAGTCGGCAAAGAAATCGTCCTCTGACAAGCCGTGTGCCAGGTAATCACGGCGGGCAGAATCCACCACAATGGGTGCACCACAGGCGTAGACCTGGTGACCAGCCAAGCTGGACGTGTCTTGCAAGACCGCGTTGTGCACAAAACCTGTTCGACCAGTCCATTGGTCTTGTGGCAATGCATCGGACACCACGGGGATGTATTGCAAATGGGGCATCAAAGGCAGTTGAGCCAACACCCAATCGTTCATGTACAGGTCTGCGGGGCGGCGACCACCCCAGTACAAACGGGTGGGTCGGGTGATGCCCTGGTGTTGCATGTGTTCGAGCAAGGCTTTGATCGGGGCAAAGCCCGTGCCCGAAGCCAAGAACACCATGGGGCTGTCACTGTCCTCGCGCAAAAAGAAACTGCCAAACGGACCTTCGATGCGTTGGATTTCTTTTTCTTTCATGGCGCCAAACACATGGTCGGTGAATTTGCCACCTGGCATGTGACGGATATGCAAATCGACAGCCGTTTGATCGGGCAACAGGGTGTGTGGCGCGTTCGCCATGGAATAGGCGCGGCGCGAACCGTCTCGCAACAAGAACTCGACATACTGGCCAGCGTGGTAACGCATGGGTTCAGTGGCGGGCAGCTGCAGTTTGACCTGCATCACATCATGGGACATTTTTTCCAGCGATAAAACACGTACAGGCATTTTTTTGATTGGGAAGGCACCTGCATCGACCACCTGACGAGACGCCAGCACCAGATCGCTCAAGGGCGTAGCACGGCAGGTGAGGATCATCCCTTGCGCCAATTCTTCCGCGCTCAGGGCTTTGGCTTGGTAGTCAGCCATGCGCACTTCACCCGAGACTTTTTGGCATTTGCAAGAACCACAAGCGCCGTCTTTGCAGCCATAGGGCAGTCCAATGCCTTGGCGGATGCCTGCTGCCAAGATGCTTTCATCCGCCTCGGTGGCAAAACCGCGGCCACTGGGTTGAACGACAATCTGAAACGACATCTGGAATTTCCTTGTACCTGTAAACAACTCAAAAGAGCAGTTATTTTGCCTTCAAACCAAAGCCCCCTCGGCGCCTTGCCTGCTCGCTTTCGACAACCCCGCGTCTTGATTGTGGGATGTGGCGATGTGGGCCTGCGTTGTGCTCGCTTGCTCAAACCCGCTACCCGCTTGTTTGCGCTGACCAGCTCGCCTGCCCGCATGCCCGAATTGCAAGCCTTGGGTATCACGCCACTGCTTGGCAACTTGGACCAAGCCCACAGTTTGGCTCGCCTGGCAGGCGTGGCTCAGCATGTGGTGCACATGGCGCCCCCACCCTTGCAAGGCGTCAGCGACCCTCGCACACAGGCCTTGGTGCAAGCCCTGGCCAAACGCAGTCCGCCCAGCACACTGGTGTATGGCTCCACCAGTGGTGTCTATGGCGATTGCCAAGGCGAATGGATCGATGAAACACAGCGCTTGCTGCCCCAAACCCTGCGGGCGCAACGGCGCGTGGATGCCGAGTCTTGGCTGCATGCCTGGGGTGCGCGTGGCCAAACCCGGGTGCAGGTGTTGCGCATTCCAGGCATTTACGCCTTGGACCGCGAAGGCGGCACACCGCGCGAGCGCTTGACCAAAGGCACGCCTGTATTGCATGCCATTGAGGACGTGTTCACCAACCATGTGCATGCCGACGATTTGGCCCAAGCCACGGTATTGGCGATGTGGCGGGGCCAAGGCTTGCGGCCTGTGCATGTGAGTGACGACAGCGATATGCGCATGGCGGACTATATGGACTTGGCTGCCGACCTGTTGGGCTTGCCGCGTCCCCCGCGCATCAGTTGGGCTCAGGCCCAGCAGCAGTTGCCCGCCATGACCCTGAGTTTCATGGGCGAGTCACGCCGCATGCGAAACCAGCGAATGAAACAAGAACTGCGTTTGCGTTTACGTTACCCCACGGTGCGCGAAGGCCTGCTGGGCACACCCGTGGAGCAAGGCATGACGGGTTAACGCATCCCGATCTTGGCGTCGCCAAAAATGCCATTGGCTTCTTTGGGCAGGCTGCGCCAATACTGGGATGTGGCTTGTACCGTGCCACCCAAGGCGGCAGCGGCTTCCCAGCCCCAACGGGGCTTGTACAAAAAGCCGCGACCGATCGCCACCAAATCGGCTTGGCCCTCTGTGAGCACTGCTTGGGCTTGCTTGGGATCGGTGATCAAACCCACGGCGATCGTGGGCAAACCGCATTTGTCTTTGACATGTTTGGCAAACGGCAATTGGTAGCCTGGGCCCACTTTGATTTGCTGCTGCGGGGCGATGCCTGCAGAAGAGATGTGCACAAAGTCGGCACCGGCGTGTTTCAAATGCACTGCCAGGTCAGCGGTTTCCTCCAAGGTCCAGCCGCCTTCGATCCAGTCGGTGGCGGACAAGCGCATGCCAAAGCTGCCGTCAAACACCTCGCGCATGGCCCTGAAAATCTCCAACGGCAACCGAATGCGGTTGTCGAAATTGCCGCCATAGGCGTCGGTGCGCTGGTTGGCGATGGGCGATAAAAATTCATGCAGCAAGTAGCCATGTGCACCATGCAACTCGATCATCTCCACACCCATGTGTTGGGCGCGTTTGGCCGCATCCACAAACGCTTGTTGAATCGCTTTCAAACCAGCCGCATCGATTTCATGCGGTGGCGCTTCGCCCGGCAACAACGCCAGAGGAGAAGGCGCTGCGGTTTCCCATCCGCCATGGGCTTTATCGATCAGCATGCCGCCATACCAAGGTTGGGCGCTCGAACCTTTGCGCCCTGAATGTGCGATTTGGACACACACAGGCACAGGTGGCGCAAGTTTGCGAGCGCGGCCCAGGGTGTCGGCCATGGCTTGGGCGGTGACGTCATTCCAGATCCCCAGGCAATTCGGGGTGATGCGGCCTTGTGGGGTGACCGCGCTGGCTTCGATCATGAACAAGCCCGCACCGCCGTTGAGCAAATTGGCCCAGTGCATCAAATGCCAGTCATTGGCTTTGCCGTCCTCATGGCAGGCGTATTGGCACATCGGTGCGATCACGATACGGTTGGGCAGGGTCAAAGTGCCGCGCGCTGGCTTAAACTCAAAAGGGGTGAATAACTGGCTCATGAGAAATCTTATAGAAAATCAATATCTTAAGCCGCCATTCCTCAAGTTTGCAGGCCATGGGGTCGATACTACAGGCACCAAATTTCCAAAGCCATGAACCGCACAACTGTTTTTCATTTCTCTTGCACCACCCTGGTCTGCTTGGTGCTGTGCGCATGCGGTGGTGGTGGTGGTGGCAGCTCGGGCACAGCGACACCAGGTGTTGGCGCGACTGCCGTGACCTTGCTCAAGGGCAAATTGATTGACAGCGCGGTGTCTGGCGTGACTTACACCGTGACCACCACCGATGGCAAAACCATCAAAGGGGTGACCGATGAGAGTGGCACATTTGAGTACCAAGCCGGGGAAACCGTGACATTTTCCATTGGCAGCATTGTGTTGCCATCGGCTTTGGGTGACGCCACGGTGACACCTGTGAGCATGGCCAGTGGTGGTGATGGCCCAGTAGCCAGCAATGTGGCTTATTTTTTGCAATCCTTGGATTTTGATTTGGATCCCAGCAACGGTATCTCGGTTGACCCACGCGTCCTGACCCTCTCCAGCATGGCGGCCTTCAGTGGCCAACAGATTGACTGGACACAAGCCACGGCCAGCTTCATTGCAAACAGCAAATTGCGAGCCCTGTGGAACCAGGCCAAAGAACTCAACCCCGCCAACGTGGTGGTACCACCCATTCCACCCAAAACGCCTGAAGAGACAGACAAACATTTGGCGGAGACTTTGTTTGGCTCCCTAGACACGCAATCACCCCAAACCGAGGGCTGTGCCCTGACCAGTGGCATTGAAAAACCAAGCATCACGGTGTTGTCGACCAATTTGTGGGCGGACTTGATGGCCAAGCCCAAATCCACTGCGGCCCCGGGTTGGATTTACGATGGTGAAATCACCCAAGGCATCGCGGTCAGTGAACCACCCGGCGACTTGCGAATCTACAAAGCCACACCCGCTTCACCTGAGTACAAAGCCGCGCTGAAGTCGGTGGACGTGGACAACCTGGACGCAGACCTGTGGTTCAAGCATCAAGGCGATCCGAATGTGGTTTTGCGCATTGCTGCCAAGGAGCGTTTGGGCGGCGACTCGATTTATTTCCCCAAGTACTCAGGCAGTGCGATTTATTTGCACTATGTCGCTACCGACAACTCTGTTTTGCAATTTCAATTTGCAACCGGTCTGCAAGCCATGGCCTTTTTCAGCTTCCTGGGCAACAACACCCATATTTTTTACCGCGGCACTGCTGGCAAAGATGGTGTGATCGACTCGGGCGGTGAGGACGGCTTTAACACCTGGTCCCAGGAGCGTGGCGACAACTGGGTACGCCACCTCCCAGCCTCGCCTGGCAAACCTGCGGACCCGATTTTCAATTTGCCAGCGGTGCCGGCCAAAGCAGCAGACCCGAATTTCCCGCCCAATTTACGCAAAGGTGGCACGACACCAACCGGGCGGGCACTGGGAACCACGACTTGTATCCTGAAACCCGGCGGTTCGGTGCTGTTGTGGCGCAAGCCCAGCACCTCGAGCGATTTGTTTTTCAGCCCACTGGCGTTGCGCAACAACGTTGGTGAGTTGGCACCTGTGTATAGCGATGCCAAGGGCTATAAGGGCTTTGCAGGCATCCGAGCGGGTGTCAAGATGCTGCGGGTGCTGAAATAAAAAAACCAACCCTTGTGGGGTCGGCTTCGATGAACTGGCTGGTGCCGGAGGCCGGAATCGAACCGGCACGGTGTTTTGCACCGGCAGATTTTGAATCTGCTGCGTCTACCAATTTCGCCACTCCGGCGAGAGTGAAAGGCGAAATTATGGCACAGTGGAGACATGAAATACCCGACCATTGAATCGGCCATCGGAAACACGCCCTTGGCCGCCTTGCAACGCATCGGCGCTGCAGACAACCAACAACGTGGCAATGTGCTGTTGGGCAAGCTCGAGGGCAACAACCCTGCGGGTTCTGTCAAAGACCGCCCAGCCATGTCCATGATCCAACGTGCCGAGGAGCGCGGCGATATTCGTCCTGGTGACACACTCATAGAGGCCACCTCGGGCAACACCGGTATCGCTTTGGCCATGGCGGCCGCTATCAAGGGTTACCGCATGGTTTTGATCATGCCTGAAGACTTGTCGATTGAACGCGCCCAAACCATGAAGGCTTTTGGTGCGCAGCTCATCCTCACAGCCAAAACCACCGGCATGGAGGGTGCGCGTGATTTGGCTGACGAAATGCAGGCCCAAGGCAAAGGCTTGGTGCTCGATCAATTTGCCAATCATGACAACCCGCGTGTCCATTTCGAGACTACCGGACCGGAAATTTGGCAGCAAACCCATGGAGAGATCACGCATTTTGTGAGTGCCATGGGGACGACCGGTACGATCACCGGCGTGTCGCGCTACCTGAAAGAAAAAAACCCCAAGGTGCAAATCATTGGCGCGCAACCGAGTGAAGGCTCGCGCATACCTGGTATCCGCAAATGGTCGCCTGCCTATTTGCCCAAAATTTACGATGACACCCATGTCGATGAATTGGTTTATGTGACTCAGCATGACGCAGAAGACATGTGTCGTCGCATGGCCCGTGAAGAGGGTATTTTTGCGGGCGTCTCAGCGGCAGGGGCGTGTTGGGTGGCCTTGGAAATCGCCAAGCGCGTGGATAACGCCACCATCGTGTTCATCGTGTGTGACCGCGGCGACCGTTATTTGTCTACTGGGGTGTTCCCAGCATGAGTCAATTTCAGTATTGCCCGATGTGCGCGACAGCCTTGCAGCTCATCACCCAGGACGAAGACGGCGGTCCCAAGCAACGCATGCGCTGTGTGGTGTGCCACTGGACCCATTGGAACAACCCAACGCCGGTGCTGGCGGCGATTGTTCAATACGGTGACCAAATCCTGCTGGCGCGCAATGCCGCTTGGCCGGACAGGCGGTTTGCCTTGATCACCGGCTTCATGGAGGCTGGTGAGACAGCCCAAGAAGGTATCCGCCGAGAAGTGGCTGAAGAAACCAACCTGACAGTCACGGATTTGAAACTGGTGGGTGTGTATGACTTTCAGCGTATGAACCAAGTCATCATCGCCTTTCACTCCGTGGCTGAGGGCGAGATTCGCTTGTCGCCAGAACTGCTTGAGTACAAGTTGATGAATTACCCGGACATCATTTGCTGGCCATCTGGCACCGGTTATGCCATGGGAGACTGGTTGCAAACCCAAGGCATCGAGCCGCGTTTCATGGGCTGGGAAGAGCGTGCCATGCAAAACTTAGAATGACGGCCATGCAAATCGACCAAGAACTAGACACACGCGGCTTGAATTGCCCCTTGCCGATACTCAAAGCCAAGAAAGCGTTGACCGCGATGCAAACAGGTCAACTGCTCAAAGTGGTGTCCACCGATAAAACCTCGTTGCGTGACTTTGCTGCCTTCTCCAAGCAAACGGGCAATGAGTTGATGTCGCAAGAAACCATAGGCGACGACTTTGTCCATGTCTTGAAAAGACGCTGATCCGTTGGTTTTTTGGCAGCCGCTCTGACAAGCACTAGCCCAAGCGCTTGAGTTGATCCTCCACCTTTTGCAAAGTGGCCTCAAAGTCGGCTACCCGTTGGCGCTCTTGGGTGATCACAGCTGGCGGGGCTTTGGCGACGAAGGCTTCATTGCTGAGTTTGCCGTGGGCTTTGGCAATCTCGTTTTGCAAACGGACCACTTCTTTGCCCAAGCGCAGTTTTTCGGCGGCCATATCGACTTCGATGAAAAGACACAAACGGGTTTCACCCACCACGGCCACCGGTGCGGCTTGTGCCGCGGCTTGCCAAGCGGCTTCATCGTCAAACACTTTCACATCGCTGAGTTTGGCCAGGGACTGCAAGACAGCCGCATTCATACGCATGAAATCGGTGTTGCCCAGGGCAAACATGGGCATGCGGGTCGATGGCGAGACATTCATTTCACCGCGCAAATGGCGGCACGCATCCACCAACGACTTGAGTTGGTTGACATGGGCAATGGCTTGCGGGTCGATCTTGTTGGGTTGCGCCTCGGGGTAACCCGCAATGCTCACCGATGCGCCTGGCAGGCCAGCCACGGGCGCAACTTTTTGCCATAACTCCTCGGTGATGAACGGGATGATCGGGTGGGCCAAACGCATGATGGCTTCCAAGGTGCGGATCAGGGTGCGGCGTGTGGCACGTTGCTCTGCCGGACCGCCGGTTTGGATTTGCACCTTGGCGATCTCCAGGTACCAATCGCAGTACTCGTTCCAGACAAATTCATAAATCGTTGTGGCCACATGGTCTAGTCGGTATTCCTCGAAACCTTTGGCGACATCGGTTTCTGCTTGTTGTAACAGCGATGCAATCCAGCGGTCAGCTTGGCTGAACTTCATGTACTGGTAGAACGGCCCGGCCGCAATCGTTTGGCCGTTCTCTCCGATGCGCGGCGGTGCACATTCAGCCTTGGTGTGCTCCTTGAGGCCGCAGTCTTGACCTTCACAGTTCATCAGCACAAAGCGGGTGGCGTTCCACAATTTGTTGCAAAAGTTGCGGTAACCCTCGCAGCGTTTGCTGTCGAAGTTGATGCTGCGCCCCAAGCTGGCCAAGGCCGCGAAGGTGAAACGCAAGGCATCCGCACCATAAGCAGGAATACCGTCGGGGAATTCTTTCTCGGTTTGCTTGCGCACCTTGGGTGCGGTCTCGGGTTTGCGCAGGCCCTGGGTGCGTTTGTCAAGCAGAGGCTCGAGTGGGATACCGTCAATCAAATCAACCGGGTCGAGCACATTGCCTTCAGACTTGCTCATTTTTTTGCCTTGGGCATCGAGCACCAGGCCATGGATATAGACGTTTTTGAAAGGCACTTTGCCGGTGAAATGGGTGGTCATCATGATCATGCGGGCGACCCAGAAGAAGATGATGTCGTAGCCGGTGACCAAGACGCTGGAGGGCAAGTACAAGTCCTGGTCGCCTGGGCGCCCCAGGGTGCTGAACGGCACCAAAGCGCTCGAATACCAGGTATCGAGCACATCGGGGTCACGGGTCAGGTGTTTGCCAGGCGCTTGGGCTTGGGCCGCGGCCTGGTTGTGGGCGACATACACTTTGCCGTCCTCGTCATACCAAGCAGGTATTTGATGGCCCCACCACAGTTGGCGGCTGATGCACCAATCGGTGATGTTGTTCATCCACTGGTTATAGGTGTTGACCCAGTTCTCAGGGACGAACTTGACTTCGCCAGACTGCACCGCGTCGATCGCTTTTTGCGCAATGCTTTTGCCGGTGGGGTCTTGCGGACTCACTTGGTTCATGGCGACAAACCATTGATCGGTGAGCATGGGTTCGATGATTTGGCCGGTGCGCGCACAACGCGGCACCATGAGTTTGTGTTTCTTGACCTCCACCAACAAACCCAGCGCTGCCAAATCGGTGACCACTGCTTTTCGTGCAACGAAGCGGTCCATGCCACGGTAGGCGGCAGGAGCGTTTTCATTGACCGTGACATCCAAGTTCAAAACCGAAATCAGCGGCAAGTGGTGGCGCTGTCCAACCGCATGGTCATTGGTGTCATGCGCTGGCGTGACCTTGACCACGCCGGTGCCAAAGGCGCGGTCCACATAGTCATCCGCAATCACAGGGATGGTGCGGTCGCACAATGGCAATTGCACCTGCTGGCCAATCAAATGGGCGTAGCGCTCGTCCTCAGGGTGAACCATCACGGCCACGTCACCCATCAAGGTTTCGGGGCGGGTGGTGGCAACCACCAAGCCTTTAGAGGATACGCCAGACACGCTTTGCGGTCCATTGGCAAAGGGGTAGCAGATGTGCCAAAGCGAGCCGTCTTCCTCTTCGCTTTCAACTTCCAAGTCAGAGACCGCGCTTTGTAAGACAGGGTCCCAACTCACCAAGCGCTTGCCTCTGTAGATCAATCCTTGTTGGTAAAGCTGCACGAAGGTGTCGGTGACCACGGTGGTCAGTTTGTCATCCATCGTGAAATATTCACGGCTCCAGTCCACGCTGTCGCCCATGCGGCGCATTTGTTGAGTGATGGTGTTACCCGATTGCTCTTTCCATTCCCACACTTTGGCGATGAAGTTTTTACGCGCTTCTGTCGGTGACGGCCCCATGTCATGGCGGCTGATACCTTGGGCTTGCAATTGCCGTTCCACCACGATTTGGGTGGCGATACCCGCATGGTCGGTGCCAGGCACCCAAACCGTGTTGAAGCCCTTCATGCGGTGATAGCGAGTGAGGCTGTCCATGATGGTCTGGTTGAACGCATGGCCCATGTGCAGGGTGCCGGTCACATTCGGTGGTGGCAACTGAACAGCAAACGACGGTTGCTCTGCTTGCGGCAGGCCCGTGCCACGAAAACCCGCCACGCCATAGCCGCGCTTTTCCCATTCAGGTCCCCAGTGGGCTTCGAGGGCGGCGGGTTCAAAAGATTTGGACAGGCTGTCTAAGCCGGGTTGCGCGGGGGGGGTGCTCATAGGGGACTTTGCATGGTTTCATGCCCACACAAAGCTGGGACACGGCGTTCAAAAAGAAAAGCGTATTTTAGCGAGGGCTGGCTTCACGCCTTTGTTGCAATCTCTCGCCAGACTTAGGTAAACGAATGATAGGAATATTCAATTTTTCAGATTGACACAAGCGATTGGACGTTTGTCACAGACAAGCACTATCCTTTTAGGTGACTTTGGCAATTGCGCCAAAGCATGTTCATCAACCCAAGGAGATTTCTCATGGCAGCACTCAAAGGCTCCAAAACGGAAGAAAACCTGAAAGCCGCCTTCGCAGGCGAGTCACAGGCAAACCGCCGTTACCTGTATTTCGCGAACAAGGCCGATGTGGAAGGCCAAAATGATGTGGCAGCGCTGTTTCGTTCGACCGCCGAAGGCGAGACTGGTCACGCCCACGGTCACCTCGAGTGGCTTGAGCAGTGCGGCGACCCCGCTACTGGCCTGCCCATTGGCGCCACCCGTGACAACCTGAAAGCCGCAGTGGCAGGCGAAACCCATGAGTACACCGACATGTACCCTGGCATGGCCAAAACCGCGCGCGACGAAGGCCACGACGAAATCGCTGACTGGTTTGAAACCTTGGCCAAGGCCGAGCGTTCACATGCCAACCGTTATGCCAAGGCATTGGCTGAGCTGGTTGACTGATCATCAGCATTGAGGGCAGGGCGTTGGGCTCAAAAAGCCACAGCGCCCCTCTCTGAATCCTGACTTTTCTTAAGAAGATTTCCTTCTACCTCCCCACTTTTTTTGAGGAACACAGCATGGCCCGCGAAGGCAGCTTGGAAGCCCCCACACGCCATCCCCTGGACTGGCTCAATCCCGAGTTCTACAACGAAGAGGCCTGCCTCACCGAGATGGAGCGCATTTTCGACATTTGCCACGGCTGCCGCCGTTGCGTGAGTTTGTGCGGGTCTTTCCCCACCTTGTTCGATTTGGTGGACGAAAGCCCCACGCTGGAGATGGATGGTGTGGCCAAAAAAGACTATTGGAAAGTGGTCGACCAGTGTTTTTTGTGTGACTTGTGCTACTTGACCAAGTGCCCTTATGTGCCACCGCATGAATGGAACCTGGACTTCCCGCACACCATGCTGCGGGCCAAAGCGATCAAGTTTAAAAAAGGCGAGGTCAGTGCTGGCGAAAAATTGCTCGCTTCTACCGATGTCCATGGCCAATTTGCGGGCATACCCATTGTGGTTCAAGCGGTCAATGCGATCAACAAAACCAAAGCCGCCCGCTCGGTGATGGAGTCGGCTTTGGGCGTGGACAAAGACGCATGGTTGCCCGAATTGGCGACCAAAAAATTCCGCCGCCAGGCGCCCAAGGCCCAGGCCAGCCAAGTGGTGAATGGTGAAAAAACACCGGGCAAGGTGGTGATTTATTCCACTTGCTATGTCAACTACAACGAGCCTGGCATTGGCATGGATTTGCTCAAAATTTTGGACCACAACGAGATCCCTTACGAGTTGGTGTCCAAAGAAAAATGCTGCGGCATGCCCAAACTGGAGCTGGGTGATTTGCAGTCGGTCGACGAGAACAAAAAAATCAACATCCCGATCCTTGCCAAATATGCCCGTGAGGGCTACGCCATCCTGAGCGCGGTGCCGTCATGCACCTTGATGTTCAAGCAAGAGTTGCCGCTGATGTACCCCAACGACGTTGAAACACAATGGGTGAAAGAGCACATCTGGGACCCGTTTGAGTACCTGATGGCGCGCAAGCGCGACGGCTTGCTGAAAACCGAATTCCCCGAAAGCCTTGGCAATGTCAGCTACCAAATCCCATGCCACGGCAGGGTGCAAAACATCGGCAAGAAGACCGAGGAAATGCTCAAGATGATTCCCGACACCACGATCAACACGATCGAGCGTTGTTCGGGTCATGCGGGCACCTACGGCGTGAAAAAAGCCAGCCATGCCTATGCCATGAAATTGGGTAAACCGGTGGTCAAAGCCATGGCAACGATGAAAGACGGCAGCCAGCCCGACTTCATCAGTTCGGATTGCCCGTTGGGCGGTCACCATATCGCTCAAGGTTTTGAGGCCAGCGGCCAGGCCGTGCCCGAGCTCCAACACCCCATCAGCCTGGTGGCCAAAGCCTACGGACTGAAGTCATTGAAGTCATTGGGGTCAGATTCCAATGATTGATTAACCCAAAGTGTTTGAAAGTCATTTATGCAAATCACCGGACATATCACCGCTGAAAACCTCATGAGCTTGGAGGCTTACAGCAAATTCCGTAAGACCCACAAGGCCGAGGTGCTGGCGCACCGCAAAATGCGCTCGGTGCATTTGGGTGACCACATCACCTTGCAATTTGAAAGCGAAACCACGGTTCGCTATCAAATCCAAGAGATGCTGCGGATTGAGAAAATCTTTGAAGAAGAAGGTATCCAGCAAGAAATCGACGCCTATGCGCCCTTGGTGCCCGAGGGCAGCAACTGGAAGGCCACCATGCTGATCGAATACCCCGATGTCAACGAGCGCAAGCGCGAATTGGCGCGGCTCATTGGGGTGGAAGACCGCATGTTCATCGAAGTGGAAGGCCACGCCCGTGTGTACGCCATTGCCGACGAAGACTTGGACCGCGAAAACGACGAAAAAACCTCAGCGGTGCACTTTGTGCGCTTTGAGTTTGGCACCGCCGCCAAGGCTGCCATCAAGGCGGGGGCTGCTGTCAAATTGGGTTGCGACCACACCAACTATCCCGCCCATACACAGATTGCGGAAGACGCTTTGGCATCCTTGGCTGGGGATTTGAAATAATCGCAGGATGCTGTTCCTGCTCTCCCCCGCCAAAACTCTGGACTACGAGTCTGCCTTGCCGTCCATCGCGGCGTCGCAACCGCAGTTTCTGTCCCAGTCTGCTGCGCTGATTGCCACGCTGAAAAAAAAGACGCCCCAGCAAATCGCCGAGCTGATGGACTTGAGCGTTGCACTGGCCAAGCTCAATGTTGACCGCTACCAAGCTTGGTCACCCGTGTTCACCCATGCCAACGCCCGACCAGCGGTGTTGGCCTTCGATGGCGATGTTTACGAAGGCTTGGACGCCAAGTCCTTGAAGCCCAAAGACTTTCAATGGGCGCAAGCGCATGTGGCGATCTTGAGTGGTTTGTACGGCGTGCTGCGACCGCTCGACCTGATGCAACCGTATCGGCTGGAGATGGGCACGGCACTCAAACTCGGCAAGGCCAACAACCTGTATCAATTTTGGGGTGCACAAATTGCAGCGCACTTGAATCTGCAGTTGGCAAACGAGAAAGACCCGCTGATCGTCAACCTGGCCTCGCAGGAATACTTCAAGGCGGTGGACCGCAAGGTCTTGCAAGCGCGGGTGATTGAATGCGTGTTCCAAGACTACAAAAACGGCCAATACAAGATCATCAGCTTTTTTGCCAAACGCGCCAGAGGTTTGATGGCGCGGTATGCAGTTCAAACACAAGCCAACACCCTTAAGGCCTTGCAAGGCTTCCATATGGAAGGCTATGCATTCGAGCGCTCGGTGTCCAGCGACGATACTTTGGTCTTTCGCCGACACACCAAGGACTGAACACCATGCAAATTTTTGCCAACGGCTTGCGCCTTGAAGTCGAGGACACCGGGGAGCGTGACCGGTCTGCTGTGCTGTTGATCCCTGGCATGTCGATGCAATTGATCATCTGGCCTGATGAGATGGTGCAAGCCATTCACCAAGCCGGTTACCGCGTGATTCGCTTTGACAACCGCGACATGGGCTTGTCCGAGTCCATGGACAACTTGTCCTCGCCGCCGATCGCATGGTTCATGATGCAACTCAAACTGGGGATCAAACCCAAAACGCCATACACAGTTCAAGACATGGCGCAAGACGCTCTGGCGGTGCTGGAGCATTTGCAGATCAAGCAAGCCCATTTGGTGGGTGTCAGCATGGGCGGCATGATCGCCCAGCGGGTCTGCCTCAGCGCGCCCGAACGGGTGCTGAGCATGACCAACATCATGAGCAGCAGCAGCGCCAAAGATTTGCCCGGTCCCACAGCCAGAATGCAACGTATTTTATTCTCACCTCCCAAGCGAGGTGCCGCCGCCGCCCGGCAGCATGCCTTGCAATTTGTCCAGGCCTTGGCAGGTCCGGGCTTTGAGCATCCAAAGGATTCGCAAGCGCAAATGGTGGACGACTCGATCAAGCGCAGCAGTCGGCCCATGGGTGCGTATCGCCAAATGCTGGCGGTGATGGCGGATCAGTCGCGCGCTGCCCTGCTGTCCAAGATCCACCAACCCACTCTGGTGATCCATGGCAAAGCCGATCCTTTGTTGCCATTTGCGTGTGGCGAAGACATCGCCAAGCGTATTTCCAACGCCAAGCTCTACCCCATCGAAGGCCTGGGGCATGATTTCCCGCCAGCCGCTGTCAGTTTGATCGTCAACCGTTTGCTGCCCTTCCTCAACGCCCATTCACCCGCATGAACAAGCCAGAGGACTCACAGCTGGGCAAAGCCGCGAATTACGCCGATCAATACACGCCCAGCTTGCTCTACCCCTTGCCACGCGCAGCGCAGCGCAGCCTGATTGGGGTGGGCGAGCAACCGATTTTCTTGGGAGCCGATTTGTGGACTGCTTACGAATTGAGTTGGCTCAATGCACGCGGCAAACCCCAAGTCGCGCTCGGGCGGTTTGTTGTGCCTTGCGAATCCACCCATCTGGTCGAAAGCAAGTCTTTGAAGCTCTACCTCAACAGTTTCAACAACAGCCGTTTCGAGTCCTTGGCCCAAGTGCGCGATCTGATGCAACAAGACTTGAGTGCAGCGGTGTGGTCTGGTGGAACCGTGAATGCCGGCGTGGGTGTGCAACTCCTGGCACCAGCGCAGTTTGGTCTTGAAAAAATGCAAGAGCTCGAGGGTGTGGATATCGACCGTTTAGACTTGGACTGCACCGAATTCCTGCCTGCGCCCGATTTGCTCTGCGCAGCCCTGGATGAAAAGCCTGTGACCGAGACCTTGACCAGCCATTTGCTCAAAAGCAATTGCCTGGTCACCGGGCAGCCCGATTGGGGCAGTGTGGCCATCACTTACAGTGGACCGCAAATCGACCAGGCGGGTTTACTGCAGTACATCGTGAGTTTTCGCAACCACAGTGAATTCCATGAGCATTGCGTTGAGCGCATCTTCATGGACATTTGGACCCGCTGCCAGCCCAGCAAACTTTGCGTCTATGCACGCTACACCCGCCGCGGCGGCGTGGACATCAACCCGTGGCGCAGCAGCCACCCGCAGGCATTGCCAGCGCAGCAGCGCATCGCTCGACAGTGAGCCTCAGTCTTTGAACGAGTGCAGTTCCGCCAGCGCGGGATAACTGCCGCTGCGCTTGGCTTGAAAAGATTCGATGGCTTCTTGCACATGGGCGTTGCTCCAAATGCCACTTTGCAGCCAACCCATTTGTTTCAAGGCATCTTCGGTGCTGTGGTCGCGCGCATAGTGCAGCGCTTGTTTGGTGCCTGCTATCGCGACAGGCGGTTTGCCGGCGATCTCCGTGGCCGCTTGCATGGCCGCTGTCAAGGCGCTGGCCGCGTCTGGTAGGACCTCGTTGACCAAACCGTGTTGCAAGGCCTGGTTGGCATTCATGCGACGCCCGGTGTAAGCCAATGCCTTGACCACGGTCATCGGAATCAGCTTGGGCAGGCGTTGCAAGGTACCGACATCAGCCACCATGCCGATATTGATTTCTTGGATGCAGAAAAACGCATCCTCGCTGGCATAGCGCAAACAGCAGGCGGTCACCATGTCGACCGCACCGCCGATGCAACCGCCTTGCAAAGCGACAATGACCGGTATCCGCAGGTTTTCCAGCCGGGTGAAGGTGGACTGCAATTCCCACAGCAGGTCGGCAATGGCCGCGCGGCCTTCTGCGCTTTGGTCATCCATGCTGACCGAGGCGCCAAACGCATCCAAGGACATGCCCGCACTGAAATGCTTGCCTGTGCTGCTGATCACCAACACACGGGCTTCCTTGCTTTGGTGCAAGCGGTGCAACACGCCGTCGAGCTCGCGCCAAAAGGTCATGTGCATGGTGTTGAGTTCGGCTGGCCGGTTCAAGACCAGGTGGGCGATGTGTTTATCCATCGTCAGTTCAAAACAAGTCAGCTTGCTCATGGCGATATTCTTTCTGTGGGTTGGGTTCGTGTGCGCTCAAGGCAAAGGATAAAGCTTTGACAGGGTCCAGCGTCTCGGGCGCGCCAGCCTTGACCAAGGTGCCGACACGGACCCCCAGCAGGCGCAAACGCCGACTCATGTCGACGCGTTTCAAACACTGGCCAGCGACTTGCCTGATTTCTGCTGCGCTGGCGGTGTAATGGTCCAAGGTGTTGTCGCGGGTCACGCTTTTGAAATTGTCAAACCGCAGTTTGATGCCGATGGATTTGCCGACATAGCCTTTGCGCATCAAGTCGGCCGCCACTTGCTGGCACAGGCGGGTGAAGATCTCTCCCAGCGCAGCGCGGTCATGCACCACGTGCAGGTCTCTCTCAAAGGTGGTTTCTCGGCTCATAGACACCGGTTCGCTGTCTGTCACCACAGGGCGTGCGTCCCGACCATGCGCTGCTTCGTGCAGCCAAGCGCCATAGGATTTGCCAAACTGTTGTATCAGCCAGTCTCGCTCTCTCACAGCCAGGTCGCCGATGGTGAAGATGCCCTGGGCTTGCAGCTTCTCATCGGCTTTGGGGCCAACACCATTGATCTTGCGGCAGGCCAACGGCCAAATTCGGGTGGACAGATCTTCCGAATGGAGGATGGAGATGCCATTGGGTTTGTGGAGTTCACTGGCTATTTTGGCCAAGAGTTTGTTGGGCGCCACGCCAATCGAACAGGTCAAGCCAGTGGCGTCCGCGATGGCTTTTTGCATCAAGCGCGCCAACACCCGACCGCCTTCGCGTTGCCCGCCTGGCACTTGGGTGAAGTCGATGTAAATCTCATCCACCCCACGGTCTTCCACCACCGGCGCGATGTCGCGCACGATGGCTTTGAAGGCACGGGAGTAATAGCGGTATTGCTCAAAATCCACAGGCAACAATATCGCATCCGGACACAGCTTGGCGGCTTTCATCACCCCCATGGCCGAGCCCACACCAAAGGCGCGGGCCGCATAGGTGGCGGTGGTGATCACGCCGCGGCCGGTGTAGCTGTTCAAGCGTGGAAACACCTCCAGCGGTATGTCGGCCAAATCAGCCGTTGTCCATTGGCGTTCGGGTTGCAGGATCCGCATCCGATCCAACAGCGCATCGGCCTGGCGGCGGCCACCACCGATCACCACGGGCAAGCCCTTGAGTTGGGGATAGCGCAGCAACTCGATAGAGGCGTAAAAAGCATCCATATCGAGGTGTGCAATGCGCCGGGGACGCGCTGGGTTTTCGTTGCTCACGGTCAAAGCATAGCCCGGCGACAGGCCTCAGGTGGCGTAACGGGGGGCTTCTTGATCGGTCCAGTTCAAGCAAAACCCAGCATCAGCCCTTGAAGCTGTAACCATGGTGCCGCAGCGGCAGGGAGCGCACCCGTTCTCCGGTGGCCTTGAACAAGGCGTTCATGGCTGCCGGAATCACGCCACCGATCGGTGGTTCGCCCACGCCGCCCCAAAAATCGCCAGTGGGCACCAAGACGCTGATGATCTCGGGCGCATGGCCAATGCGGGCCAGCGGGTAGTCTGCAAAATTGCTTTGCACGACCGCGCCTTTGTCGATCGTGATGTCCTCGAACATCAGGGCGGACAGGCCCCAGATCACACCACCTTCAATTTGCGCCTTGACCGCATCGGGATGCACCACATGGCCACTGTCAATCGCGACGGCGACCCGGTGCACCTGAATCTCTTTGCCCTTGACCGACAACTCCACGGCGGCTGCTGTGAAGCTGCCATAGGAATCAACCACCGCAATCCCCCGGTGCACACCTTTGGCAGCCGGTTGCGCCCAGCCAATGGCTTTGGCGACAGCGTCAAGCACCGCCAGGTCTTTTCTGCCTTGGAGGAAAGGACGGCGAAAGGCATACGGGTCTTGGCCAGCGGCATGGGCCAACTCGTCGATGAAACATTCCCGGTACAAAGGGTTGTTGGTGTGCGCCACCGCGCGCCAAAAACCGGGGGGTACATGGAACTGGTTGAGCATGTACTCGTTGGTGAAGTTGGGCACTGCATAGGGGTTGTCGCGAAATACGCGGGTGTTGATCGGGTCAATGCCGTCTTTGATCATCGCCGGCAGCACAGTGATGGCAATCGATTGGTCGGCTTGCCGAACCTCCCAAGCCGTCCAATGACCATCTTTGGTCAGGGCGCCGCGCAATTTCACCAAAGAGACAGGCCGGTATCGGCCTTGGCGCATGTCCTCCTCGCGTGACCACATCAGTTTGATGGGGGTGCCTGGCATAGCCATGGCAATTTTCACCGCTTGCACCGTGTAGTCTTGATGAATCACACGTCGGCCAAAAGCACCGCCTGCATGCATTTTGTGAATCTGAATCTTGTCCACGGCCAGGCCTGAGGTCTTGGCTGCCGCATTGATAGATGCTTCGCCGTTTTGTGTGCCAACCCAAACCTCGAGTTGATCGGGCTTGTAAAGGGCGGTGGCGTTTTGGGGTTCCATGGTGGCATGGTTGACATAGCCGGTGAAATACTCGGCCTCAATCACTTGGTGGGCATTGGCGAATGCCTTGGCCGTGTCGCCATCTTTGCGGGCGATCGGTGCTTTGTCAGCGGCCAAGTCTTGTTTCAACTTGCGCATGATGCTGTCACTGGTGACCGCGCCATTGGCGCCGTTGTCCCAGGTCACTTGCAAGGCTTGCACAGCTTTGTGCGCTTGCCACCAGTTGCCCGCGATCACCGCCACCCATTCGTCACTGGTGACGATTTTGCGCACACCAGGCATGTTGCGGGCTTGGCTGTCATCCACGCTTTTGAGCTTGCCACCAAACACCGGGCACTGGTGAATGGCGGCATGCAGCATGCCGGGCAATTGGATGTCCACCGCATACAACTGGGAGCCATCGACTTTGGCAGGCAGGTCCAAGCGGGGGGGCGAGGTGCCAATCAAGGTCCAGTCTTTCGGGTCTTTGAGCTTGACCTGGGTGGGAACCGGCAAACTGCTGGCCAAACCTGCTAATTCGCCATAGCGGGCGCGCAGACCTGAGGGGTGGGTGACGACACTGTTGGTGGCTTGGCACTGCTCAGCAGGTAGATTCCACTGCTGGGCTGCCGCAGCGATCAGCATGGTTCGGGCTGCAGCACCGGCTTGGCGCAGGTACTCCTGTGAGTCGCGAATGCCGCGACTGCCTCCCGTGGTCATGTCTTTCCAAATTTTGTCGCGCCGCATGTGTTCGTTGACATTGGCGTATTCAGCCCGCACCTTGGACCAGTCGCATTGCAGCTCCTCGGCAATCAACATGGCCAAACCGGTCATCGAACCCTGGCCCAATTCGGTGCGTGCCATCCGAATGATCACGCTGTCATCGGCTTGAATCACCACCCAGTGCGTGATTTCATTGACAGTGCTGCTGGCCGCTGATGCCGAGGGTGCTTGAAAACCCAAGACCAAGGCGCCGGAGAGGGCCGAGGCTTGTTGCAGAAATTGGCGGCGGTCTGGCCTGTGAAACGGATCAGTCATGCGAGGCTCCATGGAAAGCATTGAGGGACATTCGATACCGACCCTGAGGGGTCAACTGGGAAAAGTGCCGGGTAACAAAATACCTTTGTCGACCGTGTTGATGTCAGTGTGGCCGCAAAACGCCATGCTGAGCTCCAACTCGCGATGAATGAGTTGCAAGGCTTTGCTGACTCCTTGTTCGCCCATGGCACCCAAGCCATAAAGCATAGCTCGCCCAATGTAAGTCCCTTGGGCGCCCAGGGCCTTGGCTTTGAGCACGTCTTGCCCGCTGCGGATGCCGCCGTCCATGTGCACTTCGATCTGGCTGCCCACCGCATCCGCGATGCGTGGCAGGGCGTTGATGCTGGACTCGGCGCCGTCGAGTTGACGGCCACCGTGGTTGGAGACGATCAAGGCGTCGGCACCACTGCGCACCGCCAATTGCGCGTCTTCCACGTCTTGGATGCCTTTCAAAATCAGCTTGCCGCCCCAGCGTTTTTTCACCCATTCCACGTCTTCCCAGCTGAGGGTCGGATCGAATTGGTTGGCGGTCCATTCGCCCAAGGAACTCATGTCGTTGACGCCTTGCACATGGCCGACGATGTTGCCAAAGCCTCGGCGAGGGGTACCGAGCATGCCCAAACACCAGCGGGGTTTGGTCAGCAGGTTGAGGATATTGGCCAGGGTGGGTTTGGGCGGCGCAGACAGGCCGTTTTTCAGGTCTTTGTGGCGTTGCCCGAGGATTTGCAAGTCCAGCGTGAGCACCAGCGCACCACAGTTGGCGGCCTTGGCCCGATCGATCAAGCGCTCGATGAAAGCGCGGTCACGCATGACGTAGAGCTGAAACCAAAAGCCTTCGCCCACGTGTTGGGCGATGTCTTCGATCGAGCAAATGCTCATGGTCGAGAGTGTGAACGGGATGCCCAATGTTTTGGCGGCACGCGCGGCCAAGATTTCACCGTCAGCGTGCTGCATGCCGGTCATGCCCGTGGGTGCAATCGCCACAGGCATGGCAACTTTTTGACCGATCATGGTGGTGGTGGTGTCACGTTTTTCCATGTTGACTGCGACCCGCTGACGGAACTTGATCTTTTGAAAGTCGTCTTCGTTGGCGCGGTAAGTGCTCTCGGTCCAACTGCCTGAATCGGCATAGTCGTAAAACATGCGGGGTACGCGTTTCTCGGCCAACACCCGCAAATCTTCAATGGTTGTGATCACTGACATCAAATCTCTCCTGAACAAGGTCAACATGTTAGCCTCTGCGCCATGAAATTTTTCTCCGATGTGTCACTCTCGAGCGTGTTCGCAGGCGGTGTGACCGTGCTGGTGGGCATCACCAGTTCTTTGGCGCTGGTTTTCCAAGCCGCCGTGGCTGCTGGCGCGAGCCCCGTCCAAATGGGTTCATGGGTGTGGGCCCTGGGCTTGGGCATGGGTGTGACTTGTGTGGGTTTGTCTTTGCGATACCGCATGCCCATCGTCACCGCCTGGTCCACCTCGGGCGCGGCCATGTTGATCATTGCAACACCTGGCATGCCCATGGCGGAGGTGATCGCCGCGTTTGTCATGTCCTCTGCCTTGGTGGCTTTGTTTGGTTTTTCAGGCCTGTTTGAGCGCTTCATGGACCGGGTACCTTTGTCACTGGCCGCTGGTATGTTGGCAGGCGTCTTGCTGCGCTTTGGGCTGGATGTGTTCGTGGTGATGTCCATGCAACTCTGGTTACCCATGGTCATGGTCTTGGTGTATTTGCTGACCATGCGCTGGTCGCCGCGCTACGCGGTGGTGCTCACCATGCTGGTCGGCTGTATGTTGGCAGCGACGCAAGGGCAGGTGCATTTGCAAGACATTGATTGGCAATGGGCACACCCGGTGTGGACCACGCCCAGCTTCACCCTGTCGGGTTTCTTCAGCTTGGCCTTGCCGTTTTTCATTGTCAACATGGCCTCGCAAAACATCCCTGGCGTGGCCTCGCTTCGAGCGCATGATTACCACCCGCCGTTGTCGCCGGTCATCGGTTGGATCGGTGTCGCAAACATGTTGATGGCGCCGTTTGGCGCTTTCTCGATCAACTTGGCCGCCATCACCGCGTCAGTTTGCTCCAGCCCTGAGGCGCATCCCGAACGAAGCAAGCGCTACACCGCTGCCATGGCCGCAGGCCTGTTCTATCTGTTGGCAGGTTTGGCGGGCGCATCGCTGGTGAGCGTGTTCGCCGCCTTTCCGAAGGCCTTGGTAACGGTGATTGCAGGCATTGCCCTGTTTGGCACCATCTCCAACGCCTTGGCCACGGCCCTTCAAGATGCGGGACACCGACAAGCGGCGTTCCTGAGCTTTGCCGTGACCGCTTCAGGCTTTAGCCTGTGGGGCATCAACTCAGCGTTTTGGGGACTGGTGGCTGGCTTGATTGCCTGGGGCTTGGCCAGCCAAAAACAGGCCTGAACCCTTGGCTTCAAGCCCAGATCACACTTTTGCTTTTGGCGTACCAATCATCCAGCTGGTGCTGCACATTGAACTCAATGCGGCTGCGTTTGATTTTCATGGTGGGTGTGAGGCAACCGTTCTCAATCGTCCACGCCTCGGTGCTGATGACCAGCATTTTCAGTTGTTCATATTCCGCAGACATGGCATTCACCCGCGTCAACAAATCGGCCATTTCTTGCTCAACCTCGGCACGCACACTGGCTTGCGAAACCTTGGGTCGCAGGTCTTCGGCCAGCACGACCAAGGCGTAAGCCTTTTCAAAGCCCGAACCCGACACCATGCACAACTCCACCATGGGGTTGGCATTCAATCGGTTTTCAATCGGAGCGGGGGCCACGTACTTGCCCTTGCTGGTTTTGAATTGCTCTTTCAAACGGCCGGTGATTTTCAGCTGGCCATCCGCCAGGCGTGAACCCAGATCGCCGGTTTTGAAGAAGCCATCCGAGGTGAAACTTTGGGCATCCAAGTCGGGGCGTTTGTAATAGCCCAGCATTTGCCCGGGCGACTTGATCAGCACTTCACCTTCTTCGCTGATGCGCACTTGCACACCGGGGTAGGGCGGGCCGACATAACCCGGCTCGTTGAACTTGCCATGCTGGGTGTGCGAATAGGCGAAGTCCTCGGTCATGGCATAGCCTTCGACCAGGTTCAAGCCCAGGCGGCGGTACCAGCGAATGAGTTCGGGCGGCAAGGGGGCCGAGCCGCTACCGGCCAACTCGACCTGGTCTAGGCCCAAGCCCACCAAAATTTTGCGGGCCACCAGGTTTTTCAAGACGGGGATGCTCAGCAGCAGATTGAGTTTTTTAGAGGGCATTTTGGCAAACACGCCTTGCTGGAATTTCATCCACAAGCGCGGCACTGAAATGAAGATGGTGGGCCGCGCACGTTGCAAATCTTGCACGAATGTGTTCAAGGACTCGGCAAAAAAGACGTGCAGTCGGCCATGCATGAAGGCGGTGGATTCGACAAAGGCGCGTTCAAACACATGGGCCAGCGGCAGGTAGGACAACATGCGGTGGCCACGGTCGCCGCCCATGGTTTCCACCAATCGGTCCAAGATGCCTTGGGTGGCCGCGCTGATGCGCTCGAAGGAATGCATGGCGCCCTTGGGTTGACCGGTCGACCCGGAGGTGTAGATGATCATGGCCAGGTCGGTGGGCTCGCGCCAAGCTTGACCCTGCAGGGGTTCGGTGCGCGCCACAATGTCATCCCAGCCTTCATAGGGGGTGGGTGGTGCCAAAGGGAAGGCAATGCGTGGCAGGTGCTCTGGCACGCCGGGGGCTTGTTTCGGCCATTCGTCCAATTTGCCGACAAACAACAGGCTGGACTCGGAATGTTCGAGCACGAATTTCACGGTCTCGGCACTTTCGGTGGGAAAGATCGCCACGGTGGAAAACCCGGCCATCCAAATCGCCAACTCTGCCATGAAGAAATGCGCACAGTTTTTGGACAAGATGGCGACTTTGGCCCCATGGGGCAGGCCCAGGGACTTCAAGTGCGCCGCCATACGGCGTGACTGGTCCATGGTTTGTGCCCAGGTGTAATCCACCACCTGACCATGCCCGACAGGCTGGGTCAAAAAAACCTGATGGGCGTGGGTTTGTTCATGTTGGTAGATGCGTTCAAGCACCAGGCTGGCGACGTTGGCGTTCATGTGTGTCTCTCTTGGTTGGCTGTTTGGGTCTGCGCCCTTTCAGCCAAATGATACGCACAAACACCGCCAAAAATCAGCTTTCGCCGACGTGTTCGGGTTTCTCCAGGGTGCCTGCCACCACCCGCGCGTTGCGGCTGAAACTGGCATAGGCCATGGCCCAATCCATCAAAACCACCAAGCGATTGCGAAAACCGATCAAGAAGTAAACGTGCGCCAGCAGCCAGAACCACCAGGCCAAGCGGTTGGAGAACCGCACCGGGCCCAGCGGGGTGGTGAGGTCGACCACCGCGCTGTTGTGGCCGATGGTGGCCAGGTTGCCGTAGTCGGCATAGCGAAACGCTTGTGTGGGTTTACCCGCGATGCGTTTAAGGACATTGGCGGCTGCCAAATGCCCCATTTGTTTCGCACCAGGTGAGACGCCAGGCACAGCAGTGGGTTGTTTGCCGGGGCGGTGGCTGAACGCAGCGGCCAGGTCACCGATCACGTTGATGTGTGGGTAGCCCGGCACACTCAGGTCGGGGCTGACCACCACGCGCCCAGCGCGGTCGATCTGGCAACCGGTGTTTTTCGCCAGGTTGGCGCCCAAGGGCGAAGCGGCCACGCCTGCGGCCCAGACCACGCATTTGCTGGCAATCGTGGAGTCCACACTGCCCAAGACGCCAGCAGGTGCGGGGCCTCGCACCTTCAAACCCTGGGCGTCGATGGCGGTGACGATGGCATTCAGGCGCACTTCGACACCCAGGTTTTGCAATTGGCTCAGCGCTTTGGCACTCAAGGATTCAGGCATGGCTTGCAACACCCTTGGCCCACCCTCTAGCAACAATATGCGTGCGTCATGCGGGTTGATGCGGCGGAATTCGCCAACCAAGGTTCGCCTGGCGATTTCAGCGAACGCACCGGCCATTTCCACGCCCGTCGGGCCCGCGCCAATCACGCACAGTGTCAGCCAGTCTTGGCGTTTCTCTGGGTCGGGCTCTTTCTCTGCTGACTCGAAGGCGAACAACAAACGACGACGAATTTCAAAAGCGTCTTCCAAGGTTTTCAAACCTGGTGCATGGCTGGCCCATTCATCATGGCCAAAGTAGCTGTGGGTGGCACCTGCGGCCACCACCAGGTGGTCAAACACCAAGGTGCTGCCATCGGACAAATGCACTTGCTTGCCAGCAGCATCGATGTTGGTGACCTCGGCGAGCAGGGTGGTCAGGTTGGCTTGGTGCCGAAACAGGCTGCGGGTAGGCGCTGCAATCGCAGGGGCAGCCAAGCCAGCGGTGGCGACTTGGTAGAGCAGGGGCTGGAACAAATGGTGGTTGGTTTTGTCCACCAAGGTGATGTCGACCTGGGCTTTGGCCAAGGCTTTGGCGGTTTCCAGTCCGCCGAAACCGCCTCCAATGATCAGGACGCGGGGGCGTTGAGCAGTTTGCATCTGGGGCTGTTTCTGGCTCAAGCCAGCCGTTGTTGGTGTCGTTCGATTTGCAAAAGGACTTGGGCAGGTGCGGTGCCGCCAATGGTGTGGCGGGCATTCAAAGAGCCATGCAAGCTCAGGCAGTCATACACATCCTTCTCGATGGACGGGTGAAAACCTTGCAACACATTCAGCGGCAACTCGGACAAGTCACACCCGTGGCTCGCCGCCGCTTTCACCGCATGGGCCACGGTTTCGTGGGCATCACGGAATGGCAGGCCTTTTTTCACCAAATAGTCGGCCAGGTCGGTGGCCGTGGCAAAGCCTTTTTTGGCTGCGTCTTCCATGGCTTGGGCATTGACGGTGATGCCGCCTTCTTTGGCGCCGGTGGCCGGGTTGGTTTGGCCGCCGATCATCTCGGCAAAGATGCGCAGCGTGTCTTTCAAGGTGTCTACCGTGTCAAACAGGGGCTCTTTGTCTTCTTGGTTGTCTTTGTTGTAGGCCAGCGGTTGACCCTTCATGAGGGTGATCAGGCCCATGAGGTGGCCGACCACACGACCGGTTTTGCCGCGAGCGAGTTCGGGCACATCCGGGTTTTTTTTCTGCGGCATGATCGACGAGCCGGTGGTGAAACGGTCGGCGATGCGGATGAAACCAAAGTTTTGGCTCATCCACACGATCAGTTCTTCAGACAAGCGGCTGATGTGCACCATGCACAGCGTGGCCGCAGCGGTGAATTCGATCGCGAAGTCGCGGTCACTCACCGCGTCCAAGCTGTTCTGGCACAGCTGCGCCTCGCCTTGGGCGTTGACCATGTCCAGTGATCTCGCCACACGGGCGCGGTCCAAGGGGTAAGTGGTGCCGGCCAAAGCAGCCGAGCCCAGGGGCAGGCGGTTGACACGCTGGCGAATGTCACCCATGCGCTCTTCGTCACGCGACAGCATTTCCACATAAGCCAACAGGTGGTGCGCGAAACTGATGGGTTGCGCCACTTGCAAATGCGTGAATCCGGGCATCACCGTCTCGGTGTGCTGACTGGCCACCTCGACCAAGGCGCGTTGCAGGTTCTTCAGCAGTGCGCGTATGGCGTCAATCTCGTCGCGCAACCACAGGCGCACATCGGTGGCGACTTGGTCGTTGCGGCTGCGCCCGGTGTGCAGGCGTTTGCCGGCGTCGCCCACCAGTTGGGTCAGTCGGGCTTCGATGTTGAGGTGCACGTCCTCGAGTTCGAGCTTCCACTCGAACTGGCCGCTTTCAATGTCTTGGGTGATTTGCGCCAGGCCGCGTTGGATGTCGGCCAGGTCTTGCGCGTTGATGATGCCTTGGGCTTGCAGCATCTCTGCATGCGCCAAGCTGCCTTGGATGTCGGCTCGCCACAGGCGCTGGTCGAAAAACACACTGGCGGTGTAGCGCTGCACCAACTCGCTCATGGGTTCAGAGAACAGGGCGGACCAAGCCTGGGATTTGCGGTCGAGCGAGTTGGAAGCAGTCATTCGGGCATTTTAGGTGTGGTGTGACAGGGCTTGGGCCGATAGATGCGGCTGCGCAACTCTTCAAAGGTGGCGGTTGAAAAAACCAAGCAACCGTTGTTCAGGATGTGATGAACCAAGGCGTGGGGAGCACCTTTGCTGGACAGGGCCGCGCTGATTCATTGCGGGATGAAAGGACCAAGGTCATGTTTGAGCAAGTGCCATCGCGCTTGCAGGAAAGGCCTTCAACAACTGCTTGTCCGCGGTCACCATGCGCACATTCAGGTGCTGAGCCAAGGCCACATACTCACAGTCGTAAGCCGAGCAACCACTCTCTTTGGACAGGCGCAACACCTGCAGAGGAGGAACGTCGTATTCGTTGTCTGCCAGCAAGTCCTGGGCACTTTGGTGAATGTCGATGGCCTGCTCTAGGCTCAGCATTCCTTGCCGCATGTAAGTCGCCAAGATATTGCGAAATTCGCTCTGCCAAAGCCTTGGCGCAGCCCAATCAGCATCGCTCAGCAACAGGCTTTCGGCTGTGGCGGTATGCGGCCCAGGCAGGTAGAGGTAAGCCACCACATTGACGTCAACCACGATCATGGGCGGCCGGTCTGTTTAAATTGGTCGATGTCCTCAGGCAGGAACTGCTGCCCATTCAAGGCCTCTCGGACGATTTGGGCTTTGCTGGCATGGGCAATAGCAGATGTTTTGCGGGGTAACAAAACGCTTGCTAAGCAGGCGATGGCTTCGCTGTTGATGCTGCGGCGGTTGGTCTCCGCAGATGATTTCAGCTGTGTGTAGACATTCTCAGGAATGCCTTTCAAGGTGATGGTGGTGGACATGTTCGCTCCTGTCTCAGTGGTTCCATTTTGGTTCCAAAGTGAATCCAGGTCAAGTGAGTCTGTAAGCCAAGCGATTGAACTTCAGTGCTAAATTCCCGTTCAACCCCCTGACAGGGAAACAATAATTTTGGAGAAAACCATCATGTGGAAACTGGCATTGGGATTTGTGGTGTTCGCGGCTTTATCGCTGTATGTGATTTACAAGGCTGGCGACAACGTGGACATGAGTGGTGAAAAACACGGCGCAGATGCTGTGCACGCCCCTGAAGAAACCAAGCCAGCAGCGGCACCTGCTGCATCTGCGGCTGAAGCCCCTGCAGCGGCGCCTGCGGCACCAGCTGGTAAGTGAGCACCGCCGACCTAGCCGGTGTTGCGCAAACCCGCTGCAATGCCGTTGATGGACAAATGAATGCCGCGCTGCGCTCGCTCATCAGTGATACCAGCGCGGTGCCGGCGGATCAATTCCACTTGTAAATGGTGCAGCGGATCGATGTAGGGAAAGCGGTGCTTGATAGACCGAGCCAGTGAGGCATTGTTGGCCAAGCGTTGCTTGGCACCTGTGATGAGTTGCAAGGCCTGTGCGGTCAGCTGCCACTCAGCTTCAATGGCTTTGAAAATCTTTTTACGCAAGCGAATATCCGTCACCAACTCCGCATAGCGCGAGGCCAGCGCCAAGTCGCTTTTCGCCATCACCATGTCGATATTCGAGAGCAGGGTGCGGAAAAACGGCCACTGTTTGTCCATACGGCGCAACAAGGCCAGTGCCTGAGTGCGAGACAGCGAGGGGTGGTGATCCAAGAACTGCTGCACGGCCGAGCCAAATCCCAACCAACCCGGCAAGGTGAGGCGGCACTGGCCCCAGCTGAAGCCCCAAGGAATGGCACGCAAGTCTTCGATGCGTTGCGAGGCTTTGCGTGACGCTGGCCGCGAACCAATATTGAGTGCAGCAATTTCACGCAGTGGCGTGGCTTCTATAAAGTAGTCGGTGAAACCCGGCGTCTCGTAGACCAAATGCCGATAGGCCTTGAAGCTGTGGTCAGACAACATCTCGGCCGCCTCAATGAAAGAGCGTGGCGCAGATTTTTGGAGTTGCAACAAACTGGCTTCCAAAGTGGCTGCCACCAGGGTTTCCAAGTTGCGCCGACCCAATGCCGGGTTGGCGTATTTTGAATGGATCACCTCACCTTGCTCGGTGAGCCGGATTTGACCGCGCACCGTGCCCGGGGGTTGGGCCAAGATGGCGTCAAAACTCGGGCCGCCGCCGCGCCCCACAGTGCCGCCGCGCCCATGGAACAAGCGCAGGGTGATGCCTTGCTCTTCTTCCAACTGTTGAAACACATTGACCAAGGCCAACTCGGCTTGGTAGAGCGACCAGTTGCTGGTGAAGATGCCACCGTCCTTGTTGCTGTCTGAATAGCCGAGCATGATGTCTTGCTCGCCACTGCTGCGTTTCACCATGGCCGCAATGCCAGGCAGGGCGTAGTAGGCACGCATGATCTGCGGCGCTTGTTGCAGGTCTTCAATGGTTTCAAACAGCGGCGAGACGATCAATGCGGCCAAAGCCGCACCGTTCAAGTTGCCTTGCAGCAAGCCGGTTTCTTTCTGCAGCAGCAACACCTCCAGCAAATCGCTCACGCTTTCGGTGTGGCTGATGATGGCGTGGCGAATCGCGTGTGAGCCGAAGTTGTGGCGGATTTGCCGCGCGGTTTCAAAAATCCGCAACTCGGACACGCTGTGGGCGCTGTAGGCATGGTGGGGGATGCGCAGAGGGCGGGGGTCGTTCAACACTTGCAGCAGCAGGGCTTGTCGTGCGGCTTCATCGAGCTTAGCGTAATGCGCTTGGATGCCTGCCACCTTGAACAACTCGGCCACCACCAGGCCATGTTGGTCTGAGCTTTGCCTTAAATCGACCGTGGCCAAATGAAAACCAAACACCTGCACGGCACGCATGAGCGGACGCAGTCGCGAGACCGCCAAGGCTTGGGCGTGTTGGGCGGTCAGGGCTTCATCCAAGGTCTGCAAATCGGCCAGCAAGCTGTCGGCATCAGGATAGGGGCTTTGTGGTGGCAAAGCGTGCCGTGCAGCTTCTTTGCCTGTCAGGTGCAGCAGCGTGGCGGCCAGGCGTGCATACATGAAGGTGAGGCTGCGGCGGTAGGGCTCGTCTTGCCGGTGTTCATTGGTGTCGGGTGAGGAATCGGCCAAGGTTTGCAAGGCGGGCGGCACACCGACCAGCATGGCCGAGGTGGACAACTCGCTGCCCAGCCAATGGATTTCGGTCAGGTAGTGGCGCAAGGCCACTTCACTTTGACGCTGAACCGCATACATCAAGGTGTCGGCATTGACATTTGGGTTGCCGTCGCGGTCACCGCCCATCCATTGGCCCATGCGCAAGAAAGGCGCAATCGCTTGACCGCCGAGGTCTGCTTCCAGGTCGGCATACAGCTTGGGGATCTCTGTCAAAAACGTGGACTCGTAATAGCCCATGGCGTTTTCAATCTCGTCGGCCACGGTGAGTTTGGTGAAACGCAGCAGGCGGGTTTGCCACAACTGCAGCACACGGGCGCGCACCTGCACATCTATTTTTGCCATGGTGCGTGCGCTGGTGGCGTCAGGCACGCGCGAAACCACCTCGTCTCGCAACTGCAAGGCATGGGCAATACCGCGTTCCGCGTCCAAGATGCTTTTGCGTTGCACCTCGGTCGGGTGAGCCGTGAGCACCGGCGAGATGTGGGCCTTGGCCAATGCTTGGTGAATGGCTTTTGGGGTCCAACCGGCGGTTTTGAGTTTGCCAAGTGCCTGCTCGATGCTGCCCGCGCGCAGATTGCCAGCGCGTTCGTGCAACTGTTGGCGCCGAATATGGTGCTGGTCCTCGGCCAGGTTGGCCAGGTGGCTGAAATAGGTGAATGCGCGGATCACGCTCACGGCTTGCTCGCTCGTGAGCGAGGCCAGTTGTTTTTTCAGTGCTCTGCCCGCCTGGGCATCCGCGTCTCGCCGAAACGCCACGGACAAACGGCGTATTTGTTCGACCAAGGCAAAAGCGGCATCGCCTTCTTGTTCGCGGATGACATCGCCCAAAACCCGGCCCAGCCATCGGATGTCGTCAACCAAGGGCCTGTCTTGCTGCGCCACTGCCGCAGGTGAGCGGCCGGGTGCAGGCTGACGATGACGCGCGCTTGGGCGTTGAACAGGTTTGGGCATGAGAAATATCAGTGATCGCGATGAAAAACCATCAGTGAGCACATGCTAGCATTCGAGAGACAAATCACCATCCATTGGGCACTGCTTTGAACCGGATTCACCTCACCATCGCCACCCGCGAGAGCCGTCTGGCTTTGTGGCAAGCCCATCACATGCAAGACTTGTTGCGTGAACAGGGTCACACAGTCGATATCTTGGGCATGACCACCCAAGGTGATCAAATCCTCGACCGCTCCTTAAGCAAAGTCGGTGGCAAAGGTTTGTTTGTTAAAGAACTCGAAGTGGCCCTGGAAGAAGGTCGTGCCGATTTGGCCGTGCACTCTCTCAAAGACCTGCCCATGGACATGCCCGAAGGCTTTGAGCTGGCCTGTGTCATGCAACGCGAGGACCCACGCGATGCCTGGGTGTCATCCCACCACGCCACCTTGCAAGACCTGCCCCAAGGTGCTGTTGTGGGTACCTCCAGCTTGCGCCGCACTGTGTTGTTGCGAGCCTTGCGTCCCGACTTGCAGATCGAACCCTTGCGTGGCAACTTGGACACCCGCTTGCGCAAGCTCGATGAAGGTCAGTACGCTGGCATCGTGCTGGCCGCGGCTGGTCTCAAGCGCTTGGGTTTGTCCGAGCGGATCCGTCACATCTTTGCCACTTCCGACATGCTGCCCGCAGCCGGACAAGGCGCATTGGGCATTGAAATCCGCACCGCGCGTGACGATGTGCGCCAGATCTTGGCCAAGCTGGCCGACAAATCCACCTGGCTGGCGGTTGCTGCCGAACGCGCGGTCAGCCGGGCCATGGGCGGCAGTTGTTCCATGCCATTGGCCGCGCATGCAGCGTTCCGCGGCCCGGTCCTCGACTTGCAAGCCGCTTGGGGCAACCCAGACGACCTCACCGCGCCTTTGGTTCACGCCCACAGCCAAGGCGAGGTCAGCAGCTTAGAAGAGGCCGAAGAGATCGGTTTGTCCGCTGCCAAGCAACTGCGTGCCCAAGGGGCGCGTTGAATGCCACGCCGCCCGGGCGTCATCCTGACCCGACCGGCTGACGAAATCGCCGTTTGGCTTAAAGGCCTGCAAGCCCAAGGCCATCAGGTGCAGGCCTGGCCCCTGATTGAGGTGCGTGCCTGCGCCAACACCGGCTTGTTGCAAACCGCTTTGGCCGATTGGCCGCGCTACCAAGCGGCGATGTTTGTCAGCCGCTCTGCAGTGCAGCATGCGTTTGCCGTGGCCAAGCCTGCCTGGGGAACCACCCGTTGTTGGGCCACTGGGCCAGGCACCCGGCAAGCCTTGTTGGATGCAGGCGTGCCTGTGCAGCTGATTGACAGTCCATCCGAGCTGGCTGGCCAGTTCGATACCGAGGCTTTATGGCGCCAAGTGCACGCAGGTGTCCATACCCAGCAACCGGTTGTGTTGTTGCGGGGCAGCGATGCCGATAAGCCTGACAGCAGTGCAGAAGGCGTCGGCCGAGATTGGTTGCTGCAGCAACTCAAAGCCAAAGGCGTAACCGTTCAAACCATCGCGGTGTATGAGAGGCATTTGCCCCGCTGGGATCAAACCCTCGTGCAGCAGGCGCAAGCCGCCGCGCAAGACGGCAGCATTTGGGTGTTCAGCAGCAGCCAGTCTTTGGTGCATTTGCAACAGCTGTTGCCGCTGCAAGCCTGGTCGCAGGCGCGGGCCTTGGCCACACATCCGCGGATCGCCACGGCTGCACAAGCCATGGGCTGGGGCGAGGTGCGCATTTGCAAGCCGAGTTTGCCGCAGTTGCTCTCCTCATTAGAATCAATCGGATGAGCAGTGCGCCTTCCACAGACCCCCCGCCACCCGCAGCGCACCCGCACGCCCCCTTGAGCCCCCGATGGCGACAGTGGTTGCCACAACTGACTTTGGTGCTGTCCTTGTTGGGCTTGGGCTTGGGCTTTCAGCTCTGGCAAAAATTGACTTCCATGCAAGAAATGCTCGCGCGACAAAGCGCAGAAGCGGGGCAGTTGTCCATGCAGGCCAACAGCCTGGCCAAAAACGCCCAAGACCAAACCCAAGAAACCGCCGCCCGCGTGGCCCTGCTGGATGCGCGCTTGAGTGAAGTGGCTTTGCAACGCAGCCAGCTCGAGGACCTGATGCAAAGCCTGTCCCGATCGCGCGATGAAAACCTGGTGGTCGATATCGAGTCTGCGTTGGGCTTGGCACAGCAACAAGCCGAACTCACAGGCAGCGTACAGCCCTTGTTGGCGGCTTTGCAAGCGGCACAAAAACGCCTGGCCAAAGTCGCTCAGCCCCGCTTGGCCCCGGTCATGCGCGCCATCCAACAAGACATTGACCGCTTGCAATCAACCAGATTGACCGACATGCCAGGCCTGTTGATGCGTTTAGACGAGTTGGTGGTGCTGGTAGAGACATTGCCCGTCATGAATGCGGTTGGCCCCAACAGCAGAGCCAGTCGGGCTGTGGACACCGTGCCGCCGCGCACTTGGGCGCAGATGGTCAAAGACGCGGATGCCTCTGCGGTCGTTCAGCAGCTGTGGTCAGAGCTGACTGGTTTGGTCCGTGTCAGCCGGATTGAAAATGCCCAAGGTGTATTGCTATCGCCTGAGCAAAGTTTCTTTGTCAGAGAGAATTTGAAACTGCGCTTGCTCAACGCCCGTTTGAGCCTGCTCTCACGGCAAACCATGACAGCCAAAAATGATTTGGCCATGGCCGAGCGTGACATGCTGCAGTTTTTTGACCTGTCCCACAAGCAAGGGCAAACTGCCAAAAACCTGGTGCGGCAAATCGAGTCTCAAATCTTGGTGGTTGCCGCACCTCGCTTTGACGCCACCATGGCCGCCTTGGCCACGGCGGCGTCAGGACGCTGACATGCGCTTGGCCTTGTGGTTGTTGGCATTGTTCGGCGTGGCTGTGTTTGTAGCTTTGGGTTTGAGCCAGCAATTTGGCACGGTGACTTTCTTTGTGCCGCCTTACCGGGTAGATGTGTCCTTGAACCTGCTGCTCGTTGGGACGGTGTTGGGTTTTGCTTTGCTGTATGCGGCGGTGCGTGGTGTCCTCACGGTATTGTCTTTGCCAAGCCTGGCAAGTCGTTGGCGTACACAGCAACGCGAACGCGTGGCCCAAACCGCTTTGCTCAACGCCTTGGTGCTGTGGATGACTGGCCGCTTCACACGTTCGCGCAAAGCTGCCTTGCATGCCCTGGGGCAGGTAGAAAGTTTGTTGTCGCTCGCACCCACTGAAAACCAGGCTTCTTTGGGGCTGATGCGCAGCCTGTTGCATTTGTTGGCGGCCGAATGCGCCCATTCCTTGCGCGACCATTCTGCTCGCGAACAGCATTTCCAGCAGGTGCAGGCTCATGGCGATGGTGCAAAAGTCGACCAAAAGCTGGAGTTGCGAGATGCCGCCTACCTCAATGCGGTGCGTTGGGCCTTGCACGACCGCGACAACAGCATGGCGCACCAGTATCTGTCGATGTTGCCCCTGGGCACAGCGCGTCGGACATTGGCTTTGCGCTTGCGGTTGAAGGCAGACCGCCTGGGTCAACATCACCTGCCTGCCTTGGAAACCGCCAGGTTATTGGCCAAGCATGGCGCGTTTTCCAGCACGGCTGCCAGCAGCTTGGTGCGTGGTTTGGCGCTGGCCTCTTTAGAGGACTGCCATGACAGCAGTCAGTTGCAGGCTTCCTGGCAATTGCTGTTGGTTGACGAACGCAGTCAATGGGATGTGGCTGTCCATGCCGCCCAGCGCTTGCTCGCGCTAGAAGGTGACCCCGCCTTGGCATTGAAATGGCTACTGCCTGTCTGGCAAGAACTCACCCGCATGCCCGAATCCGGCAGCGCATTACAGCGCCAGCGTTTGGTGCAGGTGATTTCGGCCGCCTTGCATGCCATGACGCCCGACAGTGAATGGCTGGCGCGTGTCGAGCAGGCCCGCTTGGCCAACCCGCGCAGCATGGAGTTGCAGTATTTGAGTGGCATGGTCTGCCTGCGCCACGGTTTGTGGGGCAAGGCGCAACAAATGCTCGAACAAGTGGCTTCGCGCTTGGCTTCGCCTGAACTGCAACGTCAGACTTGGCGAGCCTTGGCAGAATTGGCCGAGCAAAAGGGCGACAACGCTCAGGCCCTGGCCTGCTGGAAGCTCTCGGCCAAGGTCTAGCTTGGGCTTGCGCTAGGAAGTTGTCGAACCGTTGTCAAACGGCATGGCCATTTGGCTCAGATCCCGCTTGGTTTCCACCAAGATCAAAGGGCCCTCGACCATCACCACCGCCGGTGGACGCTCGCGCGGCACATGGATGGGGCGGGGCTCAGCTGCGATGGCCGCTTGGACTTGCGCGATGCGCTCTGGGTTGGAGTTGACCCATTCCAGACCCGAGGATTGCGCCACGCTGTGCAACTCAGGCATTGGCAATGCGTAGGACGCGATCACCGGCATGCGCACGGCTGCGCTGGAGGCTGGCGCCGCGCTTGGAGCGGTTACGTTGTCAACAGGTGAAGGCTCGGGTGTGAAGGTATCGCTAGGGTTGTCTTTGCTGCGGGCTTGGCGCTCGCGGCCATAACGGTCACGGCTGCGGCGATCTCGGCGCTCGTGGACACGCTCACCGTCGTGACCGGCATGGTCAGCAGCTTGTTCATCCGGGGCTGGCGCATGGTTTTGCTCTGCTAGGCTGTCCCCGGCTTGCCTCGGGTCTTCCAAGCCGTTGGCATTCTCAGCCTGTGATGGGTTGCCGCGCTCGCCACGGCGACCGCGGCCTCGGCGGCCATCGCGGCCTGCGCGTGCCGGTTTGTCGTCGCTGCTTTCAGCAGTGTCAGCTGGGCTGGTGGTCTCCAGGTTGCGCGGCTCCTCAGCGCGGGCTTCGTTGCGGTTGCGGCCTTCGCCGCGCTCGCCACGGCCTGAACGGCCGCGGCCTTCAGCACGGGCTTCAGCGGATTTGCTTTCTGGGCGCTCGGCGCGTTCGGCACCGCGGCCTTCACCCCGCTCGGCACGATCAGCACGTTCGGAACGTTCGGCACCGCGGCCTTCACCCCGTTCGGCACGTCGGCCACCTCGGCGACCATCGCCTCGAGCTTCACCGCGGCCACCTTCACGACGTTCACCGGTTTTGCCGTTGCGGCCGGTAGCTGCGTCCTTGGTTGTGATTGGCGCTGCAGGCGCGAACAAAGCTTTGAGCCAACCGAAAAAGCCTGTCTCGGCATCTGAGGGTGCGGTAGCCGTGGCGGCGGCGCGTGGTGCGGTTGCACTTCGCTCGGCCCGGGCGGCGGCACGGGGGTCGGCCTGGGGGGCAGGCAAATCGGGCAACACACCTTTGATGACCGGTGTTTGCTTGTTGGTCGGTTCTTGTGAGCGACGCGTGACCGCTGTGGGGTCTTCGATCTCTTCAGCCATTTTGTAACTGGCTTGCACATTGTCCAAGCGCGGATCGTCGTGCTTCAAACGCTCGAGCTTGTAGTTGGGTGTTTCCAGGCCTTTGTTGGGAATCAGCATCACGTTGGTGCGCTGTTGCAATTCGATCTTGGCGATCTCGGAGCGTTTTTCATTCAACAAGAACGAAGCGACTTCCACCGGCACTTGGGCATGCACCGCGGCGGTGTTGTCCTTCATCGACTCTTCTTGGATGATCCGCAAAATTTGCAGTGCCGAGCTTTCGGTGTCGCGCACGTGGCCTGAGCCACCGCAGCGTGGGCAAGGAATGGAGGCGCCTTCGCTCAGGGCAGGGCGCAAGCGCTGGCGGCTCATTTCCATCAAGCCAAATTTGCTGATGGTGCCAAACTGCACCCGGGCGCGGTCTTGGCGCAGCGCGTCGCGCAAGCGGTTTTCCACTTCGCGGCGGTTGCGGCTTTCGTCCATGTCGATGAAGTCGATGACGATCAAGCCGCCCAAGTCACGCAAACGCATCTGTCGGGCCACTTCGTCGGCGGCTTCGAGGTTGGTGCGGGTGGCGGTTTCTTCGATGTCGCCGCCCTTGATGGCGCGTGCCGAGTTGACGTCCACCGATACCAAGGCCTCGGTGTGGTCAATCACGATCGCGCCGCCTGAGGGCAGGTTGACTGTGCGGGCATAGGCCGACTCGATCTGGTGTTCTATTTGGAAGCGGCTGAACAACGGGGTTTCATCGCGGTAGCGTTTGACGCGGGCAGCATGCTCGGGCATGACGTGCGCCATGAACTGCTGCGCTTGGTCGTAGATGTCATCGGTGTCGATCAGGATGTCGCCGATGTCATGATTGAAGTAGTCGCGGATCGCGCGGATGACCAGGCTGGACTCTTGGTAAATCAGGAACGCACCCTTGGTTTGGCTGGCACCGTCGATTGCGGTCCACAGCTTCAAGAGGTAGTTCAAGTCCCATTGCAACTCGGGCGCTGTGCGGCCAATGCCTGCCGTGCGGGCAATGATGGACATGCCATTGGGGTACTCGAGCTGGTCCATGGCTTCTTTGAGCTCGGCGCGGTCGTCGCCTTCAATGCGACGGCTGACGCCACCGCCACGCGGGTTGTTGGGCATCAGCACCACATAGCGGCCAGCCAGGCTGACAAAAGTGGTCAGGGCCGCGCCTTTGTTGCCGCGCTCTTCTTTTTCCACCTGGATCAGCATTTCCTGACCCTCTCTGATCACGTCTTGGATACGCGCCTGGGAGGCAGAGACTTTGCTGGAGAAATACTGCTTGGCGATTTCCTTGAAGGGCAAAAAGCCGTGGCGCTCTTCGCCGTAATCGACAAAGCAAGCTTCCAGTGAGGGTTCAACGCGGGTGACCACCGCTTTGTAAATATTGCCTTTGCGCTGTTCGCGCCCTTCAATTTCGATTTCATAGTCGAGGAGTTTTTGTCCATCGACGATGGCCAGGCGGCGTTCTTCGGCCTGGGTGGCATTGATCAGCATCCGTTTCATGATGCGTTCCTTTACTTGCTAACAACATACAGGTCCGTGTCGGACCAACGATGCCGAAAGCCAATGCCAGAAAAAAAGAGAGGGAATGCCGCAGGGGGACGCGCTGGAGCCGACTTAACGGCGGCGGTGCGTCTGGGGCGGGGGGTGGATGCGGGCGAGTTGCAGGCGAACGGGCATGACCAACAGGGCCATGGGGTTCATTGGCGAACGGGTTAGAGGCTGGGAAACACGCACCGTTTCAACTGGCGCAAACCAGGAGAAGCAGAGTTTCAGCAGAACCAACACGACGTTCATGTATCGACAATCTCACTTTGTATCCGTTGCAGGCTTGAATGGCAAACCTGCAACTGGGGTATTCCGTTTCTGTGTTTCTCCAAGGCATCGGCTTTGCGTGACCGCAGGGCAGACCGCAAAGAGGCGGAGAGGCTTGCGGCGGCCACGGTGGGCATCGACCTCTCAGTGTTGGTGGTACGTGCTCTAATCTCTTATTCAAATCAAGCACTTAGAACCTGACACTGGTGAGCACCATTATAGACACAGAAGCCACCCCGCCTTCCCTCGCGGTCAAAACACTGACCGTGGACGAGGAACACGCTGGTCAGCGCTTGGACAATTTTTTGCTGCGCCAATTAAAAGGCGTGCCCAAAACCCATGTCTACCGCATCATCCGAACGGGCGAGGTGCGGGTCAACAAAGGCCGCGCCAGCGCAGACACCCGGGTGCAAACCGGGGACCTGGTGCGCATGCCACCTGTGCGGGTGTCCACCCCGTCGCCTGATGCGCCGGTGGCACCGGGCCGCGAATTCCCCTCGCTGTTCGAGGATGACCACATGCTGGCGATCGACAAACCAGCGGGCGTGGCGGTGCATGGCGGCAGCGGCGTGAGCTTTGGCGTGATCGAGCAGTTGCGCCAGGCCAGGCCGGCTGCGCGCATGCTCGAATTGGTTCACCGTTTGGACCGCGAAACCTCTGGCGTGTTGTTGGTGGCCAAAAAACGCAGCGCCTTGACCCGTTTGCAAGACCAGTTCCGTGACCGTGAAACCGGCAAGACTTACCTGACCTTGGTCAAGGGTCAGTGGCCCTCTAATAAGAAGGTCATCGACCTGCCCTTGCAGCGCTATTTGTTGCAAAGCGGCGTGGGCGAGGGCGAGCGGCGGGTGCGGATCGCCCAGAAAGACGATGCGAACGCCCAACGTGCCATCACCTTGGTTCGGGTGTCGCGCCTGGTCGGTGACTACAGCTTGCTGGAAGTCACCATCAAAACCGGGCGTACCCACCAAATCCGTGTGCACTTGGCAAGCCAGGGCTACCCGATCGTGGGCGATGACAAATACGGCGACTTCGAGCTCAACAAACGCTTGGGCGCCCAAGGCTTGAAGCGCATGTTTTTGCATGCCTGGCGGTTACAGTTCGTGCATCCGCAACTGGGCCTCCCGCAAACGGTGCAAGCCAATTTACCCCCCGAACTTCAACAATTCATAGACCATGTCCAAGCTCCGCCCGCGCCAGTTTGACCTGATTGCCTTTGACTGGGACGGCACGCTTTACGACTCGACCCAAATCATCGTGCGCTGCATCCAAGCAGCAGTCACCGATGTGGGCGGCGTTAAACCCACGGACGAGCAAGCCGGCTATGTGATTGGCATGGCCTTGATGCCTGCGCTGGCGTATGCCGCGCCCGATGTGCCCTCAGACAAATACCCGCTGTTGGGTGAGCGTTACCGACACCACTATGCCAAACACCACAACGACCTGTCCTTGTTTGATGGTGTGTTAGCGATGTTGCAAGCCTTGCGTGAACGCCAGCATGTCTTGACCGTGGCCACCGGCAAAAGCCGCCGTGGCTTAGACGACGCTTTGCACCAAGTGGAGATGCGCGGAATGTTTGACGGCTCGCGCACCGCGGACGAAACCGCTGGCAAGCCCGACCCCCTGATGCTGCATGAATTGATGGCCGAGTTTGGCGTGCCGCCGGAGCGCACCTTGATGATTGGCGACACCAGCCACGACCTGCAAATGGCGCAAAACGCGGGCTGTGCCAGCCTGGCAGTCAGCTATGGTGCGCATGGTGCGGAAGGCTTGGAGCGCTGGTCACCGAAAGCCGTGGTGCACTCGGTGCCAGAACTGCACGACTGGTTGATTGGACATGGCTGAAGCATTGATTCCTTTGTGCGCCAGCGCAGACTTGCAAGACAGTGGCTTGGCTGTGCCCTTTGATGTGGTTTATGCCGGTCAAACCTGCCGCGCTTTTGCAGTGCGTTTTGAGGGCCAGGTACAGGCCTACCTCAACCGCTGTACCCATGTCGCCATGGAAATGGACTACCAGCCAGACCGGTTTTTTGACAACGAAGGGCGTTGGTTGTTGTGTGCTACCCATGGCGCCACCTATGCGCCCGAAACCGGCGAGTGCGTCGGCGGGCCCTGCCGAGGCGGCTTGGTGAAAATTACCCTCACCGAAAACCAAGGCGTGGTGCACTGGCATACTGCCTTCAACCTCAAGCCTTTGGAATTTTGAAATGACCCCCGATTCACCTGCCAATCCCCCCTCAACCCAGGCGCCGACCTCGACCGTGGCCGCCACTTGGGAGCGCGAAACACTCGAGCGCTTGGTGATGGCGCAATTGGAAGAGCAACGCACCGCCAGACGATGGCGGATCGGTTTTCGTGTGTTTTGGTCCCTGCTTGTGTTGGGCGCGCTCTGGTTTTCCTACCACCACAACAAAGCCACGACTTCTTCCAACCCCCAGTCACACACCGCTTTGATTGACATCAAAGGCGAAATTGGCGGTGAAACCAGTGCCAATGCCGAATGGGTCATGGAATCGTTGAGACTGGCCTTTGAAGATGAAGGCGCGCAGGCCATTGTCTTGCGTATCGACTCACCCGGCGGCAGCCCGGTGCAAGCGGGCATGATCAATGATGAAGTGCGTCGATTGAAAGCACTTCACCAAAAACCGGTGTACGCGGTGGTTGAAGAGACCTGTGCATCCGCGGCTTACTACATCGCTGTGTCAGCCGATCAAATTTTTGTGGACAAAGCCAGCATTGTGGGCAGCATTGGGGTGCTGATGGACAGTTTTGGCTTCACCGGCTTGATGGACAAACTCGGTGTCGAGCGACGTTTGATGACCGCTGGCGAGAACAAAGGCTTTCTCGACCCGTTCAGCAGTCAAACCAAGCCCCAGCGTGCACATGCCCAAAATCTGTTGGACCAAATCCACCAGCAGTTCATCCAAGTGGTGCGCGAAGGGCGGGGCTCCCGCTTGAAAGAAAAGCCTGAATTGTTCAGTGGCTTGTTTTGGAGCGGTCAGCAAGCCATCGAGCTGGGCTTGGCCGATGGTTTTGGCACCTTGGATTCGGTGGCCCGCGATGTGGTGAAAGCCGAGGACATCGTGGATTACACCCGCCAAGACAACGTTGCTGAACGATTGGTCAAGCGCTTTGGCGCAGCCATGGGTGAGGCGATGGTGAAAACCTCACTGACCCTGCCCCCCCAGATCCGCTGAGTGGTCACAGCCCAAAAGCAAACACCGCAGGCGTGTTTTTGTCTGGCGCTGCAGGCTGACGCTTCCACTGCGCGACCCGCATGCTTTGGATCTGCATCTGCGGCAAGCTCAGGTGGCTGCAGACCGCCAAACGGGTGTTGTCGTGCAGGCTGTGGAGCAAAGCTGCCAGCAAAGCGGCATTGCGGTAGGGCGTTTCAATGAACACCTGGGTTTCACCGGTTTTCAAGGCGTGTTGTTCCAGCGCTTTCAACCGCCGGCTTCGCTCGGCAGTGTCTTGCGGCAAATAACCCAGAAATGCAAACTGCTGGCCGTTCAAACCACTGGCGGCCAAGGCCAAGAGCAATGCACTCGGCCCTACCAAGGGCAGCACCTGTAAACCCAAGTCATGCGCTGCGCGCACCACGGATGAGCCGGGGTCGGCCACGGCGGGCATGCCGGCTTCACTCAGCAAACCCAAGTCATGGCCTTGCAGGGCAGCTTGCAGCATGCCGCGCATGTCCTCACCCGCCACCCAGTCGCCTTTTTTATGGACTTGGCGCGGCAACTCGGTGATCTGCTGGGCTTGCAAAGGCACCCTCAAGGGGCTCAAGGCGTCTACCCGTTTGAGAAAAGCACGGGCACTTTTGGCGTTTTCAACAATCCAATGTTCAAGCTGCGCGGCGGCTTGCACCGTGGTTATGGGCATGGCTTGGGCCAACGGCACCTGGGTTTCGCACATGAAGTCCAAGGGCGTAGGGATGAGAAACAACTTGCCCATGGCGTTGGCAATCATGACTGGTTCAGTCCAACAAGGGGATGCCTGCTGCACGCAACAGGCGGCAGGTCTCAATCAGCGGTAGGCCCACCAAGGCGGTGGGGTCTTGGTTGTCGATCTGTTCGAGCAAGGCGATGCCCAAGCCTTCGCTTTTCGCGCTGCCCGCGCAGTCGTAAGGTGTTTCAGCCCGCAAGTACGCCTCGATGGCATCATCGCTGTAGGTGCGAAATCGCACCTTGACTTGGACCAGGGCTTGGTCGGCGAAACCTGTCTCCATGCAGACGACCGCCACGGCGGTTTGGAAGATGACGGTTTGACTGCGCATGCGTTGCAGTTGCAGCACCGCGCGCTCATGGCTGCCCGGTTTGCCCAGGGGCTCGCCGTTCAAATCGGCCACCTGGTCAGAGCCAATCACCACAGCTGGCAGGTGTTGCAAAGCGACAGCGCGGGCTTTTGCCATCGCCAGGCGCTGCGCCAACGCGGCAGGGGCTTCATGGGGATGCGGGGTTTCATCGACCTCGGGGCGCACCACCTCGAAGGGTAAGCGCAAGCGTTGCAAGAGTTCGCGACGGTAGACAGACGTTGAGCCCAGCACCAGGGGGCGGGGAAGGGAAGGAAAATCCATGCACCATTCTCTTACACTCAATTCAATGAAAAACGATTGGAATGCCAACCGACTGGACTTGCACTGTTTCACCAGCCTGGCGGGTGAGTTGCGCCTCGAAACACCCTTGGTCCAGTTGCCGCGGGTGCTCGAGGCCTGCTTGGCGGTGCCGGGCATCGAGCAACGTGCTTGTGAATGGGTGTTGCGTGGTGAGCTGCGAACCGTGGCTGGTATCAGCCAGGCTTGGTTGCACCTGAGCGCCGAGTTGACCGCTGTGCAGACGTGTCAGCGCTGCCTTGAGCCCATGGATGTCGCGGTGCAGGTTGACCGGTGGTTTCGTTTGGTGGCCGATGAGGCCACCGCTTTGGCCGAAGATGATGGCTTCGAGGAAGATCTGCTGGCCATGTCTGAGGAATTCGAGGTCCTGGCTTTGCTGGAAGATGACCTGTTGCTGGCCATGCCCTTGGTGCCAAGGCATCTGGCCTGCCATGCGCCGCTGAGTGCGGCCCTGGAGGACGACTTGCCCCATCCTTTTGCAGCCCTGGTCGCGCTTAAGACGCCAAAGCAGTGAAAAAGGGGCGGATACCGCTATAATCGTGATCCTTTGCTCGGTAGCCTAAGGCTGACGTGAGCGACCCATTTGAACCACCGATCTTCAGGAGCCTGTCATGGCTGTCCAACAAAACAAAAAATCCCCCTCCAAGCGGGGCATGCACCGTTCGCACAATGCACTGAACCTGCCTGGCTTGGCGGTTGAGCCCACCACTGGCGAGGTGCACTTACGCCACCACATCAGCCCCACGGGTTTCTACCGTGGTCGCAAAGTGTTGAAAACCAAATCCGAAGCCTGATTGAGGCTTGCCATCAAGGCCCGTCGCAGCTTGTCTCGCGCGGGCCTTTTGCTTGATAGCACCCCCCCCAAGTGAACAACTCCCAGGTGCATTTACCGTGGTGACCGTGGCTGTGGACTGCATGGGCGGTGACCACGGGCCGTGTGTGACCTTACCAGCTTGCCGCCAGTTTCTCGAACAACACCCACATGCCCATTTGCTGTTGGTTGGTTTACCTGAATCCCTTTCTGGTTTTTCCCATCCCCGTGCACGTCTGGTGCCGGCTGCCGAGGTGGTCGAAATGGACGACCCCCTGGAAGTGGCCTTGCGTCGCAAAAAAGACTCCTCCATGCGATTGGCGATTGAGCAGGTACGGGATGGACATGCTCAAGTAGCGGTATCTGCTGGGAACACAGCTGCTTTGATGGCTATCGCACGCTATGTTCTTAAAACATTGGATGGCATTGACCGTCCGGCGATCGCTGGCCAAATGCCCAATGCCAAGGGCGGTGCCACCACCATGCTGGACTTGGGTGCCAATGTTGATTCCTCGCCTGAACATCTTTTGCAGTTTGCCCTGATGGGCTCGGCCTTGGTGTCGGTGCTCAGTGGCATTGAAAAGCCCACTGTGGGTTTGCTCAACATCGGCGAAGAGGTGATCAAGGGCAGTGAAAGTATAAAAAAATCCTCTGAACTTTTTCGATCTGCTGCTAACAGCGGTGATCTCAATTTTTATGGCAATGTCGAAGGCAATGATATTTTCAAAGGCACGACCGATATCGTGGTGTGCGACGGTTTCGTCGGCAATGTGGCCTTGAAAGCCAGTGAAGGCCTGGCAGCGATGGTTGTGCATTTCTTGAAAAAGAGCTTTTCTCACAACATCTTCACTAAATTTGCAGGTATTGTTGCCTATCCTGCGTTAATTGGCTTTAAAAAGCTGGTTGACCATCGGCGCCACAATGGTGCGGCTTTGTTGGGTTTGCGTGGTTTGGTGTTCAAAAGCCATGGATCGGCCGACGAGCTGGCGTTTTTGGCGGCATTGAGCCGGGCGTATGATGCGGCGGACCATGATTTATTGGCCAGGGTGCAGGCCCAATTGGCGCATGCGGCCCCGATCCTGGCCATGTCGTTGGTGGCCCCACCTTCGTCCTGACCACGTTTATGAACATCCATTCCCGTATCGCAGGCACCGGCAGTTACCTGCCACCACGTCGCTTGAGCAACGCAGATCTGGTGTCTGAATTGGCTCAGCAAGGTGTCGAGTCCTCTGATGAATGGATAGTCGAGCGCACAGGCATCCGTGCCCGACATTTTGCCGACTCTGCTGTTTTCAGCAGCGACCTGGCCCTGCAGGCCTGCAAACAGGCGCTGAACGCCGCAGGGTATGGTCCGCAAGACATCGATTTGGTGATTGTGGCCACCTCCACCCCGGACATGGTGTTTCCTTCGACTGCATGCATCCTGCAGCACAAACTGGCCCAACTCAGCCCTGAGGCCGCTGGCATCGCCGGCGTACCGGCGTTCGATGTGCAAGCCGTGTGTGCCGGCTTCATTTACGCCATGAGTGTGGCCGACGCCATGATCCGTGCCGGTAATGCCCGTCGTGTCTTGGTGGTGGGTGCCGAGGTGTTTTCGCGCTTGCTCGATTTCCAGGACCGCACCACCTGTGTGTTGTTTGGCGACGGCGCTGGCGCGGTGGTGCTCGAAGCCTCTGAGCAGGCGGGCATTTTGGCCACGGACATCCATGCCGACGGTAAACACGTGGGGCTTTTGTGCGTGCCTGGGCATGTGCACGGTGGCCAGGTGTTGGGCGACCCGGTGTTGAAGATGGACGGCCCGGGCGTATTCAAGCTCGCCGTGGGCGTGCTGGAGGAGACCGCCCGCACGGTGCTGGCCAAAGCGGGTTTGCAAGACAGCGACCTGGATTGGTTGGTGCCGCACCAAGCCAATATCCGCATCATCCAAAGTACCGCCAAAAAACTCAAACTGCCGATGGACAAGGTCATTTTGACCGTGGCCGAACATGGCAATACCTCGGCGGCTTCGATTCCCTTGGCCTTGGACGCCGGTGTTCGCGCCGGCCAGGTCAAACCAGGCCAGTTGCTGATGCTCGAAGGCGTGGGTGGCGGTTTTGCCTGGGGTTCTGTTTTATTGCGCTATTGACATGACAACATTTGCATTTGTATTTCCAGGCCAAGGCTCTCAAGCGGTGGGCATGCTAGATGCCTGGGGCGACCACCCGGTGGTGCAAGCCACCTTGGCTGAGGCAAGCCAGGCGTTGGGCCAAGACCTGGCGCTGCTGATCCACGCGGGCCCGAAAGAAGCCTTGGCACTCACCACCAACACCCAACCGGTGATGCTGGCGGCCGCCATCGCCACTTACCGGGTGTGGCAAGCCCAGGGGGGTGCCACACCCGCGTTTGTCGCTGGCCATTCTCTGGGCGAATACGCCGCCTTGGTCGCCAGTGGTGCGCTGAGCTTGAAGGATGCGGTTTCTTTGGTGCGCTTGCGTGCCCAAGCTATGCAAGACGCGGTGCCAGTGGGTAGCGGAGCCATGGCAGCCGTGCTCGGCTTGGATGCGGCCAAAGTGATCGAGGTTTGCCAGCAGGTGCAAAGCAGCTTCCCGGCAGGCAGCCACCAGGTGGTGCAAGCGGCCAATTTCAACGATCCCGGTCAAACCGTGATTTCAGGCAGCCAAGCGGCAGTGACTGCGGCCTGTGAGGCATTGAAGGCCACGGGTGCCAAGCGTTGTCTGCCCTTGCCCGTGTCTGCGCCTTTCCATTGCGCGTTGATGAAGCCGGCCGCCGAGCGTTTGCGGGTGGCATTGGCCGATGTCGAACTCCAAACGCCAGCGATTGCCGTGGTCAACAACATCGATGTGACCACCGAAACCGATCCCGATCGTATTCGCGATGCCTTGTACCGCCAAGCCTTTGGCCCGGTGCGCTGGGTGGAAACCATGCTGCACTTACAACAACAAGGGGTGACCCACGTGGTCGAGTGCGGTCCTGGCAAGGTCTTGACCGGGATGGTCAAGCGGATCGCCCCCGACCTGAATGCCAACGCTTTGTTCGATCCCGCCACCTTGGCTGAAGTGTTGGCCTTGTTTCCTGCTACCCCATAACTCATGAGCACATCTGACAACTCCCCCCAAGTGGCCCTGGTCACCGGCGCGTCCCGTGGCATCGGCGCGGCCATCGCCCTCGAACTGGCCCGCCAAGGCTTTCAGGTGTTTGGCACTGCGACCTCCCATGAGGGTGCGGCCCGCATCAGCCAGGCACTGGCGGGTCATGCTGGCAGCCAAGGCCTGGTGCTGCAGGTCAATGACGCCGAGCAATTGCAAGCCGTGGTTGACAGTGTGTTGGCCCAGACAGGCGGCCTGCATGTTTTGGTGAACAACGCAGGCATCACCCGCGACATGCTGGCCATGCGCCTGAAAGACGACGATTGGGACGCGGTGATCGACACCAATTTGAAAGCCGTGTTTCGCTTGAGCCGCGCGGTCATGAAGCCGATGATGAAGCAGCGCCATGGACGCATCATCAACATCACCAGTGTGGTGGGCGCTGCCGGTAACCCCGGTCAAGCCAATTACGCCGCCGCCAAAGCCGGTGTGGCTGGCATGACCCGTGCCCTGGCGCGTGAGTTGGGCAGTCGACAAATCACGGTCAATTGCGTGGCACCCGGCTTCATCGATACCGACATGACCGCCTCCTTGTCGTCCGAGCAGCAACAAAGTTTGCTGGCACAAATCCCTTTGGGACACCTGGGCAAGCCCGAGGATGTGGCCCATCTGGTGGCTTTTTTGGCCAGCGCCCAGGCCGGTTATGTCACCGGACAAGAAATACATGTCAACGGTGGCATGTTCATGGCCTGATGGCCTTAGTATTTGTCAGTAGCAAGCCGTACCGTCCGCGCGGCTAAAATCGCGGACTTCGAAACACAACCCTCTGAGGGAACCATGAGCGATATTGAATCACGAGTCAAAAAAATCATTGCTGAACAACTTGGCGTTGAAGAGTCCCAAGTCACCTCTGAAAAAGCTTTCGTGGCCGATCTGGGTGCAGACTCTTTGGACACCGTCGAACTGGTGATGGCTTTGGAAGACGAATTCGGCATCGAAATTCCCGACGAAGACGCTGAGAAAATCACCACCGTGCAAAACGCCGTCGACTACGCGTTGAAACACAAAAAAGCTTGATTTTTCGAGGTTTCGCATGAGTCGCCGTCGCGTCGTCGTGACCGGTTTGGGCTGCGTGTCCCCTGTGGGCAACACAGCGCAAGCGTCTTGGGAACGGATTCTGGCCGGTCAATCCGGCATTGATCTCATCACACACTTTGATGCGTCGGCCTTCGCTTGCCATTTTGCCGGCGAGGTGAAAAATCTCAACCTCGACGAGTACATCCCGCCCAAAGAGGCCCGCACCATGGACCGCTTCATCCATCTGGGTGTGGCCGCTGGCTTGCAGGCGGTCGCCGACGCGGGGCTGCCCACTGGCGACGCCTTGGACGAGCAAGCCTCTTACCGCATCGGTTGCCTGATTGGCTCAGGCATTGGCGGTTTGCCCCTGATCGAGAACATGCGCGACGAGTTGATGGCGCGTGGTCCGCGCCGGATTTCGCCGTTTTTCGTGCCCGCCAGCATCATCAACATGATCTCCGGGCATGTCTCCATGCGATGCGGCTTCAAAGGCCCCAACCTGGCGATTGCCACGGCTTGTTCCACCGGCTTGCACAGCATTGGCGAAGCTGGCCGCATCATTGAATATGGCGACGCCGATGTCATGATTGCCGGCGGCTCTGAAGCCACGATTTCCCCGTTGGGCTTGGGTGGTTTTGCCGCCATGCGCGCTTTGTCCACCCGCAACGATGACCCCAAAACCGCCTCCCGCCCATGGGACAAAGACCGCGATGGATTTGTCTTGGGTGAAGGCGCTGGTGTCGTTGTTTTGGAAGCATATGAATACGCCAAAGCGCGCGGCGCCCGCATCTATGCCGAGTTGATTGGCTATGGCCGCAGCGCAGATGCAGGCCACATGACCGCGCCCAACATGGATGGACCCCGCCGCTCGATGCTCAGCGCCTTGGCCAATGCCGGTGTCTCCCCCGATCAAGTTCAGTACCTCAATGCCCATGGCACCTCGACACCCTTGGGTGACATCAATGAAACCCATGCGATCAAAGCCGCTTTTGGCAGCCATGCCAAATCCCTGGTGGTAAGTTCGACCAAATCCATGACCGGTCACTTGCTGGGTGGCGCCGGCGGCATCGAAAGTGTGTTCACCGTGTTGGCGGTGCACAGCCAAAAAGCACCGCCCACCATCAATTTGCATCATCCCGACCCCGAATGCGATTTGGACTATTGCGCCAGCACCGCTCGCGACATGCAGATCGACATCGCCGTCAAAAACAACTTTGGGTTCGGTGGTACCAACGGCAGTTTGGTATTCAAACGCATCTGAACCGGACCAATGCCCGACTTCTGACCATGGTATATGTCGGTGCCATTGGCCAGACCGGGTGAACAGCGTTACAACTGTCGGTAGGATTTATCGGAGAGAAAAAATGAATCAGTTCTTAGGCCGTTGTCAATCGCTGTTGTTTGTTGGTTTTGTTGCATGCATGGGCAGCGCTGGTTTGGCTTTGCCCAACTCAGGTTTGGCAGCCACACCCGCCGCATCCGTTCGCTCACTGCCTGATTTCACCGATTTGGTCGAGCAAGTGGGCCCCTCGGTGGTCAATATCCGCACACTGGAAAAGCAAACACCGCAGTCCCCCGTGGCTGGCGCGCCTAGTGAGAACCAAGACGAGGAAATGCAAGAGCTTTTCCGCCGATTCTTTGGCGTACCCGTGCCTGGTGCGCCGGCTGCGCCCAATGCGCCCGGTCAAAGACGCCCCAACCGCCCGCAACAACCGGATGAACAACCTCGTGGCGTTGGCTCTGGTTTCATATTGACCGCGGACGGTTTCATCATGACCAATGCCCATGTGGTGGATGGCGTTGACCAAGTGATCGTGACCCTGACCGACAAGCGCGAATTCACCGCCCGCATCGTCGGCTCTGACAAGCGCACCGATGTGGCCGTGGTCAAAATCGAATCCAACGGTTTGCCGTTCGTGAAAATTGGCGATCCCAACCGACTCAAAGTCGGTGAGTGGGTCATGGCGATCGGTTCTCCCTTTGGCCTTGAAAACACGGTCACCGCTGGCATCGTCAGCGCCAAGGGGCGTGATACCGGAGACTACCTGCCGTTCATCCAAACCGATGTGGCTATCAACCCTGGCAATTCAGGCGGCCCATTGATCAACATGCGCGGTGAGGTGATTGGCATCAACAGCCAAATTTACTCCCGCTCAGGCGGCTTCATGGGTATCTCTTTTGCCATCCCGATCGACGAGGCGGTGAACGTGAGCACCCAGTTGCGTGCCTCGGGCCGGGTGCAGCGCGGTCGTTTGGGCGTGGGCATTGGCGAAGTGAGCAAAGAGGTGGCCGAGTCCTTGGGCATGGCCAAAGCGCAGGGCGCCTTGGTCAACAGTGTTGAGTCAGGCTCACCCGCCGACAAAGCAGGTCTGGAGGCCGGCGACATCATTTTGAAATTCGATGGCAAGACCATCGAAAAGTCTTCTGACTTGCCCCGCACCGTGGGCGGTACCAAGCCCGGCAGCAGCAGCCGCGTGACCGTGTTGCGCCGGGGCGTGACCAAGGAATACCCGATCACCGTGGGTGAGTTCGAGGCGGAGAAATCGGCTGCCAAACCCAATGCGCCTGGTGCTGATAAACCAGCTGTACCTCAAGCCAGCCAAATGCTGGGCCTGAGCGTGAGCGATTTGACTGACGCTCTGAAAAAAGAACTCAAGCTGCGAAGCGGTGTGCGGGTCGATGCAGTCACCGAGCCGGCCTCGCGAGCCGGCATCCGCGAGGGTGATGTGATCGTTCAACTTGCCAACAATGAAGTGCCTGATGTCAAAACATTCATCCAAATGGTGAGCCGCCTGGACAAATCCAAGCCGGTCAATGTGTTGCTCAGGCGTGGCGAATGGGCGCAATACATCCTGATTCGTCCGCGCTGATGAGCTTCTTAAATTGAGGGTTAACCCTTTGTTTATGTACCTGATGGATTCTGCCAACGGCTTTGAAAAAATATTTTTGATGTGTGCGCACGCTAACATAACAAATAAAATACAGTCGAAATGAATATAAGATCGTATATAAATCTATTGTTTCAGACATATGAACTGGTTTTTTCCAAGCAATTTGACAGGCATACAGAGTTGTACAGATCGATCCACAGCTCGCCCACAAGTTATCCCTGTTGATTGCCAACTAAATTGTGAACAAGCTGTGTATAAAAATGTTGTCGTGGATCTGCAACCGGCTTGCCAGAGACCACATCGGGTTATCGGTTCGGGGCTTTCTGCCTACAATGAAGTCCCAACTATCGCAGTTGCCATAGATTGTTGGTTCCGGGCGCGTCATCACCTGACGCGCCCTTTTTTATGGCTTTCTCCTTTGTAAATTCAAACACTTAATTGCTTGCATTGATGAACCACATCAGAAATTTTTCGATCATCGCGCACATTGACCATGGCAAATCCACCTTGGCTGACCGCATCATCCAGCGCTGCGGTGGCTTGAGCGACAGAGAGATGGAAGCGCAGGTGTTGGACTCGATGGACATCGAAAAAGAGCGTGGGATAACCATCAAGGCGCAGACCGCTGCGCTGCATTACAAGGCCAAAGACGGCCAGGTTTACAACCTGAATTTGATCGACACACCCGGGCATGTTGACTTTTCTTACGAGGTGAGTCGCTCTTTGTCCGCCTGTGAAGGTGCCTTGCTGGTAGTCGATGCCAGCCAAGGCGTGGAAGCGCAAACCGTGGCGAACTGCTACACCGCGCTCGACCTCGGCGTCGAGGTGGTGCCGGTGCTCAACAAAATGGATTTGGCCTCGGCCGACCCTGACAACGCCAAAGCCGAAATCGAAGACGTGATCGGCATCGATGCCAGCGAAGCCATTCCTTGCTCGGCCAAAACCGGCATGGGCGTGGAGGAGATCCTCGAGGCAGTCGTCGCCAAAATCCCTGCGCCCCAAGGCAACCCAGACGCGCCGCTGCGCGCCATGATCGTTGACAGTTGGTTTGACACCTATGTCGGCGTGGTCATGCTGGTGCGGGTGGTAGACGGCCACCTTCTCAAAGGCGAGCGTTTCAAGATGATGGCCACCGAGGCGGTCTACAACGCCGACACTTTGGGCGTGTTCACCCCCGCCAACGAGCCGCGCGAATCGCTGCAAGCAGGCGAGGTGGGCTACATCATCGCCGGCATCAAAGAACTGCAAGCCGCCAAGGTCGGTGACACCATCACCTTGGAGAAAAAACTGCCCAACAACCTGGGACCTGCCGAACAAGCGCTGCCAGGTTTCAAAGAAATCCAGCCACAGGTGTTCGCCGGCCTGTACCCCACCGAAGCCAGCCAATACGACGCGCTGCGCGACGCCTTGGAGAAACTCAAGCTCAACGATTCATCGCTGCGTTACGAACCCGAGGTGTCGCAGGCGCTCGGCTTTGGCTTTCGATGTGGTTTTTTAGGCCTGTTGCACATGGAGATCGTGCAAGAGCGCTTGGAGCGCGAGTTTGACCAGGACCTGATCACCACCGCGCCCAGCGTGGTCTATGAGGTGCTCAAGGCCGATGGTGAGGTCATCATGGTGGAGAACCCCTCCAAAATGCCCGAGGCAAGCAAGATGGAAGAGATTCGCGAGCCGATCGTCACGGTGCATTTGTACATGCCCCAAGACTATGTGGGCGCGGTCATGACCTTGGCCAACCAAAAGCGCGGCGTGCAGCTCAACATGGCCTACCACGGTCGCCAGGTGATGCTCACCTATGAAATGCCGCTGGGCGAGATCGTGCTGGACTTCTTTGACAAGCTCAAATCGGTCAGCCGTGGCTATGCCTCGATGGACTACGAGTTCAAGGAATACCGGGCCTCAGATGTGGTGAAGGTCGACATTTTGTTGAACGGTGAGCGTGTTGACGCCTTGTCGATCATCGTGCACCGCTCGCAGTCGCAGTACCGAGGCCGGGCGGTGGTGGCCAAGATGCGCGAGATCATCAGCCGCCAAATGTTCGACGTGGCCATCCAAGCGGCCATCGGTGCCAACATCATCGCGCGTGAGAGCATCAAGGCCTTGCGTAAAAACGTGCTGGCAAAATGCTACGGTGGCGATATCAGTCGCAAACGCAAACTCCTTGAAAAACAAAAAGCAGGCAAAAAACGCATGAAACAAATTGGATCGGTTGAAGTACCCCAAGAAGCCTTTTTGGCGATATTGCAGGTGGAAGATTGATGCCGGCGCTGACCGCTCTGGTCCTCTCATGTTTCGTGGCCTATGCAGGGGGCTGGTACCTCGGTGCGATCGAGGGCTCATTTGCCTTGCTGCTGCTGATGGCCAGCACCGTCACCGGCGTCTACTGGTTGGCTGAACAACTGTATTTCCTGCCGCGCCGCCGCCAAGCCGCCGTGCTGTTTGATGCCGAGCGGGCTCAGCGTTTGCAAGACCTGGCCAACCAAGGCATCATCGCCCAAGATGACGACAGCGCCGCCTTGCAAACCCGCGAAGGCTTGTTGCGTCAGCCTTGGTGGATGGACTGGACAGCCGGTCTGTTCCCCGTGATTGCCGCCGTGTTTGTGCTGCGCTCGTTCTTGTTCGAGCCGTTCAAAATCCCGTCTGGCTCGATGATCCCGACGCTGCACATCGGTGACCTGATCTTGGTGAACAAATTCCACTACGGCATTCGCCTGCCGGTCATCAACCTCAAGCTCACAGATGGCAACCCGGTGGCACGCGGTGATGTGATGGTGTTTCGCTACCCGCCCAAACCCAGCCTGGACTACATCAAGCGGGTGGTGGGCGTGCCTGGCGACAAAATCGCCTACCTCAATAAGACGCTGAGCATCAATGGTCAACCTGTGAGCAAAGCGTCCATCCCTGAGTTTTTCGATGCCAACAACATGCGCTACAGCAAGCAGTTCGAGGAAGCCTTGCCGATTGGCAGTACCCCAAAGGACATGAACAAACTGCGCGCGAACCGCTTGCTCAACGACGACAACGCGCCCAACTTTGTCAGCGGCATCAGCGACTTCCCCTTCAAAGACAACTGTTCCTACAACTTAGAAGGCTTGGAGTGCACCGTGCCGGACGGCCACTATTTCATGATGGGTGACAACCGCGACAACTCCCTGGACTCGCGTTACTGGGGCTTTGTGCCCGAGAAAAACATCGTTGGCAAAGCCTTCTTTATCTGGATGAATTTTGCCAGCCCCTCGCGTGTTGGCGGCTTTGACTGAACATGGCTGAGGTGCTTGAGGTCAAGTCCATCGAGGCTTTGCAAGCACGTTTGCAGCACCGCTTTGCCAACCCCCAACTGCTCGAACTGGCACTGACCCACCGCAGTTTTGGCAGTACCCACAACGAGCGTCTCGAGTTTTTGGGTGACTCGGTGCTCAACCTGGCGGTCTCTCGCTTGCTCTTTACCGTCTTGGAAAGCCAAGCCGAGGGCGACTTGTCCCGTATTCGGGCCAACCTGGTCAAACAAGACACCTTGCACAGCTTGGCCCTGGACCTGGGCATGGTTGGTATGGTGCGTTTGGGCGAGGGTGAGATGCGCTCGGGTGGACAACAACGTCCCTCTATCCTGGCCGATGCCTTGGAGGCTGTGATTGGCGCGGTGTTTTTGGATGCGGGTTTTGAGGCGGCGCAAACCTTGGTCTGGCGCTTGTTTGAGAAGCTCGATCTCTCGCCTACCATGACCGCCGCGGCCAAAGACCCGAAAACCGAATTGCAAGAATGGCTGCAAGCCAGACGCTGGCAATTGCCGGTTTACCGGGTGGTGGGTACCACCGGGGCTGCGCACCAGCAGACCTTTGATGTGGAATGTGAAATTGCTGAATTGAAACAAACCCAACGTGGCATTGGCAGTTCGCGCCGCAGTGGTGAGCAAGCGGCGGCGGCGGCCATGTTGCAATGGTTGCAAGAAAACCCCTGATGACCGATGACGCAGAAACCCCCGTGGGCGACAACCCCCAACGCTGTGGACTGGTGGCCATCGTGGGCAAGCCCAACGTCGGCAAGTCAACCTTGCTCAATGCCTTGGTAGGCCAAAAAATCAGCATCACATCGCGCAAGGCACAAACCACGCGCCACCGCATCACCGGCATCCGCACCACTGGTCAAACCCAGTTCATGTTTGTAGACACCCCAGGTTTCCAAACCGCCCATGGCAACGCCTTGAACCGCTCGCTCAACAAAACCGTGCTGGGCGCGGTCGGCGATGTGGACCTGGTGCTGTTTGTGGTGAATGCAGGTAGTTTTGCTGCAGCGGACGCCAAAGTACTGACGCTGCTGAGTCAAAACATCCCCGCCATGTTGGTGGCCAATAAGCTTGACAAAATCCCCCACCGCGAAACCCTCGCGCCTTGGTTGCAAGCGATGCAAACCCGCCACGCCTTCGCCGAGTTCGTGCCGATGTCGGCCAAGAACCCAAAAGACATTGAACGGTTGTTGGTGCAGTGCGAGAAATACCTGCCGGCACAGCCCTGGTGGTATGGCGAGGACGAGCTCACCGACCGCAGTGAGAAGTTTTTGGCCAGCGAAATCATCCGTGAAAAACTCTTCCGTTTGACCGGCGACGAGCTGCCCTACACCTCCACCGTGATCATCGACACATTCACCGAGGAGCCGGGCAAAACCGTCTCTCGCATGGTGCGCATCGCCGCTACCATCGTGGTCGAGCGCGATGGACACAAGGCCATGGTGATCGGTGACAAGGGTGAACGCTTGAAGCAAATCGGTACCCAGGCGCGCCAAGAGCTGGAAAAGCTGATGGACGCCAAGGTGTTTTTAGAGCTGTGGGTCAAGGTACGCTCAGGCTGGGCCGACGATGAAGCGAGGGTGCGCAGCTTTGGCTACGAGTAGGGCCAGCGTTTTCCGGGTGCTCGATGAGCCCGGCTTTGTGATCCATCACATCGACTGGAGCGAGTCGAGCCTCATCCTCGAAGTGTTCACCAAGCACCGTGGCCGTGTCGCCTTGGTGGCCAAAGGCGCCAAACGCCCGACCTCTATCTTGCGACCGGTCTTGCTGCCTTTGCAGCCCTTGTTGCTTTGTTATGGCGGCGATGGCGAAATCCGCACCCTCAAAAGCGCGGAATGGGCGGGCGGGCATGTCATGCCCAGCGGTGATGCTTTGCTCTCGGGCTGTTACATCAATGAATTGCTGCTGCGTTTGTTGGCCCGCGACGACCCGCACCCGGCCTTGTTTGACATCTACCGCCAAACCGTGCAGGTGCTGGCCAGTGGTTTGGACAACACCACCGCGCCATTGCTGCGCGCTTTTGAGATGCTGCTTCTCAAAGACATCGGTTTTCTACCCGATCTCAGCCTGCAAACCATGACACTGCAAGCCTTGCAAGCCGACAAAGTCTATGGCTTGGTGGCCGAAGGTGGATTGCAAGCCATGAAACAGGGCTCGCATTTGCGGGGCATGCAATGGCTGCAGTTGCAAACCGCGATCGACGGTGCCGAGCCGCTCACCGATTTGCTGCGCCTCTGTGCTGAGTGGCCCAGCGAAGACCGGGCTGCGCTACAAACCCAACTGCGCCTGCTGTTGCACTACCATTGCGGCGTCAACAGCTTGCGCACCCGCCAAGTGATGATGGATTTGCAAGCCTTATGAACACCCACCTGTCAGTCAATCTCAACAAAGTTGCGCTGCTGCGCAACACCCGCCATCTGGCCATCCCCAGCGTGACCCGTGCAGCCACCTTGTGTTTGCAAGCCGGTGCCAATGGCATCACGGTCCATCCGCGTCCGGATCAACGCCACATCCGCGACAGCGATGTGTACGATTTGGCCGCCTTGCTCAAGGACTGGCCGGACCGGGAATACAACATCGAAGGCAACCCCTTGCACAACCTCATGCCCTTGGTGGAGGCGGTGCGGCCCCAGCAGGTCACTTTCGTGCCCGACAGCCAGGGGCAGTTCACCTCGGACCACGGCTGGCGCTTTCCCCAGGACGCGGCCGACTTGAAAGACCTGATTGCCCAGGCCCAAGCTTGGGGTGCGCGTGTGAGCTTGTTCATGGATGCAGACCCAGCAGCCATGGATGCTGCCAAGGAAGTGGGCGCTGACCGCGTAGAGCTCTACACCGAGCCTTATGCCCAAGCCCACGGCCACGCCAACCAGGCGCAAGCGCTGGCCCGGTTTGTCGCTGCCGCCCGAGCAGCACAGGAGGTGGGTCTGGAAGTCAACGCTGGCCACGACCTCAACCTCTTGAACTTGCGCGATTTTGTGCAAGCCGTCCCCGCCGTGCAAGAGGTGTCGATTGGTCACGCCCTGATCGCCGATGCCTTGGAGCGCGGTTACAGCGACACGGTGAAAGCGTATTTGGCGTGTTTACAGCCATGAGCCAGATCTACGGCATCGGCACCGATATTTGCGACATCCGCCGCATCCGCGCCAGTTTTGAGCGCTACGGCAACCGCTTGGCCCTGAAAATTTTGAGCGAGGCGGAGATGCGCACCTTTGAAAGTCGCAGCGGTAGGTGGCCCGACCGCGGCATCCGGTTTTTGGCCACCCGTTTTTCGGTCAAGGAAGCCTTCAGCAAAGCGATTGGCATGGGCATGCGCATGCCCATGACCTGGCGGCATTGCGAGGTCGGCAAGTTGCCCAGCGGTCAGCCGACCATCCTGCTGCACGGCGCTTTGCGCGAATGGTTCGAGGCCCGCCGTTTGCGCGCCCATGTCACCTTGAGCGACGAAACCGACTATGCCACCAGCCATGTCATCGTCGAACAAACCCATGCTTAAACCATGACTGCTGTGACACACGCCCCCCTGATTTTGGACATCGCCGGTACCACGCTGACCGACACCGACCGCCGCCGCTTGGCCCACCCACTCACCGGCGGCATGATTTTGTTTGGCCGCAACTGGGTGGACCGTGCGCAACTCAGCGCCTTGTGTGCCGACATCAAACGCCTGCGTCCCGACCTGTTGATTTGCGTCGACCACGAAGGCGGTCGGGTGCAACGTTTTCGCACCGACGGTTTCACCCATTTGCCCACCATGCGCGAACTCGCCGCCTTCTGGTGGGAGGACGAGGCTGGTTTGCCCGGCAGTGGCGCCCTGCAAGCCATGAACGCGGCAACCGCTTGTGGCCTGGTGTTGGCCTCTGAGCTGCGGGCCTGTGGCGTGGACTTCAGTTTCACACCGGTGCTCGATTTGGACTTTGGCAGCAGCGGCGTGATCGGCGACCGGGCCTTCTCGCGCGATCCGCGCATCGTCAGTCTCTTGGCGAAAAGCCTGATGCACGGCTTGTTGCAAGCCGGCATGGCCAACTGTGGCAAACATTTCCCAGGCCATGGCTTCGTCAAAGCCGATTCGCATACCGAGATCCCGGTTGACCGCCGCAGCCTCAAGGCCATTTTGAAAGACGACGCTTTGCCCTACGGCTGGCTCAACACCAGCTTGACCAGCGTGATGCCCGCACACGTCATTTACCCCCAGGTCGATGGCCGACCTGCTGGGTTTTCCAAACGTTGGCTGCAAGACATCCTGCGCCACGACCTGGGCTTCCAAGGCGCGGTCTTCAGTGACGATTTGTCCATGGCCGGCGCCCGCCTGATCGACGGGCGCGAGGTCAGTTACACCGAAGCGGCGGTCACCGCCTTGAATGCAGGCTGCGATCTGGTCTTGCTGTGCAACCAAAGCACGCCCGACAGCTTCGAGGCTGGGCAAGCAGTGGACAGCTTGCTGCAAGGCTTGGCGCAAGCCCAGCAGCAGGGCGATTGGACAGTTTCCGGCCGCAGCGAAGCCCGTCGGACCGCCTTGTTGCCAGCCATACCCGCCCTGGACTGGGAGGCTTTGATGGCCAGCCCGGCCTATTTGCAGGCCTTGGCACTGTTGCCCAGCGTTTCCTGAGCTGGCTGGGGGGCCGGTTCTTGGACGGCCATTAGCGGTTAAAATAGACCCTCTTCGCCCCGGCAACCAGGGCACAGGGCTACGCAAAAGGAATTCCATGGCTACCAAATCTGGCAAAACTTCTGTTGACGAGAGCGGTCTTCGTTTTACCAGTCGTGAAAATGGCTCCCCGTTCGCAGGCATGGGGAAAATGGGTGAAACCATGTCGTGCATCAAATGCGGCATGCACAAACCCCGCCGCCAAGGCAGCCAACAGCGTTTTGCTGGCAGCTTGGCTTTCTTCTGCCACGATTGCAAACCCCCTAAACCCGCCGCCGCACCTGCTGCTGTAGCCACCAAGGAAGCCAAGGCCTGACAGGCCCGAAAGCGGTTCAACCGCTTTCTCGGGGTCAGGTGCTTGGATGTTCTCGGCGCAAGGCAGGGAACAAAATCACGTCCCGGATGCTGGGGCTGTCTGTCAAAAGCATCATCAATCGGTCAATGCCAATGCCGCAACCCCCTGCGGGAGGCATGCCGTACTCCAGCGCTCGCACGAAATCATGGTCATACAACATGGCCTCGTCGTCGCCGCTGTCTTTGGCATCGACCTGTGCATGAAAACGCGCCGCCTGGTCTTCGGCGTCGTTGAGTTCGCTGAAGCCATTGCCAAATTCGCGCCCCGTGATGTAGAGCTCAAACCGTTCGGTCACCTCGGGACGTGCATCGTTGGCACGGGCCAGGGGTGAGATTTCGGTGGGGTGCTCCATGATGAAGGTCGGCGCCCACAGCTTGTCTTCCACGGTTTCTTCAAAGTACAGCACCTGCAAGCTGGCCAGACTGCGGACTGAGAGCTTGTGTTTTTCTTCGTTGAAGCCGAGCTTTTTCAAGGCATGGGTCAGCCATGCCGGGTCGTCCACATGGGCACCGGCGTCGGTGTGCGCCAAGATGGCTTCGCGGATCGTCAATCGCGCAAACGGTTGGGACAGGTCTACCGGTTTGCCGTCGTAGGTGAGCAGCAAACTGCCCACGGCTTTGTCAGCGGCATGGCGAATCAGCGTTTCGGTGAACTGCATCAGGTCTTGGTAGTTCCAGTAGGCCGAGTAGAACTCCATCATGGTGAACTCGGGGTTGTGGCGCACCGAGATGCCCTCGTTGCGAAAGTTGCGGTTGATCTCAAACACCCGCTCAAAGCCACCCACCAACAAGCGTTTCAAGTACAACTCGGGCGCGATGCGCAAAAACATTTCTTGGTCAAGGGCGTTGTGGTGCGTCTCGAAAGGCCGCGCGTTGGCGCCGCCAGGGATCGGGTGCAGCATCGGGGTTTCGACTTCCAAGAAACCGTGATCCACCATGAAATCGCGGATGCTGCTGACTGCCTTGCTGCGCGCCACAAAGCGCTGGCGCGAGGTGTCGTCGGTGATCAGGTCGATGTAGCGCTGACGGTATTTGATTTCCTGGTCATGGATGCCGTGGAATTTGTCAGGCAAGGGGCGCAGGCTTTTGGTCAGCATGCGGATGCTGCTGAGGTGAACCGATAACTCGCCGGTTTTGGTTTTGAACAGCAGGCCCTCGGCACCGACGATGTCGCCCAAGTCCCAGTGCTTGAAGTCCTCATACAGGTCCGCCCCGATCTCTTCGCCCTTGACATACACCTGCATGCGGCCGGTGCTGTCTTGCAGGGTGGCGAAACTGGCTTTGCCCATGACCCGCTTCAAGACCATGCGGCCCGCGATGCGCACCGTGTGCTTTTCGGTGAGCAAGGTGTCCGCGTCTTTGGCACCGTGTGCGCTGTGCAGCGCGGCGGCGTGGTGGGCGGGTTTGAAATCGTTGGGGAAAGCCACCGGGCCACCTTGGGCTTGGCGCTCGCGCATCTGCTTGAGTTTGTCGCGGCGTTCAGAGATGAGTTGGTTTTCGTCTTGGGGTTCGGGGGAGGGGGTGTTTTCGGACATCCAAGGATTCTAAGAGTTCGCAGACAATGGGAGCTGTTTCTCTTTCACCATTGATCACCATGAGCGACACACCCGCGCGCCCCGAGCTGCCAGACCATTTGTCTATCGATCCCCGCAGCCCGCATTACTTGGAGGCGGTGTTTCACCACGACATCGGCATTCGCTTCAACGACAAAGAACGCAACGATGTGGAGGAATACTGCATCAGTGAAGGCTGGATCAAGGTGCCTGCTGGCAAAACCCTGGACCGCAAAGGAAAGCCTTTGCTGATCTCGCTCAAAGGGCGGGTTGAGGTGTATTACCGCTGAATCAGCTGACCGAGTCGGCCGATTGCCGGGTCAGCATGGCCAGGGTGTTGGACACGGTTTTGCGCAGGTCGCGGCGGTCGCAAATCAGATCGATCGCGCCTTTTTCCATCAAGAACTCTGCGCGCTGGAAGCCTTCGGGCAGGGTCACGCGCACGGTGCTTTCGATCACGCGGGGGCCAGCAAAGCCAATCAAGGCCTTGGGCTCGGCGATCACCATGTCACCCATGAACGCAAAGCCAGCCGATACACCGCCCATGGTCGGGTCGGTCAAGATGCTGATGTAGGGCAGGCCTTTTTGTGCCAAACGGGTGAGCGAGGCATTGGTTTTGGCCATTTGCATGAGCGAGAGCAAACCTTCTTGCATGCGTGCGCCACCAGTGGCGGTGAAGCAAACAAAGGGTACTTTTTGTTCGATCGCGGTGTGCACGCCGCGCACGAAGCGCTCGCCCACCACCGAGCCCATCGAGCCGCCCATGAAGTCAAATTCAAAGCAAGCCGCCACCAAATTGATGCTGTGAACCGAGCCACCCATGACCACCAAGGCGTCGGTTTCGCCGGTGTTTTCCAAGGCTTCTTTGAGGCGTTCGGGGTATTTGCGGCTGTCCTTGAATTTCAAGGGGTCCATCGGCAGCACTTCTTGGCCAATTTCGTAGCGGCCTTCCGGGTCGAGGAACGCGTCCAAACGTGCCCGTGCGGCAATGCGGTGGTGGTGGCTGCATTTGGGGCAAACGTTTTGGTTTTCTTCCAAATCGTTTTTGTACAGCACAGTCTCACAACTGGGGCACTTGACCCACACGCCTTCAGGTACGGTACGGCGGTCCGCAGGAGCGGTTTGTTGGATTTTCGAGGGCAGCAGTTTTTCAAGCCAACTCATGGGGATCTCCTGGGCCTAGGGCCTTGATTCAATTATGCCGAGGTGACTGATGCCAGGTCCAAGGGCATCAGGCTGCGTCCAGCGATTGGCGAATCTCGCGCATGAAATTTTGCGCCTCGTGTGTGGCTTGCCCGGGCGCGGCCGCCTTGAGCAGTTGGATCAGCTTGGAGCCGATCACCACCGCGTCGGCCACCTTGCCGATGGTGCGTGCCGTGGCCGCGTCACGGATGCCAAAACCCACGCCCACCGGGATGTTCACGAACTGACGGATACGCGGCAGCATGGCCTCGACCTCGTCGGTGTTGATTGCGCCAGACCCGGTCACGCCTTTGAGCGAGACGTAATAGACATAACCGCTGGCAATCGCCGCGACTTGCTGCATGCGCAGATCGGTGCTGGTGGGTGCGAGCAAGAAAATCAGGTCCATGTGGTGGGCCTTCAAGGCTGCCGCAAAGTCCACGCATTCCTCAGGTGGGTAGTCAACGATCAACACACCGTCTACCCCCGCGGTTGCCGCGTCTTTGACGAAGCCGTCTTGGCCGTGTTGGAGGTTGTAGCTCTCCACCGGGTTGGCGTAGCCCATCAACACGAGGGGTGTGGCGGTGTCGGTGCGGCGGAAATCTTGAACCATGGTCAAGACTTCGTGCATGCCCACGTGGTGGCGCAGGGCCTCCTCGCCCGCTTGTTGGATCACAGGGCCATCGGCCATCGGGTCGCTGAAGGGTACGCCCAGTTCGATGATGTCCGCGCCGCCTTTGACCAGGGCATGCATCAGCGACAAGGTGTGTGATGGGTCGGGGTAACCGGCCATCAGGTAGGGAATCAAGGCTTTGCGGCCTTGGCTTTTCAGCTCGGCCATGACCGGGGTGATGCGGCTCATGCTTTGCGCCCGTTCAAGCTCACCAGCTGGATGGATTGCTCGCCTTTGACGCTTTGGCCTTGGCAGCTGGGGCGGCAAAAGAAATCGGCGTGCGACAAATCCGCCACCGTGCCAATGTCCTTGTCGCCACGGCCCGATAAGTTCACCAAGATGGATTGTTGCGGCGTCATGGTCTTGGCCAGTTTCATGGCATGGGCCACGGCATGGCTCGATTCCAGCGCCGGGATGATGCCCTCGGTGCGGCACAGGTGGTGAAACGCATCCAGCGCTTCTTGGTCGGTGATGCCAACATATTCGGCGCGGCCGATGTCTTTCAAAAATGCGTGTTCAGGGCCGACACCCGGGTAGTCCAAGCCGGCACTGACCGAATGGGTTTCGGTGATTTGCCCATTCGCGTCTTGCAGCACATAGGTGCGGTTGCCGTGCAGCACGCCTGGCACGCCACGTTGCAGCGAGGCCGAATGCCGACCCGATTCCATGCCTTCACCGGCGGCCTCGACCCCGATCAAACGGGTGTTTTCAAACGGGATATAGGGGTAAAAAATCCCCATGGCGTTCGAGCCACCGCCCACGCAGGCCAGCACCGCATCGGGCTGCAAGCCGAGGTGCATGTTGGGCATTTGGGCAATGCATTCTTCGCCGATCACGCTTTGGAAATCGCGCACCATCATCGGGTAGGGGTGTGGCCCGGCCACGGTGCCGATGATGTAGAAGGTGTTGTCCACGTTGGCCACCCAGTCGCGCATGGCTTCATTCAAGGCGTCTTTTAAGGTGCGGCTGCCGCTGTTGACCGGCACCACGGTCGCGCCCAAGAGTTTCATGCGGTAGACGTTGGGGCTTTGCCGCTTCACGTCCTCGCTGCCCATGTAGACCACGCATTCCAAACCATAACGGGCACAGATGGTGGCGGTGGCCACACCATGTTGGCCGGCGCCGGTTTCGGCAATGATGCGCGGCTTGCCCATGCGCTTGGCCAGCATGGCTTGGCCAATCGTGTTGTTGATTTTGTGTGCGCCGGTGTGGTTCAAGTCTTCGCGCTTGAAGTAAATCTGGGCGCCACCCAGCTCGCGACTCATTCGGGCCGCATGGTAAATGGGTGAGGGGCGACCGACGAAATGCGCGAGTTCGTTTTTGAACTCGGCGATGAACGCTGGGTCATGTTGGTACTTGGCGTAAGCGGCTTTGAGCTCTTCGATCGCGTGGGTCAGGGTTTCGCTGATGAAGCTGCCGCCATAGTTTCCGAAGTGGCCACGGATATCGGGTTGTTGGTAGGTAGACATGGTTGCATTATCGATTGAAGGGCTGCAGGGCGGCCCGAGGATTCAAGAGGCAACCGAGGTGCTGCGCACGGCTGCCACGAAGGCACGGATTTTGTCGTGGTCTTTGATGCCTTTGGCGCTTTCCACGCCCGAGCTCACATCAACCGCCAACGACCGTCCGCGCGAGCGCACGGCGCGGATGCCATCGGCCACGTTTGCAGGTGTGAGTCCACCAGACAAAACGAGGTGAGCATTGACGTTTGTTGGAAGCTGTGACCAATTGAATGTGCTGCCACTGCCGCCATATGCATCGACCAAGGTGTCGAGCAGCAGGGCATCGGCTGTTGAGTAATCGAGTGCGTAGTTTACGAGGTCAAAAGCCTGGCCGTTGGCAGGGGTTTCCTTGGGTATGCGGGCGGCGCGCAGCCAGCGGCGACCCAAGCCACTCGCCACTTGGTGGCAAAAATCGGGGGTTTCGTCACCATGGAACTGCAGCCAGGCCCCTGGCACCAGGGCCGCTGCCTGGGCCACCTGGTCCTGGCTCGCATTCACAAACAGCAACACCGGGGTGACAAAGGGGGGTAGCAGACCTGCCAATTTGGCGGCATGTTTGGCGCTGACCGCGCGGGGGCTGGGCGGGTACAAGACAAAACCCAGCGCATTGGCACCGGCGTCCACCGCGGCCAGCAGGTCTTGTTCGCGGGTCAGGCCACAGATTTTGATCGGTATGTGTGTCATGGGAATTGTCCAGGTAGCCAATCATAAGAGGGCGTCTGCTCAGGCAGTCCCCACTCGGCGGCGTAAACCGGCCCGGCGAAATACAGACCGTCAGGGGAAAACGTGGGTGCGGCTTCTTGGCGGCTACGCGCTTGCAAGACCTCTTGCATCCACTCGGGTGGTTTCAGGCCCTGTCCGATCGCGACAAAGCAGCCCATCAGGTTGCGGATCATGTGGTGCAAAAATGCATTCGCCTCGAAATCTAAGCGCCAATAGGCACTGCCGTCTTGGCGGCCAATCCTTTGCACGTCGATCCGGTGGATGGTTTTGACAGGGCTCAGGGCTTGGCAGCTGGCGGCGCGAAAAGCGCTGAAGTCGTGCTCACCCAGCAGGTGGACAGCGGCTTGTTGCAAGGCCTGCAAATGCATCGGGCGGTAAACCCAGCCGACCCGACCGGCCTCGAGGCTGGGGCGCACCGGCGACTCGAGCAGCAAGTAGGTGTAGCGGCGCGCCAAGGCGCTGGCGCGGGCGTGAAAGCTCGAGGGGACTGCATGGGCCCATTGCACCGCGATATCCGTGGGTAAATACGCATTGGTGCCGCGCACCCAAGCATTCAAATCGCGCACCACAGGTGTGTCGAAATGCACCACTTGCCGCAGGCCATGCACCCCTGAATCGGTGCGGCCAGCGCACAGCGTGCTGACCCGGTGGCCGGTGAATTCGGCCAAGGCTTTCTCCAGGTGGTCTTGAACGGTTTTGCCTGATGCTTGGCTTTGCCAGCCCTCATAGGCTTGGCCCAAATAGCTCAGGCTCAGCGCCAATCGCATGGCGCTCAACCGCGTTCGTTCAACCAGCGCAGCGCTCGCTCGCGTGTTTCACCATGGGTTTGATCGGCTACTTCTTGGGCCAGCGCGCGCCCGGTTTGCTTTTGGCCCAGCTTCCAGAGCTCATCGGCCAAATCCAAGCGCACCTGGAAAGGGTCTTCTGGCAAACCTGTCGGATGGGGCGGCAGGTCCAAGTTGAAGTCCAGGTTGAGTTCGCCGGGCGGTTTGTGCTGGGGGTGTTGCAGGTAGTCGAAGTCTTTTTTGTCCGACAGGGCTGCTTGGGGCCTGCGTTGGCGGAACAAGGAATAGCTCACCCACAGGGCGGCCAAAACCGCTAGCCCACCGATCAGCTCAAAGGCATGGCGCTTGACCCACCCCAAGGCTTGCTGGTAGGAGCTGCTCAAGTCGGTCATGTTGGTGGGCACACCCTCTTGCATCTTGCCCGCGGCTTGGGATATCTCATCCAACTCGGTCACATTCTTGGCAACTTCATTGCTGCGGCGGGTGGCATCTGCGGCTTGCAGGTCTTGGCTGACCTGGTCTGCAGCATCCTTGGCGCCGGGTTTGCTCAAGGTGAGTTGATCGGCAGGGGGTTGTGCATTGTTTTGGACCTGTGCTTTCAAGCCGCCGCTGCTTTCTCGGGCATTGGCATCAGCCAGTGGGGTAGTGGGCACACGGCCAGCCAGTTGTGCGCGGTAGGCATCGAAATCAGCCGATTGCAAGCGGATACTTTGACGCGCTGCTTGGCGGTCGACCGTGCGGGCTTCTTCCACGGTGGGCATGGTGATCAAAGCACCCGCTTTCAAACGGTTGACGTTGTTGTTAACAAAGGCCGTGGGGTTGTTGCGAAGCATCGTGACCAGCAACTGGTCGAGGGACACATCGCCAGTGGGGTTGGCCATGATCAATTCGCTGGCGGTGTCACCCTTGATCACTTCGATCGTGTCGCCATCGGGTGTGTTGCCAGCCGGAGCTGGTTTGTCTTTTTTGGCCTTGGCTCTGGGGGCTGAGTCTTGCCCGGGCGCGCCCTTGGGCAAGGGCGCGGGTCGAGGCTGCTTGTTGACCAGGCTCTCGTTGTCGCTCGGGGAGGTCAAGGCCTCTGCAGCCGGGGCGGTTTTCAAGGCATTGTTGAGGGTGCCGCTGAGTGGGAAGCCCAGATTTCGGTAGGCACGACCGCTGGCCCAGCGAAATTCCATCAGCAAATCGACATAGGTGTCGACCAATGGATCAGCTCCTTGGATTTGCATCACATACAGGTCTTCGGCGCGTTTGGTCAAGCTGACCTGGAGATTGTCCAAACCGTCAACGCGGTTGATTTTCGCGGCTTGGTAAACCGATTCGCTGGCCAAATCAGCCTGAAAGTCTTGTGCTTCTTGGGCGCTCAAATCACTGATCTGAACTTCCAGTTTCAGGGGTTCGCCCAAACGAGACTTGACGATCGGCTGACCCAATTGGAGGGCATTTGCGCTAAATGTTGTCAAAATGGACAACGAAAAGGCAAAGTTAAGTAATCGTCTAGAGGGTGTCAGCAATTGAAACATGGTGCATGGTTCTCGTGCATCTTAAGACCGTGCATCATAATCTACTTAAAGTTGCACGCCCAAGTGGGTTATCCAGTCAAGCCGTCAGCAAAATCCTCAGCATGCGGCGCAGCGGCTCTGCCGCTCCCCACAGCAACTGGTCGCCGATCGTGAAGCCACCAAGGTAATCTGGACCAAAGGCGAGTTTGCGCAAACGACCCACTGGGATGGTCATGGTGCCGGTCACCGCCACCGGGGTCAGGTGTTGCATGGTGTCTTCGCGGTGGTTGGGAACGACTTTCACCCATTCGTTGTCGGCGGCAATCATGGCCTCGATGTCGGCCAAAGGCAGGTTTTTCTTGAGTTTGAAGGTCAGGGCCTGACTGTGACAGCGCATGGCACCCACGCGCACGCAAAAACCATCAACTGGGACTGCGGGCTGGGAAAAGCCCGGGCCTTGACCTAGGATCTTGTTGGTTTCGGCCATGCCTTTCCATTCCTCGCGGCTGGTGCCCCAGAATTCGTCGCCGGCTTGCTTGCCAGCGCCTAAATCTTTGTCAATCCAGGGGATCAGCGAGCCACCCAGTGGCACGCCAAAGTTGGCGGTTTCTGTGGCGGAAAGGGCGCGTTGTTTGGCGATGACCTTGCGGTCGATTTCCAAGATGGCGCTTTTGGGGTCGTCCAGCAGATTTTTGACTTCGGCGTTCAGGGTGCCAAACTGGGTCAGTAATTCACGCATGTGGGCAGCGCCACCGCCTGACGCCGCTTGGTAGGTTTGGGTGCTCATCCATTCCACCAAACCGGCTTTGTACAAAGCGCCCACGCCCATCAACATGCAACTGACGGTGCAATTGCCACCCACCCAGTTGTTGCCGCCGTGTGCCAAGGCGTTTTTGATGACCGGCATATTGACCGGGTCCAGGATGATGACCGCATCCTCTTTCATGCGCAGGGTGGATGCGGCGTCAATCCAGTGACCGCTCCAACCTGCAGCGCGCAGCTTGGGGAACACCTCGGCGGTGTAGTCGCCGCCTTGGCAGGTGAGGATGATGTCGCAAGCTTTGAGGGCATCGATCTGGTGGCCGTCGAGCAACTTGGTTTCGTTTTTCGCCATGGGAGGCGCTGCGCCACCGGCGTTGGAGGTGGAGAAAAAAACCGGCTCGATCCAGTCGAAGTCTTTTTCGGTTTGCATCCGGTCCATCAGCACCGAGCCGACCATGCCGCGCCAACCAACAAGTCCAACGCGGTTTCCGATCTTTTTCATTTGTCTGCCTTTTCTTTAATGGCGGTTGGCCAAGGCCTTGACCACCGCATCACCCATTTGCGACGTGCCCACCTTGGTGGTGCCTTGGCTGTAGATGTCGCCGGTACGCAGGCCTTGGGCCAGCACTTTCTTGACCGCATCTTCAATGCGCACCGCCGCCGCTTCTTGTTTCAGGCTAAAGCGCAGCATCATGGCCGCGCTCAGGATGGTGGCCAGTGGGTTGGCCACGCCTTTGCCGGCGATATCGGGTGCGCTGCCGTGGCTGGGCTCGTACAAACCTTGGTTGCTGGCGTTGAGCGAAGCCGAGGGCAGCATGCCGATCGAGCCGGTCAACATCGAGGCTTCGTCGCTCAAGATGTCGCCGAACATATTGCCGGTCACCACCACGTCAAAGCGCTTGGGCTCTTTGACCAGTTGCATGGCGGCGTTATCGACATACATATGGTCGAGCGCAACATCGGGGTAGTCTTGGTGGACTTCGGTCACGATGTCTTTCCAAAATTGGAAGGTCTCGAGCACATTGGCTTTGTCCACGCTGGTCACGCGTTTGCTGCGCTTGCGGGCGGCTTCAAACGCCACGCGGGCGATGCGCTCGACTTCGGGGCGGGTATAGCGCATGGTGTCAAAGGCTTCCTCGGCACCGGCGAAGGCGCCGTCAGGGGATACACGGCGGCCACGTGGTTGGCCAAAATAAATATCACCGGTCAGCTCACGGATGATGAGGATATCCAAACCGGCTACCAACTCGGGCTTCAAGCTCGACGCGTTCACCAATTCTGGGTAGCAAATCGCGGGGCGGAAGTTGGCAAACAGGCCGAGGTTTTTGCGCAGGCCCAAAATCGCTTGCTCGGGGCGCAGCGGGCGCTCGAGCGTGTCGTATTTCCAGTCACCGACCGCGCCAAACAGCACGGCGTCAGACGCCATGGCCAGCTTGAGCGTGGCTTCGGGCAGTGGGTGGCCAAACGCGTCAAAAGCCGCGCCGCCGACCAGGGCAGTTTCCATCTCGAATTTCAGGTCCAGCGCATGCAAAACCTTGATGGCCTCCGCAACGATTTCGGTGCCAATGCCGTCACCTGGCAAAACTGCGATTTTCATGAGGACTTCCTCAAGGGTGACATGGTGTGCGCCAGCCAGGGCTTGGTGGCCAGGCGATCGGCTTCAAAGGCACGGATTTTGTCGGACTGGCGCAGGGTCAGGCCGATGTCGTCAAAGCCATTGAGCAAGCAGTATTTGCGAAAGGCTTGCACATCAAAAGCAATCTCCTCGCCTTGGGGACGAAGGATGACTTGGCGCGCCAGGTCGATCGTCAATGCATAGCCGGGAAACGCCTGCACTTCATTGAACAACTGGTCTACGGTGGATTCGGGCAGCACGATGGGCAGCAAGCCATTTTTGAAACAGTTGTTGAAAAAGATGTCGGCAAAGCTGGGCGCAATCACGGCGCGAAAGCCGTATTGGTCGATCGCCCAAGGTGCGTGCTCACGCGATGAACCACAGCCAAAGTTTTTGCGGGCCAACAGTACCGAAGCGCCTTGGTAGCGCGGTTGGTTGAGCACAAAGTCGGGGTTGGGTTTGCGGCTGGCCGGGTCTTGGCCGGGTTCGCCGTGGTCCAGGTAGCGCCACTCGTCAAACAGGTTGGGGCCAAAGCCAGTCTTCTTGATCGACTTCAAAAACTGCTTGGGGATGATCGCATCGGTGTCGACATTTTCGCGGTCCATGGGCGCCACGATGCCTTGGTGGAGGGTGAATTTTTGCATCTGTGACTCCTTAGGTGAACTTGCGCACATCCACAAAGTGACCGTGTATGGCGGCAGCCGCGGCCATGGCGGGGCTGACCAAATGGGTACGACCGCCATTGCCTTGACGGCCCTCGAAGTTGCGGTTGCTGGTGGAGGCGCAGCGTTCGCCGGGCTCCAACTTGTCGGCGTTCATCGCCAGGCACATCGAACAACCGGGCTCGCGCCACTCAAACCCAGCGGCTTTGAAAATCTCGTGCAAACCTTCTTGCTCGGCTTGCGCTTTGACCAAGCCAGAGCCGGGCACCACCATCGCAAGCTTGATGTTTTTTGCCACTTTTTGGCCAAGTTTTTTCACCACGGCAGCGGCTTCGCGCATGTCTTCGATGCGGCTGTTGGTGCAAGAGCCAATGAACACTTTGTCCACAAACAAGTCGTTCAGCGCTTTGCCTGGCTGCAAGTCCATGTAGGTCAACGCGCGTTCGATGGCGCCGCGCTTGTTGGCGTCTTTTTCTTTGTCGGGGTCAGGCACGGTGCCGTTGATGTCGAGCACCATCTCTGGCGATGTGCCCCAGGTGACCTGCGGCAAGATGTCTTCGGCCTTGAGCTCGACCACCGCGTCAAAGTGCGCATCCGCGTCGGAATACAAGGTTTTCCAATAGGCCATGGCCTGGTCCCATTCGGTGCCACCGACAAACCGGCCACTGTTCGCGTCTGTGCCGGGCGACAGGGGTCGGCCTTTGACATAGTCGATGGTTTTCTCGTCGACCGCCACCAGACCCGCACGGGCGCCCGCTTCGATCGCCATGTTGCAGACCGTCATGCGGCCCTCCATGCTCAATGACCGAACGGCCGAGCCGGCAAATTCAATCGTATAGCCAGTGCCGCCTGCGGTGCCGATCCGGCCGATGATGGCCAGCACCAGGTCTTTGCCGGTGACGCCTTTGGCCAAAGTGCCTTCCACCTTGATAAGCATGTTCTTGGCCTTTTTCGCCAACAAGGTTTGCGTGGCCATCACATGTTCGACCTCGGACGTGCCGATGCCATGGGCCAGCGCACCAAACGCGCCGTGGGTAGACGTATGACTGTCGCCACACACCACGGTCATGCCGGGCAGGGTGGCGCCGTTTTCCGGGCCGATCACATGCACGATGCCTTGTCGTTTGGACATGAACGGGAAAAAGGCCGCAGCACCAAATTCATGGATGTTGGCGTCGAGCGTGGTGATTTGCTCTTTGCTGATCGGGTCGGTGATGCCGTCATAGCCCAACTCCCAACCGGTGGTGGGGGTGTTGTGGTCGGCGGTGGCCACAATCGAGCTGACCCGCCAAACCTTGCGGCCGGCCTGGCGAATGCCCTCGAAGGCTTGTGGGCTGGTGACTTCATGCACCAAATGGCGGTCGATGTAGAGGATGGCGGTTCCATCTTCTTCGAGGTGGACGACGTGTTCGTCCCAAATCTTGTCGTAAAGGGTGCGTCCCATGTGGCGGGTCCTGGTCAGGCTGACGAGCGTGTCAGCGGGCTATTTTAAGTTTGCCAGGTATTGCTTGAATTCTTTGGCGGTTTCGGGGTGGCGCAAAGCCAATTCGACCGTGGCTTTGAGGAAGCCAATTTTGCTGCCGCAGTCGTAACGCACACCTTCATAGGCATAGGCGTACACCGCTTCTTGCTTGAGCAGGCTTTGAATCGCGTCGGTCAGCTGGTATTCACCGCCTGCGCCAGGTTGCAGTTGATCAATATGCTTGAAGATAGAGGGCGTGAATACATAACGACCCACCACACCCAGGTTCGAGGGGGCTTTGTCAGGCGCAGGTTTTTCCACGATCTGCGACATCTTGGTCAGGCGGTCCCCGGCCAAGCTGCCAGCCACCACGCCGTAGGAGCGGCTTTGCTCGGGTGCGATGGTCTCGACCGCCACCACCGAACTGCGGTAGTGCTCGTACAAACCCACCAATTGTTTCAAGACACCGGGTTGGTGGTCCAGCAAGTCGTCGGCCAAGACCACGGCAAAAGGCTCGTTGCCGACCAAAGACGCCGCGCAATTGACCGCATGGCCCAAGCCCAGTGCCTCGGGTTGCCGAACATATACACAGTTGACATGGGCAGGTTTGATATTGCGCACCAGCTTGAGCAACTCGGTTTTTTGTTTGGCCTCGAGCTCGTGCTCGAGCTCGAAGGACTTGTCGAAATGGTCTTCAATGCTGCGCTTGCTGCGCCCGGTCACGAAGATCATCTCGGTGATGCCCGCCTCGATGGCTTCTTCCACCGCATACTGAATCAGCGGCTTGTCAACCACACAAAGCATTTCCTTGGGGCTGGCCTTGGTGGCTGGTAAAAACCGGGTACCCAAACCTGCCACCGGGAAAACCGCTTTGCGAACAACAGGCATGGTGGACTTTCAGCGTTTGTTGAGGGGGGGCACGTCGCGTTTGACTGAGCCGGTGAACAACTGACGAGGACGACCGATTTTGTACTCTGGGTCACTGATCATTTCATTGAGTTGGGCAATCCAACCCACGGTGCGAGCCAGCGCAAAGATACCGGTGAACAGGTTCACAGGAATGCCGATGGCGCGTTGTACGATGCCAGAGTAGAAGTCCACATTGGGGTAGAGCTTGCGTGACACGAAGTACTCGTCTTCCAATGCGATTTTTTCCAGCGCTTTGGCCAGTTTGAACAAGGGGTCGTTTTCCAGGCCCAGTTCTTTCAGCACTTCGTCGCAAGTTTCTTGCATCAGCTTGGCGCGGGGATCGTAGTTTTTGTAAACGCGGTGACCAAAACCCATCAACTTCACGCTGGAATTCTTGTCCTTGACCTGCTCCATGAACTCGCCCACTTTGGCAATGCCGCCGTTGGCTTGGATCTGTTCGAGCATGTTCAAGCAGGCCTCGTTGGCGCCGCCGTGTGCCGGGCCCCACAAGCAAGCCACGCCAGCGGCGATAGCGGCAAAAGGGTTGGTGCCAGACGAGCCGCACAAGCGCACGGTGGAGGTAGAAGCGTTTTGCTCGTGGTCTGCGTGCAGGGTGAAGATGCGGTCCATGGCGCGCTCGAGCACTGGGTTGACCTTGTAGTCTTCGCAGGGGGTGCCAAACATCATGCGCAGGAAGTTGCCTGCGTAGGACAGGTCGTTTTGCGGATAGAGAAAGGGCTGTCCGATGCCGTACTTGTAAGCCATGGCCACCAAGGTGGGCATTTTGGCGATCAAGCGGATCGCGGCGACTTCGCGGTGCTCTGGGTTGTTGATGTCGGTGCTGTCATGGTAGAAGGCCGACAAGGCGCCGACCAAGCCAGTCAACACGGCCATGGGGTGGGCGTCACGACGGAAACCACGCAAGAAAAACTGCATTTGCTCGTGCACCATGGTGTGGTGTGTCACGGTGTGCGTGAAATCTTGTTTGCGCTGGGCGTTGGGCAGCTCTCCGTACAACAGCAGGTGGCAGGTTTCCAAGAAATCGCAGTTGGTGGCCAGTTGTTCGATCGGGTAGCCACGGTAGAGCAATTCGCCTTTGTCGCCATCAATGAAAGTGATGGCAGATTGGCAAGACGCGGTAGACAAGAAACCAGGGTCGTAGGTGAACATGCCGGTTTGGCCATAGAGCTTACGGATATCGATCACATCGGGACCGATGTTGCCCTGGTAGACCGGCATTTCCATGCTGGGCTGACCGTTGCTGAACTGTAGGGTGGCTTTGTAGTCGGCGAGTTTCATGGTCGTTTTCCTGTGTTGTTTGATTGCACAACTCAAATTCGCAGCAAGGGCAAAAGGGCTGTCACTTCCGGGTTGCGCATCAGTGCTTGAAACAATTGGGCCTCGGGGTCGGAGGGCGACACTGGCTTGGCTGGGCGGTTCAGCAAAATGTCCAGCAAATCGTTGTCTGCCAGGGCCATCAGTGCGTACATGCCACGCGCCTGTCCTGCAGTGAGCGCATCCGCATGCCGGTTGAAAAACCGCTCGATGAACAAATCGTTTTCCAACAAACCCCGGCGACAACGCCAGCGCAATTTGCTCAAGCCTGCCGCAGACACCAGGGTGTCTGCCGGCAGTGCACCGAGTTCTTCATCCACCATCAGACCGTGCGGCTGATCATCAACTCTTTGATCTTGCCAATCGCCTTCGTCGGGTTCAAACCTTTGGGGCAGACATCCACGCAATTCATGATGGTGTGGCAGCGGAACAAGCGGTAGGGGTCTTCCAGGTTGTCCAAGCGCTCAGCGGTGCCGTGGTCGCGGCTGTCAGCGATGAAGCGGTAGGCCTGGAGCAAACCAGCGGGACCGACAAATTTGTCGGGGTTCCACCAGAAAGACGGGCAGCTGGTCGAGCAACTCGCACACAAAATGCATTCGTACAACCCATCGAGCTCTTCGCGCTCGGCGGGCGACTGCAGGCGCTCTTTTTCAGGCGGCAGGCTGTCATTCATCAAGTAGGGCTTGATCGAGTGGTATTGGTTGAAAAACTGGGTCATGTCCACGATCAGGTCGCGCACCACCGGCAGTCCGGGCAGCGGCTTCAAGGTGATCACGCCTGGCAAGGTCAACATGTTGGTCAGGCAAGCCAGACCGTTTTTGCCATTGATGTTCATCGCGTCCGAGCCACACACGCCTTCGCGGCAAGAGCGGCGAAATGACAGGGTGGGGTCTTGCGCCTTGAGCTTCATGAGGGCGTCGAGCAGCATGCGCTCATGGCCGTCGAGTTCCACCTCGATGGTTTGCATGTAGGGCTTGGCGTCCTTTTCAGGGTCGTAGCGGTAGATCTTGAAGGTGCGTTTCATTAGAAGGTCCTGACTTTGGGAGGAATGCTTTCGGTGGTGAGCGGTTGCAGCTTGACCGGTTTGTAGGTCAGGCTGTTGCTGGCGCTGTGCCACAGGCTGTGCTTGAGCCATTGCTCGTCGTTGCGGCCATTGGGGTGCTCGGTGCTGTCGGCGTAATCGTTGACTGAGTGTGCGCCACGGCTTTCATGGCGGGCAGCCGCAGACACCATGGTGGCCTGTGCACACTCGATCAGGTTTTCAACTTCCAAGGCCTCGATCCGGGCCGTGTTGAAGATCTTGGATTTGTCTTTCAAGCCAATCGCGTTGACCCGCTCACGCAGTGCGGCGATTTGCAGCACACCTTCGTCCATGGTGGCCTGGGTGCGGAACACGCCAGCGTGCTTTTGCATGCTGGTGCGCAAGTCGTTGGCCACGTCTTGGGCGTATTCGCCGCTGGTGGTGGTGTTCAAGCGGGCCAAGCGGTCCAAGCTGCGGTCGGCTGCATCGGCTGGCAGTGGTTTGTGGTTTTTGTTTTTCTCGTGGAACTCGACGATATGGTTGCCAGCGGCTTTGCCAAACACCAACAAGTCCAGCAGGGAGTTGGTGCCCAAACGGTTGGCACCATGCACCGACACGCAAGAACATTCGCCCACCGCATACAGGCCGTTGACCACTGCGTTGTGGTCGCTTGCGTTTTGGGTGACGACTTGGCCGTGGATGTTGGTGGGGATGCCGCCCATTTGGTAATGGATCGTGGGCACCACCGGAATCGGCTCTTTGGTGATGTCGACGTTCGCAAAGTTGTGGCCAATCTCAAACACCGATGGCAGGCGCTTCATGATGGTGTCTGCACCCAGATGATCTAACTTCAAGTGCACATAATCTTTGTTCGGTCCGCAACCACGGCCTTCCTTGATTTCTTGGTCCATGCAACGCGACACAAAGTCCCGCGGCGCCAGGTCTTTGAGCGTGGGCGCATAACGCTCCATGAAACGCTCACCCAGGCTGTTGAGCAAAATCGCGCCTTCGCCACGGCAACCTTCGGTCAGCAACACACCGGCACCGGCCACGCCAGTGGGGTGGAATTGCCAAAACTCCATGTCTTCTAGGGGGATGCCAGCGCGAGCTGCCATGCCCAAGCCGTCGCCGGTGTTGATGAAGGCGTTGGTCGAGGCCGCAAAAATACGGCCCGCACCACCGGTGGCCATCAACACGGTTTTGGCCTCCAGGATGTGCAGGTCGCCGGTTTCCATTTCCAAGGCGGTCACACCCACCACATCACCTTCAGCGTCGCGGATCAGGTCTTGTGCCATCCATTCCACGAAAAAATTCGTGTTGGCTTTCAGGTTTTGTTGGTAGAGGGTGTGCAGCATGGAGTGACCGGTACGGTCAGCCGAGGCACAAGCGCGTTGCACGGATTTTTCGCCGTAGTTGGAGGTGTGACCGCCAAAGGGGCGCTGGTAAATGGTGCCGTCTGGGTTGCGGTCAAAAGGCATGCCCATGTGCTCAAGCTCGTAAACCACTTTCGGGGCTTCGCGGCACATGTATTCAATCGCGTCTTGGTCCCCCAACCAGTCAGAGCCTTTGACCGTGTCGTAAAAATGGTAGTGCCAGTTGTCCTCGGACATGTTGCCCAAAGAAGCGCCGATTCCGCCTTGGGCAGCCACGGTGTGTGAGCGGGTGGGGAAGACCTTGGTCAACACCGCCACATTCAAGCCGGCGCGCGAGAGTTGCAGCGATGCTCGCATGCCAGAGCCGCCTGCGCCAACGATGACCACATCAAAGCGGCGACGGGGAATAGAAGAGCGTGTCATTGATCAAAATCTCCAAAGAACCTGAACCGCCCAGCCCATACAAGAGAGCAACCAGACGATGGTGAAAAGGTGAAGTGCCAGGCGCAATCCAACCGGCTTGATGTAGTCCATCCAAATGTCGCGCATACCCACCCAAACGTGATAGGTCATGGCCAAAAACACGGTGAAGGTCAGGGCTTTCATCCATTGGGGGTTGAAGATACCCGCCCATGTGTCGTAGCCGATTTCGCCTTGGGAAAAAATGAGTTGCACCAGCACCAGCAGGGTGAAAAGCGCCATCAAGGAGGCGGTTAAACGCTGTGCCAACCAGTCTCTCAGGCCATAGTGCGCACCGACCACCAGGCGTTTGGAACCTATTTTGTTTGTCATGTTCAGCTCCTGGGTTTCAATACAAGCCAAACAACTTGGCACCCAACAACACGGTCAGACCGATGCTGCAAACCAAGGTGAAGATGGCGCTGCTGCGGCCAAATTCTTTGCTGACCGAGTGGGTGGCATCCATGAAGAGGTGACGCAAACCCGCGATCAGGTGGTGCAGGTAGGCCCAAATCAAGGCCAGAGTGACCAGGCTGATGAACCAACCGGGGTACCAACCGATGCCGCCGTTGTATGCCGCTTTGAATTTGGCAAATGAAATCTCTGAGGACAGGGATTTGTCAAACAGCCAGATGATGAAAGGCAGCAACACAAACATCAAGGCCCCGCTCACCCGGTGCAGGATCGAGACCCAGCCGGCGGGGGGCAGGCGGTAGGTGGGCAGGTCCTTGAAGGCGTTGATGTTGCGAAATTCAGGCCGTTGTTGGGCGTTGTCGGTCATGCTTCTGGCTTTCTCGTGGTCGTATCAGGAACGGGATGGTGTCTTTGTCAGGGCTAAAAGAATTATTCTATTGCAATGCACAAAAATGACAGCTTCCTTGCATTTCTAATGAGTACCAATTAATTCAGTTCGTTGAGGTAGTGGTGGTGGTCAGTCCGGTAGACGCCAATGCGCCATTCCATCGGGATGTCTTGGTAGGTGAAGGACAGCCGCTCCACCCGCAGCAACGGGGTCTGGACTTGCACCTGCAACAAATGGGCTTCCTCCGTGTTGCAGCTGACCGCGCGCAGGCGTTCTTCGGCGCGCACCATTCGGATGCCAAACTCGGCCTCAAACAAGGCATACATCGGCCTGGTGTCGCTGCTGAGTCGCTCGGCAGTCAAACCAATGAAGGGGGCACCTGGCAGCCAAATGTCCTCGTAAATCGTGGGTGTGCCGTCAAAAGACAGGACCCGGCGAACCTGAAAAACCGGGTCACCGGCCGCCAATGACAGGGTTTTGGCCACATGGGCGGGCGCTTTGAGCCGTTTGCAGTCCACGATTTGGCGGTGTGCCGAGCCTTGGCTGAGGATGTCGCCTGCATCGGGTTTGAGTTTGAGAAAGCGAAACTGCACCTGCTGCTCGGCATGGGTGGCCACAAAAGTGCCCTTGCCCTGGCGGCGCACCAGCAAATGGTTTTTCGCCAGCTCGTCAATCGCTTTGCGCACTGTGCCTTGGCTGACTTTGTAGCGGGCGGCCAGTTCGAATTCGCTGGGGATCGGGTCACCCGGCTTCCACTCACCGACTTGCAGGCTTTGCAGGACCAGGTCTTTGATCTGCTGATAAAGTGGGCTGAAGGCTGGTGACGCCAATCCCGATGCATCGGATGGGGGCGGGCCAGTGTCGACAGGTGTGGAGGGGTTCACGGTGAGCTCGTCAGGCGCTTGTCATGGTTGAGCCGCTATCATATCTTCTATAAGACATATGTCTGGCTGTTTTAGTCTCCATGCGCCTAACCAGCCATCCGTCTTTTCTTTTTTCAATTTCGGAGATTTTCATGAGTAAAACGCCCGTCCGCGTTGCCGTTACCGGCGCAGCAGGTCAAATCGGTTACGCATTGTTGTTCCGCATCGCCTCGGGCGAAATGCTGGGCAAAGACCAGCCTGTCATTCTCCAATTGCTGGAAATCCCTGATGAAAAAGCCCAAAAAGCGCTCAAGGGCGTGATGATGGAACTCGAAGACTGCGCCTTCCCCTTGTTGGCTGGCATGGAAGCCCATGGTGACCCGATGACCGCTTTCAAAGATGTGGATTTCGCTTTGTTGGTCGGTTCGCGTCCACGCGGCCCCGGCATGGAGCGTGCTGAATTGCTCGCCATCAACGGCGCCATCTTCACCGCCCAGGGCAAGGCCCTCAACGCCGTGGCCTCGCGCAAGGTCAAGGTGCTGGTGGTGGGCAACCCGGCCAATACCAATGCCTACATCGCCATGAAGTCGGCGCCCGATCTGCCGTCCCAAAACTTCACCGCGATGCTGCGTTTGGACCACAACCGCGCCGCCAGCCAAATCGCTGCCAAGACCGGCAAGGCCGTGGCGGACATCGAAAAACTCTGCGTGTGGGGCAACCACTCGCCCACCATGTACGCCGATTACCGTTTCGCCACCATCAAGGGCGAGTCGGTCAAGGACATGATCAACGACCAAGAATGGAACGCCAATCTGTTCCTGCCTACCGTGGGCAAGCGCGGCGCGGCCATCATCGAAGCGCGTGGCTTGTCCTCGGCGGCTTCTGCGGCAAACGCGGCCATCGACCATATGCGCGACTGGGCCTTGGGCACCCACGGCAAGTGGGTCACCATGGGCATCCCATCGCAAGGCTGGTATGGCATTCCCAAGGATGTCATGTTTGGTTTTCCGGTCACCTGCGGAAACGGCAGTTATCAAGTGGTGGAAGGCTTGGACATGGACGCGTTCAGCCAGGCCTGCATAGACAAGACCCTCAAAGAACTGACTGACGAGCAAGCGGGCGTGGCCCACTTGGTTCCCTGAGTCGCTCACCCCGGACCGCTTGCATGAGCCAGGTTGCACCCCCTGACGCGATGGTTCGGGTGGGTGCGCACCCCCGGGATGTCTTGCAAGACGCACAGGCCGGCGCGGTTCATTTGCCGGTCTGCGACCACTACAGCGGCGTAGAAGTGCGCATGCGCAAAAGCCTGCAACTGCAAGCAGAGATGACCCAAGAGTTTGGCGTTTGCGTGTTTGATGTCACCCTCGACTGCGAAGACGGCGCACCCGTGGGCGGCGAGGCCGAGCATGCAGCCTTGGTGACTGAAATGGCCCTGGCGGCTGCACCGGAAGCGCGGGTGGCGGTGCGGGTACACCCGGTTGACCACCCAGCTTTCGCTGCTGAGATTGCGCTGATCGCAGGCAAAGCCGGACACCGTTTGACCCACCTGATGTTGCCCAAGGTGGAGTCAGTGGCAGACCTCGTCTTTGCTATTCAAGCGATCGACGCCGCCGGTGCCAAAGACCTGCCGGTGCATGCCTTGATCGAGTCGCCCGCTGCCGTTCACCGTGCTTTTGAGATCGCGGCACACCCGCGTTTGCAATCCCTCAGCTTTGGATTGATGGACTTTGTGTCTGCCCACGGCGGCGCGATTCCCGCCGCGGCCATGGGCAGCGACCCGGTGCACGGCCAGTTCAGCCACCCGTTGGTGGTGCGCGCGAAATTGGCGATCGCCAGTGCTTGTCACGCGCATGGCAAAGTCCCGTCACACAGCGTGGTCACCGAGTTCAGTGATCCCCTGGTGATGCAAGCCGCTGTTCGCCAAGCAGCGCATACCCTGGGCTTCACCCGCATGTGGAGCATTCACCCTGCGCAAATCCGCCCTATCTTGCAAGCCATGGCGCCGTCTGAGACAGACATCACCCAAGCCCTGGCGGTATTGCTGGCTGCGCAATCGGCGGATTGGGCACCGATCAGCCATGGTGGGCAATTGCATGACCGGGCCAGTTACCGTTATTTTTGGCATCTGCTCACCCGTGCCCACCAAACTGGGCAGGCCATGGCCAGCCATGCCAGCGTTTTTTTCAAGCCTTGAGGCTGGCAAAGCCGATGCCAGTGGCTGTTGACCGTTTCATTTTCAGGAGAACCACATGTTGAAAGCCTACCGAGAACACGCCGCCGAACGCGCTGGCTTGGGTATCCCCCCCCTGCCACTGGACGCCAAACAAACCGCTGAATTGATCGAACTGATCAAGAGCCCGCCCGCTGGCGAAGACGCTTTCCTGATGGACCTGCTGACCCACCGCGTGCCACCCGGTGTGGACGATGCCGCCAAAGTCAAAGCCTCATTCTTGGCTGCTGTCGCCCATGGCGATCTCAAGGTCGGTTTGATCTCCAAAGCCAAGGCCACCGAACTGTTGGGTACCATGGTCGGCGGCTACAACGTGCATCCCCTGATCGAGTTGCTTGACGATGCGCAAGTGGCAGAAGTGGCCGCCACCGCGCTGAAAAAAACCTTGTTGATGTTTGACTTCTTCAACGACCTGGCCGACAAGGCCAAAGCCGGCAACGCCAAAGCCAAAGACGTGATGCAAAGTTGGGCCGACGCCGAGTGGTTCACCAGCCGCCATGAAGTAGACAAAAAAATCACGGTCACCGTGTTCAAGGTGACCGGCGAAACCAACACCGACGATTTGTCACCTGCGCCGGACGCCTGGAGCCGCCCCGACATTCCCCTGCACTATTTGGCGATGCTGAAAAACACCCGCGAAGGCGCAGCCTTCAAGCCCGAGGAAGACGGCAAACGCGGCCCGATGCAGTTCATTGAAGACCTGAAGAAAAAAGGCCATTTGGTGGCTTATGTCGGCGATGTGGTGGGCACCGGTTCGAGCCGCAAATCAGCCACCAACAGCGTGATTTGGGCCACCGGCCAAGACATTCCTTTCGTGCCCAACAAGCGCTTTGGTGGTGTGACTTTGGGCGGCAAGATCGCCCCCATTTTCTTTAACACCCAAGAAGACTCGGGTGCCTTGCCAATCGAAGTCGATGTCTCCAAATTGGAGATGGGCGATGTGATCGACATCCTGCCTTACGAGGGGAAGATCGTGAAAAATGGCGCGACTGTGGCCGAGTTCAAGCTCAAAAGCGATGTGCTGTTTGATGAAGTCCGTGCTGGTGGCCGCATCAACCTGATCATTGGCCGCTCACTCACTGCCAAAGCGCGTGAGTTTTTGGGCTTGCCTGCCTCCACCGTGTTCCGTTTGCCGTCCGTGCCTGTCAGCACCAAAGCGGGCTTCACACTGGCGCAAAAAATGGTGGGACGCGCCGTTGGTTTGCCCGAAGGTCAAGGGGTTCGCCCCGGCACGTATTGCGAACCCAAAATGACCACGGTCGGCTCGCAAGACACCACCGGCCCGATGACCCGCGACGAACTGAAAGACCTGGCCTGCTTGGGCTTCTCAGCCGACATGGTGATGCAGTCCTTCTGCCACACCGCGGCTTATCCCAAATCAGTGGATGTGAAAACCCACCGCGAATTGCCCGCCTTCATCAGCAACCGTGGTGGTGTCGCACTGCGTCCTGGTGACGGTGTGATCCACTCTTGGTTGAACCGTTTGTTGTTGCCCGACACCGTG